>Ga0316626_10000423_pt1 | contig 16305 bp, 17 predicted proteins | sample OWC_Aug_T1_C1_D5_FD_207656 | JGI IMG/M metagenome (GOLD analysis project Ga0316626, IMG submission 207656) | Wetland soil microbial communities from Old Woman Creek delta, Ohio, United States - OWC_Aug_T1_C1_D5_A | ecosystem: Environmental > Terrestrial > Soil > Wetlands | place: USA: Ohio...
ACGTTCGCAGCAGTTCCGGGTCCACCTCGTCGAGGCTCTTCGGACCGTCCTTCACCGACTTCGGCGCCGAGTAGTAGATGATGTCCTGGTAATCGATCGGGGGAAAGTGCACATTCTGCCATGCCGGCTCTTTCATCGTGCGCCAGTAGCGGTAGGCTCTGAGGCGCCAGTCCAACATGAACTGCGGCTCATGCTTCTTGGCGGAGATGATGCGGATGGTGTCCTCGCTGAGTCCGCGAGGCAACGTCTCTTCCTCGATCTCGGTGTGGAAGCCGTGCTCGTACTCGCGATTAACGAACTCGTCGATCTTCGTGGCAGCGGTTGGCATTGTTTCCCTCGTATCGCGGTTGCTGGTTCTCTACGCCCCATGGGTGGCAAGGGCGGCCGCGCTTGCCTCGCTTCGGATTCCCGCCGGGGGGGGCGAGGCACTCGTCGCCGGACCGACGAGCGACGCCAGGTTGATGCCTTCCAGCGCTTGCCCAATTGCCCGATTGATCTTGTGCCAATGGTTCTGAACTGGACAAATGGGTTCGTGCTCGCAGCTTCCCGGCGACTTTTCCGTGCACACCGTGAGACCGAACGGGCCCTCCAAGGCACGAATGATCGCGACCAGCGTGATCTCCTCGGCGTTTCGCGCCAAGCCGTAACCGCCCTTCACGCCCCGGTGCGATATCAGCAGACCCCGGCGTGCCAGAATGCGCAGCAGCTTGCTGACCGTCGGCAGCGGCAGACGCGCAGCCGCGGCAACTTCGGCAGCGTTGTGCTGCTGCTCTGGGTGGGCGGCCATGTACGTCATCAGGACGATTCCGTAGTCGGTCAGCCGGCTCATGCGAATCATGCGGTGCTCCCTGAAATGAGACCTCTTCGGTCTTGTTTGTCCCTATCAGATGGTGCAGTCATTTCAAATCATTCCCAGGTGTCGATTGAAATAGGACTTAACTGGTCTGCTTTCAAAGGTACCACTTCCCTCCCGTATTGCAATCAGTGGTGCCAGAAATCCTATACCCCCGATCACGGAGACTTCGCAGAGAGGCGACTGCGCGGCGCGCGTCGCGCCCAAGCCAATGGCTGAAGCAGAACGCACAGAACCCGCCGGAGCAGCGGTCCTGCGCCGACGGAACCATGTGGGCACACTGTCCCTCCTGGGAGCGGTGGCTGGTTCTGCTGTCTGCCGGATCGGGCTCGTCACGGGCCCGTTCGCCGGCGCCGGTTGGTTACAGCTTGCCTCCGCGGGTTTCGACGCCGCGATGGTTGGCGGTCTGGCGGACTGGTTTGCGGTGACCGCCCTCTTTCGGCATCCCCTGGGGCTGCCGATTCCGCACACAGCGATCATTCCCAGACGCCGCGCGAAGATCATCGAAGGAATCGTCTCGATGGTTGAGGATCAGTGGCTGTCGCCGGAAGTGATCGGCGCCCGCCTGGCCAGGATCGCTCCGAGCGAGCTGCTGGTCGACTGGCTGCGCAACCCGGCGCACGTGGAGCGGCTGGGCGCACCGCTGCGCGATCTGTTGCGGGCACTGGCCCGCATGTTGACCGCAGCCGAGGTGGTCGAGTTCGTCGAGCGGAACTTGCAGCGGCAGCTACGGGAGGTCCCGCTGGACGCGGCGTCGGGTCGCTGGCTGGCGACCCTGGTGACCAGCGATCATACGGCGGCGACCTTCTCGGCCGCCGCATGCTCGCTGGCCAACCTGACCGGGAGGCCGGAGACGGCGGCGAGCGTGCGTGCGGCGATCGACCGCTCGGCGCGCCAGCTACGGAAGGACGGAAAGCTCCTGGTGCCGCTGTTCCTGCGCCGCCGCGTCGTGCAGCGCAAGCTCGTCGAAGCGGCGTGTGATTACCTCTCGGGCGAGCTGCGCGCGGCCGCGGCGGACCCGGATCACCCATGGCGACGGGCGCTCCTTGGTGCCGTCCACCGCTTCGCCGACCGGCTCGCCAGCGGTGACCCGACCACCCTCGAACAGGTGGAACGGGTGCGCGCCGCCGTCGTCGACAGTCTCGAAGCACGCCCGCTCGTGCTCAACCTGCTCACGCAGCTCCGCCGACAACTCGACGAGGAACTTGGCGCGCCGCGCAGTCATCTGTCCGACCTCATCGATCGCCAGCTACGCGCCGGCATTGTCGACCTGCTCGAGCAGTCGGAACGACGCGCCGCGTTCGATCACTGGGTGCGCACCACCGCCGACGATCTCCTCCGGCGTCATCATGATCAGATCGGGCTCACCGTGCGGGAGAATCTCGAGGCGCTCGAGACCGACACCCTCGTCGCCCAGATCGAAGATCGCGTCGGCGCCGACCTGCAGTTCATCCGCCTCAACGGCGCGGTCGTGGGCGGCCTCATCGGCGTGCTGCTCGCGCTGGCGCACCGACTGGTGGGGTGACAAGTAGCGGCATTCTCGTCGCGCGACCAGGCCGGCGTGAGGTGGTATACAACCGATTCCAGCGAGCGCGCACGGCATCTTCTTCCGCGGCAAGTGCCTGTTCCCATCCAAGTGCACGCGCCGAGGCCATCAGCCCGGCCAGTTGCTGCTCCTCCGTGGCTGAGCCTGATGCGCTCGCACCGCTGTTGGCTGCGTTGCGGGCACTCGTGGCGGATAGCCGGCATAAAGCACCAAGTTGACGTAACATGAGCGTTTGATCCGCTATCCGGCCCCATGGCCGCGTGCACAGTGGCACAAATGCCCGCGGTGGACGCCTACTTTCAGCACCTCGCCCAGCGGCTAAGCCGTACGTCGCTGCGCACTGTGGCCACGGGCCTGCGCGCGTGGTTGCGATACTGCGAAACAATGGGCTGGACGAAGCCCGGCTTGGCCGAGGCGATGCTTCTGCCCCGCGTCTACCGGGACGCAAGTCTCCCACTGGGGCCGACCTGAGACCAGGTCAGCCGCATGATCGCGGCGGCCTCGGGGGATGATCGGGTAAGTCTGCGCAACCGGGCCATCCTGCTGCTGTCCATCTATGGACTCCGCTCCGGCGAAGTCCGCCGATTACAGTTGGCCAATGTCGACTGGCAAGGCGACCGGTTGCACGTGGTCCGATCGAAAAGCTTACGCCGCGAGACGTTCCCCCTCGAGTCGAGCGTCGGCAACGCGATCGCACGCTACCTGCGCCATGGTCGCCCCCCAAGCCAGAGCCGCACCGTGTTCCTGACTTTGCGTGCTTCCTACCGACCGTTGTCTGGAGGCGCACTGCGCAACCTGGTAAGGCGCTACCTTTCCAACGTCGGGTTGCCGGCAAGAGGGTGCGGCCCACACGGGCTGCGACACGCGTGTGCGCGGCATCTGATGGAGGCTGGCCATAGCTTTAAGGAGACTCCTGTCGATCTGGAATACCAAGTTTTTCAAGTCACGCTTGGTCCCCATTGGCACGGAGCTGTGCCGCGCGCTTGAGAAATACCGCACGCAGCGTGCGGTGCTCCCGAAGTCTTGCGGATCTCGCTCTGCCTTCTTTGCGGCGCGCAGCGGCAAGGCCATATCGCTGCAACAGCTGGAGAAGGTCTTTGCTCGTCTCCGCGAGCATGCCAACATTCAGCGACCGGCCACCGATCGGTGGCAACCCCGTCTGCATGACCTGAGATAGGAGGCGCAGGGGACGCAGAGGAGGCGCAGGGGACGTAGTGGCGAGTTTCCCGAGTCGCGCCAAGTCGACAAACTCGCCACTACGTCCCGCGGGATTTGCCAGCATCGTGAATCGTGTTCGTGATCGTGCTCGTTGATTACAGACACGTATACCGACGAAGACGGGCACGGCTCACGAGATCAGCGCAGCGCTTGAGCAAGGCGCGTGAGCATTTGCCCGACGCGACCGTACTCCTCACGGAGTCTGTCCGACTCTTCTCGCGCAATGTAACCCAGGGCCCGCGCCAACAAGAGATGATAGCTCGTCTCAGCCGCCGAGCCCCGTGCAATACCCGCAAACTGTCGGTATTCAGCTCGGTTCAGTCGACCTGCCCCCTCGACCAAGTTCGCGACCACCGAGGCGGCCGCGCGGCGCAGTTGCGTCACCAGCCCGAAGGTCTCTTCGCGAGGGAACGTTCGCGTCACTTCATAAACCTTCAACACCAGTGCATGTGCGAGCTTGAACACTTCCAACTCCTCGACCGATCTCGTGGCCATTGGCTACCTTCTCTTGCTCCTCCGGGATCGTGCTCGCGCTCGTCGGTACGACCACGAACACGAGCACGATCACGATTCGGGCGTACGCTGGACAATCGAACAGCCGCTCGTCGGCGGCATCCGGCTCGTTGCTCGGCTGCTCCAAGTCGATCCCGTGGCGCACCACCAGGCGCACGATCCGGCGTCGAATCGAGGCCAGCAGGCGCGCGACCTCCAAGTCGGTCGGTGCGAAGGACAGAGTGGTTGACTCAAGGGGACGTAGCTTCCGAGTCAGCCGAGTTGTCCTGCCTCTAGACCGTGCATCGCTGCCGTGAAGGCATCGACAGAGGGGGACCGATCGCCATACGGCTTGCGGTCATGCCGCGCGGGCCGCGTCTTGACGCTCCGGGAGCACTGCATCATGTCATCGTGCGCGGCGGCTGAATTTCCGGCGAACTCGCCATGCGTTCGTGCAGCCGCAACGACCCGCTTCTCCGGGACACGGCGATGTGTCAGATTGCAGGACATCGGGCGGCGCCGCCCAGGGATTGGCCCGCGGCTTCCACGGGTACAGGAGCCTCGGTTCAGATCGGAGGGTACACGCAATGCGAGCAGCAGTTCCCCTGCCAGACGATTCCCAGCTGTCGCCCGAGATCCGCGCCACGCTGGCGGCCTTGCCGCCGCTCAACGTGTTTCGGATGATGGCCAACGCACCAGCCAGCTTTCAGCCACTCATCAACTTCGCCATGTCGCTCTTGCTGCAGAGTGAACTCGACGCGCGCAAGCGCGAGATCGCCGTGCTGCGCGTCGCGCACGTCACCCGGTCGGCCTACGAGTGGACGCAGCACGTCGTGGTGGCGAAGGCCACTGGCGTGACCGAAGACGAGATCGGCAAGATCGCGGTTGACGGTCCGGTGACCGCACTGGATCAGGAAGGCAATCTGTTGTGCCGCGTCGCCGACGAGATCAGCCGCGACGTCCGACTGAGTGACGAGGCGCTGGCGGCCGTTCTCGACCGCTACGGCGTGCGCCAAACAGCCGAGCTCATCCTCTGCTGCAGCTACTTCAACATGCTCAGTCGATTCCTCGAATCGACTCGGATCGAGCTGGAACCGCATCTCGTCCTCGACGCCGGCGCCCCGCATCGCGCCTGAGCGTACACGGCGGCGGCCGCGGAGTCGCACCGATGAGGGACTGAAGGGCGCTCGGGACTCTGCTCGAGGCGGTGCTTGCAACCTCTTCCCCACTCCGGCATCAAGGTATCTTCACGCACCGCTGGGGCCGCACGAGAGTCTTGCAGGCCCCGATTCAAACCACTGAGCGAAGGGAACTGGCACAAGAGGAGCAAGGCATGGCGAAGGAGGAACGCTACGATTTTGTCATCGTCGGCGGGGGGCCGAACGGGACCGCGCTGGCGTCGTACTTGGGAAAGAGCGGAGCCAGCGTTTGCGTCCTGGAGGAGCGGACCGAGGCCGGCGGTTCGTGCGAGAACGTCGAGCCGTTTCCCGGCGTCCGCATCACCCCGCACGCCATGTACATGTACGCCGGGCCCGCGCCCGGCTTCGAGCAGCTCGAGCTCTGGAAGTACGGCTTCCGGATGGACTGGAACCCTCTCACCGAGAACCTCCTGCAACAGAAGGAGGGAGGCGTCCTGACGTCCGACGGGGTCGCTCCGGTGACCGAGAAGGACATGATGGGCTGGGCCAAGCTGGCCGGGATGCTCACCAACCCGCCGTTCCTCAAACAGCTCCTGCGCGCCACGTTCTGGACCCCGCCCCATCCGGCCGGGCTCGAGATCACCGCCCACAACATCCCCTACATGCAGGTGTACAAGCAGTACCAGCCGGACGTCTGGAGCGAGGAACTGCTCGACATGACCATGTTCGACCTCATGGACGAGTACCTCGAGAGCGAACCGTTCAAGGTCCTGCACGCGGCCGTCGCCTGGTACTCGGGGGCTGCCGGCCACTGGGAAGGCGTGGCCATTCCGGCGCTCGGCTGTGACATCACGCTCACGCTCTACAGCGGAATGAGCGTGCCGCGCGGCGGCATGCACGGCTACTTCCACTCCATCATCCGCTCCGCCATCGCCAACGGGGCCGTGATCCGCACCTGCTGCCCGGTGGAAGAGATTATCGTCGAGAACGGCATCGCCCGTGGTGTCCGCCTCCGCGAGACCGCCACCACGGACGAGAGCACGATCTGGGCGGACAAAGCGGTCATCTCCGCGGTGGATGTCAGGCAGACCTTCCGCGATCTCATCGGCAGGCGCCACGTCGGCGCGAGCCTCCTTCGCAAGGTCGAGGACGTCAGCCTGAAAGGCGGGAGCATTTGGGTCTCTCACCTGATCACCAAGGAGCCGCTGCGTCCGCGCGAGCGGTTCAAGGCGCCCGGCCGCATGAACCCCGGCGAGGTGGGCGGCCCCTACCCCTGCGATCACCGCGACATCTACTACGAGCACGTCGCCGACGTGGACGGCCGCAAGGGCGCGCCCACCGTCCCGCCCGAAAAACTGCTGTGGATCGCGACCCAGAGCAGCCGCTTCACCGGCACCGATCCGCAGTGCAACGTCCCCGGCTGGTGCCTGGAGTCGCCGTACTACGTCCTCGTTCCGCCCCCCGAGTACGAGGTCGGCGGGGCTGGCGCCATCGACCGCAAGAAGGCGGAGATAAACGCCTACATGCGCAAGGCGTTCAGCCAGGTGATCGAGAACCTCGACGACGACAACCTGATCATGCACCTGGCGAATACCCCGTACGAGTCCGAGTTCCGCAACACCGGCCTCATCGGCGGCACCTGGTGCGGCACCCGCCACTGCGACGACCAGTGGGGGGAGAACCGGCCCATCCCCGAGCTGGCCCGGTACCGCACCCCGATCGACCGGCTGTACATCTGCAACCAGACGATGTGTCACCCGGGCGGCCTCGCCCTGATGGCCATCCCGTACAACCTGATGCACATCCTGATCGAGGACGGCCTCGTGGAGCCCGGCAACTGGTGGTACGCGTCGCCGTGGTACATCCCGGAAGAGGGCAAGATCCCGGCCAACGGGAACGGGCGTTAGGAGGAAGCGAACCATGCCAGACCCATTGATCGGCAAGCCCTTTGACGAATTCCCGGACGTCACCGAGTGGGACGTGTTGGTGATCGGCGGCGGCCCCAACGGGCTGATCGCCGCGGCCTATCTGGCCAAAGCCGGTGTGAAGGTGTGCGTCGTCGAGCGGCGCTACGAGATCGGCGGTGGGCTGTCCACCGACGAGATCCTCTTCCCCGGGTACTACTCGAACAACCACGCCATCTACCACATGATGGTGGACTACATGCCGGTGATGCAGGACTTCAACATCGGCCGGTACTCCCTCCAGTGGGTGAAGCCCAACGCGCAGACCGGGGCGGTCTTCAAGGACGGGCGCTCGCTGCTGCTGGCGCACATGGCGGAGGACTCCAAGGACTCGATCTCCAAGTTCTCCTTCAACGACGCCGTCACCTACGGGCGCAAGATGCGCGAGTGGAAGAAGATGGTGAAGGACATCCTCGCCCCCGCCACGTACCTGCCGCCCATGCTGCCGGTCGAGATTACCATGGCCACGCAGAAGACCGCGATCGGCGAGGCGATGCTCGAGATGGTGGACGAGAGCGCGCTCGACATCATCAACGCGAACTTCGAGAACGACCAGCTCCGCGCCACCCTGCTCTACAACTGCTGTATCTGGGGCCTCGACCCGCGCGAGACCGGCGTCGGTATGTTCGTCGCCCTGTACAGCGACCGGATGACCAACAAGTGCTACTGCCAGGGCGGATCGCACAAGTTCGCCGCCGCCCTGGCGCGCGAGATCCTCTCCAACGGGGGCATCATCGTCGACGCCTGCGAAGCGACGAAGATCGTCCTGGAGGGCGGCAAGGTCGCGGGCATCCAGACCCGCGAGGGCCGCACCCTGAAGGCGCCGGTGATCATGTCCACGCTGGACCCCCACACCACCTTCCTCGACCTGATCGGCAAGGAGCACCTCCCCGGCGACCTGACCAAGTCGGTGCAGGACTGGAAATACGACAAGTGGAGCTACTTCACCGTACACGTGGCGACCAAGGAACCGCCGAAGTACAAGTGCGACGACCCGTGGGTGAACGAAGCCTTCATGAACCTGGTCGGCGTCGAGGGCGTCGATCAGCTACTGGCGCACTGGGATGCCGTCGTGAGCGGCAAGATCGACCCCGTGAACTTCGCCGGCCACGCCACCTGCGAGAGCCTGCTCGACCCGCACCTCGTGCACTCGCCGTACGGCGGGCACGTCTCCTTCTTTCAGATGCACGCCCCCTACGACATCGAAGGTGGCTGGGACAAGCGCGGACCCGAGCTGTGCGAAGCGGTTCTGGAAAAGTGGCGCAAGGCCGCCCCCAACATGAGCAGGGAGAACATCATCCAGGTCACCTACGAGACGCCGGCGGGGATCGAGATCCGCTTCCCCAACATGCGCCGCGGCGCGATCAAGCACGGCGACTACAAACCGGTGCAGCTCGGCTGCTTCCGGCCGAACCAGGAGTGCTCCAGCTCGGCGACCCCGATCCCCGGCCTCTACACCTGCGGCGCGTCCAACTATCCCGGCGGCGCCATCCTCGGCGGCCCGGGCTACCTCGGCGCCAACCGCGTCGCCGAGGACCTGGGCATCAAGAAGTGGTGGAAGCCGACGCCCACGATGCAGAAATACATCGACACGTACCTGGCGTAACTGCTCCGATCGTCAACCGTCGCTGCCGCGAAAGAGCCTGTCGGTTTTCGGTAGCCGCAGGCTTCAGCCTGCGTGTCCCCCATCGTCGAAGGGCTCGATTTTTCCTCAGACGCCAACACCTCTCGGTCGGCCCCGATGGGCGAACTTACTGCTCCGACCTCTCCACCAATCGCATTCGCGTACTCACCCGCGAGTTGTTCTAATCTCGCTCCGTAAAGGCTGGCATACTTCAGGGCCTGCCACACCACGCAGACGGCGTTGTCCCGGGCGTGCCAGCCGCTCGACCGCCGAACGACACTCCACGCGCGCCACAAAGGCGACCGCACGTGGGACATCCCGGCGAAACGCCTGGCGGCAACGATCGGAGAACGGCGGCTGCCGCACCACCAGTGGGAGAAGCGCGGAGCTGTCCCAAAACTGCATGCGCGCTAGCGTGCGTCCCGATCGGCTCGCAGGGCCACCAACGCGTCTCCACGGCAGTGCACCGGCGGACCGATGTCCTTCAAACTCATCGACGGTCGCGGTGCAGGGACGAGGAGCCCGCGTCGGATGAGATCCGCCCGCCTATCGAGAATGGGGGGACGCGGGAGCGTTTGGTGCACATCTCCGGTACGCCTTGCGTGAGAAGGCGCAGTGACCGTGGCGCGGGCGGTAGGCCGTGAATTGTCCGGAGGTTTTGCACCTTCCGCTCCCACGTCCCGAAAGGAAGTCCGAAAGGAAGTCTATTCTCACTGGGACAGCGGCTGGTTCGGCATGCCGCCTATCCCGCCTTCCTCTTCCTCGCCTGAGATGGTCGACGTGGCTCGAATCGGACGTACGTGCGACCACTCTGCTCCTGCTGCTTGCGAAGATCCTCCACGATCGCGCGCAGATCATAATTGAACCGCTTCGCATGCTTCTGCCGGATCTTACGAACCTCCTCGACGATAGGATCTTTCCACATCTGGTTACTCCTCGCTCAGTTCTTCAGGGGTGCACAGCACCGTTGGTTCGTAACCCTGCTCGATGCAGATTTCATCGATCGCGCGACGCATGGCAGCGTTGGCGATGTGGGCACAGTTCCAGGTGAGGAGATAGTCGACACCGTTTGTCACCGCGACCGCAATGTGGAGGGCGTCCTCTGCCTCGGCCGCAGGCACCACGCGACGACGGACGAACTCCTCTGCGAGATCGAGGGCCGCCTGGCCGACTGCCAGTACGTCAATTCCCGCCAAGAGGGTGCTTCGCCGCTCGGCCGCTTGGGGATCGCCGTCCGCTGCTTCCCGGATAACGACCTCTGATACGACGAGATGGTAGCCCTGACGCCGTTGCTCCCACCATTCCCGCGTCAGCTCCTGGTGCGCGGCCACCACGATGTCGCGGCTCGGCCGAGCAGAAAGGTAGCTGATCACCGTTGTCTCCAGGTATCTCTTGGTTTCACGATCGGATCGTAGGCGCAGGAATCGCGGCGGTCAAACGACTGGCACCAGCCGAACGAGTTGCGCGTGAGCCGCGGTTGGTGGGCTGCGGGGTTGCGGGGTTGCGGGAGTCGGCTCGACGCGCTTGTTCCCTCGGCCCGGTCATGGCTCCTTACCCAGCCTGGAGCACGAACTCGACTTTGATCGCTCGCACTGCTCGACGTGCCCACCCCGGGCGGCCGTCCGGCAGCCGGCGATGGCCTCGCTCCACTGCGGCCTCGGCCAGCCTCCGATCGCAGCAGACGAGATCGGCACGCAGGTCAGTATCGCTGTGCGGACTCAGGCTCAGGGCGCAGCCCAGCTGCAAGGCGTCGAGCGACCTCAGCGGGTACCGGCCCAGCAGCGCAAGAGCATGAGTTTCCACGTCGCCGGAGAACGCCACGATGTCGAACGCCGCCAGCAGCTTGTCGATCTTCATTAGCGCTCGCCGGCGCGCGGCGGCATTCAGGGCTCCTTCGCGCGCCAGCCGTTCGACCGCCGAACGACACTCGACGCGCGCCAGGAAGGCGACCGCACGTGGGACATCCCGGCGAAACGCCCGGCGGCAACGATCAAAGAACGGTGGCTGCCGCACCACCAGTGGGAGAAGCGCGGCGCTGTCCCAAAACTGCATGCACCCTAGCGTGCGTCCCGATCGGCTCGCAGGGCCGCCAGCGCGTCTCCACGGCAGTGCACCGGCGGACCGGTGTCCTTCAAACTCATCGACGGTCGCGGTGCAGGGACGAGGAGCCCGCGTCGGATGAGATCCTCCCGCACGTCAGTCGCCGCCTTCCGCCCGGGTGTAATCGGAGCGATCTCTGCCACCGGCGTATCGCGGTCCATGACGACGATGCGGGTTCCGCGGCGCACGACGCGCAGGTAGCGCGAGAGCTGGTTCTTGAGCTCCCCGATGCGAACCGTTCTCATGTTGGCCAATTTCGCCACATTGCCGAGCCACGCGCAACTCGCGCCGGACGGTGCGATCAGCGGCGCCGTCGCGCTCACCGGCTGAGATACTGCTGCACGGCGTTGGCGACGTTCATCCCGGATTCCGTGGCCTGCTGCGTGCCGACGCCGTAGCCGCCGGCATCGCAGCCGACGAAGAACAGGCCGCGAATCGGCGCCTGGATGGACGGCTTCTTGCGGCCGCCCTGGCCGACGAGCTGTCCCAACCCGATGCACTCCCCGCCCTGGTTCGGCAGCACCCGATCGCGGGTCAGACGGGAAACGTCGCGCACCGAGTAGTACTCCTTGCGCTCGATGTGCTTCGGCAGGTCCGGGAAGACGCGGAACATGATCTCGTCGCACTTCCGCCACCACGGCTCCATGTCCTCGTCCGTGGCCAGGCCCTCGGCCGGCCCCCACACCGACGCCAGCACGATTTGCTTCCCCGCCGGAGCCGCGTCCGGGTCGTAGTTCGACGGCACCTCGTACAGCACGGCAATGTCCTCGGGCATCTCGCCGGCCGCGGCCCGCTCGAACTTCTCGACGGTCCAGTAGCTGTCGGTGGAGAAGATCGTACCGAACGGCTGCCGGATCACCTTCCGATCGAGGAAGTAGCGGGCACCGGGGAGCCCCCACGACGGAACCAGCCGCTTCACGTAGGCCACGTAGTCCTTGTCGAAGTGCTCCTCGCCCACCAGCTTGAGGACGGTTGGCTGTATGCCCGCGTTACTCACCACCACCGAGGCGTGGAACGTCCCGTTGTCGGTGACCACACCGGTGACGGCGGCGTTCTCGACCAGGATCTTCTCCACCCGCGCCTTGGTGACGTATTTTCCACCGTTCTCTTCCACCGCCGCGGCGTACGTCTCGGCCACGCGGCCGATGCCGCCCTTCGCGAACAGCCCGCCGCTGCGCAGGAAGATCATCTGCAGAACGCGCAGCGCCTCGGACGCCGCGACCGCGTCCGCCGGGCAGACGAAGCAGGCGTCGTGAATGCTGCCGACCAGATAACCGTACACGGGCTTCGGCAGGTCGTAGCGGGTCAGGAACTGCGCGAAGCTGATATCGTCGTGCTCGTCGATCTGCTCCGGGCTCATGAACGTGATCTCGGCCAGCGCCATCATCGCGGCGCCTCTCTGCTCCGCCGGGACCTCGAGCCATTCGAAGATGATGTTGGGATCCGCCGAGCTGTCGGCGGCAATGGGCGGCATGGGCACGTAGTCGCCCTTGGCGTTCTTGAAGATCGCCCCGCCGGTGGGGTCCGGCGTCACCAGCTCGACCCGGTCTTCCATCCCCAGTTCCTTCAGCACGCGCGCGAACGCGTTGTCCTGAATCGGGGCCGTGATGACCACCCAGGGAGTGTAGGTGAAGCCGCTCTTCGAGAAGGCCATGGCCTTGCCACCCGCCTTGGCATTCTTCTCCAGGAGCAGGACCTTGCAGCCGCGCTTGGCGAGCAGCCCGGCGCAGGCCGCACCGCCGAAGCCCGCTCCAACCACGATCACGTCGAACGATTCGTTTGCCATTCTCTTCCTGCCTCCGCTGCCAGTGAAAGCGGGGGGCTACACCTCCCGCGGTCGATGATGTCCCATCGTATACGCGGTGCTCGCCCTTCGACAAGCTCAGGACGATCGGTCTCATAAGTGCCCCCGCACTGGTCACGAACCTGCGGGGAAGTGTACTTAGCCCGTGAAAGGGCGGAAGAGGCGGTCGCCCTCGGGCATCGGTACGGAGTCCGGTTGGCCGAGTGTGTTGGCAATCTGGTCCTGGCCCGCGTGCTGCCGGCGACGGAAGGCGTGCAAGCGGCGCTCGCGATCGAGGACGCCCTGGCTCGGGCGCTCGCTCTGATTGAGGTGACGGGCGCCATTAGCGAAGCGCCCTTCATCCGCGTCGATTGGGCCGAGCCGGCGCGGCTGAGCGGCGACGAGAGCACCCGCCAGCGCGAGCTACGCGAGGCGCACCGACTCTTCACCGCGATGGGCGCAACGGGACACGCGGAGCGCATCGGATCGCTGATTCATTCAGATTGAGGGATTGCCCTCACCGCCGGGGGTGCCGCCGCCCGAGGGCGCGTGCCAGTTGCGCTTGATCGGTAGAGGCATACCGGCCTATGTAGAGACGTGTGGCGATCATTGACACGATCCGCGCAAAGGTGCGTGCAGAGCAGTACGAATTCGCAATCCCACACTTCTTCGAGGAGATGGCCGAAGACGATCTCATTTTCGCCGACATCGAGATGGCTATCGCGAACGGACGCGTTGGGCGGCGGTTCACCCGCGGGCCCCGGGGGACGCGCTATGAGGTGGTCGGACCCGCAACTAACGGGCGCCAGATTGCGGTGATCTGCCGCCTCAAAGAGACCGGCAACCTATTGTTCATAACGACGTACGCCCTGGAGTGAGCCGATGAAGAACGGCAAGGTGGGATATGAGTACGGAAGATGCCACACGTGCAACGAGCCGCTGCGGGCGAAGCGGATCAAGCAAGACTTCTGGATCAAGGGCAAGCTGCTCGTCGTTGAGGGGGTTCCAGCCGGGGTGTGCCCCCAATGTGGCGAGAAAGTTGTCAACGCGGATGTCGGGCGTCGGCTCGCGAGCCTTATCCATGACGCCGCCCGCTTGCGTGCGGCGCGGACACTCGCCGTCCCCGTCATCCGATTTTCCAAGAAGGCGGCGTGACCCACGCACAGCGATTCTCTAGGCTCGCACACCGTGGGGCTGCTGCTGAAGGGAAGGGCCTCGGAGGTGGCCTTTTACGCGGCTAACGACCTCTTGTCGAGGGAAACCGGGACGTAGGTACGCATCGTCCACTTCTCCCTCTTCTCCTCGATGAGGCGCATGCGGCGGAGCGGGGCCGCGCCCACACGGGGCGGGTGAGACAACTCCGAAAGGTACCCACGTCCCCCCTCTTCTGGCGAAACGAATCGTACGAAAAGTACCCACGTCCCTCTTATCCATATCCACGCTGGCCCACATGGCTAGGTTCATCATAGCCGACATCACAGACCCGCGATGCATACCCCATGAGCTTGCAACAATAGTTCCGACATTGAGTGTTCCGGTAAAGCCATTGCTGTTGAAAGGTGAGACGGGTGAATACGCAATGTTTCGTGATCTGGGTAAGTATCCGTGGGTTCTGCCTATCTATAGATACAAAGATACAGACGAGCTTATTAATTCCCTTGACGCAAAGGTGATTGCTCCAGCGGAAAAGACAGCGAGAGAATTAACCAAAAGGAAACATTGGTAGGGTTATTCGCATAACTTCATTCGCTGTAACCCTTTAGCGTGCCGAAGGGCTTTTGCGGAAACAACGCGACTGCGCAATCCTCGCCGGGTGCGTCGAGGCGCAAAGTGAGTTCAGGCGGCGATCTGGTCGGCCTCGTCGGGAGACAGGGGCAGCACGAGGGGCTGGCCGGCGACGGCGGTCTGCGCGAGGCGGAGCGCTTCATCGACGGGATTGCGGCCGCTGGTACACGAGGGTTACAGCAGGGCGATGCCTTTCATGGTCATGATGTCGTTCGTGGCGTCCATGATCTGAAGGAGCTTCGCGTCGCGCATGTATTTCTCGACGGTGTGTTCCTTCGAGATGCCGTATCCGCCGAACACCTGCACCATTTCCACGGTGTGCTTCATTGCCAGGTCGGTGGCGAAGACGCGTGCCGCGGCGGAGAGCTTCAGGTCGCCCAGGCCGCCGGTCGCGAGCGCCCAGGATGCCTTCCACAGCAGGCCGCGCGCCGCTTCGATGGCCTGGAAGCACTGGAAGAGCCTGAATCCGACCGCTTGGTGCTGAAGGATCGGCCGGCCGAATTGCACGCGCTCTTTCGCGTAGGCGAGCGCCTCCTCGAACGCCGCCCGCATCAGTCCCACCGCCAGGTAGCCTACGCCGATGTTGCCGACGGTCTTTATGGCGTTGTGGATCATGGGGTAGTGGTCCCCCGGCGGCACGATCAAGTAGTCCTCCGGGATGCACGCCTCGGTGAACGTGACCGCCGCCTGGTTCAGTACGCGCAGGCCGAGTCTGTCCATCGCCTTTCCCCGTGTCACACCCGGGCCGAGTGGCACCAGAAAGACGCCGGAGCCCGGAATCCCCTTCGACGGGTCGACGCAGGCGAAGACCAGGAAGAGGTCGGCGATCCCGCCGTTGCTCACGAAACTGGACTTGGCCCCGTCGAGGACCCAGGTGTTTCCGCGCTTCGACGCCCTGGTCTCATGGTGCACTCGCGGATCGTGGTAGTTGCTGCCGTCGGAGCCGATGTGGCTTTCCGAGCTGCCCCACGCCGATATGTGCTCGCCCTTCTGGTCCTCGCAATACGGCCTGACGAAGCGCTCGACCAGGTCTTTCCGCTCCGGCGCCATCACGCTGATGAAGAGCGGCGCCACGGACGCCGCCAGCAAGGTGGCCGCGATTCCGCCGCCGCCGGCCGCCAGTTCCTCCCACACCAGTGCCGTGGTCAGCGGGTCCAGTCCCAGGCCGCCGAACTCCTCGCGGATGCCCATCTTGTGATAACCGAGCGCGAACGCCTGCGCGGTCGTGCTTCTGAAGACGCTGCTGCTGAACACCGCCTCGGGGTCCGGCATTTTGTCGAGCGCGATCTCGGCGGGGCGGATGACTTCCTGGGCGAACCGTCTGGCGAGGTCCCGGATCTCGATCTGATCCTTCGTCGGGGAGAAATCGATCATCGCTCGAAACCCCAATCGGTCCGTGCAAACGAATGCGGGAGGAAAGCGGCAGGATCGGCTTCGCCGACGATCTCTCCGGGAAGCATGCGGTTGGTGCTGGTGAAGTAGTAGGCGGCGATCACGTTCACGCACGCAACCTCGGCCCACGGGTCGAACGGCGATGGCTCGAATCCGACCGTGCCCGAGCCCATTTCGAACGCGTGATACTCGATCTCAGTTCTCTGCTTCACCAGGAGCACCGGGCCGTCGAATCCGGGTTTCAGGCTGGCCGACGGCATGAACTTGAACAGGAAGGTCGGCCCGACCTTGAGCGGCGGTTGATCCATCTTCGTCGTCAGACTGGCTTCCATGGTCACGAAGCGTACGCCCTTCCGTTCGATCCACCCCTTGGCCGAGCTGCCTTCCCGGCTCAAGTGCACCGTGGCCG
>Ga0316626_10000424_pt1 | contig 16295 bp, 12 predicted proteins | sample OWC_Aug_T1_C1_D5_FD_207656 | JGI IMG/M metagenome (GOLD analysis project Ga0316626, IMG submission 207656) | Wetland soil microbial communities from Old Woman Creek delta, Ohio, United States - OWC_Aug_T1_C1_D5_A | ecosystem: Environmental > Terrestrial > Soil > Wetlands | place: USA: Ohio...
GGGGCCGATGAAGTGGAGGCCGGCCTGCTCGAGGCTGCGGACGAAGTTGGCGTCTTCGGCCATGAAACCGTAGCCCGCGAACACATACTGGTACCCGTGCGAGCGGCAGATCTGAATCATCTGCTGGATGCGCTCGACGCGCTCTTCCCTAGTGGCGCCGCTGTAGTCGGGGACCGGGTGGACCTGCTTCGTGTCCATCATCCGGAGCTCCGGCGACAGGGCCCGCGGGAAGACGATGCTGTCTTTCTCGGAGAGCAGGATGCCGACGTTGGTCATGCCCATCTCGCGGAAGACATCGAGCGCTTCCTTGCGGATGGGGCCGCGGCAGACGATGAGCACCCCCATGTCGTCGCAACCAAACGAGCGCACCCACGGCGATGCGGACCGGCCGAGCCGCCGGTCGCGGTGGATGAGCGGGTTGTTCGTGTACGGGTCGTAGGGTTTCGCCGCGTCCATCAATGAAACTCCCGCTGGACGGACTGCCACGGTCCGGGGGTGTAATGGGCCAGGAGAAACTCGAGGCTGTGGCCGAGAACAGCGCGCAGATCGGACGGCATGACGATCTCGGAGATGGAGCCGAGACTCAGCGCCTCACGCGGGTTCATCAGCTCGCGCTCGTAGCGCCGGTTGAACTCCGCCTCCTGGGCCTTCAGCCATTCGCTCGCTTCGTTCTCCGCCTCGTGCTTGGCGACGTCGGGGGCGCTGCCATCGGCGATGCGGGCGGCGGTGATTTCCTTGATCTTCGCGGCCGCGGTGGCTCGCATCTGCTGGAGTTCCTTCTTGTAGGTGTACTCCTTGCCGGCGGTTCCCATGACCGCCACGCGAGTGCTCGGCAGGGCCAAGACGACGTCCGCGCCGGTGGCGTAGGAGTTGAAGGCCGCGTAGGCACCCCCGAAGGCGTTGCGGATGATCAGCAGGATGCGCGGCGTCCGCAGATCGATGATCGCGTCCAGCATGGCGCGCCCCGCTTGCACGATGCCGCGGCTCTCCTGGTCGCGGCCGGGGAGAAAGCCGGTGGTGTCCTCCATGAAGATCACGGGGACGTTGTAGATACTGCAGAAGCGTACGAAGCGCGAGATCTTGTAGGCGGCGTCGATGTCGATCTGCCCGCTCGCAAAGGCACTGTTGTTGGCGACGAAGCCGACGACGTTGCCGCCGAGGCGACCGAAGGCCGTGATCGCGTTGCGGGCACGATCCGGTTGGAGCTCGAAGTAATCGCCGTGGTCGCAGACCTGCTGGATGATGATCGAGACATCGAAGGGCGTGTTGAAGCCCGTGGGGGAATGGAAGGCCTTGCGCAGCAGTGTATCGATCTCGGTCGTTCGGCGCTTGATCGAATCCGAGGTCGGCTCGAAGGCGGGCGCGACCTTGTTCGAATCGGGCAGGTAGCTCAACAGCCGCTGTGCCGTCCGCAAGGCAGCCACCTCGTCGGCCACCGTGAGATCCGAGACGCCGCTGGCCCCATGCACCTTAGGGCCGCCGAGATCGTCGGGGGTGACGTCCTCGCCGAGGGCGCTCTTGACGACGCCCGGTCCGGTGAGACCGAAGAACGTTCCCGCCGGCTGGATCATGAAGCTCCCCTGGCGAGGGAGGTAGGAGCCGCCGCCGGCATTGAACCCGAACATGCACATGATGCTCGGGACGATACCGCTGACCTTGCGGAGCGCGGTGAACGCCTCGGCGTAGCCGTCGAGGCCGCCGACACCGGCGGGGACGAAAGCGCCGGCGCTGTCGTTCATCCCAATCAGCGGGATGCCGCGGTTGCCCGCGAGGTAAATGAGGTTGGCGAGCTTGCGACCGTTGGTGGCGTCCATCGAACCGGCGCGCACACTGAAGTCGTGCCCATACAGCGCGACGTCACGGCCCCGGATCTTGACGACCGCCGTCACGATCGAGGCGCCGTCCAGGTTGCGGCCCCAGTTCTGATAGAGGACCGCGGGCTGCGTCCCTTTGTCCTGGAGCACGTCGATGCGCTCCCACACGGTCATGCGCCCCTTCGCGTGCTGCCGGAGAACCTGCACGGCACCAGCGGCCGTGTACGGCTTTCGCCGCAGCTCCTCACCTTCGCGCAGAATCTCGTCGTACGGACCCAGCGGCGCCTCCGGCGCGGTCGTCGCCGGCTCGGCCAGGGGGTCTTCCAAGGTCGGCGTCACAGTGGTGGGGGGCGCGACGTCTTGCTTCGTTCTTGATCTCACGCTGCTTTGCGTTGCCATGTTTTGCGTACCCTCCACAAGTGCGACTCTCGCGGGCCTGCCCCCCGATACCGGGGCGTCCGCGGTTGTCGCGGAGACCCTGGTCTCTCCTCCGTCTCAGTCTGGCGGACAGGCCGCGCTGCTAGCCCCGTTGAATCTATCAACTTCAGACCGTGCGGCAAGCCTCCCGCGGGTGTCGTTTATCGGGATCATGAACCCAGCCTGAAAGGAGCGACGCCACCATAGAATTCGACAGACCTGTCTAATCCCCTCAAGGCTGCTCAGCCTAGCACCGCATGGCGCTGAGGCGAAGAAGGAAGAAGCGCCTTCGAATCCCGTGTCTATGTCTCGGCGGCCAAGAACTGCCGATGTGTTGGACTGCAGACGCTCGCCGCATAAGCGGGTGCGCGGGCGTGGGGCGCATCGGGTATCGCGGTTGTCATCGCAGGAGCCGGTCGAGTGGGCTCCGCACACCCTGCCGATCCGACGGCTACCGCCGAGTCAATTGACTCCACCGACCGTACCCGCTTGACTCCGCCGCGTGCGCTCGCTGCCCATCGATCCGCTCCTCCCCAAGATCATCGACTGTTTCGCACACAGCTCGCGGCTGGTGCTGCGCGCCCCGCCGGGCGCGGGCAAGACGACGCGCATCCCTGCTGCGCTGCTCGACGCCGGCCTCGCCGGCACGCGACAGGTCGTGGTGCTCGAGCCGCGGCGCATCGTCGCGCGGGCGGTGGCGGAATACGTCGCGCACGAACGCGGCGGTAGCATCGGCGGCGAGGTCGGCTACAAGGTTCGGTTTGAGCAACGCGGCGGTCCGGCGACACGGCTCTGGTTTCTCACCGAAGGAGTCCTCGGCCGTCAGCTCGTCCACGATCCGTTTCTCGAGCCCGTCGGTGTGGCCGTGCTCGATGAGTTTCACGAACGCCACCTGCAGGGCGATGTCGCGCTGGCGGTGATTCGCGAGCTCCAGGAGAGCGTTCGCCCCGACCTCAAGCTCTTGGTCATGTCGGCGACGCTGCAAACCGACCGCCTGGCCACGTACCTCGGCGGCTGCCCCGTGCTGACGTCCGAGGGCCGGGAGTACCCGGTTGCCATCGAGTACGAGGCGATCGCCGACGACCGGCCCCTGGCGGGACGCATCGCATCGGCACTGCGCCGGATTCTGACGGATACCGCCGAAAACGGCGACATCCTCGTGTTCCTCCCGGGTGCCGCCGAGATCCGTCGCGCCGCGGAAGCCGTCGCACCGCTCGCCGCAGCCCATGATCTCGCGGTCGTTCCGCTGCATGGCGACCTCTCGCTCGACGCACAGCAGCGTGCGATCCGGCCCGCCGCGCAGCGCAAGGTGGTACTCTCCACCAACGTGGCCGAGACGGCCCTCACCATCGAGGGCGTGACCACCGTCATCGACTCCGGTCTTGCCCGGGTGGCGCGTCTGGATCCGAAGCACGGCATCAATGCCCTGCGCGTTGTGCCGATCAGCCGCGCCGCTGCCGCTCAACGCGCCGGCCGCGCCGGACGGACGGCGCCCGGCCGCTGCCTGCGTTTGTGGACCGCAGCGGAACAGGCGCACCGGCGTGAGGCCGAGACTCCCGAGATCATCCGCCTCGACCTCAGTCCAACCGTCCTGGAGCTGCGTGCCTGGGGTCTCAGCGACCCGCTGCGTTTCGCGTGGCTCGATCCTCCCGGTGAAGCGGCGTTGCGACATGCGGAGCGGCTGCTGGCTGCTCTGGGGGCGGTCGAGCCCGAAACGGGAGCGCTCACCGACATCGGCCGCCGCCTGCTCGATCTGTCGGTTCACCCACGCCTGGGGCGGATGCTCGTCGAGGCCGAGCGTCGCGGGTGCCGTGCAGCCGGGGGGCTCCTGGCCGCACTGGCCTCCGAACGCGACATCTGCCTCGAACAGCGCGCCCTGAGCGGCCAGGCCGCGAGCCATTGGCCGGCCGGTCCATCGGATCTGCTGCTGCGCATGGAGCTGTTCGAGAACGCCGCACGGCGCGGTTTCGACCCGCAGGGCTGCCGTTCGCTCGGCCTCGATCCGCGCGGCGTCCGCGCCGTGGAGCGAGCCCACCGCCAGCTCGCGCGGGTGGTCGGCGCCGATGCTGCCGGTGGCAAAACGCGCCGTCATTCCCGCGAAAGCGGGAATCCAGTCGTTCCGCGAGCCCCCCTCCTGGATGCCCGCTTGCGCGGGCATGACGAACCCGACGGTTCCCCGGCAGGCTCGTCCGATAGTTGGTCGGACCCAGGCGAGGCGGACACCATGCTCCGCTGTATCCTGGCGGGCTTTCCGGATCGGGTCGTGCGGCGGCGGGCGCCAGGATCGTCGCGTGGCGTGATGGTGGGTGGAACCGGTGTCGTGCTGTCAGACAGCAGCGTCGTTCGCGACGCCGAGCTGTTCGTGGCCGTGGAGGTCGACGCGGGAGCGCAACGGCAAGTCGCCGAGGCCCGGGTCCGCTTGGCCAGCGCCGTGCAGCCGGAATGGCTCCGCGAGATGTTCCGGAGCGCGCTGCACGAGCAGCGCGAGCTCGTGTTCGACGCCGATCGGGAGCGCGTCGTGGAACGGACGCGCACGCTCTACCACGACCTCACGCTGAGCGAGATGGTGCGCACCGACGTGGATCCGCTGCTCGCCGGCGACATCCTCGCTGAGGCCGCCCGCCGTGACCCGGCGCGCGCGGCAACCGTCGGGGAGAGCGAACGTAATCTGCTGGAACGTATCCGCTTCCTGGCACGTTGGATGCCCGAGCTGGAGTTCCCCGCGGAGACCGACGCCCTGCTCGCCGATGCGGTCGCGGCGCTCTGCGCTGGTCGCAGGAGTTTCGCCGAAGTGCAGCGCGCGGAACTGCTCCCCGTCGTGCGGGGCATGCTCGCGTCACGGCAGTTGCGCGCGCTCGATCGTGAAGCGCCGAGCCGGTACCCGTTGCCCTCCGGCCGCCAGGCGACAGTCCACTACGAAAGGGACAAGCCGCCGGCCGTGGGTGCGCGGATCCAAGAGCTCTTCGGACTGACGGCCACGCCACGCCTGGCGGCTGGACGCGTCGCGCTGGTCTTTCAGCTGCTCGCGCCAAACCAACGCCCGGTGCAGATCACGGACGACCTCGAAAGCTTCTGGCGCAACACCTACCCCGAGGTGCGCAAACAGCTGCGAGCTCGCTACCCCAAGCACGACTGGCCCGAAGACCCCTTCACCGCCACGCCAACGTCGAGGACGATCTAGCACGGATTCAGGGGCGGTGTCGCGGGAGGGCTTTCAAATCCCGTGAGACCTGCTGCGCCGGTACGAGGTTTGTTCCCTTCGTGTTCTTCGTGTGCTGCGGGGCGAATCCGGCCCCTCACGCCCAGGTCACCACCACCTTGCCCGTCGACGCCCGCCCCTCCAGAAACGCGTGCGCCTGGGCAATTCGGTCAACCGTGAACCGGCCGCCGACGGTTGGCTTCAGCACGCCCTCGAGGGCGAGCGTGACCACCGCCTGCAGGCAGCGCATGAGCACCAGCGGGCGGTCATCGGCGATTCGCAGCATGTTGACGCCGATGATCGACTTCGAAGCCATCATCAGGCCCACCGGATGGGTGAAACCAAACGACGCCGCGAATGCGAGATCACGCACCAGCTGCAGGCGGCCCGGCGTATGGGCAGCGCCGCCGAGGCAGACGATGCGTCCGCCCGCACCGAGCAGACGCAATCCCTTCCGCACCGCCGCACCGCCAATCGAGTCGAAAATGGCATCCAATCCCTCCGCGCCGCGCAGCCGGCGAACGGCGTCGGCAAAATCCTCGCGCTGATAGTTGATCGGATGGTCGACGCCAAGCTCGCGGAGGTACTGGAGCTTCGCGTCCGATCCCGCGGTGCCGTAAACGATGCAACCGCGTCGCTTGCAGAGTTGGACGAGGAGCGTGCCGACACCGCCGGCGGCCGCGTGCACCAGGACATGGTCACCGGAATGGAGCCGGACCATCTCCTCGGCACAATAGTAAGCTGTCCCTCCCTGAGTCGGCAGGGCAGCGGCGACGCCGATGTCCATATCGTCGGGAATCGGCACCACGGCGCGCGAGTCGGTCACCGCACTGGTCGCGTAGCCACCGAAACGCGTGAGCGCGGCCACCCGCTGGCCGACCGTCGGCTGAGTCACGCCACGCCCGCGCGCGTCGACCCGACCAACAACCTCGTAGCCGAGCACCGCGGGTATGGGTGGCGCGTCCCGGTACAGACCATGACGCGCCACGACATCGGCGTAGTTCAGGCCAAATGCCTCGACCGCGATCCGAAGCTGTCCCGGCCCGGGCTCGGGTGTGGCAACATCGCGGATCTCAAACGCCTGATCGGCCGCACCGTAGCGGACGAGAAAAACGGCTCTCATGACCAAGTTGCCAGGTTGTTGGTTGTTACGTTGTTAGGCAGGACTCCGACGAGCAACCAACAACTCAACAACCTAACAACCTTCCTCTATGCGCCTTCGCGTGAGCGCGAGATGCTCCGCGCCGGCGTCGGCGGGAGGTTCAGGATCTCTCCCGGAAACAGATCGACGACGTAATCGACGATGTTGCGCATTGCCACCACCCCCGCGGGACGGCCCTCCTCGTCTACCAGCGGGATGTGGCGAAAGCCACCGACGCTCATCTTGTTGAGGGCGTAGGCAATGCGATCATCCGGGGTCAGGCACTCCGGGTCCGGGGTCATCACGGACTCGAGCGTGGTGCGACTGGCATCGAGGCCCTTGGCGATGACTTTCGTGAGCACATCGCGCTCGGTGAAGACCCCGACCAGCCGATCCGCCTCTGCGATCAAGACGCAGCCGACACGGCCATGGTTCATCCGGTCCACTGCCTCACGCACGCTGGCGTTGCGCGGAAGGCTGATCGGCGCCTTCAGCGTCGTCAGCGAGCGGATCGGACGACTCATGATCGCGGCGGCAAACTGAGAGGCGCGAACGGCGCGTTCCTCGGCTATGGCTTCTTCTTCCGAGATGGCGTCTTCGTTCATGGTCTCGCTCCCCGGCAGCAGCGACTGGCTGACGTACCGGAACCGACCCAGCGGTTACCACCACCGCACCACCCAACTGGGCAGTCGGCAATGAAGCACACTCGCCTGTGCGCGCGCAAGGTGGTGGGGCCTGTGCCGCCAGCGATCATGTCCTCGATGAAGCATCCCGCCGGTCCACCGCGACGCGCGCAATGCGCGCCGCCGCCAACCGTGTTACTGCCCCGAACCCGCGGCGGTGATCTTGCTCACCTTGAAGCCGGCCTCCGCGTCGTCGTCGATCCAGGCATAGTCCACCTGCCTGCCGTCGACGAGCGAGAACGCTGGGCGCCACCCAGGTTTGCGCACCCAGATGAATGCGCCGCCCCACAACGTCGCCGCCTCCGCCGCAAGAAAGCCGAGCGCTGCGGAGAGCACGGCCTGCGCAACCCCGCCCAGGTGCTTCGACAGTAGCAGCGCTTGGAACGCCTCGCGCGCTCCTTCGCCAGCGATGGTCGGGGAGAGCAGGGTGGCCAGAATCTGAATCGTCGACCCGAACGTGATCGGCCAGAAATGTGCCCCCGCGACGCCAATGGCGAGCGCGGTGAAGTAGTAGACGGCCGCGGTGGTGAAATGCGTCATGAACTTACTGAACAGAGCAAGAAGCAGGAGCCCGACCTGACCGCGGTACGCTCCAACGGCCTGGGTGAACTGATCGAGCGGTCCGCGAACGCTGGCGGGCAGCACCTGGCCGAGGATCGCCAGCAACCGCGTCAGCAGCACCGGCCAGACAAGGCCGATCAGCACAACGCCGGACACTCCGCCGCCGATGGTGGCAATCGCCGCCGCGAGAATCGGCGCCGCCGCCGGCCGGCCGAGCTGTTGGGTGACATCGACGATGACCTGGTAACCGAAGGGCAGTGTGAGCACCATGCCGAGGAAGAGGCCGGTGATGCCGATGAACTTCTCCAACGCTTTCGCCGTGATCGCCCGCGACCACTGGTTCGAGTAGCGGCTCGCCTCGTACAGCGTGTAGCCATCCAGGCCGATCGTGCTCGGCAAGAAGGTGCCGATGAAGCGTCCGATCAGGAAGGCCGTCACGATCTGCGACCAGAACGGAAAACACAGCCCTTGTCCGACCAACAGCAGGTGCCATGCGTACGCGGAGCTGATGACGCCGACGAACTTCACTGCCATGGCGACGAAGGCGAAGATGACGAAGGTCCGGCTGTCCACCTCGCCGATGTACTGGGCAATGGCCTGATAAATGGGAAGCCGCTGCGCGCCGCCAACATCGATCGGGTGGCGCAGCAGAGCCATCGATCCGACTACGGTGAACACCGTCTTTGCCACCAGGTCGAGTCGTTTCCGCCCCACGAGGTCCATGCGCCGCCGGCCGAGGTGGTAAGTGCCGGCGGCCACGACGAGCAGCCCCATGGCAAGCAAGCCAAGCCGCCCGTTCCAGGCAAGCCAGGTGACCCACACGAAGGTGGCGGTGGCGAGTCCGAGCCACGCCCACGCAACCGGTAAAGCCTCGGCTGTATCGCGCGCGCGCGCCCTCGAGTGCTTCGGCATTTTGTATGCCTACCAAACCGGTCGGCAAATCGCGAGACGGAGACGCGTCTCGCCCATCCCGTACAACCAATCACCGGACACGGATGGCTCGTGGCGGTGCCTGCCGTGCAGTGGTAGCGGCGAGCGTGAGGCCGCCATGGCGACCCGAGGGGCGCTCCCGCCGCGCGTCGTGTCCGAGAGAAACCCGATGAGCGCCTACGCCCGAACGTGCGGGCGCGCCGCCATCGGTGAGCGCGGGGTTCTTGCGCCGGGGGCGCCGAAGCTCATCGGCGTCATCTGCCCGCTGCGCTCGGGCAGCACCACATACCCGTAAAACAGCGCCGTCGCCAGCATGAACGGTATGCGCATGAAAACCGGACTGGCGATTCCCGACGACAGGTCCTGCAAGAGCAGACTGGCGATCCCGATCACGAACGCTCCGATGAGGAGGGCGATCAGGTTCTCGATCTTGGCAGCCATGATCAAGACGAAAAAGAAGAAGAGAAAGAACTCCTGGCTGGCGCGCGCGACGAGCAGCACGGCCGACACCATGGCGGTATCGGTCACCAGGATGGGGGCTTGCATGGTGGCGTCGAAGAAGCTGAAGGGCGAGACAGTTCCCAGGTAGACGTTGGAAATGAGAGCCAAGGCCACCAGGGACACGATCGGCATCGGTGACGCCGCATTACTTTGGAGCACGCCAAGCGATCCGGTGACGAGAATCAACACGTAACGGCAGAGCAGAAACCGCTGCTTGCGCACCAACGCGTCGGCTTCTCGGATCATCCCGTTCATCCCGTCCGTGATTCAGCAAGTGATATACCAGACCCGTTTCGACGCTGTGGCAAGCCGCGATATCGCATTTGGCAATGGCAACGGCACGGGAATGACGCCGGCCTTAGCGCTTTGCATGACGCTTTGATGTGAACCGCCTTCCTGGCGACGCTGCACCGATCGCAACGATTCGGAGCCGAGGGAATTGCTCTCGCCTTCTTGGGCGTACGGCGCCCTGGCGCCCCGACAGCCTCAGAAATTCCCGGTTCCCCGGGCAGGCCGGACTCGCTGGGCGAGGCGCCGCGGGTTGATCACGAGGCAATACGGATTCCCCGGTTGCGGATTCGGCCTGGCAAAGATCAGGATTTGCGATGATAAATGCTTGATCGCCTGCAGCCTGACCCGTACCTCAGCCGGTCGTATTGAAGCGAGCCCGTCATTTCCTGAGGGGGGATACGCATCGTAAAATCAAGGCCTTACTGCCGCGCGCCTCGCGCTATGCTGCGCTCGCTACGAAGAAAGCTCACGGCGCTATCATAGGGAAAACCCTCACTCACCCCCGGGAATCCCCTGTGTGCCCCAGACGTGCAGTCCCGGGGCGCCGAGCGCCGAGGTGTGCGACGGGCTCGACAATGACTGCAATGGAGTCGTCGACGATGGCCTGGGCACGACGACGTGTGGGGTCGGAACGTGCATGCGGGCGGTGGACAGCTGCATCGGCGGCGTGCCGCAGACCTGCAGCCCCGGGGCACCGAGCGCCGAGGTGTGCGACGGGCTCGACAATGACTGCAACGGAGTCGTCGACGATGGCCTAGGCACGACGACGTGTGGGATCGGCGAATGCCGGCGCACGGTTGACAACTGCGTCAGTGGTCTGCCCCAGACCTGCACACCGGGAGCACCGAGCCCCGAGGCGTGTGACGGAAGGGACAACAACTGCGACGGGCGGATCGACGAGGACGGAGTCTGTGAGGCGGAGAACAGTGCCCCCGAGTGCGGTGCTGCGGTGGCCAGCGCCGCCACGCTGTGGCCACCCAACCACAAGTACGTGAAGGTCTCCGTCGGCGGCGTGACCGACGCAGATGGCGACCCCGTGGTGATCACCATCACCGGCCTCACCCAGGACGAACCGCTCAACGGACTGGGCGACGGGGACACGTGTCCAGATGCCGCCGGGGTCGGAAGCTCCACGGCCATGTTGCGGGCCGAGCGTGCCGGAACGCCCAAGGTTCCGGGTGATGGGCGGGTCTACCACGTGAGCTTCACCGCCAGTGACGGCAGGGGCGGCACGTGTGGTGGCACGGTACTGGTGTGCGTGCCGCACGACCAGCGGCCAGGCGCCACCTGCGTCGACCAGGGGCCGCGGTTCGATTCGACCGGGCCGTGCAACTGACGCTCAGCGCATCATGACCAACGGGGTCCAGGCAACGCGCCGCCTGGACCCCGGTTCCGCCGGGTCGCGTTCGACCGGGCCCTGCAGTTGACGACGGGCGAGTCTTGACAAATTGGGTACACGCGAGGCCTCGACCCCTGGGGGGACTGCATTCCGATGCGCGTGATCGCCCATCTCGTGAGACAGCCACGCCGGCAAAGCAATCCTCCGCAACGGTCGGTTGGCTGGACGGTGTTCGCCGTGCAGGATATCGACCTGGGAGTTGGTCAATGCGTGAACGTCCGTTGACAGATTTCTGCATAAACGGTACACAATGGTGCATGAGGACGACACTCGACATTGACGATCACGTTCTTCGGCAAGCGAAGCAGCTCGCGGCGCGGGAAGGCAAGACGCTGACGCGAATCGTCGAAGAGGCTCTGCGTGAGCGCGTCGGGCAACCGCGGCGAAACGGCCGGACGTTCCGCCTTCGCCTGCTGACCAAGAAGGGACGCCTGATCCCAGGCGTGAACCTAGCGGACCGCGATGCCTTATATGAGAGGATGGAGGGGCGCGGTTGATCGCCGTCGATACAAATATCCTAGTCTATGCCCATCGACAGGAACTTCCCCAACATTCCGCCGCGCGTGCTCGTCTGATCCGCCTAGCAGAGGGCGACGTGCCCTGGGGGATCCCCGTCTTTTGCCTCGGTGAGTTCATTCGCGTGGTCACCCACCCGCGCCTCTTCGACCCGCCGCATACGATCGACGAAGCCTGCCGTGCCATCGAGAGGGTTCTCGAATCGCCGAGCCTCCGCATCCTGAACCCCGGGGAGCGATTCTGGCCCTTGCTGGCCGAGGCCGTGCGTGAGGCCGAGGCGATCGGCAATCTCGTCTTCGATGCCCAGTTGGCAGCTCTCTGCCGCGAGAGCGGCGTGAGCGCGCTGCTGACCGAAGATCGCGACTTCGATCGCTTTCCAAACCTGAGGGTCGAACGGCTTCAGGAGCGCCGAACGTAAGCCGGTCCCTGACGCCAACCATCCCGTGCACGCAGCGCCATGATCATGACGAGGTTGCGTCGAGCGCCTGGCGGAGGTCGGCGATCAAGTCCTCGGGATCCTCGAGGCCGATCGACAGCCGGACCATCGAGTCGGAGATTCCGCGACGCGCCCGTTCCTCGCTTGAGAGGCCGTGGTGGGTGGTCGTCACGGGTTGTGTGACCAGGCTCTCGGCCCCGCCGAGGCTTGGGGCGATCGTGAACACGCGCAGACGGTCGACGACGCGCGCCGTCTCGGCAAACGTTGCGTCGATCTCGATCGTGAGCATGCCGCCGAAGCCCGACATCTGTCGGCACGCGAGATCGTGCCCGGGGAACTCAGGCAACCCGGGGTAGAGGACGCGCCGAACACGCTCGTGCGTCTGGAGCGCCTGCGCGACGGCCGCCGCGGTCGCGTTCTGCTGACGCACCCGGACCACGAGTGTCCGGATGCTGCGCATCAGCAGGGCGGCGGTCTCCGGTGCCGGCACTTGGCCAAGGTTCTTGCGCCACGGTGCAACTGTTTCGAGCAGTCGCCGCGAACCCATCAGCGCACCAGCGGTGACGTCGCTGTGCCCGCCGAGGTACTTTGTCGCGCTGTGCACGACCACATCGGCGCCGAGCGCCAGCGGCTGTTGATTCACCGGCGTCGCGAACGTGCTGTCGACGACCAGCAGCGCTCCGTGCGAATGTGCGAGGTCGGCCAGACGCCGAATGTCGAAGATCTCGAGGCCGGGGTTGGTGGGCGTCTCGCAGAAGACCACGCCGACTCCGTGCCGAAGCACGTCCTCGAGCTGCTGCAGCTCGGACCCGAGGAGCAGATGCGTGCGGATGCCAAGCTCCGGGAGCTGCTGCCCGACGAGCTCCAGCGTCCCGCCGTAGGCATCGCCGAGTACCACCACGCCGCGCCGGCCGTGGGCAAGAAACAGGGCGGCCTCGGCGGCCATTCCCGAGCAGAACGCCAGCGCGGCCTCGGCGCTCTCGATGGCCGCGAGCTTTGCCTCGAGGCTCTTGATGGTCGGGTTCATCCCGTAGCGAGTGTACAGGGCGCCCTCCCGACGGCCATCGACGACATCGAGCAGGGCCGCGGTCGACGGGAAGCCAAAGGTCGTCGTGTTGTAGATCGGCGTGTGCGGCGCCCCGTGGGCGTCTGCGAGCTCACCAGCATGCACACAGTTGGTGGATAGTTTGCGCGGCCCTCCCATGGATTCTCCTTCTTCGCAAGAGACGTAATCAACCGACGGGCGCACGTGTCAAGGTACGCTCCTCGATCCCGGAGGTCGGCCGGATTGAGGCCGACCGCGTGTACCAGATCCCCGAGCCCATCCCGGGGGCGCAATCTGCCGGCGTCTGCGCGGTCTCGCGACGAAACCCGGTGAGAAATGCAGGCTAGCCCCGGCCCCCCCGCGACCCGGCCTCATCGTTGGTCACGCAGCGGATTCCGTCCGGGTGAACGATCAATGTTGCGCACCGATTGCAGTGGTCGCAGTGGTTGACGTAATCGGGATCGGCCACCGCGTGATTCACGAAAGCAGGGTCCTTGATGAGCGCGCGCCCCATCTGCACGAAGTCGAATTCGCGCATCACGGTCTCCAGGCTCTGCATCGTGCTGGCCCCGCCGATGTAGCACAGCTGCGCTCGCTTGATCCGGTCGCGCACCCGCCTGGCCCCGTCGAGAAAGTACAGCTCTTCGTAGGGGTAGTTCCGGAACATCCGTGACCCGACCATGCGCATGACCAGCCGCAGGAGTGGGCTCTTCTCCACCTCGAGCAGTCCCGGCAGAATGCTGTCGCCGCGGAAGAGGAGCATCGGGTTCATGCTGCTGGTGCCGCCGCTGGGGATCAGGGCGTCGATGCCGGCGTCATCCAACAGGGCGGCCACCTCGACGGCCTCGTCCGTGGTGAGACCGCCCTTGACTCCGTCGGTCAGTCCCATCTTGCCGAGGATGGGGAAGTCGTCGCCCACCGCCCTGCGCACCGCCTCGAGCGCCCGCAGGGGATACCGCATGCGGTTGATGAGTGAGCCGCCGTATTCGTCGCTCCGCTTGTTGGTCTTGGGGCTGATGAACTGGCTCAAACCGTAGCCGTGGCCGAAGTGGATTTCCAACGCATCGAACCCCGCCGATTTCATGAAACGGGCCGCGTCGTGAAAGCACTGCACCACGCGATCAATCTCGGCGTGGGTCATGGCACCGGCGAACGGCAGACCGAAAGGGATGCCGCTCATGTTGGTCATTCGTGAGGGGCCGAGCGGACGCCTACCCTGGAAACTCGTGTTCTGGGAGAAATTGCCGCAGTGTCCCATCTGCCCGGAGATTTTGGCGCCCGCCGCGTGCACGGCGCGGGTCAGCGCCTCGATCTGCGGGCGGATCCCCTCGTGCATGTACATCATCTCCGCCTTGACGCGCCCGTCGGCCTCCACCGCGCAGTAGGCCACGGTGGTCATCCCCACGCCGCCCTCCGCGACTTTCCGATGCAGATCGATGAGCCGATCGCTGGGGTACCCATTCGGGCACATTCCCTCGAAGGTGGCGGCTCGAATGACCCGGTTGCGCAGGTGCAGACCGTTGAGCCTCGCTGCCGAGAAGAGTTTGCTTCTGTATTCAGACATACCGCATCACCTCGCCGTCGCCCGCGGCCACTATTGCCTTACTCTATGGACCGAGCATGCGCCACCAAGACGGGCCACCTGAGCGACGGCGAGCAAGGCCGCCGGGGCAGGAAAAGGGGACGGGCTACTTTTTCGCTGCCGGTCGGCCGCGCAGGCAGAGGGCGGTGCGTCAATGAGACCGACGGGACGGAAATGCGCGGCACCGCCGTTACCGGGGCCGAGGCAGCGCGAGCGACAGGGTGCCGCCGGTTGCTCTCCACGCGCATCGTCTTCTGTGGAACGTGGTCGCGACTGCCGCGACCTGCAGGTCACCTCGCGGAACTCACGGCTACGTCCCTGTCTGGCCTCCGGGCTAACGCGGGAGAAGGGAAACTCAGTGGATTCAGTCTCGCCTGGCCAATGGTCCAGGATGAAACGGGGGAGGCTCATGAAGCTCGCAATCAGTGGAGCGGAACGGGCTCGTGGCGGGCCCGCCTCGTATATCGGTCCGGCGTCGTTCGGTACGAATACCTGCGGCGCACGTGGCATCAGCCCTGACCAGGCGAGAGCTCCTGCGTTCTCGGATTTCCTGGAATCAGGGCCGATGCCGTCCCCGTGCTTACCGTCGACTTCGTGACGACTGCATCGCTCTACGCCGCCTTGCCCGAGGCCATCGCGTGGACGTCCGCGGCCTTTAGACACTTGCCGCCGATCGCCCAATCGCCCTGCTCGATCTCGTTGATCCGAACCCAGGTCACCTGGCGCATGCTTTCGCCTTCGACACTGATCATCGCCTCAGTGACCCTATCGATCAGGTCCAGCTTTTGGCTCGGGGTGAATACGTTCTTGATCACGTCAATCGTAACGAGTGGCATGGTGCGCCTCCTCTCCTGTTTCGGTTGCGGAACCATTCCGCAAGCGTGACGGGAACTCTAACCTAGGCCGGGCCGGCGCGCTTGAAGATCACCTGGAGATCTTCTGGAGAATCTCTGGGAGCGCCCCGCCCGATGGGCTATGGTCGCCACGGATGGTCTACCTCTTCAACGAATTCGAACTCGATCGCTCGAAGGTCGAACTGCGGCGAAACGGCGTGACCGTGCCCGTCGAACCTCAGGTGTTCGCACTACTGCTGCTTCTGGCGGAGAACCGCGAACGCCTCGTGACCAGGGACGAGGTCATCGAGAAAGTCTGGGACGGGCGCATCGTTTCGGAGTCGGCCCTCGACAGTCGCATCAAATCGGCGCGCCGTGCGCTCGGCGATAGCGGCAAGGCGCAGCGCTTCGTCCGTACCATCCACGGCAAGGGTTTCCGCTTCGTGGCCGAGCTGAGGGAAGTGGCGGCGGTGCGCGATCCAGTAGGGAGCGTGGAGGTGCCGTGCCTGGTGCCCCAGGGAGAGGCGAAACCGTCGATCGCGGTGCTACCCTTCCGCCTGATCGGCTCGGCAGGGCCGCACTCCGTCATTGCCGACGGGCTGCCGGACGAGTTGATCGCCGAACTGTCGCGGTTGCGCTGGCTCTTGGTCATCGCTCGAGGATCGTCGTTTCGTTTTCGTTCGGCAACGCCGGATCCCGGCGAAGTCGGCAAGGTTCTCGGTGTGCGCTACTGCCTGTCAGGAACGGTCGAGATTGCGAGCTCGACGCTCGCGCTCACGGTGCAGCTGGTGGACACGAGGGACGCCGGCGTGGTCTGGGGCGATCGCTTCGTGTCGAACATTGCGGACGTGCACGCCACTCGCGGCGCGATTCTCGCCAAACTCGTGGCTGGGCTCGAGCTGCAGATCCCGTCGCACGAGGCACGCGCGGCGCAACTCATGGCACCG
>Ga0316626_10000425_pt1 | contig 16267 bp, 14 predicted proteins | sample OWC_Aug_T1_C1_D5_FD_207656 | JGI IMG/M metagenome (GOLD analysis project Ga0316626, IMG submission 207656) | Wetland soil microbial communities from Old Woman Creek delta, Ohio, United States - OWC_Aug_T1_C1_D5_A | ecosystem: Environmental > Terrestrial > Soil > Wetlands | place: USA: Ohio...
TGACGACCTGGACGACCTCCTTGATCACGCTGTCGCTCGCGCTGCTCGTAATCCCGGTTTCGGACAGGCCCGAGTAGACAAGCCGGAGCGAGTTCAGATCGTACAAGTTGGTCTCGAGGCTGTAGTAGTCCTCGACCGACGTGTATCCGGGGGTCGTCATGTAGTCGTAGGACCCGCCGTAGTACCCGTACCAGCCGCCATAATAGGAGGGATAGTACGAGGGTCCCATGTAGGTCACCGACGGCGGGTAATAGGTCTCGACCGTCTTCTTGTCGAGAAGGCGGGTGATGAGAACGGCATCGGCGCCGAGTTCCTTCATCTTCGCGATCGCGGTCGCCGAGTCGACGCGGCCTTCTCCCGAGAAGTGCTGGTAGCTCGGGATGCCCTGGACGCCGCGCGTCTGGAGCACGCTCACGAACTGATCCTCGTAGAAGCGCCGCACGCCCTGGTTCTTGGACAGGCCGATCACCATGATCTTCTTGGGCGCGGTCTGGTAGCTGTCGTCTTTCCAGGCGGACTTCATGCTCGTCGTGCCACAGGAGGCGACGAGGCTCGCGCAGAACACGGCCACACCGAATGAGATCAGGGCCGTGCGCATCGTGGTTATCATCGGGCGAACTCCTGAATGTAGGGCCTCTCTTGCGGGAAATCGCCCGGACACGCTACCGATCGCACTGCTTCCTGTCAAGGCGACCTGCCCCGAGCCCGAGCGCCCCGAGCAGCCCACAGCACGCCAGCCCCTAGCTGCGAGCGCCACTCACCCGGCGAACCGCTCCCACCAGCGGGCGAAATGCCGGGCGAGGTCGAGGGCCTGCTCCCGGCCGAGGGCGACTTCCCAGGCGCCGGTATCGCCGTCGGCGCTCGCCGCCGGAAGCACGGAACCGCGGATGCGCTCCCCGTCCTCCGGGTCGAAGAGCACGGACTCGAGGACGAAAGGAAAGCTCGCGCGCGGGACGAAGCAAAGTTCCGGCATGTTCCCGGCGTCCGCCGCGGCGGCATCCTCCACCTCGCCCGCTGCGCAGGATGCCGCGCGGGGAGCGGGGCGCGGCGCATGGCGAGCGCCGAGACCATGATCGGAGGACGCGCGCCGCGAGCGGCCGCGCGCGGGCGCGGCCGGACGCGCGTCACCGCCCGTCGCGCGCGCTTGGTACCGTGTCAACATACGTCCAGCTTCGACCCGCGTCTCCTTCGTATCGGCGAGCAAGTACGCGTAGCGCACGCCGCGGCGGAGGTTCGCTGCCGCCACCTGCACGAGATCGGCGGCCACACCGTGATGGGCGAGCGCCGGGGCGATGATCCACACCTCGCGGCTCGTGCTCTCGAGAATGATGCGCTGCTCACGGCTCCACAGAAAGGACGGCAGCGCCGCCGCGACGAGTGCACTCGCCCGTTCGCCGAAGAGCTCCGCCTCGCGGCGGATCTGGGCGAGGAGATCGGCGCCTGGCGCGGGCTCGAGCTCGCCCTGCCGCTCATCGGCGGCGGGCGGCGCGGCCAGCGCGCGCAGGCTCGCAGCGTCGTAGGCGAAGACCTGGGCGATCTTGTCGAGAAGGGCATCGGATGGGCGTTTGGTGCCCCGCTCGAGATGCGAGATGAAGGCGTTGTTGGTGAGACCTAGGCGGCGAGCCAGCGCTTCCTGCGACATGCGCTGCGACTTCCGCAGGTAGCGAATCTTCTCCCCGAGAGTGATCTGGGTCATCCGCGATCCAGGGTGAGAGGGCCGGACGCGGGGCACGCCGGTGGGCATTGTGGCCTGGATGGCAGGTGCGGGCAAGCCTCGAAGCAAGCCTCGAAGCAAATCGCGAAGCGAGTCTCGAAGGTAGTCTCGAAGCGAGCATGCCGCCGGAACCGACGGCGCCCGCGGCGTCACCGCCGCGGGCGTCCAGGAACCTCGCTCACGCTCAGGGGCAGGGGCGATCAGGCGCTGAAGCTGTGGCCGCAGCCGCAGCTGCCGGAAGCATTCGGATTCGAGATCTTGAAGCCAGCGCCGTAGAGGCCGTCGGCGTAGTCGACCGACGCGTTCTGCAGGTAGTTCAGGCTGAAGGGGTCGACGAGCAGCTTGAAGCCGGGGAACTCGACGACCTCGTCGCCATCGCGCGCCTCATCGAACTGGAAGCCGTACTGGAAGCCAGAGCATCCGCCGCCCTCGACATAGATCCGCAGCGCCTTCCCGCTCTGCTTCTCCTGCTCGATGATCTCGTTGACCTTGACGACCGCCGCTTCGGTCAGGTTGACCATGTTCCCCGAACTCCTTTCTGCTCATACTCTCTCGCGGTGCTGCCTGCGGAGGTGGCAACCAGCACCGGCCAGGGACCCGTCAGAGCGTCCCGCGCCCGGTCAAACAGCCGCCTCTCGCCCTCGATCAGTGTACCAGACCCCGGCCCACTATCTCGCGAGACCGGGCCCGGGGCTTGCCCTCTCGATGTTGGATCCGGGGAAGGTCACCGCGGGTTCAGGCCACATAGGGCTCCGGCGGTCATGGTCTTCCCCTCCCTTCAGATAATCTGACGATTCTACTAAGCCATGTGGACAAACACCTTACATGGGCAAAACAGCCACGGCCCCGGGCCCTGCGGAGAACAGGCGGGCCCTTCGGTGTTAGAATGGCACGACTCGTTCCGGCCCCGAGCGGGCCCGGAACCGGAGCAGGCGAAAAGGCGGTCCGTCCCCCTACCCCCCGGGCCGGCCGACCCCCCAGCTCACGTCCGATGCAGTGAAAGGTGGTGTCGTCCCCATGCAGTTCACGGTGGGCCAGCACATCGTCCATCCCCGGTACGGGGTGGGCATCGTCCGCCGGATCGAGACCGCTGAGCTCCTGGGCGGGAGTTCGCGGTGTCTGAATATCCACTTCCCGCGCCACAACACGCAGATCCTCGTCCCGGTGGAGAAGGCAGCCCAGCTCAACATGCGGGCGCCGATGGCGCCGGCCGAGGTGTCGATGATCATGGCGGCGCTCCGGCGCCGGGCGCGCGCCCTGGGCCGGCTCCGTCCGCGCGAGCGGGTGAAGATCTTTCGTCCGATCATCGCCAACGGCAAGCCGGCCGACCTGGCTGCCGTGGTGCGGGATCTCGGCCGTCTCGGCAAGTCGAAGCGGCTGACCGACGAGGAGACCGAGATGCTCGATACCGCAATCCGCACGCTGGCCCGCGAGATCGGACTGGCCCAGGACAAGGACCCGCTCCAGGTCCGCACCGAAATCGAGCAGCTGCTCGAGCGCTAGAGCCGCCTCGACATCGCAGCGCAACAGCTCGCGGCGCGCGGGACACCCCGCGCGCCGTGGTCTTTCCGCCGGTCAGGTCGTTTTCCGCCGACCACGCCCCTTCGGTCGCATCTCTATCCGCCAGCCCAGTCCAGTCCGAGCTTTTGGGTTGCGGAAGCTACGGGTTCGGCCGATCTTGGGACACGGCGCGGCAGGGGGTGGACCCGCCTGCGCCCGCGAACATGACCGACAGGGTATTGATCACCGGAGCCACCGGTTTCCTCGGGCAGGAGGTCGCCCGGCGACTCGTCGCCGGCGGCGCCGCCGTGCGCGCGCTCGTCCGTCCCGCGACCGATGCCGCTGCCCTCGGGGCGCTCGGCGTCGCGATCGTGCGTGGCGACCTCCGCGACACGTGGTCCATCGAGGACGCGGTGCGCGACATCGATCTCGTGATCCATATGGCCGCTGTGCACCGCGGCGGCGCCATCCGCCGCACAGACTTCTGGCAAGTCAACGCGGAGGGCACCAAGCGCCTTCTCACCGCCGCCGTGAAGAGCCAGGTGCGCCGCTTCGTATACGTCTCGACTGCCGGCGTCCTCGGGGACGTCGGTCGCGATCGTCTCGGCACCGAGGACGACCCGGCCCGGCCTCGCGATCTCTATGAGCTCACCAAGTGGCGGGGCGAACAGGCCGTCCGGCGCATCGCCCACACCGATGGCATCGAGGCCGTGATCCTCCGGCCCTCGGCCCTCTACGGGCCGGGCGAGACGCGCTTCGCGAAGCTGTTTCGCCCGATCGCGCATCGTCGCTTCATCCTGATCGGCTCCGGCCGCAAGCGCCTTCACTTCCTCCATCGCGACGACGCGGCGGACGGCATCCTGCGCGCGGCGCGGCTCGGGCCGGCGCGCGGCCAGACCTTCCTCCTCGCCGGAGACGGGCCGGTGAGCATCCTCGACTTCGTGCATCTCGTGGCGCGCGTGCTCGGCGTGCCACCGCCCACCGCGCGCGTGCCGTACGCGCCGGTCAGGGCGCTTGCGGTCCTGACCGAGGGCGTCTGCCGGCCGCTCGGCATCTCGCCTCCCCTCTACCGGCGGCGGCTCGCCTTCTTCGACACCGAGCGCGCCTACTCGATCGAGAAAGCGCGGGCGGTTCTCGGCTTCGCGCCCGAGGTCGAGCTCGAGCGGGGGCTCACCGAGCTCGCCGCCTGGTACCAGCACGAGAAGTTGCTCTGAAGGGAGAGGCTAGAACGATGAACCAGGGGACGACGCCTGCAGGCGGGATGAGCACGGGACCGGGCGGCGGCGGGAGCACGGGGCAGGGCGGCGGCGGGAGCACGGGATCGGCGCGGGGCCGGGGCTCGGACGTGAAGGTCCACGCGGCGCTCGCCCGCGGCTCGAAGGTCGCCCAGTACCAGGAGCTCGTGATCGGCCGGCGGGGATGGTGGCCGCTCCTCCGCTTCGAGCTCATCATGTTCCTCGTCGGCCACATGCCGGGGGCGCTCGGCATCTTCCTCCGCGGGAAGCTCTACCGCGCGATCCTCGGCCAGGTCGGCCGTGGCGTCGTCTTCGGCGCCGGCGTCACCTTCCGCCATCCGCACAAGATCCGGATCGGCAACGGCTGCGTGATCGACGACCACTGTCTCCTCGACGCCAAGGGCACGCACAACCGGGGCATCGAGCTCCAGGATCACGTCTTCCTCGGGCGGAACTCTATTCTCTCCTGCAAGGACGGCGACATCGTGCTCGAGCGGAACGTGAACTTCGGCTTCAATTGCGATGTCTTCTCCGCCAACCGGGTCGTGATCGGCGCCGACACCGTGATCGCGGCCTATGTCTACATCCTGAGCGGCGGCGCATACCAGATCGAGCGCACCGACATCCCGATCGCCGAGCAGTACGACCTCCGGGCGGCGCGGCCGACCGCGGTGGGAGAAGGTTCCTGGCTCGGCGCCGGGGTGACCATCCTCGAAGGCGTCACAGTCGGGCGCGGTGCGGTGATCGGGGCGGGGGCGGTCGTCATGGCCGACGTCGCCGACTTCGGGATCGCGGTCGGCACTCCAGCGCGCACGGTGCGGGTGCGGGGCGCCGCGGCGGGCTAGGCGGGTTCGTCAGGGGCTCGTCAGCGCGGCGTCACCCGGACCGTCCTTGTCACGAAGTGGACCGCCGGATCCGCGAGCCACGCATTCTCGGCGGCGAAGTAGGCGTAGATCTTGATGGTGCTGTCCGGGTTGAAGCTCCGTCCCTCGCATAGCGCCGCCACAACGAGCGGCCGCCCGTCGCCAAGCGGACCGCTCGCGGCGCGCTGTCCGCTCACATGGGGGGCCCTTGCATCGAGCTGGAGCACGGCCCCCGACACGTCCACGCCCGGACCCACCGTCGCTCGCGCCCGCACCGTGAAGCGCTCCCCGGCGCGCACCTCGGCCGGCGCTTCGATCGTCACGCTGGCCGGGATCACGACGCGATCTCCGGGATCGACGCAGCCCCGATAGGCGCAGAGATCGAGGAAGCGCGTGCGCGCTGCCTCGATCGGCGCGAGGCGCACTCTCGACGTGCGGACCAGGAACGGCTCTCCGCCGATCACTCCACCCATGGTGCAGTAGGACCCGGACAGTGCCTTTGACTCGAAGGCCCCGGTCAACGCCGGCAGATCGAGCGCGCGAAGATCACGGAAGAAGGTCTCGACGCACCCGGCGCAGAGTGTGCGGCGGAGGATGGGCGTGGCCTCGGGCAGTCCCCACTCCGGGATCAGATGGACGCGCAGTTCGCCCGAAGCGCTGATCGTCCACCGCCCGGACCAGGGCGTGAAGCAGTCCTCCTGCTGGAGAGCGATCCAGTCGGCGCCGGGAGGCACGGGCCCGGCGCCAGGCGCGAGCGTCTCGCGATCGCGGGCGGAGAGTTCCTGGCTGGCCACCACCGCCGTCCCGGTCGGACCGGGCCCGGACAGATCCCATGCCACGTCGCCATCCACCTCGCACTGGTTCGGGCTGCCGACCCGATCCCGCGCCACGACGAGCGCCCGCCACGGCCGTCGCTCGATCCTCGGACCTAGAATGGGCGGCTCACCGAGGCGCGCGGCCTCTTCGCAGCCGCGCTCGACCGTGACCGCGATCTCCTGGTCCTCGCCCGGCCGTACGTCGACCCGGACCGGCACCTCGTCGCAGCTCCCGGTCACGAGCACGCGATAGACCCCGGTCTCGACCTTGGCGAAGCAGAAGCGCCCAGCCCGGTCGGTCACGGCGCGGTGCCCCGGGCCGAGCCGCACCGTGACGCCCGGAAGCACCGCCCCGGTCGCGCAATCGCGGAGCACGCCGGAGATCCTGGCCGGCGTCCCAGAGGCGGCCCCGGCCGGGGCGCCGCTTCCCCCGAGTCCCATCGCCAGCGCCAGCGCGAGTCCCGCCGCGCGGATCCAGGAAGGCCCCATGCACCCATGATACGATGACCGCTGCATGACGACTCGACCCTCGACGCCGGCCGCCCGCGCCGCGCACACGGAGCCTGGGCGCTCATGAACCAGATCGTGCGCACCGGGCACGACGTGCTCGGCCGCCTGCGCGAGAACCCCGCCTGGGTGTTTCTGTTCTTCGTCTCGTTCGCCGCCGGGCTCGTCCTCCTCATCCCCGAGCAGGAATTCGCCGCGCTCGCCATCCTCGCCATCGCCCCGCTCGTCTTCGCGCAGATGGCGATCATCCGCAACCTCTTCCTCGGGATCGCCATCTATCTCGTCTTCGTGTATCTGCAACCGGGGTTCCGCATCCCGGCCATCCGCGCGATCCGGCCGACCCTCCTCATCTCGGGCGCGCTCCTCGCCGCCTGGATCCTGAACGTGATCCGCCACCGCGTGCCCGTGATCATCAACTGGCAGGTCAAGGCTTACTTCATCTTCCTCCTGCTCGGCTTCTTCTCGCTCTTCGCCGCCATCTCGAAGGGCATGGTGATCGAAGTCTGGATCGACATCGCCAAGACCCTCATCGTGTTCTGGGTGATGTTCTCCGTGGTGCGCACGCCGGCCGAGCTCTTCCGGACCACGTGGCTCTACGCGATCCTGCACGTGGTGCTGGCGTGCGCCGGGTTCGCGCTCTTCGCAACCGGCGGCGCCCGCCGCTTCGGGGATCTCGGCGGCAGCTTCCTCGGCGACGAGAACGACGCCGCGATGGCCCTCCTCATCATGATCCCCTACATGTACTTCCTCCTGCCGATCACACGGCGCAAGCTCGCCCGCCTCGTCCTCTTCGCGGGCATGACGTTCGCAGGCCTCACCGTGCTCTTCTCCTTCTCGCGAGGAGCGTTCATCGGCTTCCTGGCCATGGTGCTCTTCATGTGGCTGAAGAGCGACAAGAAGGTCCGGGCCGGGGCGGTTATGCTCGTCATGGTCGTCGTCCTCTTCGCCGCCATGCCGCCCGAGTACTGGGAGCGCATTCGGTCGGTCAAGGACTACACGACCGAGGGGTCCGCCCAGGGGCGCCTCGACGCCTGGAAGGGCGGCCTCCAGATGATGCTCGACAACCCGCTCTTCGGCTGCGGGCTCGGCAACTTCCAGCGCACATACGGCACCTACTACAACACGATCAGCACGCGCTGGACCGCCGCGCACAGCATGTACATCGAGTTCATCGGCCAACTCGGGGTGCCCGGCCTCATCTTCCTCATGAGCGTGATCGCCCTCACGCTTCGCACCTTCCGCCGGACGCGCAACCTGACGCGGCGCATCCACAATGCGGAGGCGGTGCAGGTCAAGCAGATCATGCTCGGCGCAGAGTGCGGGTTCTACACCTACCTTGTTTCCACCTTCTTCCTGAGCAGCATGGAGTACCCGCACCTCTGGCATTTCATGGCCATGTCGGGGATGGGACTCACCGCGAGCCGCCTCGTGGCCGCCGCCGAGGAAGAGAAGCCCCGGCTGTGCGGGATCCCGGGCCCTCAGCCCCATCCGGCTCAGCCATCGCGCACTCCGGGACGGCCGTGAGCGGCGCCCCCCGGCCCAGCGAGCCCGGCCCCGGTTTCGAGCGCGCTCCGGTGCCGCTCCAGCACGCCGCCTGGATCGCTGGCCCGGCCGGTCCGCTCGAGGCCCTCTGCGATCGGCCGGCGGTCGACTGCGGGACGCACGCCGCGCTCCTCTGTCACCCGCACCCCCAGTACGGCGGCACCATGCACTCGAAGGTCGTCTACCGGGCGGCCCGCGCCGCGCGCGACGTGGGATTGCCGGCGCTCCGCTTCAACTTCCGCGGCGCCGGTCGGAGTGCCGGGGCGTTCGATGCGGGGCGCGGCGAGGCGGACGATGTGCGAGCCGCCCTCGATCGGCTGGCCACGGCCTACCCCGGCCGGCGGCTGGTGGCCGGCGGCTTCTCATTCGGAGCGTGGATGGCGGTCGCCGCGGGCGCGGACGATCCGCGAGTCGCGGCCCTGGTCTCGATCGGCACGCCCATCGCGATCTACGGGTCGGCCCATCTCGGTCGCGTCACGAAACCGATTCTCTTCGTGCATGGGAGCGAGGACCCCTTCGGGGCGGCCGCCGAGATCGAGGCGATTGCCGCAGCGCTTCCCGCCGCACGGGCGGTGCGCGTGGCCGGGGCCGGGCACCTGTTCGCGGGACAGGAAGGGGCGGTCGCCGTCGCGGTGGCGGGTTTTTTGCGGGAGATCGTCGGCTCCGTTAGGATCGGGCCGCAAGGAGGTTCCCATGAAAGATAGCGGCGCGCACGGCCATCCCTGGGGTGAACCGGCGCTGCGCGTGACCCTCATGCCGCGCGACACGAACGCGTGGGGGACCATTTTCGGCGGCGTCATCCTGAGCTACATCGACCTCGCAGGCGGGGTCGAGGTCCACAAGCAGTGGAATCACACCTTCGTCACAGTCGCCATGCGCGAGATCGTGTTCCACGAGCCGGTCTACGTGGGCGACCTGGTGAGCTTCTACACGCGGACGGTGGCCGTCGGCCGCACATCGGTCACGGTTGACATCGTCGTCGAGGCCCGGCGCGCCCTCGAGGGCTGGCGCTCGGTGAAGGTGACCGAGGCGGAAGCGGTCTACGTCGCCGTGGACCGGAACCGGCGCCCGACTCCCCTCCGTCCCGAGCTCGGCCCGGCGGGCCGACCCGGAGCGGGGCGCCCGCGGGCGCGCGCGCCGAGGCCCGCAGCCCGGCCTGGGCAGCGCAAGGCGGCGGGCCCGACCACGACTAACTCGATGCCGGCTGGCTCGATCCCGGCCCGTGCCGCCCGGCGGCGGGCCCGCCCCCGGGGCTAGGCGATGCGGCGGGGCCGCGCGCGCCGCAGAGACGATCCCGCGGGATCGCCGGCGCTCCCGGCGCCGGAAACCGGGAGCAGCATCCGGTGTATTCATGCTCATTCGAAGGCCCCCCCTGGCGATTCAAGCACTCGGGGCTGATCGACCGTCCACTGCCCCCCAACCTGGCCGGCGGCATCCAATCCGGCGAGGTCGGGAAGCGGCCACCGGCCAAAGGCTCAGGCCGGCGGCGAGGACCGACCGATCGCCGAGAGCCCGTCCGGCGGGGTCGCTTCGGCCCGTGGAGTGCGATGCGACGTCCATGCCGCGCGAGAAGTGCTCGCACGGTACGGAATCTGACGCTATCCAGGGATGGGCGGTCCGCTCCGCGGTGGTTTGGCGGCGCCGGCAGCTTGACCAGCTGCCGGCGCCTCTTTCTGGGCCGGGCTAGCTCTGGGCCGGGCTAGCTCGGGGCCGGGCTGGCTCGGGGCCGGTGCCAGCTCGGAATCGCCTGGCCAGGAGGACCCCATGCATCGCGATCCAGATTCAGCGCGCGTCCTCGAGCGCACGCGATCGGCCTTCGACCACGCGGTGGCCGCCGCCCGGGCGGACCACGAGCCGCGCACCCGGGCCGTCCTCGAAGCCACCAAGTGGTTCGAGCCCGAGGATCGCGACGCGCGCCACGATGCCGTCCTCGACGTGCTCACGCAGTGGAATGCGGGCTCGGTGCTCGAGGTGGGCGCCGGCGCCGGCGACTTCTACGCACGACTCAAGCGCCTCCTCCCTGCCGCCAGGGCCTACACCGGAGTCGATCTTTCCCCGCGCATGATCCAGGTGGCGCGCCGGCGCTTCGCCGGCACCGACTTCCGCCGCGCCGATGTCCTCGCCTGGCCGGCCGTGCCGGTCGCCGACGCGGTGGTCGCGATCGGCGTCTTCGCCCTCCTCGTCGATGACGCCCCGGCCCACTGGCGGCTCATGCGACGGCTCGTGCGGAAGATGCTCGCCCTCTCCCGCATCGGCATCGTCTTCGACTTCTACGACTTCTTCACCGACGAGGAGGCCCGCGCTCCGGCCCGCTACTTCGCGCGGGAGCAGGGACGCACCGACGACACGCCGATCTTCTGCGTCGACCCGCGCCGCGTGCGCCGGTTCGCGGCGGCGCTCGGCCCGGTCGCGCTCACGCGCATCCACGAGGTGGAAGGGCGCGTGTGGCGTTGTGTGCTGCGGCGGCCGCCGCGCTGATCGGCGCGTGACGCGGCGGCGCTGGCCGCCGCGCTGAAGCGCACCGGCGCCGGCGCTAGGCGCCCATGATCGAGTAGCCGGCGTCCACGTGCACCACCTCGCCGGTCACGCCGCGCCCGAGATCGCTCATCAAGAAGAGTGCGGCCGCGCCCACCTCATCGATGTCGACGTTGCGCCGGAGCGGTGACTGGGCGCCGTGGTACTTGAGGAAGCTCGAGAAATCGGCCACCCCGGTCGCCGAGAGCGTCTTCACCGGTCCCGCCGAGATGGCGTTCACGCGCACGCCCTGGGGCCCGAGATCGTTGGCGAGATAGCGGACGCTCGCCTCGAGCGCGGCCTTGGCCACCCCCATCACGTTGTAGTTGGGGACGACGCGCTCGGCGCCCATGTAGGTGAGCGTGAGAACGGCGCCGCCCGGCCGGAGGATCGGCTGCGCCAGCCGGCAGAGCGCGGTGAGCGAGTAGACGCTGACCTCGATCGCTTGCAGGAACGCGTCGCGCTTGACCGCGAGATAGGGCCCCTGCAGCGCCGTCTTGTCGGCGTAGGCAACCGCATGCACGAGGAGGTCGAGCCCGCCGAAGACCTCGCCCGAGCGCGCGATCGTGCGCGCCATCGCGGCTTCATCCGTCACATCGCAGGACTCGACGAGCGGCGAGGCAAGCCGCTCGGCGAGCGGCCGCACGCGCTTCTCGAAGGGCTCGCCCTGGTAAGTGAAACCGAGCGTCGCGCCGGCTCCGGCGAGCGCCTGCGCGATGCCCCAGGCGAGGCTGCGCTCGTTGGCGACGCCGACCACGAGTCCGCTCTTGCCGGCGAGGAGATCCATGAGCCGACCCGTATAGCACGCCGGGCCCGAGCCTCGCAAGCTGAGGCCCGTCGTTCACACGACTTCGGGCTCGGCGGGGCGTTCCTCGTCGTGCTGGCGGGCTGCGATGTGCTCCTCGAGCCGCCCCGCGACCGAGCGCTGCGCCAGCACCCAGACGAGACCGGGCGCGAGAAAGGCGACCCCCAGGAAGCGCGCGAGCGTGCGCGGATCGCCTCCCGCGTCGATCGCCATGCCGGTCAGGTAGCTCGATATCGACATCGAGAGCGTGACGAGGGCCCATTCGGCGGCGAACACGCGCCCGCGGTAGCGATCGGGCACTGCGAGCTGGAGGAGCGTCGTCGAGAACACCCAGAGGATCGAGCCGCCGGTGTGCGCGCCGAGGAGCGCGACGACGGCGACACCCAGTCCGCCCGCGTAGCTGAAGGCGATGTAGAAGAGGCCGGCGCAGGCGAAGCCGAACGCAATCGCCTGCCGCATCGAGCGCGGCGACTCGCCGCCCAGGCGCCGGGCGAGGAAGGGACCGATCGCCGAGCCGATGCCGCGCGCCGCGTAGAGGATGCCGACCCCGGCCGCGCCGCCCGGCGTGAAGACGCGCTCGCCGAAGACGACGAGGAGGAGGAGAACGCCGCCGCCGAGCCCCCAGCCGAGCTTGACCATCAGGAGCCAACCCACGGCCGGATGCGCGAGCACATAGCGGCCGCCGTCGACGAGATCGGTCCAGCCGGTCAAGGACGCGATCGTGAGCGGCCCGGCCGGCGGCCGGGTGCGCTTGGGAATCAGGACCTGCCGCACCATCGCCGCCGAGAAGAGGAAGGTCGCAGCATCGATCACGAAGGCCGCGTTCCGGCCGGCGAGCTCGGTGACGAGGCCGCCTGCCGCCGCGCCGAGCGCGAGCATCACCGCCCAGCTCGCCCCGCCGAGCGCGTTCGCCGCGAGGAGCTCCGCACGGGTCGTGATCGTCGGCACCGCGGCATCGCGCGCCGGCTGGAAGAACGCAGAGAAGGAAAGCTGAGCGGCGGTGAGCGCGTACACGATCCACAGGTGCTCGGGACGGCGCACGAAGAGAAAGCCGAGGACGACGACCGCGCGGAGCAGATCGGCTGCGATCATGATCTTTTTCCGCGACAGGCGATCGGCGAGGACGCCGGCCATGGCGCTGAAGACGAAGGTCGGGATGAAACGTGAAATGAGGACCCAGGCGAGCGCCTGGCCCGACCCTCCGGTCAGCTCGTTCGTCAGATCGTAGACGGCGAGGGTGTTGAACCAGTCGCCGAGGAAGCTCACGAGCTGGGCGAGCCACAGGTAGCGGAAGTTCCGGTTCCGGCGGAGGAGCTCGCGGATCGTGATCTGGCGGGTCACCGGTCGCTCGTGGTCTCGGGGACGCTCGTGGTCGCTCGTGGTCTCGGCGTCGCTCGTGGTCGCTATGATCTCGGGGTGGTCGGGCCGCACGGCGCCGGGAGGACGGCATCGGGCGCGGAGCCTAGCATGCGGCTCGCAGCTCCGCGAGCGACGGGGTAGGATACGCAGGCAGGAGGAACCATGACGACGATCGCGGCCGTGCACCGCATCGAAACCAAGCTGCCGACCCCGCCGGGATTCCGGCTCGACCCGACCGTGCGCGGCCACGGTTGGTACGACCTGCCGCCGTTCGCGCGCGCCGCCGACGGCACGCTCTCCTTCTTGCACGTGCGCCGGCACGATTCCGGGCGAGACGGTGGGGACGTGTTCACGGTCCACGTGCGCGAGGGACCGGCAGAAACGCTCGCGCTCACGGTCGAAACGGCAGCCGAGCCGGCGCCCGCGCTCCTCGCGGCGGCGGCCGCGGTCACCGGCGACATCCTCGCCTTTGCCGAGGACCTCACCCCCTTCTACGCGATGACCGACGCGGACCCGCGCCTCGGCTGGGTGCGCGCGGCCGGTGCCGGGCGGCTCCTCCGCGCGCCGACCGTGTTCGAGGATCTCACCAAGCTCATCTGCACGACGAACTGCGCGTGGTCGGCCACTCGACGCATGGTCGGGGCGCTCGTCGACCATCTGGGCGAGCCCGGACCGAACGGCGGGCGCGCCTTCCCCACACCCGTGCGCATGGCCGCCGAGCCCGAGTCTTTCTACCGCGATGTGGTCCGCGCCGGCTATCGCGCTCGCGCCCTCTGCGAGCTCGCCGAGCGGGCGGCGCGCGAGCCGGAAGCGCTCGAGCGGCTTCGCCGCGTCGACTGGCCGAGCGCCGATCTCCGGCGCGCGCTCCTCGCCCTCCACGGCGTGGGACCCTACGCGGCCGAGCAGATGCTCCGCTTGCTCGGACGCTACGATTTCCTCGCCCTCGACAGCTGGTGCATGGCGGCGTTCACGCGCCTGCACGGCCGGCGACGGCCGCCCACCCGGCGCGCGATCGAGCGCGCCTACGCGCGCTTCGGCCCCTACCGCGGGCTCGCCATGTGGCTCGACCTCACGAGCGACTGGAGCTGCCACCGGGTGCGGTGACGCGAGCCGCCGGTCCTGTGCTCAGGGCACGGTCAGCAAGCGCAAGAGCTCGTCCGTCCTCACGCGCGCGAGTCCGACCTCCCCACCCTGGGTCACGTTCTGGTCATAGATGCCGTTGAACCACAGATAGACGTGGTCGCCGCGCTCGAGGCCCTCGACGCCGTAGACCATGGCGTCATCCCATGTGCTGTCGCGCGACGGCGCGAGGACGACCTGGCGCCCGGCGGGATCGAAGGCGAGGCCGTCGGACGAGAGGACGGCATGCACCTCGTAGTCATCCGCGCGCGACGGCGCACTCGCGAAGAGGATCGCGCTCCCGTCCTCCCGCAGGAGCACGTCGGCGGTGTAGAGGCCCGTGGGCCCCTTGCCCTCGGCGAGCTCGTAGATCGGATTATCGGGGTACTTGACCCAGTTCATGCCGTCGGCCGAGTGGGCGAGGCCGACCGCGAAGAGCCCGTGCGCGTCGCGCGAACCGCAGTAGTACAGGCGATAGCCGTCGCCAACGCGGACGACGCAGGGATCGACGATCTGCGCGCCGTCCCATTCGCCATCCGGCCCCGTGGAGAGCACGCGCCCGCGCCGGTGCCAGTCGCGCCCGTTCGGCGAGGTGGCGTAGCCGAACCCGTCATAGAGATCGCCACGCTTCCCCGCGTACCACATGCGGAAGCGCTCATCCGGCGGCGCGTCCAGATCGACGATCACGCTCGGAAAGGCGATCGTCGTCGAGTCCCAGGCGGCGGCCGTCGTGTCCGGCGCGAAGACCACTCCGAGCTTGGTCCAGTTGATCCCATCCGGCGCCACCGCAGCGGCGATCTCCCAGCGATGGCGCTTCCCGTACGCCGAGTAGAAGAGCCAGAAGAGCCCGCGCGAGGTGACAACACTCGGGTACTCGGCGTGACCAGCATCGAAGGTCCCCTTCTTTCCGAGGAGAAGCACGGGATTGTGGGGGAACTTCTCGCAGAGGCTTGTCGAGGCCATGAGGTTCGGCCGTTCCCACGGCCGCGGTGCTTCGTCCCTCCCCTTCCCCTTCCGCTGGCCTGCCGTCGTGCGCGGTTCCGGCGGGCGCGACTCTGCCTCGCGCCAGGCCTCGGCGATCGGGTCCGGGCGCGGCGGCACCTCGATCGTGTAGGGGTCGCCCGCCCGGGTCGAGGGGGTGCCGATCGTGACGGCGAGGCCGAGGCCAACGCTCAGGAACCACGCCGGCAGGCGTTCCCGGAAAGAGGGCGCGCGCGACATCGGCGGCATTCTCGCATATCACGGCGGCGCGCCGAAACGAGCCACCTGGTGCTGCTCCCGTAGCGCATCCTGAGCAAACCCTGGTCAGGAGGGAGGTGCGGGTCGCGATAGCCGGCGGCTGCAGCGGCTACACCGCCGCTCGACCGTGCCTCCCCTAGTTGCTATGATCTTCGGCCCGACCCATCTCGGAACGGAGGTAACGACCGATGTCCGCAGCACCAGTCAAGGGCGCCGTGGCTGAAGCGCCCGCCGGCGTCGCCGGCCACGGCGAGTTCAAGAACGAGCCGCTCACCGACTTCTCGAGGCCCGAGCACCGCGAGCGGCAGCGCGAGGCGATCGCCAAGGTCCGCACCCAGCTCGGCCGCACCTACGATCTCGTGATCGGCGGGAAGCGGGAGAAGGGACCGCAGACCTTCCCCTCGACCAACCCGTCCAGCCCGGACGAGGTCCTCGGCCTCTTCCAGCGCGCGAGCCGCGAGCAGGCCGTCGCCGCGATCGCCGCCGCCGAGGCGGCCTTCGCGACCTGGAGCCGGAAGCCGGCCCGCGAGCGCTCGGACCTCCTCTTCCGCGCCGCCGCGCTCATGCGCGCGCGCCGTTTCGAGCTCAACGCCTGGATGATCCTCGAGGTCGGAAAGAACTACCGCGAGGCCGACGGCGACACCGCCGAGGCCATCGATTTCCTCGAGTTCTATGCCCGCGAAAATCTGCGCTATGCCGCGGAGCAGCCACTGACTCGTCTCCCCGGCGAGAAGAACGAGCTCGTGTACATCCCGCTTGGGGTCGGCGCCGTGATCCCGCCCTGGAACTTCCCCCTGGCGATCCTCGCCGGGATGACGACCGCTGCCATCGTCGCCGGCAACACGGTCGTGCTCAAGCCGGCGAGCGACTCGCCGGCGATCGCCGCCCAGTTCTTCGCCATCCTCGAGGAGGCGGGGCTGCCGGCCGGGGTCGTCAACTTCCTGACCGGCTCGGGCGCCGAGGTCGGCGACACGATCGTCGAGCACCCGCGCACCCGCTTCGTGTGCTTCACCGGTTCGAAGGAGGTCGGGCTCCGCATCAACACGCTCGCCGCG
>Ga0316626_10000426_pt1 | contig 16245 bp, 19 predicted proteins | sample OWC_Aug_T1_C1_D5_FD_207656 | JGI IMG/M metagenome (GOLD analysis project Ga0316626, IMG submission 207656) | Wetland soil microbial communities from Old Woman Creek delta, Ohio, United States - OWC_Aug_T1_C1_D5_A | ecosystem: Environmental > Terrestrial > Soil > Wetlands | place: USA: Ohio...
GGGCGCGATCGCTTCCGCGCCGTCACGCAGCGACCGGGCGCCCCGAAGCGCGTGCCAGATCCACTCGACATGCCCTCCTTCGAGTTGCAGGGCGATCTCGTGGACGAGCCTCCAGGAGGGCCCGCGGCCGAGGCAGTGCCGAGCGAGCGGAGAGAGCCGACTGCCGCAGGGCGGGCGCGGGAGGGCGTGCGGCCCGGGCCAGACGAGGCCGGGGCCGACGGGCGCCTCGAAGGGGCCGCGTCGCTGGTGCTCGCCGGCGTCACCATCGACCGCCAGGCCGACGGCGCCGTCATTCGGCTCGACGTCGGCACCCCCCCCACGCGCGTCACCCACTACGCGCTCGAGAACCACGGCCGCTACGTCATCGACGTCTACGGAGCGAGCGAGGAGGCGTCGGCCGTCGACGCCGTCGCGGTCATCGATCCGCTGGTGCGCCGCGTGCGCGTGGCGCATCACCGCGGCCGCATGCGGCTCGTCCTCGACCTCGCCACCGCCCGTCCACCCGCCTATGTCCTCGAGCACCGCGGTGCTACGATCGCCCTCAAGCTCGGCGCCACCCGCGCCCCCGCCGTGGGCGCGCCGCGCACGTAGCCGCAGCAGATGGTCACGCCCGCGAAGAGATCCGTCGCACAGCCGCTCCGGCCGAACGCCGCCGGGTTGCGCGGCCGCGAGCACTCGCGCGACGCGAGTCCGCTGGCAGCCGCTGCGGCCGAGCCTGCTGAGCCCGGAAGCACGCCGCCGGCGCGCACGCTCGCCGCCGCCTACGACCTGCCCTTCGCCGAACACGTCGTGCCCGGGGACGTCGAGATCGAGCTGCTGACGCGGCTCCCGATGCAGTTCGCACGCCGTAACGCCGTGCTGCCGCTGCACCGCAACGGCCACGAGCTCGTCGTCGCCACCGCGGACCCGCGCGCGCTCGGCCCACTCGACGACCTACGCGTCCTCTACGGGCAACCCGTCCGGCCGCTGGTGGTGCCCGGCGACGTGCTTACCGACGCGATCAACCGTTCCTACGACCTCGCCTCGGGCTCGGCCGCCGAGCTGATGGGCGACCTCGACGAGGAACGTCTCGATCTGATCGCCACCGAGCTCGAGGAGCCACGCGATCTCCTCGAGGCGGGCGACGAGGCACCGATCATCCGGCTGGTGAACTCGCTCTTGTTCCAGGCCGTGAAGGACCGGGCGAGCGACATCCACATCGAGCCCTTCGAGCGCACGCTCGCCGTCCGCTTCCGGATCGACGGCATCCTCTACGACGTGATTTCGCCGCCGAAGCGTTTCCAGCCGATCATCATCTCGCGCGTGAAAATCATGGCGGGCCTCGACATCGCCGAGAAGCGACTGCCGCAGGACGGGCGGCTGCGCGCCAAGGTCGCAGGCAAGGACATCGACGTGCGCGTGTCGGTGGTGCCGACAGCGTATGGCGAGCGCGTCGTGCTGCGCCTCCTCGACCGCTCGTCCACGCTGCTGGGCCTGGAGGAGCTCGGGCTCACCGGCCGCAACCTCGCACTGGTCGAGCGCCTGGTCCGGCAGAGTCACGGCATCGTGCTGGTAACCGGACCGACCGGGAGCGGCAAGACCACCACCCTCTACGCCGCACTCTCGACCATCAACTCGACTGAGCGCAACATCATCACTATCGAGGACCCCATCGAGTACCAGCTCGCGGGCGTCGGCCAGATACAGGTGAATCCCAAGATCGACTTGACCTTCGCCAACGGGCTGCGCTCGATCCTGCGCCAGGACCCCGACGTCATCATGGTCGGCGAGATCCGCGACGGCGAGACCGCGGAGATCGCCATCCAGGCCGCGCTCACCGGCCACCTGGTCTTCTCCACGCTCCACACCAACGACTCGGCGAGCGCCGTCACGCGGCTGGTCGAGATGGGCACCGAGCCCTTCCTGGTCTCGTCCTCGGTGATCGCCGTCATGGCGCAGCGGCTGGTGCGCCGCGTGTGCGAGGGGTGCCGGCGGTCGGCACATCCCACCGCGGAGGCGCTGGCCGAGATCGGGCTCACCGCGGAGGCGGTCGCGGGACGGACGATCTGGGCTACCGGCGCCGGCTGTCCCGCCTGCAAGCAGACCGGCTACCGTGGCCGCACCGGCATCCACGAGCTCCTGGTCGTCGACGACGACGTCCGCGCCCTCATTATGAAAAACACCGACGCCGCCGCGATCCGCCGCGCCGCCACCGCCGCCGGGATGACGACGCTACGCGGGGACGGCGCCGCCAAGGTGCTAGCCGGTGCCACCACCATCGAGGAAGTACTGCGGGTGACACAGGACGATCTGATGTGATGCGGGCTCGCGCACGCACTTCGCGGGCCGGCGCCCGCGCGCCGCTCTGCCAACCGTGCCTGTCTACGCGTACCGTGGCCTGAGCGCCGACGGCACGGCGGTCGCCGGCGTCGTCGACGCCGAGAGCCAGCGCGGCGCCCGCCTGAAGCTCCGTCGCACCGGCGTCTTCCCCACCGACGTGAGCGAGGCACGCGCCCCGTCCGGCCGCCGTGCGACGCTCACGCCCGGTGCTCTCGGCGAGCGCGTCCCGACCCAGGAGCTCGCCGCCCTGACACGCCAGCTCGCCACGTTGATCGGCGCCGGGCTACCGCTCGTCGAGGCGCTCGAGGCGCTCGCCGAGCAGACCGAGCGCGCGCATCTCCGGCGCGCGCTGGTACAGATCCGCGAGAAAGTGACCGAGGGGCGCGCCCTCGCCGAGGCACTCGCCGAGCACCCGCGCCTCTTTTCCTCGCTGTACGTCAACATGGTGCGCGCCGGCGAGGCGAGCGGCGCGCTCGACGTCGTCCTCGACCGGCTTGCCGACTACAGCGAGAACCAGGCCCGCCTGCTCGGCAAGGTGCGCAGCGCCCTCACCTACCCCGCGGTGATGCTCGTCCTCGGGAGCTCCATCCTCTTCTTCCTGGTCTCCTACGTGGTGCCGAAGGTAACCCGCATCTTTCAGGAGACGCAGCAGAAACTGCCGAGTTTGACGGTCGCACTGATCGTCCTCTCCGGCTTCGCCGCGCGCTGGTGGTGGCTCATCCTGCTGCTGGCGGCAGCCGCGGCCACCGCCGGGCGCGCCTACGCCCGTACCCCACACGGGCGCGAGCGCGTCGATCGCCTGACGCTCCGCCTGCCCTACGTCGGCGGGCTGGTGCAGAAGCTCGCGCTCGCACGCTTCGCCCGTACGCTCTCGACGCTGCTGGCGAGCGGCATCGGCCTCTTGCCGGCACTCGACATCGTCCGCACCATCGTCGACAACCGCGTGATCGCGCGCGCCATCGAGAACGCGCGCGACGCCATTCGCGAGGGGCAGAGCATCGCGCCGCCGCTGCGCGAGAGCGGCGTCTTCCCTCCGCTCGTCGTCCACATGGTGGCGGTCGGCGAGCAGAGCGGCCAGCTCGAGGCCATGCTCACCAAGGCCGCCGATGCTTACGACACCGAGGTCGAGAACGCGGTGTCAGCGCTCACGACCATCCTCGAGCCGCTGATGATCGTCTTCATGGGCTTGGTCGTGCTCTTCATCGTGCTCGCCATCCTGATGCCGATCTTCGAGCTGAACCGCGTCGTGCGCTGACGCCGGGCGGTTGCGGGATACACGGTTGGACGTATAAGTAGCCTCCGGTCGAGTACGCACCGCGAGGGAGGCATTTCCGATGAAGCGCAAGAAGGCAGCTGCGAAGACCACGGCCTCGAGTCGCACCAAGAAGAAGCCGGCGACACGGGCAACATCCACGAAAAGCGTCGTACGCACCACGAAGAAGAGCAGCGCACCGGTGGCTGGGAAGGCAGCAACCGCCCGCCGGCCGGCCAGAGCGACATCGGCGAGATCGAAGCCCACAAGCGCGGCCGAGAAGTACAGCCAGACGGGCGCGCCGTGGTGGAAGGCCTATCTCTGAGCAGGAATCGGGACCGACCCCTCCTGGCGGCTCCTTCCTGATCCCCTGGCCGCCGGCCGCATACTGGACGAGGAGCGGACCAGCGAGTATCGTCGCCGTCGTCGGATGCGACGCTGCGGAGGACAGTTCATGCGGTTCGGGCGCGTCGCCGGCCATGCCGGGTTCACGCTCATCGAGATCATGGTCGTGGTGTTCATCCTCGGCCTGCTCGTCACCTTGGTGGCGCCACGCATCGTCGGGCGGACCGACGAAGCCAGGCGCACCAAGGCCGCCGCGGACGTGAAGGGCATCGAGGAGGCACTGCACCTCTACAAGCTCGACAACGGCTCCTACCCGACCACCGATCAAGGGCTGCAGGCACTCGTGACCCGGCCCGAGACCGGCAATGTGCCGCGGCGCTGGAACCCCGACGGCTACCTTGATGCCGTGCCGGTCGATCCATGGGGCAACCTCTACGCCTACCTGAGCGACGGCAACGCGTACACGCTCAAGTCGTACGGCGCCGACGGCGCGGAGGGCGGCGAGGGGAAGTATGCCGACATCGATACGCACACCCAGCTCTGAGGTCCCTCGCGTTCCTGCTCTCGCCGCCGACCCGAAGCGCACCTCCCTGCGGCAACCCACCGACCCGGGCGGCTTCACGCTGATCGAGCTGTCGATCGTTCTACTCGTCCTTGCCATCGCCGCGTCGTTCGTGATCCCGCGGCTGCGCGACACGGACAGCGCCGCGCTCGCCACGAGCGCCGCGCGTCTCGCGACGACGGCCCGCCTGCTCTACGAGGAGGCGGCCTTTCGCCAAACACCGATGCGGCTCAATCTCGACCTCGACAAGCAGGCGTACTGGGTGACGGTCTTGCGGGACGACCCGGAGACCCCCGAATTCGTGCCCGACGCGACCCTGCTCACGCGCCCGGTCGCCCTACCGGACGCCGTCGCCTTCGCGGACGTCGTCTTGCCCGCGCTCGGCACCGTCAAGGAGGGCATCGTCTTCGCCCAGTTTTTTCCCGAGGGCTGGGCCGATCCGCTGCTCGTGCACCTGATCAACCGTCGCAGCGAGTACGCCACCATGGTGATCGAGCCGCTGACCGGCCGCACGCGGGTGGGCGATGGCTACATCGACCTTGGGGCGTCACGTCCCGGCGCGTCGCGTCCCACTCGTGCGGGCGCGGGGGCGGAGGGCTCGCGTGCGCCGCGCTGACCGGGTCCCACCATTCGGCCGGCGCGCCGATGCCGAGGGCTTCACGCTGCTCGAGGTGCTGGTTGCGGTCGCGGTCCTCGGGCTCGCCATGGTGAGCCTGCTCGGCCTGCACGTACGGAGCCTCGCCCTCATCGATCGCGACCAGCGCATCACCGAGGCAACGCTGCTCGCGCGCGGCCTCATGACGGAGGTCGAGGTCGCGCCGTTCCCCGAGATCGGCCTGACCAGCGGCGACTTCGAGGAGCGCTATCCCGAACGCTACCCGGACCTGCGCTGGGAGCAGGAGGTGTTGTCGACACCGCTCGCCGATCTGCGCGAGGTGCGCGTCCGCGTGTCTCGCGACTTGGAGGAGTCCGGCGACGACGTGCGCCTCGTTTACTACGTCCGGCGACGATGATGACGGCACGCTCTCGCCTGGCCCCGCGCCCTGCCGCGGCGCTGCGGACGGCCACACCACCGGCGCCGCCCCCTGGGTTCACCCTGCTCGAGGTGATGCTCGCGGTCACCATCCTCGGCATCGTCGCCACGGCGGTCTACGGCACCTTCTCGCGCACGCTCCGCAGCAAGGGGATTGCCGAGGAGCGTGCCGAGGTCACCCGCACCGGACGGAGCGCCCTCGGGCACATGGCCGACGAGATCGCCTCGGCGTTCTATCCGATGCCGAAGCCACCCGGAGCGATCTTCCGCAGCGTCACGAATGGCACGGAGTCGGCGCCGCTCGACGCGCTGGTCTTTTCCGCCCTGTCGCCGCGACCCTCGGGATCCTACGCCGGCGACAGCGATCAACGCGTGATCGCCTACTTCTTCCCGCAGCGCCGCGGGCGCATGCGAACGGCCGCAGCCGACCCGATGGCAGAGGACGTCGACGACTTCTTCGCCGCTTTCGGCCCGCTGCGCGTCCCGGTGCCGGGTATCGAGCCCGAGCGCTTGCTGCGCCGCGAGGTGGTGATGAGCGCGCGCGAGGCAAGCGCCAGCGACACGGCGACGGCGTTCCTCGACAACGTGGCGAGCCTGCGCCTCCACTTCCACGACGGCACCGACTGGCTCGACGCCTGGGACTCCGAGGATCGGGTCAACTACCGTCCGCTCCCCCGCGCCGTCGCCATCGATCTCGCGCTTTACGACGCGGCCGGCGAGATCCAGCACTTCGCGACCGCCGTCGACCTGGCGCTCGCCGACACCCGCCCGGGCCCACGCCGCTCGCCGGCAAGCGGTCAGCCGCTGGCCCGGCCCACACCTGCGCGGCGGGAATCTGCGCCCGGGAACGAGGCTCGTTGATGCGGACTTCGAGCGGTGGCGAGGATGGCATCGCGCTCCTGATCGTCCTCCTCACCATCACCCTCCTCACCGTCGTGGTCGTCGAGTTCACGTACTCCTCACAGGTGGAGACCCACCTCGCGCTGAGCGGACGCAACGCCCTCCAAGCCACGTACCTCGCGCGCTCGGGCGTGAACATCGCCGAGGCCATTCTCGTCCGCGATGCCCAGCTAAGTTCCACCGACAGCGAGCAGGACCTGTGGGCGCGCCGTCTGCCACCCTTGCCGGTCGGCGACGGGATGGTGGCGCTGCGGGTGCGCGACGAGGCCCGCGCCCTCAACATGAACGACCTCGTCAGCGGCGGCTTCGTGCGTGAGGAGCGGCGCTTGGTGTTCGAGCGCCTCTTCGATCTGCTGGGCGTCGATCAGCGCATCCTGGCTGCGATCATCGACTGGATCGACCCGGACCAGGAGCCATGGGTGTCGCCCGCCGGGGCGGAGCAACCCTACTACCTCGGCCTCACGCCACCGGTCGAGGTCCGCAACGGCCCGTTGCTCACGCCCCGCGAGCTGCTGCTCGTGCGCGGCGTGACACCTGCCCTGCTTGCCCGCCTCGACGGCTTCGTCACGGTCCTGCCACCCGAAGGCCGGCTCCGCGTCAACGTCAACACCGCGCCGCCCGAGGTGCTCTACGCCCTGTCCGACGCGCTCGCCGCCGAGCCCGGCATCGTCGATCGCCTGATCGCGGCGCGGCAGGAGAAGGCCTTCGGCAGTCGCAACGAGCTCCGCGACGTACCCGGCCTCGCCGAGGCCCTGGGACCCGGCCTCGACGACTTCATCGACACCAAGAGCACCTACTTCCGGATCGAGGCGGTGGGCGCCGTGAACGACGTCGCCCGCGGCATCGTCACGACGGTGAAGCGCGAGAGCCTGGGGCGGACGCGCCTCACGCGTGTGAGCTGGCTACCGACCGCCGCTAACCCCAGCTTGACATCGCAACCCCCTTCCGATTTCCTCGATGCCCTGCCGCCGCTCGGCGGCGGTTGACCCGCATGCCCAACCGCACCCTCGCGCTCGCCATCGGCGGCGCTACGCTCCGGGCGGTGCTCGTCGAGAGCACGCTGCGCGCACAACGCGTGCTGGGCTTCTACGCCGTGCCGCGCACGCCCGGCGGCGACCTCGCCGCCGACCTGCGCGCGCTCGCCGCCGCGCACGATCTGCATTGGGACGCGGTGGTGTCGGCGCTGCCGGCCGAGCTGGTCACCCACCGCATCCTCACGCTCCCTTTTCACGACCGCAAGCGCCTCGATCGCACGGTGCCTTTCGAGCTCGAGTCCCACCTCCCTTTCGATCTCGACGACGCGGTCGTCGACTACCAGCTGCTCGGCACCGACGGCGAGGCGGCCGTCGTGCTCGCGGCTCTGGCACCGAAAGCGGCCGTGCGCGACCACTTGGCGGCGCTCGCGGCGGCCGGCGTCGACCCGCGTGCCGTCGACCTGGCGTCGCTCGCGGGCCTGAACGTCGCGCGCGCGTGCAGGACCGACCGCGATCGCGCAACCGCGTTCCTCACGCTCGACGGCGACCGCACCACGGTCGCGCTCCTGCGCGGCAACCGCCTCGTAGGATTGCGCGCGCTCAGCGGCGGTGTGGGCACGAACGGTAGCCTCTCCGCCGTCGTCCGCGACATCCGCTGGTCGCTGCTCGCGCTCACCGGCGACGTCCCCCTCGACCCGCTGGCGGTCTGGGTCTGCGGCGATGCGGCGCAGACCCCGGGGGTCGCGGCGGCACTCGAGGGCGCCCTCGGCAGCGCGCCGCTGGGCATCGAGACCCTGCCCGTCGCCGGTGTGCCCGTCACCCTGCGGCACGACCAGGCAGCGTTCGCCACGGCGCTCGGCTTGGCGTTGCGCGACGGCGACAACGCCTTCGGCATCGACTTCCGCCGCGGCGAGTTCGCCTATCACCGCGAGCGCGAGGCGCTGTGGCGCGGGCTGGCACGCGTCGGCATCCTCGCCCTCGTCGCCGTGGCGCTGATGGTGACCAGCTTCGTGCTCGAGGGACGCCGTCTCGAGGCGCGCCGCCAGGCGCTGCGCGCCGAGATCCGCACGCTCTTCACCGCAGCGCTGCCGCAGGTGCGGACGATCGTCAACGAGAAGGCACAGCTCGGGACGGAGATCGCCGCCCTCGAGAAGCAGCGCCGGATCTACGGCGGCCTGGCGCCTTCGGCACCGCGCGCGATCGACCTCCTGCTCGCGCTCACGGACGGCGTGCCGGCGGACGTGGCTCTCGATCTCGAGGAGCTGGCGCTCGACGGCGAGACCCTGCGTATCCGCGGGTCGACGCGCGCCTACGAGGGCGTCGAGTCCGTGAAGCGGGGCCTGGCGGCCCGCCCGGAATTTCGCGACGTCCAGGCCAAGGACGTGCGCGCGTCGGTCGACGGCCAACGTGTCGATTTTCGCCTCGGCCTCACGCTTGCCGCAGGGGACGAGCGGTGAACGACCTCCGCCGCCGCCTGGAGCAGCTCGTCGAACGGCTGTCGCCGCGCGAGCGCGTGCTGCTGATCACCGCCGTGGCCGTCACTGCGCTCCTGGCGTTCTGGCTCATCGCCGGCACGCTCACCGAGCGCCGCCAGACGCTGCTGGCGCAGATTGCCGCCAGCGAACGTGAGCTTGCCGAGGTGCTGGCGCTCCGCGCTCGTTTCACCCACCTGCGAGCCGAGAGCGATGCGATCCGACGCACACTGGCGAGCGGTGGCACCGACTTCTCGCTCTTCTCGCACCTGGAGAGTGTCACGCGTGAGGTCCTGAGCCGGGAGCGCGTCGCCGCCATGAACCCGTCCAGCCGCAACGTAAGCGAGGAGATCCAGGAAGAGGACGTCGAGATGCGCCTCTCCGGCGTCTCGCTGCGCGAGCTGGTGTCGCTGCTCTACCGCGTGGAGAAGACCGATCTTCCTCTGCTGGTGAGTCGCCTGCAGGTGAAGAAGCGCTTCGACCAGCCGTACATCTTCGACGCCACCCTCGTCGTCGGACGGCTGCGCCCGCTCGCGGGCGGCGCCCAGCGATGACGCCGGCGCCGCAGGGCTGGCGCCGGCTCCTGGCGGCGCCCACCCTCGCGACGGCGGGCAACACGCTCCGGCGTCTGGCACCCGCCGAGCGCGCGCCGCTCATGTTCTACGCGCTCTACACCGCGACGCTCTTCCTGGTCTGTCTGGCGGTAACATTTCCGCACGAGCTGCTGGTGCGCCACATCCTCGAGCGGGCCACACCACCCGGTCCGATCACGATCGAGGTGAGCGGCGTACACCTCGGCTGGCCGCTCGCGTACACCCTCGACGAGGTGCGCCTGCTCGAGCGCGGCGCCGATCCCGCCGTGCCGTTGCTCACCGCCAGCGCCGTGCGGGCGGCACCGTCGCTCCTCGGCCTCGTGCGAGGCCAGCCCTACCCGCTCGGCGTCCGCGCCCGTCTCTACGGCGGCACGCTCACCGCGCTCGTCGACCCTCGGCCGACCGCCTTCCACGTGCGGGTCGCGCTCGCGAGCGTCGACATCGGGCGCTACGACCCGCGCCGCCTGTTCGCAGAAGGCCGGCTGAGGGGCCGCATCGACGGCGCGATCGAGCTCCGTGGCGACGCACGCAAGCCGTCGACGACCAGCGGGCAGGTCGCGCTGCGTGGCGCGGACCTGGCGATCGAAGGCTCGAAGGTGCAGGGCATCACGGTGCCCGACTTGCACTTTCCCGAGGTTCGCCTGGCCGGCGCCGTCAAGGCTGGCCGCCTCGATCTCGGCGAGCTCGCCGTCCACGGACAGGAGGTGAATCTCAGCGGCCAGGGGAGCGTCCTCCTACAGCACCCGCCCCTGGCGAGCCTGATGAATCTCGATCTCACGCTCGTGCCGGCGGACACCGCTCCCGACAGCCTGCGCCCCGCCCTCAATCTGATCCCGGGCGAGGCGGCCGCGGGCGGCCAGCGCCACGTCCGACTCTACGGCTCGGTCGGCCAGCCGCACCTGGGGCGGTAGCTCGTCGCCTCGCGTATCAGTGGCCCGAGCCGATCAGCTCGGCGATCGTGAACTGGTCCTCCGTCGTGCCGTACTTGTCGCCCTGGTGCCAGTACCAGCCCGCCTCGCCCGGGAAGCGATGGCTCGGCGTCGCGGCCTTGGTAGCGTGCTCGAGCTGGATATCCACCATGACGGCCGCGGAGGGAAGCGGCGTCTCCTCCTCGTACTGCATGGGAGAGCCGGGAAAAGCCTCCTTGGCGAACTTGAAGTTGTTGACCCAGATCTTCCACAGCTCACCGGCCCGATCGTACATGTCGCTGTAGGGCACGCCGTACATCTCCTTGTCGACGTACAGCACCCGCTTCGAGAACGCGTACTGGGGGAGCTTCGAGATGCCCTCGACTACGTACACCTGCCGCTTCTCCCACTCGCCGTCGAACGCCCAGTCCGCGGAGCCGTCCGCCCACTTCACCGGGAAGTGCGTGCTGTGGAAGGCGCCGAGAACCTCTTTCTCGCCGAGGAACTTCCAGTCCATCCAGGCGATCGAGCCGGCGTAACCACCGTAGCTGTCCTGGTCGGTGTCCTGGCCGAAGAGCGCGTCCGAGCGCTGCGCCGTCGAGAGCCGGCGCACGCGCCGGAGCGACGGCATGTAGAGCCAGCTGTCGTCCTGCTTCGCGGGATCACGGTAGCGATAGTAGGTGAACCCGACGCCCTTCAGGTCGAAGGGCTCGATCAGCGGATGCAGGGTCTCCTTGTAGTGGTACCCCTCCGTATTCGGGATCTCCGGCTTGGGATCGACGTAGAGCCGTCCCACGTAGTAGAGGCGACGGAAGTGGTCGATCAGGAAGTGGCGCTCGACCTGCAGCGGGCGCTCGGTCGAGATGGGCCCGGTGTCGGCGTCGAAGTTTCGCATCGCCAGGTCGTCGAAGGAGATCGCGAAGCTGAAGTTCTGCATGATCTTCATCGCCACCTGCGCGTCGTTCACGTCGATTCGCGGGAACGGCCGGCCGGCAACGAAGTTCTCCAGCTTCAGCCCGTCGGGGCTGAGCTTCACCTGCCCCGAGTACTTCTCCGTCGCCTCCACGAAGGCCCGTCGCAAGGTGATGGGCTTGGGCGCGACGATGCGCAACGGCCACCCGTGCTGTACGCACCAGTACATCGCCGGCGACACGAGATCTTTCACCTTGTCGGCATTCGCTGGGGTGATCACGTCGCCTGGCTGCACGTCGGCGCGCGCCACGCCGGCGCCCATGAGCACCATGACCACCATGGCAACCGCGACGGAAATCGCGTGCAACGCATGGCCCATGCGATCAACTCCGGCATCCAGCGACACCCGCGAAGTCACTTCGCGGGCCGATAGCGATCGCGACGCACAACCGAGCGGGGGCGTCATGAGGGAGGCCCGCGAAGTGACTTCGCGGGCCGACGCCCATCGCGAGGCGCAGCCGAGCGGGGGCAGCATCAATCAATGCCCCGAGCCGATCAGCTCGGCGATCGTGAACTGATCCTCCGTCGTGCCCTCCCCGGCGCCCTGGTGCCAGTACCACCCCGGCTCGCCTGGGAAGCGATGGCTCGGCAGCGACGCCTTGGTAGCGTGGTGCAGCTGCATATCGACCATGACGATCGCGGGACCGAACGGGGTGTCCTCGTCGTACTTCAGGGCGGCGCCGGGGAACGCCTCCTTCTTGAACGACCAGTTGTTGACCCACACCTTCCAGAGCTGGCCGCCGCGGTCGTACATGTCACTGTAGGCGGCCGTATAGCTCTCCTTGTCGACGTAGATGACGCGCTTCGAGTATGCGTATTGCTCGAGCTTCGAGATGCCCTCGACGACGTACATCGGGCGCTTCTCCCACTCGGCGTCGAACGCCCAGTCGGCGGCACCCTCGGCCCACTTCACCGGAAAGTGCGTGCTGTGAAAAGCCGCGAGCGCGTCCTTCTCGCCGAGGAACTTCCAGTCCATCCAGGCGATCTGCCCGGCGTAGCCGCCGTAGCTGTCCTGATCGGTGTCCTGGCCGAAGAGCGCGTCCGAGCGTTGCGCCGTCGAGAGCCGGCGCACGCGCCGGAGCGACGGCAGGTAGAGCCAGCTGTCGTCCTGCTTCGCCGGGTCGATGTAGCGGTAGTAGGTGAACCCGACGCCCTTCAGGTCGAAAGGCTCGATCATCGGGTGCATGGTCTCCTTGAAGTGGAACCCCTCCTTGTTCGGGATCTCCGGCTTGGGATCGACGTAGAGCCGCCCGACGTAGGAGAGCCGGCGGAAGTGGTCGAGCAGGAAGTGCCGTTCCACCTGCAACGGCCGGTCCTCGGAGATCGGGCCGGTGTCGGCGTCGAAGTTGCGGAGGTCCAGGTCATCGATGGTGACCGTGAAGCTGAAATTCTGCATGATCTTGACCGCCGCCTGCTTGTCGTCGGGGTCGATGGTCGGGAACGGCCGCCCCGCGACGTAGTTGACGAGACCGAGGCCGTCGGGCGTGAGCTTCACCTGCGAGGAGTATTTCTCGGTCGCCTCCTGGAAGGCCTTGCGCATCGGGATCGGCTTCGCCTCGATGATCTTCATCGGCCAGCCGTACTGGACGCACCAGTACATACCCGGCGACGTCAGGTCCTTCACCTTCTCGGCGTTCGCCTTGGTGATGACGTCGCCTGGCTGCACGTCGGCCTGGAGCAGGCCAGCGGGCATGAGCAGGGTAACGGCAACGGTCGCGATGAGTGTCGAACGAAGACGGCGCACGGGCGATCCTCCTCTCGTTGCTGGTTTGTGACGCGCCGCGTCCCCCGCCTTAGCTCCCGCTTGCCCTCCACGCCTGGTTCCCCGCGGCTCCTCGGCGTGACGCCAACGCGCGCGCTCCGTACCACAGCTCGCCCCGCAAGTCACGCCCCGATGGCCTCCATCGCTCACACACCCCCACCGCCACTGCAACGAATGCGAGGTACTCCTGCCCGCCATATTCACGACCGCCACGCCCGGAGCCAGCCTTGAGGATCGCCAGAGGTCGCGCGGGAGGCGTGAACCGGGGGCGCGGGCAAGATCGCCGCCACGGGGGACCCAACCCTGGGTTGCATTTTGCAACCCAGGGAATTAGTCTGTAAGCTGTGCCGATAGGAGACGCAGCATGCCCACCGCCGTGAAGCTCTCCGCCGCTCTGGTGGACCTCGCGCGCGACGAGGGACGCGTGCTCGGCCGCTCCATTGCCGGTCAGGTCGAGCACTGGGCACGCCTTGGCCGTACCGTGGAGCGGGCGCCGGGTTTCGGGTACGAACGCGTGCGCGCGGCGCTCTCCGCGCAAATGAGCTTCGACGACCTCCGGGCGGACGAGCAGGCGGTGGCACTGGCGGAGCTGGAGGACTACCTCGAGCATCTGCCCCGCGATCGCGATGCGGCGTTCTTCGCGCGGCTGCGCGCCGCGGGCGTGACCGCGCACGGGGAACGAGCGCGACGTCCTGTCCGCAGGACCGCGCGCCGGCGTGCCTAAGCGACAGCCGGTCGCCTGGCTGATCGTCGGCATCAACGGCGCCGGCAAGACGACTTTCTACGACGAGTTCCTGCGCGCGAGGCTCGCCGCCGAGTTCGTCAACGCCGACGCAATAGCGCATCAGCGCTGGGGAGCGCGCGCGGCGGAGCACGCCTACGAAGCGGCGCGGCTCGCCGCCGAGAGACGACAGGCGCTCATCGAGCAGCGCCGGTCATTCGTCGCCGAGAGCGTGTTCTCCCACCCTTCCAAGCTCGACCTCATCCGGAATCTTCGCGCGGCTGGCTACCGGATCCACATGATCTACGTGCACGTGCCACTGCCGCTGGCCCGCAAGCGCGTGGCGACACGCGTGGCCCTCGGAGGTCACGACGTGCCCGTCGAGAAGATCCGCACGCGTTACCCGCGGCTGATCGCCAACTTGCTGGCGGCGATTCCGCTCGTCGAGCGCGCCTACCTCTACGACAACAGCAGGGCAGACCGCCTGCACCGCCACATCATGACGTTCAGCGGCGGGCGGCTCGTGCGGCTGGCGCCGGAGGCGCCCCGCTGGGTGGCGCAGATCTTCCCGGCGCTGCGCCGCTTCGTACGCGGGAGATAGGGTTGGCAGCGAAGGTGAGGGCGTCCTCCCCGATAATCCAGCCCGGGCATCATTCAGAGCATGAGAAGAACCGCAGGTATCGTTTGTACGCGACTGACAGCTCTCGTATGATTCACACGTGCAACGGCCGGCCGCCATCGATCGGTTCCTCGACGAACTACGCCGTTCGACGGAGGCGTTCTATGGCAAGCGGCTGGTCAGCCTGGCGGTGTTCGGCTCGCACGCCTCGGGACGCGCGCGGCCGCGGTCCGATCTCGACCTGCTGATCGTCCTCACCAGCGCACCGCCGCGCCGCCGGCTGCGCCTCGACGAGTTTGACCGCCTGGAGGCCGATCTCACACCGGCGATCGAGGCCCTGGAAAGAGAGGGCTGGTCGCTCGAGTTGAGCCCGGTAATCCGTACCCGTGAGGAGGCCGAAGGGTTCTCGATCCTGTACCTGGATATGACGGTGGATGTTCGCATTCTCATCGACCGTGACAACTTCCTGCTCCGGCGGCTCGATCGGATGCGTGCCGAGCTGCAACGCCTCGGCGCGGAGCGCCGTACCCTCGGCGATCGGTGGTACTGGGTGCTGAAGAAGGACTACCGGCCGGGTGAGGTCTTCGAGATCTCGTGACCAACGTCCGGCTCGGGAAGAGCTTCGTCGAACGGGCGCGCGGCCGGCTGCCCTTCATCAAACAGATGCGCGATGCCGGGCTGCACGCCGATGTCGTTCGCGAAAGCCAGGAGATCGTCGAGCTGGCGCTCAAGGGCCTCCTGCGTATCGTCGGACTCGACCCCCCCAAAGAGCACGACGTGAGCAAGTTCATGATCCGTGAACGCCGCCGCTTGCCGAAATCAGTGCTCGACAACCTCGCGGAGATCCGCCGCATGTCGAAGCGGCTCAGACGCGAGCGGGAGCTGGCCTTCTATGGCGACGAAGACTTCATCCCTTCCGATGAATACGACGCCGACGACTCGGGTGAAGCGATCGGGTTCGCCGAGGCGATCGTCGGCTGGGTGGAAGCCGGGCTGAAGGAGAGCGCGGGCACGGGAAGCGCAACGGAGTGAGCGGGCCTGGCCGCCGCGCTTCACGCGACAGGACACCACGAGTCGGGCCTACGAATACGGTTGGACGGCCGGTTTCGACCAGATGCTCATCCGCCGGGCCGGGTTGCGCATTACTCCGGTAATGTGGGAAGATCTCCGCATGGTGCTCGCACAATCGAAGTTGACAGCGCAAGGACAAATCTCCGTTCCAGCAGAGGTGCGGCGGAAGCTCGGCCTTGGCCCCGGTTCGGTCCTGGAATGGGACGAGGATGGCGAAAGTATCGTGGTCCGCAGGGCGGGCCGGTACACGTCGGAGGAGATTCACCGCAAGCTGTTCGCGCGGACCCCGGCACTGCGAAGCACCTCTGACCTCAAGGAGGGCATCCGGCGGCACATGCGAAAGAAGCATGCGCGCAACTGACACCAGCGTCTTGGTGCGTCTGGTGACGCGCGACGATGCGAAACAAGTGGCGTCTGCAGAGTCCTTCGTCGCAGCGGGAGCCTGGGTCTCACATGTTGTTCTGGTGGAGACTCTGTGGGTTCTGGAATCCGTCTACCAACTCGACGCCGAGCAGCGCGCTACTGCGATACACATGCTCTTGAATCACGCGACCATCACGCTTCAAGATCCCGACGTGGTTACGGCTGCCCTCGCGCGCTTCCGGCGTAAGCCTTCTCTCGGGTTTTCTGATTGCCTCGTTCTGGAGATCGCGCGGAAGGCCGGGCACTTACCCTTTGGGACTTTCGATCGGGATCTCGGACGACTCGACGGTGCCCAGCGGCTTTGACGTGATCGAGCCGA
>Ga0316626_10000428_pt1 | contig 16208 bp, 17 predicted proteins | sample OWC_Aug_T1_C1_D5_FD_207656 | JGI IMG/M metagenome (GOLD analysis project Ga0316626, IMG submission 207656) | Wetland soil microbial communities from Old Woman Creek delta, Ohio, United States - OWC_Aug_T1_C1_D5_A | ecosystem: Environmental > Terrestrial > Soil > Wetlands | place: USA: Ohio...
CAGGTGACCTCCGAGGGGCTTCCCGTCCTCTTTGTAAAGGACATACCTCCTGCTTCGTCTGCCGCAGACCTTTCGATATCCCGGCCTGAAATTTACTTCGGAGAGCTGTCAAGCAGTCATGTCATCGTGAACACCCGGTCGAAAGAGTTCGACTACCCATCCGGCGAAGAGAATGTCTTTACCCACTATGCGGGATCGAAGGGCGTGAAGATCAACTCATGGTTCAGGAAGCTGCTCTTCTCAGCACATTTAGGCTCACTCAAGCTCTTTCTGTCAAATGATATAACAAAAGACAGCCGCGTCCTGTTCAACAGGAAGATCACTGACCGGGTAAGGAAAGTCATGCCCTTCCTCCTTCTCGACCGTGACCCGTATATGGTCATATCGGAAAAAGGCGATCTTTTCTGGATGTATGATGCGTATACTGCCAGCAGCCGTTTTCCCTATGCTCAGCGCATCGGGAGACGAAACAGCCTCAACTACATCAGGAACTCCGTGAAGATAACGATCAACGCCTATGACGGCTCCATGGTCTTCTACATCTCCGATATGCATGATCCGGTCGTACAGACGTACGAACGCGCCTTTCCCGGCACCATGCACCCGCTGGACGAAATGCCCGCAGACCTGAGACGCCATGTCCGCTATCCCGAGGACATCTTCAATATTCAGACAGCGATATATTCTACCTATCATATGGAAGACCCCCAGATATTTTATAACCGTGAGGACCAGTGGGAGGTCCCGGCAATGGGCTCGGATGCCCAGGCAGAGGTGATGGAGCCGTATTACACGATCATGCGGCTGCCAGGAGAAAAAAAGGAAGAGTTCATCCTCATGCTTCCCTTTACGCCGAAGAAGAAACAGAACCTTGCAGCCTGGATGGTGGCGCGAAGCGACGGCGAGGAGTATGGAAGACTGCTCGTCTACCGTTTCCCCAAAGACAGACTCGTATATGGCCCTAAACAGATCGTTGCCAGGATCAACCAGGACACCGAGATATCACGCCAGATATCCCTGTGGGACCAGCGGGGTTCACAGGTCATCCAGGGGACCCTGCTCGTCATCCCGATCGAGAGTTCGCTCATCTATGTCCAGCCGCTCTACCTCAAAGCGGAATCAGGGAAAATTCCGGAACTGAAGAGGGTCATCGTGGCATATGAGAACCGCATAGCCATGGATGAAACCCTTGATCAGGCGCTCTCAAGGATATTCGGGGAGATCGGGATGCCGTCAAAAGAAAGGTCAGCGGGACCAAGTACTCCTCTGACAGAGCAGACCGGGAACAATCTCGCGTTACAGGCGAAAGAACATTTCGACCGGGCCATGAAAGCACAGCGGGAAGGCGAATGGGCACTCTATGGTGACGAGATCAAGAAGCTCGAAGGTATCATCAGGAAGATGCAGAAAGACCGGTAAATTTACCACTGAACGGGAGTTAAGTTGCCGACCGATATACGCAAGCGTTATTGAAGGAGCATTTCTCGCCTCACTTCGTGACAGACCCCTGAGCATGATCTTTCCTGTGTCAGATGATTCCAGTCCAGAATCATGAAAAATCATTTATACTATTGCCCATGATCAAACTTATTGAGACAATGAACATATCCGCCTCTCCTTATGTCAACGCACTGCTCGCGATCCTGGTTTTCGTCATCATTGCAAAGATGGCGGACATGCTGATCGACAAGGTGGTCCGCAGGTTCAGCCGCTTCACAAAAACCGACATCGATGACCGCGTCATCGACCTGGTCCATAAGCCGATATTCTTCACGATCATTGTCGCGGGGGTCATCCTTTCCGTCCGGTCGCTCTCTCCCTCGGAACGGACCCTCTTCTATACGGAAGGAACTCTTCACTCTGCTCTTGTGATCATATGGTGCGTCGCCGCGATACGGTTCAGCAACAGCATCATCGAACATGCGATACACAGAATGTCGGACGTTACCGGAATGAGCAGGGATATCATTCCCCTTGTTGAAAACGTCTCCAGGATAGTCATAATTCTGGGCGGCATGATGGCCGTTCTCTCGATCTGGCGCATAAACATAACACCGATCATCGCCTCTGCAGGCATTGCAGGCGCAGCCGTGGCTTTTGCGGCCAAGGACACAATAGCCAACTTCTTCGGCGGCATAAGCGTCTTTGCGGACAAACCATTCAAGATCGGCGACTATATCGTCCTCGATAAAGGCGAGCGCGGTGAAGTGGTGGCGATCGGGGTCAGAAGCACGCGGCTTCAGACACAGGACGGCGTCCAGATAACCATTCCCAACTCGATCATTGCGAACACGAAGATCATCAATGAAAGTGCTCCGGTAACGACTTGCCGTGTGCGGGTACCGATAGCGGTCGCCTACGGAAGCGATATCGAACTGGTGCAGAGCACGCTTCGAGCGATCGCGGAGAAGAACGAAAATGTACTGGATGATCCCTTACCGCTGGTCCTTTTCCTCAATTTCGGCGAATCTGCGATAAACTTCGAGCTCCTCTGCTGGATCAAGGAACCTTCCCGGAGGGGTCTCACGGTGCATGAACTGAACTGTGCGATCTACATGGCGTTTCGCCAAAAGGGAATCGCCATACCCTTCCCCCAGCGGGATATCCATATCCATCAGGAGCGGTAACCGCAGAGCTTCATACCTGGGGCATACCGACAGAGGAAGATCACATGCGAAGTAAAGACTTCCTGAAGGCAGCAGGAAGCGGTAATCACTCTGCAGTAGCGGAACTCATCGAACAGGGAATCGACCTCACCCTCCATGAGGAAGAAGGTCTGGGCAGGACAGCACTGATGAAGGCATCGCGCCCAAAAGGGATAATGCTTCCGGAAAACATCCACTAGCCCACATAAGTCATAAGCAGGCATGAAAAAAGGCGGGCTATAGTATCCGGGCTCATTCTCGGTCGTATCGACCTCCAGGGCTTCTGCCTCTCTATTATGAAATGAGCATACTGCCGGACTACCTGCCTGCCGGCAGGCAGGTCGGCAGAAGAAACCGCCCAAACACCACATCCCGCCTTATGCTTCACCGAGTTCCCGAATATTGCATGAATAAAGAAGACTAGGACGTTGATTTCTTTTCAACTGTTTTCGCTCAGATCCGGGCCGGTCTGCAGAGGTTAACATCATTGTGTGCAGCCCGGCCGCACTTGCGGCAAAAAAACCTGGCATCCCTGACCAGTGGCCTGACCAGTTCAGGGTCCTCACGCCTGGCTATTTTACAGAGGTGTGATTCACTGTAGCAGTCATCGCCGCCTTTGCACGGCTCCTCGCGTTCCTTGCCCATTGTGTTCTCCTTGATGTCCGTGATGGGAAGCTTCATGTTATTATAAGGTAAAATAACCACGGAAAGGGGTACCAGATGCTTGCACCAAAGATGGAAGCCGCATTAAACGAACAGATGAACCGAGAAATGTATTCGGCATACCTGTACATGGCCATGTCCTCCCACTGCTCGAACAAGGGTCTCAAGGGTTTTGCCAACTGGTTTATGGTCCAGTATCACGAAGAGATGTTCCATGCGATGAAGATCTATGAATACATAAATCTCCAGGGCGGCAAAGCAGTGTTAAAGGCGCTGCAGCAACCACCGTCTTCATTTGCATCTCCCCTTGAGATGTTTACCAAAACGCTCGAACACGAGCAGTTCATCACACGCTCCATCAATGATCTTATGGAACTCGCTATGGCTGAAAAGGACCATGCAAGCCAGATCTTCCTGCAGTGGTATGTCACGGAGCAGGTCGAGGAAGAGAGCAATGACCATGAGATCATTGCCCAGCTCGTCATCATCAGGGACGATCCTAACGGACTGATGATGCTCGACAGGGATCTGGCGGGAAGGATCACGACAGTCCCGACAGAGTACAGTAAGGGCCTGCAGGCTGGAGCGAAGGGAACGGCAGCCTGACACCTGAACGCTTCTTCGACGGCATATCTGCCGCCGAATACATGATGGCGAGGGCCGCCGGCATGGCGACGGCTGAAGAAACTGCGTAGGGGGAAAAAACGGAATTTCTGGTGATCGGCGCAGATGGGTTGGATTGAGCCGCTCCCCGGCGATCATGCCGGGGAGCGGCTCTCAGCTATATTATCCGCGCTTTGTTAGGGGAATGATGGTCTTCTTGCCCTTCAGTGATGTGACGTAGGAAGGACGTATTATCTTGCCCTGGACGATTTCCTCGATCCTGTGTGCACACCAGCCGGCAACTCTTGCCATGGCAAATATCGGGGTAAAAAGTGCAACCGGTATGCCCATGCACTGATAGACAAATCCGGAGTAAAAGTCTACGTTGGTGCAAACCACCTTTCCCTTCTTGCCCCTGACCAGACTCGGTGCTATCCTTGCTATCCTCCTATAGAGCTCAAACTCCCTCTCGCGGCCCGCGGACTTCGCGAGTTCTCCAGCTCTCCGCTCAAGGAAAACAGCCCTGGGATCAGATACGGTATATACCGCATGGCCCATCCCGTAGATCTTGCCTTTCTTGTCCCCGACCTTCTTGTCAAGGATCAATGCAAGGTATTCTTCCACGGCTTCGTCGTTTTCCCAGTTCTTGACCTTCAGCTTTATGTCGTTCATCATTTTTATGACAGCTTCGTTCGCACCTCCGTGCAGATGGCCGGAAAGCGAACCGATGCCTGCGCAGAGTGCCATATAGGTATTGGCTCCTGAAGATGAGACACATCGGGTCGAAAAGGTGGAATTGTTTCCCCCACCATGTTCGGCATGGAAAATCAGCATGGTATCAAAGAGCTCTGCAGTTGCCCGCTCCGGGAGATCACCGGACAGCATATGAAGAAAGTTTTCGGCAATGCTGAGATGAGCATCAGGCTCAGGAAATTTGCAGCGGGCCTTTTTTTCCACTGTAGCAGTCAGATAGTTATAGGCAATGATGGTCGGGAGCTTGGCGATAAGGTTAATGCATTGCCGTGTTACATCGTTTATATCAGTGGAATTCGGGTTCTTGTCGAAGAAGTGCATGGCAGATACGATGGTATGCAGGGAACCCATCTGGTCATTGTGAGAGGGCCTGCTGAGAATCATCTGCCTCATTTCATCAGGAAGGGCCCTTTTCCTTGCGAGCAGCTGGGAAAAAGCCTTCAGATCGTTTCTTGCGGGGAGTTCCCCCGTAAGCAGCAGATATATAGTCTCCTCAAAACCGAAACGCCCGTCCTTCTCTTTTTCCCGCACCAGATCATCGACATCATATCCGCAGTAATACAGCTTCCCGGGTACCGGCTTCACTGTTTCCGTGCCGTCACCGTGGGTCACCTTTTCGTAACCGATGACCTGACCTTTGCTCGTGATGCCGACAAACACGCCGGTACCATCTGAGTTCCTGAGACCGAGTTTGATGTTCTTCTCTTTGACAATGCGGGGATCGACCTTGTCATGCAGCAGGGCAAGTTCCTGCACTTTTTTAAGTATAGCGTCCATATTCCTCTATCCCTTCTGAAATTTATTAAGACGTTATTTAAATACATCTCGCCATCACAATGCAAACAACTTTCGTCATCACCTATGTCACACCCGGGATAAAAAGGGCAAACAACGATATGCCTCTGGATCATACCGTCATCAAACGGGGAAGAGACGTGACAGGCCGGGGAGAGATGCACGAAACAGCCACCTGCACCTGCTTCACCTGTTAAACAATCACTTTTTCAAAAAAGCTGAAGGGGTATCAGGAGACTTTCTTCTTGACAGCCTTTACGGTTGACGAGACCTTTTTTGCCACCTTCTTCTCGATCGCTTTTGCCTTTTTTACCGTATTTTTAACGATCTTCTTCTCGGCCTTCACTGCCTTCTTCACCGCTTTCTTCACTGCCTTTTTTACCGTCTTTTTGGTGATCATGATTCCTCCTTCAATCGTGAACATGCCCGCACTCTTAAAAAAATACTATCAGCTATTCTCACTGCTGTCAATGCAGCAGATGGCAGTACAACTACAATAAAGATACCCTGATTGACAAGTCATTTTCAATGCAATACACTTCCAGATATGAACACCACTCTTGCAGAACACGGTCTTCCCCTCATACAGGACGCAGACCTGAACGGGAAGATCGTACTGGTGCGGTTTGATCATAACGTAGTCAAGAAAGGCGAGATACGCGACCCCTTCAGGATAGACAGGACGATCGGCACGTTATTTCACATTGTTGAGCGCGGCGGAAAGCCAATCATGATGACACATGTGGGAAGGCCGAGAGACAAGAAGACCGGCGCCATCGCCTGCAGACCCGAGGAGGCGGTAGAGTCTATCGTACAGTACCTCGAACAGAAGCTTCATACCAGAATCCATATACCGAAATTCCCCATAGACCAGACCAACGGAATCGTCGGCATTGATACCTCGATCAATCTCGCCATCAGGGAACTCCGTGAGCGCAGGCTTGGGGGCATCTACCTTCCGAATATGCGCTGGTTCCACGGCGAGGAGGCAAAGGATGAAACGGCCGAAGGCTTTGCCCTTCAGCTAGCCGGGCTGGCCGACATCTATGTCAATGATGCGTTCGGATCCTGGCAGCCTCACGCCTCGACATATAACATCACCCGCCACCTGCCTTCGTATGCCGGTTTTCTCATGCAGCAGGAGATCCTGAACCTCGGGCGGGTGCTGAACCCGCAGAGACCGTTTCTCGCAGTTGTCGCAGGTTCGAAATACGACACCAAGATCAGACCGCTCTACGCAATCTATGAAAAAGTGGACCGTCTCATCCTCGGCGGCGTGATCTACAACACCTACCTCTGTGCAAAATACGGTGTGCGCATTAAAGGCGTACTGGATGAAGACATACAGCTTGCGAGGGAACTGGTAGACAAGGACAGGGACCGGAACAAGATCGTCGAGCTTCCCCGTCTTGTGGAATCGGACATCCCGGACAACAGGACTGAAGGCAGATACCGGACAATATCCGTAAAAGACTTTTCACCGAGCGGGTCCTACGGATATATCCTTGATATCGACCCGGCTTCCTTTGAAGACAGCGCAGTTGCTGATGCCATAGCCACAGCAAAGACCATCTTCGTCAACGCTGTCATGGGGTTTACCCCTCATTTCACCGCAGGATCGCAGGCCCTCGACCACACGATCGACCGTAACAGTAAGGCGATGAAGATGTACGGGGGAGGCGACACGCTCCAGGAGTTCAAGGACCTCTGCCCAGGACTCTATCTGTCGGTGATGGACAATGCCAATTACTACTTTTTCACCGGTGGTGGGACGGTGCTGACTGCCATCGAACAGGCAAGTCCTTATGGGCTAAAACCTGTGAAGGCCCTCATTGACAACCGGAAGGCATAAGTCTGTTACCTCGCGTAACATCTTATTTTTTCCTTTTGACTATTGTCCTTTCCTTTAATTTTTCGTAAGATATGGGTATTAAGGAGCCTTAGAGCAGATCATGAGACGCAGGTTCAAGAGAATATCCCTCAAGGGAGACTCGGTGCGTGCCGAGACCGTCACTGAGACAAAAGCGCAAATTGCCGACCTGAGCATGGGAGGTATCGGCATAAAGTCGCCGAAGCGTCTGGTGCCGGGAAGTAACTGTATGGTGACGATCGGCAATAACGGCTCGCTCATGATCCTCAGGGGAACGACTGTCTGGGAGCGTTTTTCCGGCTGGTCCATGGGTCAGCGGGGACATGCAGATCCCCTCTTTTCCGCAGGGATTCACCTTGACGAATCGCGCAGCGATCTTATGGCAAAGGCATGCGGTGGTGATTGCGACAAGACAAGTACTCTCAGGGTACAGGCACCGAACATGAACATCCTTCTCAGCTTCGCCGAAGCACTTACTGTTCTGAACATCAGCTTTGGCGGCCTGCTTGCCGAATCGTGGAACCCCATGGATGTAGGGACTGAGAGCGACACAAGGATCTTTCTCCCTGATCGCCCTGAACCGCTCAAGTGCCTCGTCAGAGTCACCTCCTGCAAGACCGTGAAGCACGAGACAGAGAAGAAGTACCATATCGGCTTTGAGTTCGTTAATCTGGATGCGGAGCAGGCAGAACGCATTAAGACATTCATCAGAATCCGCTCGGCAATATAAGATTTCCGTGTTCGCCCGCACAACCCGCATCTCAGACATGTAATGATCTTCTGTTATCCATTGCATTTCCGAATCATTGTCCCTACTATGTTCCAGTCGCATCTGATCATGCGGCAAACAGAACAAGTCTATGGGGAAATGTAGAGATGCAATACCTGCTGATAACATTCCCGGAACAGCGAGTGATCATCATCGATGAGATCGAGCAGGGCATGACTAACGACGTGCTCGAACTGGAGCAAGGGACTCACACTGCCACACTCAAAGGCCCTTCTGATTTCGACCCGAAAATGCGTGAATTCATCCTGAGAAGGACCTCTGAGCTCAATCCGAAGGTGATCAGGTTTGAAAAGATATAGGCTCCAATTCATACTGTTCATATTCCTGCTGCTCGTCAGCGCCTGCGCCCATTACCCTGTGAACACCGCCCTGAAGGATATCCACGGCAACGATGCCTATTCTCTCGACAGGTTCGGCGTTTCAGCCGAGTCTGACAGGACCTTTGTGATTCTCGCCTTTTCCGGAGGCGGCACGCGTGCCGCTGCCTTTGCGTATGGCGTACTTGAAGAAATGAGAAAAACCCGACTGCCGGGGGCGGGGAAAACACTCCTTGACGAGTTGGATGTCATCTCTACGGTTTCGGGAGGTTCGTTCACCGGCGCATACTACGCACTCTTCGGGCAGAGGATATTCGACGATTATAAAGAAAAATTCCTCTATCGCAACATTCAGGGCGAACTGGTCTCGTTGTTGTTCAGCCCGGTTACCCTTGTGCGCCTTGCCTCGCCCCATTTCAGCAGGATAGATCTCGCGGCAGAGCTCTATGACAGAACGATCTTCGAAGGGGCCTCCTTTCAGGCGCTGGCTGACAGGGGGATCCGGCCATTTCTTATCATCAACGCGACAAATCTCTATACAGGGAGCAGGTTTGAGTTCACCGGCGATCAGTTCCGCTATATCGGCTCTGACATACTTTCCTATCCAATATCCCGTGCAGTTGCAGCGTCGTCTGCCTTTCCATTCCTGTTGTCGCCCATTACGCTCGTCAATCAGCCCTACCCTGAGGGGTACGCCATGTCCGAAGCTGACCGTATGGCACTTAAGGACTACGAGTACAACAAGGGCAGGTATTACAACGCGCTGAATAATACCCTGTACGCGGACAAGGAAAACCATCCCGTTCTTCACGTTATGGACGGAGGCCTTGCGGACAATATCGGGCTTAGGGCGATCCAGGACCTGTATGTCAGGGGCGCCATCAGAAAGAAGATGCTCGATGGAAACATCGAAAGGCTTCTCGTGATCGTGGTGAACGCGAAGACCGAACCGCAGGAAACGTTTGACAGGAATGAAAGCCCTCCCGGACTTGCCACGGCAGCGATGAAAACCGCCACGGTCTCGATGGACAACTATTCGTTTGAGACGGTCGAGTCCATCAAGAAATTATTCATAGACAGGATACAGGCACAGATGAACAGGGAGGGATGCCAGAAGAAGCTGGATGAACACTGCAGGGACGGGTATATACTCCCCCCGCTTGCCGCAGGCAGCATAAAGCTCTATGTCGCTGATATTTCCTTCGACAATCTTGCTGACGAAGACGAGAAGACTTTTCTGAAGCACCTGCCGACCTCATTTCATCTCGAAAAAGATCAGGTCGACCGCCTGATCAACGCCGGCAGCCTCCTCCTCCGCCAGCATCCGGAGTTTAAGTTATTTATCGATGAATACCGCTAAGCCCCCCTTCTCCGGACACTTGCCATATTTCACATATCATACTAACTTCGCTTTTGCTCCTTATTGCCGGCTGATTCGAAATAGCCTTTTATAATCTCCCTGATATTATTAACTCATTCCTTCATCACCTGCCCTGTTTTGTGCTATATTTCCCTCATGAACCTTACAATTCAGACGTTCATCATAAAGTAATTGTTTCCCAAAAACCACTGTGGAATGAGATTGCCATGACGACACAAAAGATCATAATCAGAGACGAGACAAAGGCCGATGCTGCCATCATAACCGAGGTGACTGTCGCGGCGTTCAAAACCCTGGAGATCAGCAATCACACGGAGCAATTCATCATTGAGGCACTGCGTGCCGCGAAAGCTCTGACCCTATCACTGGTCGCAGAAGTGGGTGGCCGTGTAGTTGGGCATATTGTCTTCTCCCCCGTGACCATCTCGGACGGCACCAGGAATTGGTACGGACTCGGACCCGTTTCAGTGTTACCGGAGTACCAGAGGAAGGGTATTGGCAAAGCCCTGATACAGGAAGGGCTGTCACGGCTAAGAAAACTGGGTGCCAAAGGCTGCTGTCTCGTGGGACATCCGGATTACTACAGAAAATTCGGGTTCAAAAATATGCCGGGACTTGTGCATGAGGGAGTGCCATCGGACTTCTTCTTCGCTCTGTCTTTCAACGGGCATACTCCGCAGGGCACTGTCACATTCCACGCCGGATTCAAAGCGGTTGGTTAACAAGTGAGTAAAGACAACGCCTCACGATGAAAAAAGATCCTTCGACAGTGGGTCTTTTTTGGGTTGTTTGTCGGCAGTATGCTGCCATCCCTTGCAATCCCTCAAACGGCGCACACCACAACCCCGGCTGAACACGTTTCACGAGCTGGAATGCCGGCAAAGACTGCAGATATCTCGTCATTCGATATCGCAGCCGACGATGCCTTGCGTATCCACTACAGCGAAGGGACTAGTGTGGTAATTCCGAAGGAAAAGGGCCGCTTCGCTGTCGGTGATGACATCCTGACGCAAGAGACTTTTTCGGATATTCAACTGGCCGATGACCGTCAGCACATCGCATGGCTTGCTGATTATATGATATGTCAGCAATCCTACCCGTGCCCGATGGAACTCGTCATTTTTCGGTCTGGACACCAGCAGACGTATATCTCCCCACCGTTTGGCATTATATGGAAATGGTGGTTTCGCGACAATGGCAAGCATGTTGTCGTGCAGTTCGGCTTTCCCCATGGAGACGCAACAGGGGCATACGCATTGTACGACACCGAGACAGTACGAGAGCTTGCCACTTTCTCTCCGACAGAGAATAAGGAAGCCCCGGAATGGGTGCAGCAATTGCGGCCCTCAAACAGATAATCTCCATAGTCATCCATGTGGCAAAGATACTTTTTAGCCATATTTCATGTCTTTGTTTATACCTTCAATACTGCTTCATTTCATGATATAGTCTGATTAAGCTTACTGAATTTCGAAGGAATTCCCGGCAGAAAGGTGGTGATTCCCGCTAACTTCGCACTGATCCAGCATTTTTTTAACGGGTTGGCTGTCCGTCAGCCTTCTTTTTCTTTTAACCGGGAAACAATCCCTCAGCATGCAACAAGGAGGAAAAAGCCATGAAGGCAGCAGCACTTTTCTTTTGTGTGTTCACGGTAGTGGTTTTGGCAGTGGTTCCGGCCTCGGCACAACTCATAGTCTACGATGATTTTCAGGAGAAGGTCCTTGACCCGAATAAATGGTTCGGGAGGGGGGTCTCAGACACGGGCGTAGCCACGCTTGAGCATGGCCGTCTGATCAAAAACGATCCACTCTTCGGACTCAGATGGCTCGAGATCTTCAACCGGAGTTATGCGTCGGATGCATCGGATACCGGGCGTTCAACCGCATTCAACAGACTCTTGTTTACCGATGGGACCAATATAACGACGATTCAGGCGAGTGTTCTGGTAAGAAAAGTTCAGGCAACCGGATGCAGTACAAACGCACTTGCTACCCAGCCGCAGGCAAGATTCGGGGGCATGTATTTCAATACCGGGACCGCAACACCGGGCGACGCGACCAATGATGTGCGCGCGTTCATTGTTATCACGCGGCCCAGCGACTCGACCAATGCGTCCAATGTTCTCGATATTCTTGGCGTGGTCGCGCTCTGCACCGACGCAGCGTGCGACACGAGCACACAAATCGGCACAACAGTAGACGTGGGAAAAGCGATTGTGAACCTGCCGGTGAAAGTCCGTATCACCTGGGATCCTGGCAATAACCGCTTTGCTTTTCAGAAGGGAAAGGCCACCGAGGTTTATGTCAATAATAGCGTGTCCGTCGGGGGCGCTCCCGGCACGGCCCTCGGAGGCAATAAGCGGGTAGAAGTCTATCACCAGATCCCGAACTGCACAGACCCCGTGCGGCCTATGTCGTTTATGGACGTGTATTTCGACAACATAAACATAAACCCCTAATCTGACAGACCGATTTCAAAAGCCTTGTTCCGATAGGGGCTGGGAAAGACATCCCAGCCCCTTGATTTTATTGTCTTTTTCGTTTGCTGCCTTACTGTTTTATGCTATAGTCTGACCATGAACGCTGCTGACCCGTTTGACTTACTTCGCTTCGTAAGCGCTCAGGAAAGAAGTTATGATACTGCTCTCGCGGAGTTGAGAAGCGGCCAAAAGCGGACCCACTGGATGTGGTATATTTTCCCGCAGATAGATGGCCTGGGGCACAGCCCAACTGCAAAGTTCTATGCAATAAAAAGCCCGGAAGAAGCGCGGCAGTACCTGGAGCATCCTGTTCTTGGGCCAAGGCTTCGGGCATGCGCAGAAGAAGTCCTTTCCGTTGAGAGGCGGTCAGCCTCGGAGATCTTCGGTTTCCCGGACGATGTGAAGCTCAGATCTTCCATGACGCTGTTTGCGTCTTTAGCCGAACCGGGCTCAATATTTGTCCGGGTTCTTGACAAGTATTTTCATGGAGAACCCGACCAGAAGACACTCGAACTGCTGAAGAAGCTCGGGAAATAAGATAAATCGAGCTTTGTGTGAAACATACCGGATTCAAATATAACAGATTCTTAGGAACCCTTCGGAAATCTTAGCTCCGCGACCGAAGCTGAAGGATAAGGCGCGGTGACTGTTCGAAGTCCGGAAGTAATAATGATCATTCCCTGCCGGACAAGTTTCGCCGACGCCCCTGAAGCCGACCGAGCGGAGTGTGAAGAGATTTCCGCGGGGCGCCTTTCTTTGCGCTGGCTTTCTTGGGCGTCAAGAAAGCAGCCGGGGTCCCGGGGCGGAGCCCCGAAGGGAAAAGCTTTGCGGGATATCTGCGCTGTTCAAACATTACGTTTCGTCATCAGTCCTTAACATCCGGCTCGAAGAAGATCCACCGTATCTGAGGAAATGCGCTCCTGAGCGCAGACTCGACACGGTTGATGTCTTCGACCAGCGCCCCCGCAGTGCCCTGCTGCTGCATCTTTCCCTTAATCGCAACCATAAGCTCCGTGCCGAGCTGAAGGGTGATAAGGCCGTAGATCTCTGCAACTTCAGGTCTTCCTGACAGAAACTCACGCATCGCAGAAACCGTTTCCGGGTCCGCGCTCTCGCCGATCAGAAGGCTTTTCACCTCAATGCCGACCGTCACCGCAACCAGCACAAGGACTACGCCGATCGCCATGGTGCCCAATGCGTCAAAGAGCGGGTTTGCCGTGACCATCGTCAGCAGCACGGCAGCCAGTGCCAGCAGCAGGCCCAGGAGAGCAGCGATATCCTCTCCGACCACCACGATGAGCTCGCTCTGCCTGCTCACTTTGAACCATCGGGCCAGGGACCTCTTGCCTTTCACCTTGTTGACTTCGTTCAGAGCCCCCTTCAGGGAGCCGAGTTCCAGCAGGATCGAGACCACAAGCACCACGACCGCCACCCACGGCGATGTCGGCATCTCCGGATGCAGCATCTTGTGCACACCCTCGTATATGGAGAATATGCCGCCCATGCTAAAGAGCATGAGCGCTACAATAAACGACCAGAAGTAGATGGCCTTTCCATACCCGAGGGGGTGCTCTTCGGATACCGGCCTCATCGCCCTGCGGAGACCCACGAGGAGCAGCACCTGATTGGCGCAGTCTGCAAAGGAATGGATTGCCTCAGCGAGCATTGCCCCGGAACTTGTGTACCACGCAGCGAAACCCTTTGCTACGGCTATCCCTCCGTTGGCACCCAGTGCGTACATGATGGCCTTTATGGATCCATTGGTATGCGACATGAGGCATATAGTAACAGAAATCGGATTCGAGAGTGAACCTGATCGTCTCTCGCGTGACCCGTCTTTCCCCAGCATGGTAAAATATGAAAATATATCCGGCTGCAGATGCTCGTAAAGCCGGAGCAGGGAGGAACAAGGCCATGACGAAAAAAACAGAATTTTCCTGCGGAATGTGCAGCGGGGTCTGGCAGAAGACCGGGACCACGAACTGCTGGAGCGCCGACCCCGCCAAACAGCCGGCCAAGCCCGGTTATTGCCCAACCAACGATCATGAGGACGTGATCCATGAGGCATTCGACCTTTACCGGGGCAACAGTGAAGATGCAAAGATGGCACGAGTCGCCACAAAGGTGGAAGGTCTCTGCTATCAGCCGGTGCCTGGAAGTGACGCGGTAAATGCCCGCTGGACCCGCGTAGAAGATACGATAGCCTTTGCCAAGCTGATGCGTTACAAGAAAATCGGCATGGCCACCTGTATCGGCCTGCTGGATGAGACGAACCGGCTTGCTGCCATTCTTAAGGCACAGGGGTTCGAACCTCTCAGTGTCTGCTGCAAGACCGGCAGCATCGACAAGCTGGAACTCGGTCTTCAGGAAAAGAACAAGGTACGGCCCAACACGTTCGAACCCGCCTGCAATCCCGTTGCCCAGGCCCGGCTCATGAACCGCGCAGGAACCGACATGAATATCATCGTCGGGCTCTGTGTTGGCCACGACATGCTCTTCTCGAAATACTCGGATGCGCCGGTCACAACGCTGGTGGTCAAGGACAGGGTCACGGGTCATAACCCGGTGAGCGTGCTGTACGGCCAGAACTTCTACTACAAAAGGCTCCAGAGCCAGCCTGTAGATGTGGGTGAACAAGGAAAGGAATAAAACGAGGCGATGACCACCGCGATACCAAAAGAAGAGGTCGTCCGGAGGATAGAGAACCTCAGGTCTCGCCTTGCTACTGAAGGACTCGACGGCGCCCTCTTTCACTACGCCGTGGATATCTACTACTTCACCGGGACCCGCCAGAACAGCGTGCTCTGGCTGCCTGCCGAAGGAACTCCGGTTCTGCTCGCAAAAAAAAGCTTCAGCCGTGCGCAGCAGGAGAGTCTCATAGATGAAGTCAGACCCTTCCCGGCGAGCAGGGAACTGCCGCAGATCTTCGGGGAAAAAGGCAGGAAGATCGGCCTCACATTCGATGTACTGCCCATGCAGCATTTCAATTTCTACCGGAACATCCTTCCGCACCGGGAGTTTATTGATATTTCTTCCATCAACCGCGATCTGCGGTCAGTAAAATCGCCATGGGAGCTCGAACAGATGCGGATGAGCGGGAAATTTCTGGCAGATGCGTTCAGCCATATTCCCGGACTGCTCAGGCCCGGCATGCGTGAACTCGACCTTGCGGCAGCGTTTGAACACCTTCTGCGCAGGGCGGGCATCGGCGGATATCTTCGCATCCGCGGATTCAACCAGGAGATCACCGGCATCGCGGTCGCCGGCAGGAACGCCGCTCTTGCCGGATGCTTTGACGGGCCGGTCACCGGCAGGGGACACTGGACAGCCGCACCGTATGGTCCGTCGACTGACATGATCAGCGAAAGCCAACCGATCATGGTCGATTACGGCGGTTTTTATAACGGGTACATCGTTGATATGACACGAGTCTTCTGCTTCGGAAATCTTGCCCCTGAACTTGAACATGCATTCAAAGCATCGCTGGCAATCCAGGAATGGATCAGGGAAAACCTCGTCCCGGGCAAGATCTGCGAGGAACTCTTCTCAGGAGCCGCTGAGATGGCGGAAAATGCCGGGATTGCGGAGAATTTCATGGGACATCCGGATGAGCCGGCAAAGTTCGTGGGTCACGGCGTCGGCCTTGAGCTGGATGAACTGCCGGTACTGGCGCCGAGGTTCAAGAAGCCACTTCAGGCAGGCAACGTGGTCGCAGTAGAACCGAAGTTCCTATTCCCGGGCAAGGGGGCAGTTGGCATAGAAAACACCTTCAATGTCACGGAGAAAGGGGGGGAACTCCTCACCGGACTCGCGGACCACATAGTCCGCCTCTGAGAGGAATTGCCGGGAAAGGTCTCTCCGGATAACGGTTCCTCACTCAGACCTTCATCATAAGGAACAACAGTATCTCGA
>Ga0316626_10000429_pt1 | contig 16205 bp, 7 predicted proteins | sample OWC_Aug_T1_C1_D5_FD_207656 | JGI IMG/M metagenome (GOLD analysis project Ga0316626, IMG submission 207656) | Wetland soil microbial communities from Old Woman Creek delta, Ohio, United States - OWC_Aug_T1_C1_D5_A | ecosystem: Environmental > Terrestrial > Soil > Wetlands | place: USA: Ohio...
GGCGGCGCCGCCAGCATCGTCGAATCGGCCGCCGCGGTTTCAGGGGCGGCATCCCCCGGTGGACCCGCCGTCTGGGCCGATGCCGGCGGCGGCGAGAGGGCCAGGCCGATCGCCAGACCGAGGCCGATCAGCCAGAGCAATCCGGATCGGTTCATGAGCGGTTCCTCTTGCCCGGGAGCGGACGGCGCGGGCTCGGGCGGGAAGGGATGGGCGCGGCGGATTCTCGAGGTCTCGGCGAGAGGAGGGTAGGGATCCTACTGGACAGACGTTCCCGGACCGCCGGAGGGGTCATGCTCCCTCCCGGATCGGTCCAGAAACGCGGGTCAACATCGGACCAGGGTGCGTAGGACTCGACACGACGGTCACTCCTGCGGGCTGCTAACGCTAGCCCGCCCCACCGCGGCGGAGATTGCCGGAGGTCGCAAAGGGGGGTCAAGCGGAAACTGCTTGTCCTTAAAGGCGCTCCGCGGTCGAGAGAGGCGCTCCGCTGTCGAGCAGAGCCCCGGCGATCGGTGGCGGCCACCCTCACGCTCGCTCAAAGCGAGGGTCGCGAGCGTCCAGCCGGCGGCGAAGCATCCTCCGGGGCCGCGGTCGCGGCGCGCGACGGCGCAGCTCGTACGACGCGCCGCTCGTTCTCCTTGTTCTACGCTGATCGCCTGATCGCGGCCGCTTCGACGACGCCGACCGTGGTGAGGTTCACGACATCTTCCACGGTCGACCCGTACTGGAGCACGTGAGCAGGCAGCCGCGTGCCCATGAGGATCGGTCCGACCGGGATGGCGAGGCCCACGTGCTGCAGAAGGTGGAGAGCCAGGTTTCCCGATTGCAGATCGGGGAAGACGAGAACGTTGGCATTCTCCTCCAGGTTGGAGAACGGGAAGTACTCCCGGCGCAAGGAGCCGTCCAGGGCGGTGGCCAGCTGCATCTCGCCGTCGATCACCAGATCGGGTTCACGCTCCTTGGCGATCTCGGTGGCCCGGCGCATCTTCCGCGCGAAGGGGTGGCCCACGCTGCCGAAGTTCGAGAACGAGAGCATGGCCGCCCGGGGAGAGAGGCCGAGGAAGCGGGCGGTGCGCGCGGCCAGAAGCGCGATCTCGGCCAGCTCCTCGGCCTGCGGATCGATGTTGACGGCGCAGTCCGCGAGCAGCACCACATCCTTGGGCAGCAAGACCAGGTAGTGACTCGATATGCGCCCGACACCGGGAGCGGGACCGATGACTTCCATGATCGTGCGCAGCGACTGGACGTAGTGCGTGGACGCGCCCGCGATCATCATGTCGGCGTCGCCGCTGTGGAGCATCATGGCGGCGTAGTAATCGCGCTGCAGCAGCTGCTGGGCGGCGGCGGCCCGCATCACGCCGCGGCGCCGGCGCAGGCGAAAGTACTCCTCGACGTAGGCCGCGAGACGCGGGCTCCGCTCCGGATCCATGACCGGGACGCCGCTCAGGTCGATGCGGAGGCGGTCGATCGCGGCGCGAACTTCGTCCTCACGGCCAAGCAGGACCGGATTCGTGATCCCTTCATCCGCGAGGATGCTGCACGCGCGGAGGATCGTTTCGCTCGTGCCCTCGGAGAAGACGACGCGCATGCGCTCCTGGCGCGCGGTCAGGATCATCCCGCGCATGGTCTCGCGGCCGGTGCCCAGACGCACCGTCAGACGCTCCTGGTAGGTCTGGCTGTCGAGCGGACGTCGCGCCACTCCCTCCGCAATCGCCTGTTGGGCCACGGCGGCGGACTCGCGCACCAGGATGCGGGGATCGATCGGCTTCGGCAGCAGATATTCGGGGCCGAAGCTGAAGTGGTCGAAGCCGTACGCGCGCTCCACCTCCTCCACCACCTCTTCGCGGGCCAGATCGGCCAGGGCGCGCGCCGCCGCCATCAGCATTCCGCGGGAGATGCCGGTGGCCTGCACATCCAGCGCCCCGCGGAAGATATAGGGAAAGCTCAGGAGGTCGACCACTGCATTGGGGTAGCGGTCGAGGCTCGTCGCCACGATCACGTCCTTCCTGCTCGCGCGCGCAGACTCGTAGGTGATCTCCGGCTCGGGGGTGGCCAGGGCGAACACGACCGGGAACCTGTTCATCGAGCGGACCATGTCCTGGCTGATGACGCCGCCGGCCGAGGCGCCGAGCAGCACGTCGGCCCCGCGCACGCCCGCGCTCAGTTCGCGGGCGGGATCCACGCGGGCAAAGGCCCGCTGATGGTCGTGGAGATCCTCGCGGTCCGGATGGAGGAGGCCGTGGACGTCGTAGACCAGGAGGTTCTCTGCTTTCACGCCGAGGCCGAGGAGCATGCGCGCGCAACCCGTCCCCACGGTGCCGGCGCCGCAGATGACGACCTTGATGTCCGCGATCCGCTTGTCCACCAGGTCGAGCGCATTGAGGAGTGCCGCGGCGGCCACCACCGCGGTCGAGTCGAGGTTTTCATGGAAGACGGGTATGTTGAGGCACTCGTTCAACCGCTCGTAGATGTGGAGCCCCTCCGGTGCGCGGATATCTTTCAGATTGATGCCTCCGAAGGTGGGTTCCAGCATGCGGACCGTCTCCACGAAGCGGTCCGGATCGGTCGTGTCCAGCTCCAGATCGAACACGTCGATGTCGGCGAGGCGCTTGAAGAGGACGGCCACGCCCTCCTGCATCGGCTTCGCCGCCTCCGGTCCCACGTCGCCGAGACCCGGCACCGCGGTCCCATTGGTGATGACGCCCACGAGGTTCCCGCGTGCCGTGTAGCGGAAGACGCTCGCCCTATCCTCTACGATCTCCTGCGCTGGAAAGGAGGCGCCGGGCAAATAGGCCAGGCGCATCTCCCGCGGGGTCAGGCAGGGAATGGTGGCGCGCACTTCGATCTTCCCGGGTCGACCCGCAGCATGGTATTCGAGCGCGTCTTCACGTCGGATCATGACCGTGACTCCTCATGGCGGTGGCGGCAGCGGCCGGCTCTGCCGGGCGGCAGAGCGGATGGTTCTCGAGCGTCTCGCGGAGCGCGGGGATGTAGATGGCCATGGGGCGGGCTTGCAGAATCCACAGGCGAGTGCCTTCGATCCCGAACTCGATGTCCAGCGGATAGCCGTACAGGGCCTCGAGAGCGGCGGCGGATGCGACCAGCTCGTGCAGCTCGACGTACTCGAGAGCGGGTCGAAGCCGCTGGTGATATAGGGTCTCGGTGAGCACGGTGCCGAAACCGGCCCGCCGGTTGAAGACGACCTGACTCCGCTTGTCGCTCGTGATGTAGCGAAAGCGCAGCGGTCCACTGGCGCCGTCGCCGTCCTTGGCGACCACCACGTGGTCGGCGGCCACGGTGCCGGAGACCATGCCCTCGCCGAGGCCCAGCCCGGCGTTGATCACCATCTCCCGGAGTTTGCCCTCGGCGACGTTGACTGTCTGCAGCACGCCGGAGACGCGCGACTGCACGACGCGCTGGACGATCACGCCGCCGCCGGTGCGCTCCGGACCCGCACCGAGCAGGGCGCGACTGTGAATCGCCCGTTCGGTCCACAGCCCGCTCCACGCGCGCTTGAGGTAGGTGAGAAGCTGATCTTCCCCGCGGATGAACAGGAAGGTGTCGAACTCGCCGGCACGAGCGGCGCTCTCCGCATCTTCTTCGAGGCTCGACGAGCGGACCGCCACGAATGGTCCGGCGGTCTCCTCTGGCCCGCCTGCATCGCTCGACATCAGGCCGGCCAGCCGGCGGTAGGCGGCCGTCACCTCTGCGATCAGCGGTCCGGGGAGGCACACCCGGTCCCACAGGTCGCGGATCTGCGCTGACTTCTGCGCGGCGCCGAGATCGGCGCGGGCGAGTATCGCGTTGACGGCTGCGCGCAGCGTCGGCCCGGCAGCGGTACTCCGCGCTGGAACGGCGTTGTCCCCTGCGGGCACGGCCCTGGACCGATCGAGCGGCGAGCCGAGTGGCGCGCCGAGAGTCGAGTCGAGTGGCGCGCCGAGCGGCGCGCCCTGCGGCGAGTCGAGCACCTCGCTGAAGGCGCGATCGGTGATCACGAACCAAGGCGGCACGCGTCCGGGACCGCTCAGTCGCTCGATCTCGGCCAGGTTGGCCGCTTTCCAGCCGATGAGCGCATGGAGCTCGAAACCGCCATCCTCCGGCCCCAGGATGCGGCGAGGCCCGAGGCCCCGGCGCATGGCCTCGTCGTCGCGGGCGAGCGAGCGCGCTCCCCGCTCGAGGCTTTCCCGCTCGTCGTCGCTCGTGCCGAGGAGCAGGTCGAGCCGCTCGATCTCACGGTGCAGGTGGCGCCGCCGGGGGTAGTGCCGTGGGTTGGCCGAAGCGTCATGGAGCGCCTGGATGCGGGCCGCCCGCAGCTCACCGAGACGGCGCCAGGCCAGCGCCTCCATGGACTCGAGGTCGGATGGGATGAGCGGCAGCGGCTCGCATCCGCACTCCTCGAGGGCGGCGGTGGCGCCCTCCAGGGCGCGATCGAGGCGGAGGACGGTCAAGCGCAAGGACAGGACCTCGAACGTGGACGCGGAGGTGGGGATGCAAAGCGCGGCCTCCTCACCGGCGGCGCGACCGCGGCGGCCGAGCTCCTGGGCGATGTGGAGGAGGCCCCGGCGCGCCGCCTGGCCAGCGCGCGGGCTATCGATCAGGAGCTTGAGGAGCTGCGCCCGGTGGCTGCGGGCGCCGGCCTCCGCGAACGCCCCGCCGAGCAGGAACTCGTGGACCGCGTGGCGAGCGAGGACCGGGTCGGTGAGGCGCGCGAGGAGCTTTCCCATCTGGAAGAGGGCCCGCAGCTGCCGGCCGCGCTGCGCCAGAATCTCCGCCTCGTCGGCGGTGCGGCGGAGGCGCTCGGTCGCCGCCGCGAAGAGCCGGAGCTCATCGTGCAGGGCCAGCGCTTCCCGATCATGGCCGAGCACGCGCAGGGCTCCTTCCTCGGCGTCGACGACGACAAGGTCCCCCTCGCGGAGGTGATGCTCGCGCTCCCTCATGTCGCGGCGCATCGCGACGCGATAGCCGCCGCACTCCCGAGCTTCCTCCCTGTAATCGAGCGTGCTGTGCCTGAGCGTGACCGTGCCGTCGGGCTCCTCACGCCACTGGCCGGAGATGATGAGGGCGGGTTTGTGGAGCTGAATCGCGATCAGCCCGGCGTGACTCAGGATCCCGCCCCCGGTGCTGACGATGCCGGCAGCGTGATGGAGGAACATGCTGTCCTCCGGCCGCACTGCGGCAGCCACGAGGACCGCGCCGTCGAAGTCGGCGGGCTCTCGTCCCGCCGTGCTGAACAGGACCGAGCCCACCGCGCGGCCCGGTGAGGCTCTGAGCCCCGCGACCACCCGTTCTCCCGGCACCGGCGTGGCGAACTCGAAGGGGCTCGTCCGCCGGAATGTCGCCCTGATCTGCGCCGCCTCGTCCGGCTCCCACTCCGGAGGTGACTCGGCCCATGGGGTCAGGTAGTTCGAGCAGCGAAGGAGCAGGGCGAGCTCGGCGGCGTTCGCGCTCGCGTTGCACGACCAGGCCGCGTGCCCATCGTCGCGGCGGCAGAAGATCGATTCGCCGCGCGAAAAGAGGGCGAGACGGATGATGCCGCCTGCATCGCGGAGCACGTACAGGCCCAGGGACTCGCCGCGCAGCGGCAAGCGGGCTCGCTGGACCTCGTAGGAATTCACACTGCCCGTGGTCCGGAAACGCAGCGTGCGTTCGAGCGGCGCCACCAGGCGGGCGAGGCGCACGGCCTGGGCGAGGGACGCGGCCTGGGCGGGGCCCGTCGGTCGCGCGGGGCCTGCGGGCGCGGTGGAGGTTGCGGGCTCGGTGGAGGTTGCGGGCTCGGTGGGGGCCGCGTCATCGGCGGCCAGTATCTCGGCGAAAAGCTCCGCCTCGTGTCGCCGCTGGAACAGCTCGGGGGGCGATGGACGAAGACCATCCGCGGTCGCCACCAGCTCCCCGCGCGCCACCGCCTCCCGCAGCGGGCCGAGGACATGATTCTCGAACGGGACCGCGCGCCCGAGGTCGTGCTCGCTCGCTGCGCGCAGCGGGACGAAGTCGATGCCGAGCGTCTCGATCGCGGCTTGGAGCCGGGCGACGAACTCGGCGGACGGCAGAGCGAACCGATCCCGGTAGGGCCCCTGGCCCGGCCAGGGCAGCTCCCGCTCGCCGGCCGGCCCCCCTGCCTCGACCGCCATGAGGATGCCCTGCCGGTCCCGGGTCAAGAGCTGGTCCAGGGGCAGCACGCCCGCGTGAGCGAACCAGTCTGCCCAGGCGGCAGCCACCTGGCGGCGGGCTTCGGCGTCGAGCTTCAAGCCGCCGATGATCCAGTCCACATCCATGAGATACGGAATGAACCGGCACAGCGCCTCCACCCGGGCGCAGAGGTCGCCCAGGTCGAGGGCACGCTCCTTGTCGTAACGAGCGTGGATGCGGGTTCCCTCCATCCGGACATCGAAGTCGAGGCGGCGAAAGAACAGGCGGATGGCATCCAGCGACGGGTTGGGGTGAGCCGATAGCTCGTAGTTGCTCACACCGTAGTACTCGAGGTCGATCATGCCGCCCTTCAGCGGTGGGGCGTAGTCGATGCGGAGAAAGGCCGGGTGATTCTTGAACGCGAGGTAGTAGTGCACCTCGTTGCCGTAGCAGAAGATCTTGATGCTCGGGAAGCTCTCCTGGCCGTAAACGAGCTGGCGGCCGCAGCCATCGGCCACCACCGCGATGGCGTAGGGGAGTCGGACTGTCGCCGCGGTGCCCGGCGCAGCCGCAGTGCCCAACGCAGCCGCCGCGGTGCCCGGCGCAGCCGCCGCAGCCGAGGCCGTGGCCGCCGGTGCCGCGGTCCCGGGCACCTCGGGTTCGAAGTCCACGTAGTCGATGCGCGTGAGAGTGCGCAGGATCCTCCGGCGCGTGGTGGCGACGAGGCTCACCGTGCGATTGGTCGCGTGGCCCACCTCCACCAGGCCCAGGCCCAATCTGAGCCCTCGCTGGTGCAGATAGCGCTTGAGACCATGGAGAGTCCGCACCTCGCCCAGCGCAGCGGGGTCTTCGAACATCTGTACGAGGCGCGTGAGCTCAGGCGATAGCTGCGGGGTTTCTGACTCCTTGTCCAGCTCGGCGATCGTCCTCAGCTTGAGCTCCTCGTAGACACCGGGGAGGATCTCGCACTCGTCGCTCAGGGCAGCGAAGAGGGCCATGAAGTCGGCGACGATCCGATCCATCCGCAGGAGGATGCGCCGCACTCTATCCCGAGTGAGCGGCCCGATGTCCAGGATGTCGGCGAGCGCTTCGGCGTGCGCCAGATTGTAGGTGCGAAAGTGGGCCACTGCTCCGCCGCGCGTCGAGTCTGTCGTCTGTTCCTCCGGCCATCCGCCGTGAGCGATGAAAAGCAGGGACTCGAAGGCGCGCCTCGCCTCGGTCGAGGACTCGATGAAGGACGCCTCGGCGGGCGACATCAGGAGGGGAATCGAACCGCCGATGCTCACCCCCGCATATTCCCTGACCTCCAGCCCGAGGTTCAGGCGCTGCCAGCCGAGCGTGGCAATCACCTCGCGCAGCAGGGACGCTCCGGCGATCGACTCGGCGCGGATGAGCGAAGGAAGGGCCGCCGCCGGCGCTCCTGGTTCCGGCGCCAGGTAGAGAAGATCGAGATGCGAAGCCCGCGTGTAGTCGAGATAGGGGCGCAGAAAGGCGTGGGCTTCCTGACTCAGAAACACGGCGGCCACGTCGGACACGGGCTGGCCGGTCAGGTCCAGGAGCCGCGCCGCCAGACGGCGCAGCGGACCGCTGCCTCGCTGGTAGAGAACAGCGATGGGGGCTGCGGGCGATGACCCGGTCGCCGGCATCCGTTCGAGAATGCCGGCGATCTTCTGGAGCGCCGGAGCTTCTCTCAGCGGGGAACCGTCGGCCTCGACGAGCGCGGCCAGGCACGACGCGACGTGCTGGTCGATGGACAGCGCTCCGGTCGCGGTGAGCTCCGCCGTCAAGTCCAGGGCGCGGCGTGCGAGGTCGGGGTCGCGCGCGGCCAGCATGCCGGCGAGGAAAGGCCAGGGGGTGGTGCCGGAGGTGGCCGCGTGCGCGAGAAGATCGAACACGGGCGCGGCCATCCGCCCTCCCTTCGCGCCGAGGAGCGGAAGCAGGCCGCGCAGGTGCTCCAGATCCGACTCGGCTGGCGGTTGCCGGAGCGCACTCCGGAGTCGGTCGCAGGACGCCTCGACGCGCTCCGCTCGGCCCATGACCACCTCGAACTCGGAGGTGATCGAGCGCACGAGATCGCCGATGGCAGCCGCGTCCGCAGCCGCGTCGCCCGCGTCCGCAGGCGCGTCGTCCGCAGGCGCGTCGCCCGCGCCCGCGGCCGTGCCGCCCGTGACAGGAGCGTCTCTAGGTCGCGGGGGTGCCGATGATGGATCGCCATCCGGGCGTGTGTCCATGCCGCCGCCATGAGGCTGAGCCGGGCCTGGCCCCAAGGCCATCGTAGGAGCACCTCAGAGGCGCGTCAACGCAGGCGTTGTCGATCGTGCCGGACGGGCCGGTGTTGATCACCAGTCCACCGGATGATCGGATGCTGCGGAGGGCGGCGGGGTGGCAGCGACGGGCGCTTCCTTCCATCCGGGAGACCTGACAGCCGGTCACTCCATGTCAGCGGAGCCGGACGGCCTTGCCGCCGCCGATGACACCGGTGTCGCTTTCCACGACGTAGTAGTAGATCCCGCTCGGTACCTGGGTGCGTGCGTCGCTCGTGCCGTCCCAGACGACGTGGGCCGGACCCGGTCCGCTGCGCGCTTGTTCAAGGCGACGCACGAGACGGCCGCCGGCGTCGAAGATGCGGATCGTTGCTGGTGTTGCATCACCGCCATCACCGGCGGCGAATGTGATCTGCAAGGCCGCGGAGAATGGATTGGGCCAGCTCCCGGCCGGGTGGGGAAGGGGCGCCGACGGGTCCTCGCCGATCGCGACTGGCTGGGCCAATGCCTCATCGCGGATTCGCGTGTAGATCGCCTGCGCGCGCCCGATATCGGCCAGAAGTGACTCGCGCTCGGCGGCCTGGAGCTGGTAGAAGAAATCCCCGCGCACCGCCGCCCCCAGGTAGTCCATGTAGGCCGCATAGTACGCAGGCGCTTGGGCGGCCGGACGGACCGGGAAGCCGTCGACCAGGACGAATATGGCTCCGGCGTGGCTCCGCGCCGTACGGACCGAGTACCAGGAGCTGCGCAGCGCCGTGACCGGCTCGACCACGACCATCTCGCCGCCGACCTGAAAATAGGGATGGGTGGCGATGACGTCGCCGTTGCGAATGAACTCGAGGGTTCCGGAGCTCAGCACATTGTCCGGGAAGATGACCCGCGCGGTGAGGGAGAGTGGCTGTCCGCGGGACACGGCGATCTCGCCACCCGTCTCCACGCCGCCGATCGTGAAATGGACGAAGCCTCCCCCATCCTCGACGGCCACGGTGCGACCACGAGCCACGGCATTGACGAAGCTCTGGTAGGTGAAAGCGCCCTCGACGCGCGCATACGTGCGATAGCTCCCCACTGGATGAATACACCAGGAATCGGAAGTGGCGGCGAGTCCGGGCCGGAAGCCGCAGTTGAGCAGGCTGTACCAGAAGAACCGCCAGCGCTCGCGCAGCTCCTGCTCGACACCCTGGAACTCAATGTAATCGACCCGCCCGAGCGCCATGCCCACCGGAGTCTCATAGGGGGCGCAGCACCAGACAATGGGCGGGAACGCCTGGTAACTCGCAGTCCAGGCTTGAGAGTGATTGGATCCGATCGTGGCGCCTTGCGCCCGGGCCCAGTCCTGGATCGGCGCGTGATAGCCCGCCCGCGGGAAGTCGATGGTGGCGAGATCGAGGAGGCTCAAGTGCCCCAGCCGGTCAGCGAGGCCGAACGCCGAGAGTTCGACATCGTAGTGTACGACCCGGAGCGGCTGCGAAACCGGATCGTCCGAACGGCCGCGAAAGTAGTCCTGAGCATTTTGCTCGAAGAGGTCGCCGCCGTCCCACAGGAGCACCGAGACCAGGTTCAGGTCGGCCGGCATCCCCTGGATCATGACCTCGGGCGGCGCGACGCCATAACAGGCCGAATCAGGCCAGTGCGCGTGCAAGTCGCCGGCATACCAGCCGGCCGGCACATGCAGCTCTGCTGCAGCCGGGGCGGCCAGGAAGAGGAAAATGATAGGACAGCGCGTGCGCATCTGGTGTCCCCGGCGGGTCCGGAAGTTGGGCTCGGGCTGCGGGCGGCCCCGGCAAGGGGCAACGCCCGCGTGGTGGGGGGCCCTGATCGACCATCTACATGGTATCCCCCATCCTGATGCAAATCAAGCCGGGGGCCAGTGCCGCCGGTGCCCCGGTGCCCCCCCTGCCGAACCGCCGCCGATGCCGGGTCGGACAGCCGGCATCGCAATTTATGGTTCCGGCAGGTCTTACTCAGATCCAGAATTGTATATGTCCATTGACAATGAGACTTGACTCCCCGCACTGGCACGCTTATATGGGGTTCGGCCGATTGAGTGCAGGTTCGAATTCAGAGGAAGGGAGTTCAGTTCCATGGCAAGGAAGAAGACAGGACGCCGCTATACCGATGAGCAGAAGCAGGAGATACTCCGTCGCGTAGCCGGCGGCGAGCGTCAAAATGCCATCGCCAAGGAGACCGGGATCCCGGCGGTGACGATCGGTTACTGGGTCAGCAAAGCCAGAGCGGGCGGCTCCGTGGCGGGGCGGAAGAGGCGCGCTGTACGCCGGGCGGTGGCGGTGAGGGCGGTGCGCAGCCAGGACATCGCCTGGGCGCTCGACGGCGACGTGCTGGTCGTGCGCATTCCGCTGCGCCAGTTCGTGCGCCATCTGGCGCAGAAGGCGCTCGCCAAGATCTAGCGCGCGGGCTCGAGATTAAGTGACTGATGTTGCCGGCGGGCAGTCCCGAGTGCGGAGCTGCCCGCCCGCATATGGGGCAGCGGCATCTTTCGGCCGCTCCGGCGCAACCGGCTCAGCAGGCCACGGCGCCGCGCCTGGTGAGGGTCACGAAAAGGCCCACTGCGGCCAGGGCCATGACAGCGCCGTAGATGAATGGAGCATGGAAACCCAGGCGCTGCCACAGGAGCCCGGCGGCCACGCTGGCTCCGAGGTTGCCCATGCCGGCCGTCATGTTGAGGACGCCGAGCCCGGTCGCCCGCTGCTCCGCCGCGATGAGCTGCGAGGCATAGGCCTTGCCCACGCCGTCCGTGAATGCCGTGTAGAAGCCATACAGTGCGAACAGGGGCCAGATCAAGTGCGGGTCGTGGTTCACGGCGAAGCCCAGGTACACCAGGGCGAAGAGGACGAGACCGCCCGCGAAGACCCGTCGCGGGCCGATCCGGTCGGCAAGGATGCCGGCGGGGTAGGAGCCGAGTGCGTAGGTCAGGTTGTACAGCACATAGGCGAGTATCACCGTGGCCATGGTGTTGCCGGCCGACGAGAAGAGCTCCTTGGCCCGCAGGATCAGAAACGCGTCGGAGGAGTTGCCTATCGCGAAGACCAGATTGATGAGCACGAAGATCCGGAATTCGCGAGGGAACACCTTCCAATCGAGTGATGGCTGTCTGTAGCGTGCGGTGAATGGCCGTTCGCGGACTGCGAACAGGATCAGCACGCCGAGAACGGCCGGCACGAAGGCCCAGCGGAAGATGGTGCGATAGCTCTCTGCATCTTCGCCGAGGCGGCTCATGAAGTAGAGAGCAATAAGTGGGCCGGCGACGGCGCCGAGGCTGTCCATCGCGCGGTGCAGACCGAAGGCGCGGCCGCGCTGTGCCTCCGTGGTGTAGTCGGCGATCAGCGCATCACGGGCCGAGCTCCGGAGGCCCTTGCCGGTGCGATCGGCGACGCGCAGAACCAGCACGAGCGGCCAGCTCGAGGCGAGCGCCAGGAGCGGCTTGGACAGCGCAGAGAGCCCGTAGCCGCCGACCACGAACGGCTTGCGCTTGCCGGTGCGGTCCGACCACCAGCCCGAGTAGATCTTGAGGATGTTGGCGGTCGCCTCGGCCAGTCCCTCGATCAGGCCCACCGCCGCCATCGGCGCTCCGAGGACCGCGGTCAGGAACACCGGCACGAGCGGATAGAGCATCTCGGAGGAGATGTCGGTCAAGAGACTCACGAGGCCGAGCAGCACGACGTTCCTGGGGATATTCCCGGCGGTCGCGGCGGGCTGCCGCAGGGTCGCGTGATGGCTCATGGCGGCATCATAGGCGAGATCCTGCTGCTCATGTCGGGCATCTACTACCACCAGGAGGCGAGGATCTGTAAGCTGGTTGCATGGGTGATCGGATTGGGTGATCGGCATGGGTGATCGGATCGGTGCCCAGGGGTCGGGGGGGACGCGCTTGGTGGTCGCCGCCGCCGGCATGTTGCTCCTCGCGATCGCGGTTCCTGGCTGGGCGCGTTCCCCGGATCGGGTGATCAGCACGCGCGGTGAGCGGCTCGCCGCGGTGCTTGCGGACATGGAGGTCGAGAACCGCTGGCTGCCGGGGGATCCCGTGGACTGGCGCACCGGCGACTACGATCCGGCAGCGCTCCCGCTTCGTAGCCACTGCAGCGCCTTCGTGGCCGCGGCGTGCGCCCGGTTCGACGTCTACATCCTCCGCCCGCCGGACCACCCTGAGTCCCTGCTCTCGAACGCGCAGTGCGAGTGGCTTGCGAGCGCGGGAGCCGAGCACGGATGGGAGCCGGTCACGGACGGGACGCGTGCCCAGCGGCTCGCGAATCGCGGGCACCTGGTGGTGGCCTGCTACAAGAACCCGGATGAGGAGGCGTCGGGACACATCGCCGTCGTCCGGCCCAGTGCCAAGCGCCGTGCGCTGATCGAAGCGGAAGGTCCAGACGTGATCCAGGCGGGAGGTGTCAACTACGAGGAGACGAGCCTGGTGAACGCCTTCCGGTTCCATCCGGGCGCCTGGAGCCAGGGGCTGATCCGCTACTACTGCCACCGGACGCGGTGAGGCGGGAGAGCAGGCAGAGCGCCGGTCCGGGGCCGGCCCCGTTCGTCTCTCCTTCGGTCAGGTCAGGCGGCGCGACGGCGCGTACGGCAGCAGATCCTCGACGACCCCCGCCCGGTGGTTCTCCTGCATCCGCCACCAGAACTCGGGGTGGAGGAGATCCGCGTGCGTCTCGAGGAAGAGGGCGCGGAGCTCCGGTGAGAGACCGAGGAAGCGCAGGAACTCCTCGGGGAAGACGTCGGTCGGCCCCACGTAGAACCATGGCTCGTCCGACATCTCGTCCTCGTCACGGGACGGCGCCGGCAGGGCCCGGAAGTTGCACGTGTCGAGCAAGCACAGCTCGTCGTAGTCGTAGAAGACAAGGCGGCCGTGCCGCGTGACGCCGAAGTTCTTGAGCAAGAGGTCGCCGGGGAAGATATTGGATGCCGCGAGGTCGCGGAGCGCGTGGCCGTAGTCGACGATGGCCGCCGCCGCGTCCGCCGGCGCAGCACTGCGAATGAAGAGATCGAGGGGAACCATCTTGCGCTCGGTGTAGAGGTGGCGGATGATCACGCTGTCTCCGGACACCGACACCGTGCTCGCCGCCTCGGTCACGAGCTCCGCGAGCAGCTTCACGCTGAACCGGTCCCGATCGAAACGCAGGTGCTCGAACTCCTGCGCATCCACCAGCCGGCCGGCACGATCGTGCTTGAACACGAGCTCGTACTTTGCCTTGACGTCCTCGCGCGTCGTGGTCTTTGGCTGCGCGAAGCGGTCGCGGATGATCTTGAACACCATGTCCAGGGACGGCATGGTGAAGACCAGCATCACCATGCCGGGCACGCCAGGAGCCGGGACGAACTGCTCGTCGGTGGCGGCCAGGTGCTGGAGAAGCTCGCGGTAGAAGATGGTCTTCCCGTGCTTGTTGTGTCCCAGTGAGATGTAGAGCTCGCTCGGCCGCTTCTTCGGGAGCAGCGTGTGGAGTACGGTCGCTAGCGCCGCCGGACGCGTGGTGTCGACGAAGAAGTAAGAGCGGGTGTAACTGAATACGACGCTGACCTCGTCCTCGGTCAGGAGCACGGCATCCACCTTGATGCGACCGTGCGGATTGAGGAGCGCGATGGCGAGCGGGTGCGTTCCCGCCGCCGTGTGCACCCGGCCCACGAGGTAGGCCTCCTTGTTCCGGTAGAAGACCGAGCGCACGATCTCGAGACTCGCGACCGGAGTTCCGGCGCAATGAGCCGTGATGATGCGGGCGACCTGGGCCGAGTCGCCGGAGAGATCGGCGTAGCCGACGCTGAAGTCGTGGCGGCGGAAGAGCCGCCGCACGGCGTCGTCGAGCGTGGGCGTGCAGAGGAAGGACTCTGTCATGTCGGCGACCGCGTGCTCGGGATCGGTGGGCAGCATGCCGGCGGCAGGGAACTCGAGATCCTCGTCCACGCCGACGGTGGTGAAGATGCGTCGGGTTATCGAGTTGAAGAAGGTCTCGGCCAGCTCCCAGTCGGTGCGATCCTGGACCCAACGCAGATATGCGTCTTTCATGGCGCGCCACGTCGCGCGGTCGCGGGTCTGCTCGTCGAGCAGATCCTTCAGGTGTTCGACGGTGGCGGCAACGAGGCTCGAGTAGACGTCGAGACGGTCCGCCGAGTCCTTGAGCGCACCGCGCCAGTCGCGAGCCTCGAAGCGGAGCCGCGCCTGGAGCGTGTAGCGCTGGAACTCGCGGATGTAGGCGAGGAACGCCCGCTCGATGATGGCGGCGCCGCGGTCCGCCGCGTCGCTGGGGCCGGTCGATTGCGGCACGTTCACGATCCCGAGCGCCCGGGATCGAGCGCCGCGCGCGCGATCTCGTCCTCGCGGCGCTCGTGGTCCTTGAGCCGATCGGCGATCTGCCCGGCCGCCGCGGCGGCGGCCATCCCGCCCGCGGCGGCCATCCCGCCTGCGGCGGCCGTCCCGCCCGCGCCCGCGGCTGCGAGCAGCATGTCGACGTCCGCGAGGAACTGCTGGTGCTCGGTGATGAGCTCGGCGAAGGCCGGCCGGAACTCCGGCGCCCGCTGGTGGACGAGCCCGTGCAATCCCTCCGGCGACTCCTCGCGCGCGAAGTGGCCGCCGAGCGCGGCGCGGAGCTCCCCGAGCGCCGCGTGGAGGAGCGAGAGATCGGTCGCCGCGCGCAGGCGGGCCACGATGCGGTTCAGATGGATGTGCTCCTGGTCGATCGCCTCCTGCGCCGAGGCGAGGCGGTCCACAGCGGTGAACTGCTCCGCCTCGGTCGAATCGGTGAGCGCCTTGGTCGAGGCCTTGCCTCCCGAGATGATCTCGGTCACCTGGTCGAAGTAGCCGGTGCCGACCTCGCGCTGGTGGCGGGTCGCTGTGTAGCCGGTGCGCTCCGCGGCGAACTCGGTTTGCTGCAGCTCCGTGTACGCCGCCATGCCGCGGTCGCGGTAGTCGGCGGCGAGGCCGAAGCTCGCCATGTTGAGCGCGTGGAAGCCGGCGAGAGTGACGAACTGGAACTTGTAGCCCATGGCCCCGAGCTCGCGCTGGAACCTGGCGATGGTCGCGTCGTCCAGGTTCTTCTTCCAGTTGAAGCTGGGCGAGCAGTTGTAGGCGAGCATCTTGCCCGGGAACTTTGCGCGCACGCCCGCCGCGAAGCGCCGGGCCTCGTCCAGATCAGGGGTCGAGGTCTCGCACCAGATCAAGTCGGCGTAGGGCGCGTAGGCGAGGGCGCGCGCGATCGCGCAGTCGAGGCCACCCCGGAGCTTCCAGAACCCCTCGGCCGTGCGCTCGCGGAGGATGAAGGGCTCGTCGTATGGATCCACGTCCGAGAGGAGGAGCTTCGCCGAGTCGGCGTCGGTGCGTGCGATGAGCACGGTCGGCACGCCCATCACGTCGGCGGCGAGGCGCGCCGCGACCAGCGTCCGCACGAACTGGGAGGTGGGCACCAGCACCTTCCCGCCCATGTGGCCGCACTTCTTCTCGGAGGCCAGCTGGTCCTCGAAGTGCACGCCGGCGGCACCCGCCTCGATCATGCCCTTCATGAGCTCGAACGCGTTGAGCGGCCCGCCAAAGCCGGCCTCGGCGTCGGCCACGATGGGTGCGAACCAATGGCGGTCGGTTTTCCCCTCGGCGCGCTCGATCTGGTCGGCGCGTTGCAAGGCACGGTTCAGACGGCGCACGAGCACGGGGGCGCTGTCGGCCGGGTAGAGGCTCTGATCGGGATAGGTGTGGCCCGCGGTGTTGGCGTCGGCGGCCACCTGCCAGCCCGAGAGATAGATCGCCTCGAGGCCCGCCTTCACCATCTGCACGGCCTGGTTCCCGGAGAGGGCGCCGAGGGTGTGCAC
>Ga0316626_10000431_pt1 | contig 16118 bp, 11 predicted proteins | sample OWC_Aug_T1_C1_D5_FD_207656 | JGI IMG/M metagenome (GOLD analysis project Ga0316626, IMG submission 207656) | Wetland soil microbial communities from Old Woman Creek delta, Ohio, United States - OWC_Aug_T1_C1_D5_A | ecosystem: Environmental > Terrestrial > Soil > Wetlands | place: USA: Ohio...
AACCTGTCGCAGCAGTTGAACGAGGCGGTGAGCCGCCAGGGCACCGCACGCACGCAGCTCGCGCTCGCGCGCCAGCGCGTCTCCGAGTTCGAGGAGCTCGTGCGCACCGGCGCCGGCAACCGCTTCGACCTCGACCAGGCCCAGGCGGACGCCCAGCGGATGGAGAACGACCTGAAGGCCGCCGAAGCCTCGGTGGCGCAGGTGCAGGAGCGGCTGGCAGCGAAGACGCCGGCCGGCGTGCAGGACGAGGTGGCCAAGGTGCTGGCGCAGATCGCGCAGGCCGAGGCGCAGCTGGCCGACGCCCGGTGGAACCTCGAGCAGACCGTGACCTTCGCCCCGGCTGACGGCTACGTCGTGGCGCTGGCGCTGCGGCCCGGGGTGATGGTGGTGCCCTTCCCGCCCGTTCCCGCGATGACCTTCATCGAGGACGAGCAGTGGGTCGTGGCCTACTTCGGGCAGAACGAGGTGCGCAAGATCGAGCCCGGCAACGAGGCCGAGATCGCGCTCAAGACCTACCCCGCGCGCATCATCAAGTGTGACGTGGAGGCGATCATCTGGGCGACCGCGCAGGGCCAGTTGCCCATCAGCGGGATGCTGCCGACCACGGGCTTCGGCGCGGCCCCGGACATGCGCCTCGCCGTGAAGCTGCGGCCGGTGGGCGAGGACGCCGAGCTGTTCCTCGCACCCGGCGCCCGCGGCAACGGCGCCGTTTACACCAGCAGCGGCAAGGCGATCCACATCCTGCGCAAGGTGTTCATGCGCGTCGGCGCCAAGCTCGACTGGCTGGTCCTGAAGCTGCACTGACCGACATGAGCGCCGGAAGAATTTCTCTCACTGCGGCGGTCGCGATCGTGCTGGCCGGCTGCGCCGTCACCGCGCCGCCGCTTCCGGAGCAGATCCGCACCGACGCGCTGCAGGGCACGCAGATCCGCGCCTCCTGGAGCGCAGCGCAGGCGCCCGTGGCGGGCGCCATCAGCGACAACTGGCTCGTCACCTTCGCCGACCCGCAGCTGATCGCGCTCGTCAACGAGGCCATCGCCCGCAACCCCGACCTGCGCGCGACGGCGGCCCAGGTCGAGCGCTCGGCGGCGTATGCCGACATCGCGCGCGCCGCGCTGCTGCCGGCGATCAACCTGCTCGGCACCGGCGGCTTCAAGGCCGGCGGCGGGTCGGACCTCAGCTCCGCGCTGCAGGGCGTGATGCTCGGCGTGTCCTGGGAGCCCGACCTTTGGGGTCGGCTGCGCTACGGTCGCAACGCGGCCGACGCGAGCTACGCGTCGGCGCAGGCGGACTTCGAGTTCGCCCGCCAGTCGATGGCGGCGCAGGTCGCACGCAGCTGGTTCATGGCCACCGAGACGAAGCTGCAGCTCGCGGCCGCGGAGTCCATGGCGCAGTCGGCGCGGGAGCTCGTGCGGCTCGCGGACGACCGGCGGCGCGTCGGCACCGGCAGCGAGAAGGACGTCGCGCTCGCGCGAGTGAATCTCGGGACGTTCGAGGACGCCGCGCGCCAGTCGCGGCTCGCCCACGAGCAGGCCGTGCGCTCGCTCGAGGCGATCCTCGGGCGCTACCCGGCCGCGGAGCTGCAGGCGGCGCCCGCGCTGCCGGCCTTCCCCGGCCCGGTTCCCGTCGGCATGCCGCTCGAGATGCTCGATCGCCGCCCCGACGTCATCGCCGCGGAGCGACGCGTCGCCGCAGCCTTCGACCGGGTCGGCGAAGCGAAGGCCGCCATGCTCCCGACCATCCGCCTCAACGCCAGCGTCTCGGCGCTGAGCAGCGAGGTGCTGCAGCTGCAGGACGACTACAGCAACCCGTCGGCCGGCGCCGGCGGCACGTTCTTCGCGCCGCTCTACCAGGGCGGAGCGCTGCAGGCGCAGGTGTCGGTGCGCACGGCCGAGCAGAAGGAGGCGCTGGCGCGCTACGCCAGCCAGGCGCTGCGGGCCATCGGCGACGTGGAAAACGCGCTCGCCACCTCGGCCATCCTGGCCGAGCGCGTTCAGTTGCTCGGCCAGGTGCTCGCCGACCAGGAACGGGCCCTCGGATTCGAGCAGGCGGCCTTCCGCATCGGCCGGCAGGACCTGCGGGCCGTGCAGCAGCAACAGGTGCAGGTGCAGTCGGCGCGCATGGCGCTGCTGCGGGTGCAGAGCGAGCAGCTGATCCAGAGGGTGAACCTGCACCTCGCGCTGGGCGGCAGTTTTGCGGAACCGATGGCGGTGGCCTCCGCCGCCGCACCGAAGTAGCGACCCGGGCATAGGCATCGGCACCGGGGCAAAGTCCCGAGGAGACGTCATGGCTGACGGCAGGAAGAAATCCCGGGCGAAAGCCGAGGTCACGACCGAGCGCCTCAAGAACAAGGAATACGCGAAGCTGTTGAAGCAGCTGCACGTCGAGCTGGTCCAGCTCCAGCAGTGGGTGGTGCACAAGGGCCTCAAGGTCTGCATCGTATTCGAGGGTCGCGACGGCGCCGGCAAGGGCGGCACGATCAAGGCGATCACCGAGCGCGTCAGCCCGCGCGTCTTCCGCGTGATCGCGCTGCCCGCGCCGACCGAGCGCGAGAAGTCGCAGATGTACGCGCAGCGCTACCTGCCGCACCTGCCGGCGGCCGGCGAGGTCGTGATCTTCGACCGCAGCTGGTACAACCGCGCCGGCGTCGAGCGCGTGATGGGCTTCTGCAGCGAGGACACCTCGCGCGGCTTCCTCAAGATGGTGCCGCTGTTCGAGAAGCTGATGGTCGATTCCGGGATCATCCTTCTCAAGTACTGGCTCGAGGTCAGCCCCGAGGAGCAGGAACGCCGCCTCCGCGACCGGATCGACGACGGTCGCAAGATCTGGAAGCTCACGCCGATGGACCTCAAGTCCTTCGATCGCTGGGACGACTACACCAAGGCGCGCGACGAGATGTTCGCCGCCACCGACACCGCGTGGGCGCCGTGGTTCGTCGCGCGGTCCGAGGAAAAGAAGCGCGTACGCCTGAATGTGATCCGGCACCTGCTGGACCACGTGCCACACAAGGCGCCGCCCGCGCCGAAGGTCAAGTTGCCAAAGCGGAAGATCGGCCGCTACAAGGCGGTCGATCACCCGTTCAAGTACGTGCCGGAAAAGTTCTGATCAGGCCTTGGCCGGCGGCGGTGCGCCGCCGGGAGGCGGCTGCATCGCCTGGTAGCGCGCGATCGCTTCGCGCGCGTTGAACAGCAGGCGGTCCGGGCCAAGCTGCCGGTCGAAGCCGGCGTTCCGCACCACCTGCAGGACCGCGGGATTCAACGCCGCGAGCCAGACGGTGACGCCCCGATCCGAGGCGCGCTGCACGCCCTCCATCAGCATCTGCAGCGCCGAGTACTCGAGGTCGGGCACCCGGCTCATGTCCAGCACGACCACGCGGGGCTGGTTCTGTGTCACCAGTGCGTTCATCTGGTCCGCGATGCCCTGCGCATTGACGAAGAACAGCCGCCCCTCGGGCCGCAGGATGAGCAGGCCCTCGAAGGTCTCGTCGTCCGGGTGCTCGGGCGTGAGCGGCCGCAGCACGTCGGCACCGCGCTTGCGGCCGATGACGTACACGTGCGGGCGGGCGGCCTGGCTCGCGAGCCCGATCGTGGACACGATGATGGCGACCAGGATGCCCTTCAGCGTGCCGAACACCAGCACGCCGATGCACGCCACGACCGCCCAGCGGAATTCCATCGTTCGAACACGGAGAATCTGGCGGAACTCCGCAGGCTGGATCAAACTGACCGAGTAGACGATCACGACCGCCGCCAGCGTGGCGTTCGGCATCAGTCCGAGCAGCGGCGCGAGCAGCAGCATCGTCGCCAGCGCCGCGCCTGCCGTAACCAGCGACGCCTTCTGCGAGCTCCCTCCCGCGGCGCGAACGACCGCGGTCTGCGACGTCCCGCCGCCCCCGGGCATGCCACCGGTGAGCGCGCCGCCGAGATTGGCCACTCCGGTGGCGAGCAGCTCGCGGTTGGAGCGGATCGGCGGATCGGCCGGAGCGGCGAATGCGCGGCCCGCGGCGATCGTCTCCGTGAAGCTCATGAGCGCGATGCCGAGCGCGCCCGGCGCGAGCTGCGCGACCAGCGAAACGTCCGGCATCGTCAGCGACGGGAAGCCCTGCGGAATCAGCCCGACGATGGACACGCCCTTCGACTGCAGGCTGAAGAGCCACGACGCGGCGATGGCCCCGCCGACGGCGACCAGCGGCGCCGGGGCGCGCGGCCAGAGCCGCTCCATGCCGACCAGCACGAGCAGCGTCGCGACGGCGACGGCCAGCGTCAGGAGCGAGGTCTCGGGCAGGTGCTGCACGACGCTCAGGACATCGCGGAAGAATCCCGCCTTCTCGATGTGGATGCCGAGCAGCTTCGGCAACTGGTCCAGCACGATCACGAGGCCGATGCCGGCCTTGAAGCCGGTCAGCACTGGCGTGGAGATGAAGTTGGCGACGAAGCCGAGGCGCAGCACGGCAGCCAGCATCAGGAACACGCCCACCATCGCAGTGAGCGTGGCCGTGGCGGTGAGCAGCCTGGCCGGATCGCCGTCCGGCACGACGAGGCCGAGCTGAGTGCCCGCGAGGATCGCCAGCGTCGTGGTCGAGCTGACGCTGAGCACCCGCGACGTGCCGAGCAGCGCGTAGAGGATCATCGGGATGAAGGCCGTGTACAGGCCGACCGCGACGGGCAGGCCCGCCACGGTGGCGTAGGCCATCGCCTTGGGCAGGACGACCGCCGCCGCGGTGAGGCCGGCGACGACGTCGAGACGAAGTGCCGGTTCGGCCGGCGGCAAGGGGGCAGGTCGAGTCGAGGGTGCGCTCATGTCGCGATACTCTCACCTCGGGCGGCGCAGACGCTTTATTCGAAATTGAGCAGGCCCCATCGACGCTTCGTAACGGCAGTGCATAACTGCAGTGCTCGCTGTCCGCAAATGACAAGCGGCTGCTGCGGGGCTGAGTAGAATCCAGTGCGACGGCGACCGAGCCGCCGAGGAGCAATTCATGAGCACGGTCCGGGCTCTAGCCTTCGCTTGTCTCTTTACGGTCACTGCGGCAGGCGCGCACGCGGCGACTTCCGCTGCGACACAGCCGGCCACTGCAGCCACGACACCCGCGCCGACCTTTCCCCAGCAACGTACGGTCGACGGTTACTCCCTCAGCCTGCACGCGCCCCAGGTCCGCAGCTGGCCCGGGTTCGAGCAGTTCACCGCTTCGATCGCATTCGAGCTGACGCCGCCGGGCGCGACGTCCCCGGCGTTCGGCACGGCGACCGTCACCGGCCAGACGCTCGTCGACCGCGACAAGCGTCAGGTCGAGATCCGGGCACCGAAGGTGTCGGACGTGAAGTTCGCGAGCACCGCACCGCCCGAGTACAAGGCCGCGATCGAGCGCGCAGTCACGCGCACGTCGCTCACGGTGCCGCTCGACATCTTCCTGGCGTATGTCGCGGACGAGGTGCTGGCCGGGCCGCCGCCCACCGGATTCAATACGGCCCCGCCCCCGATCGTCGTGCGCTCGACGCCGACCCTGCTGCTGTTCGTGAACGGCAAGCCCGTGCCCTCTGCCGTGCCGAGCACGAGCCTCGAGGTCATCGTCAACGCGAACTGGCCGACGTTCCGCGATTCCGCGGCATCCGGCGCCTACTACCTGCTCGATCGCGACCGCTGGCTGACTTCCGCCCAGCTCGAGAAGGGCTGGAATGCGGCGACGTCGCTGCCAGCGAGCTTCGCGACCCTGCCCGCGAGCCCCGAGTTTGCCGACGCGCGCAAGGCCGTACCGCTGCAGAAGTCCTCGCGGCCCGTGCCGCAGGTGCTGTTCGCGGACCGGCCGACCGAGCTCGTCGTCACCGACGGCAAGCCCGCGCTCGAGGCCATCCCCGGCACCGACGGGCTGCAGTGGGTGAAGAACACCGAGAGCCCGCTCTTCAAGCTCGGCCCCAACTGGTACTTCCTGGTCGCGGGCCGCTGGTTCACCGCGACGAATCTCGACAAGGGTCCGTGGACCTTCGTGAAGGATCTCCCCGACGCGTTCGCGGCCATCCCCGACGGGCACGCGCGCTCGGCCGTGCTCGCATCCGTGCCCGGCACCATCGAGGCACGCATGGCGGCGCTCGAGGCATCCCTGCCGAACAAGACGCGGGTGAAGAAGGGCAGCGCACCGACGGTGGAGGTGAGCTACGCCGGCGAGCCGAAGTTCGAGCCGATCCCCGGCACGACGGTCGCGCGCGCCATGAACACCGGCTACGACGTGCTGATGTACCAGAACCGCTACTACCTCGTGTACGCCGCGGCCTGGTATGTCGCAGATTCACCGACCGGGCCGTGGGGCGCGACCGCGGACGTGCCGGCGGCCTTGTACGGCATTCCGCCGAGCTCGCCGGCCTATGCGGTCACCGACGTCAAGGTGGCCGAGTCGTCCGGCGACGAGATCGAGTACTCGTCCACCGACGCCTACGCGGCCGGGATCATCGTCGCGATGGGCGTGGCGTACTACGGCACGGGCTGGTACTACCCGCCCTACTACTACGGCGGCATCTACTACCCGTACTGGGGCTCGTACGGCCACGGCAGCTGGTACAACCCGGCCACCGGCCGCTACGGCTCGCGCTCCGTGTGGTACGGACCCTACGGTGGATATTCCTACACGCAGGGCTACAACCCGAGGACCGGCCGCTACGGCTACGTCGAGACGGCCTGGGATGGCGACGAGTGGGTGAAGACCGAGCGCAAGACGGACTTCGACGAAGGCACCCAGACCGTCGAGCGCGAAACCTCGCAGGGTGGCTCGAGCGAGGTGCAGCGCACTCGTGAAGGCAACTCGATCAGCAGCGAACGCACGATCACGACTGGCGACGGCGACCAGGGTTCGATGACCACGGAAACGCGCCGCAACGACGGCAGAAGCGTCACCAGCATCGAGGGCAGCGGCGGCGGCCAGGGCATCTCGGTGTCGGGCCAGGGGCCGGGACGGACGACCATCGCCGAGAGCGGCAGCGGCGACCTGTATGCCGGCCACGACGGCAACGTCTACAAGAAGACCGAGGACGGCTGGCAGCACTACGAGAACGGCGAATGGTCGGCGGCAAAGTCCGGGGACGGGTCGTACCGCGAGATGGGCAGCAGCGCGACTCCGCCCGAAGGGGCGGCCGCGCGGCAGCGGCCGGCCGAGCCCGCGACGCGGCCGCAGCCGTCGAGCGGCGCCTATCCGTCGACGTCACGGGACACGCGCTCGTCTTCGCAGCTCGATCGGGACTACGCCGCGCGCCAGCGCGGCAACCAGCAGTTCCAGCAGCGAGGCGGCGGGATGTCGCGGGGAATGGGTCGGCGCCGCTGAACCGGGGGCGGGCCGCGGAACGATTCCCCGCGACCCGTCAGAACGTGAACACGATTCCGAGCGCCGGGCCCGAGAAGGCCATGTCGTACTTGAAGCGGTCCGATCCGCTGCCGCTCTCGTAGTCCACGTCCATGTAACGGTACGCGGCCAGCGCACCGGTTCGCTCCGTGAGCTGCCAGCGGAAAGTGACCAGGCCCTGCCACGCCAGGTCCGAGCCGACACCGAAGCCCCCGATGTCGCCGTACAGGTTCAGGGACCACGCCTCCGAGAGCGGGATGGTGTACTGCGCCCCGAGGTAGGGATCGACCCAGCTCTCGTCGGTCTCGGCGTCGGCGGTGTTGCCGAGCGGGCCGGTGACTTTGACCTCGGCAGACAGGTCGTTGTAGCGCAGGCCGCCCAGCACGAGGAATTTCTCGGTCAGTGAGTAGCCGGCGGCGGCCCCGAGCACGAACTGGTCGACGTCGATGTCGGCCTTGGCCAGATCGTTGCGGCTGCGCTCGGTGGCCCCGAGACCCATGAAGATCGTATCGACCGAGATCGAGAAGCGGTCGCGGGTGCCGCGGTACATGCCCATGAAGCCCATCTCGAGGTTGTCGAGGATGTCCCCGAAGCTCACGTCCACGTCCGCGGTCACGCCGCCGATGCCCGTCGTCCCTTCCATCGCCGAGCCCCACATGTAGGGCGCAAGCTCGTGCTTCCATTCCTCGGCGTGCAGCGGCGTCGCGGCGAGCAGTGCGAGGCCGGCGAGCAAGGTGTGGTGCGGGTGTTTCATTGACGGGGCGTCCCGGTTGGCTCGGAGGATTCCGGCGCGAAAGATTATCCCTGCACCCGCGCCGCGGCCAGCCCGCTCGCACCCTCGGGCGATTGCCAGATCGCGACAGTCAACCGACAATTCGCGACATGCCGCGTCTCGACAGGAACGCTGAACAGGAGGCGGCGAAGGCCGCCGCAGCCGCACGCGTCCACCTCGGCCCGATCCGCGCCGTGCCGGACCTGCTCGCACGGATGGGCGTGCCCTGGGAACCCGTGCTCCGTCACGCGCGCATCATCCGCGCGGACCTCGAGGACCAGGAGCTGAGCGCACCGTTCGACCGGATCGACCGGCTGCTGGGCGAATGCGTCGCACGCAGCCGCTGCGAGCACTTCGGCCTGCTGATCGGCCAGACCGTCGACCTGCGCTCGTTCGGCATCCCGGGTCGCATCGCACTGTCGGCGCCGACGGCCGGCGATGCGCTTGCCGCACTGGCGCGACACTTCGTGCTGCACGACAGCGGGGGCTCGCCGCGCGTGGCGGTCGCCAACGGCACGGCCGTGATGAGCTACGGCATCCACGTGCCGGGCGTGCACAACGCGCAGCAGGTGTACGACCTTTCGGTCGCCGCGATGTGCAACGTCCTGCGCCAGCTCTGCGGCGCGGAGTGGCGCCCGGACGCCGTCACGCTGCCGCGCAAGCGGCCCCCGGACGTCGGACCGTACCGCGAGGTGCTGCGGGCACCGTTGCGGTTCGACGCCCTGCATGCGGCCGTGGTGTTCCCGAGTCACTGGCTCACGAGGCGATTGCCCGATGCGGACGCACTCCTCTATCGCCTGCTCGAGAGCCGCGCCGTGCAGGAGGCCGCCGATCACGGCCCGCTGCTCTGTCGCGAGACGCGTCGCGCGATCCGCGATCTGCAGCAGGCCGGGGACTGCTCGCGCGCGGCGGTGGCCGGGCGGCTCGGCCTACACGAGCGAACCCTCGGGCGGCGACTGCAGGCCGCCGGCACCACCTTCCGGCAACTGCTCGACGACACGCGCGCCGAGGTCGCCAAGCAGCTCCTCCACGACACGCGCTCGCCGATCGGGCGCATCGCGGAATCGCTCGGATACACGGACGCGACGGCTTTTACCCGTGCCTTCCGGGGCTGGACCGGCATGACGCCGCGCGAGTTCCGCACCGGGTCGCGGCCGGCGGGCTGAGCGCCTTGTGACCTGCGGTCGATCCTGAACCCGGTCCGCCCTGCGCTGGGGCTGTCGCACATTCACGGCCTGCTGTCGCGAATAGCCGATTCCGGACCCGGGCACGCATGGTCAGCCGTGGCCCGTTGCGCCGGATAATGGCCGATGCCCGGCGCTGCCGCGGCAGGGGGTTCCGGGGCACGGCGCGCAAGCGCTTCCCGGCGCCGTCGCGACACCCATCTGGAGAATCCATGATCTCGAACGCCTATGGACTGGGACGTCGCATCGCTGCCGTCTCAGGGCTGCTTGCCGTCTGCAACCTGCCGGTGCTCGCCGGTCCGTCGCTCGATCGAACCGTGCTGCCGGTCCCCGAGCCGCCGCGTCCCACCTACACCGAGATCGACGCGCGCAAGGTCGCCATGCCGCCGCGCTTCGAGGTCAAGGCGCCGGACGGCGCCCCCAACGTGGTCATCGTCCTGGTCGATGACCTGGGCTTCGGCGTGCCGACGACCTTCGGCGGCCCGGTACCGATGCAGACGCTCGACCGGCTGGCGCAGGACGGCCTGCGCTACAACAATTTCCACACCACGGCGCTGTGCTCGCCGACCCGTGCGGCGCTCAAGTCGGGGCGCAACCACCACACGGTGAACATGGGCTTCATCACCGAGATGGCCACCGGCATGCCGGGCTCGACCGGCCAGATCCCGAACGCCACGGCGCCGCTGGCCGAGATGCTGCGGCTCAACGGCTACAGCACGGCGGCGTTCGGCAAATGGCACGAGACCGCGGCCTGGGAAGCCAGCGTCGCCGGCCCCTTCGATCGCTGGCCGACCCGCCAGGGCTTCGACAAGTTCTACGGGTTCATCGGCGGCGAGACGAACCAGTGGGCGCCGTTCCTCTACAACGGCACGGCCGTCGTCGAGTTGCCCGACGACCCCAACTACCACTTCATGACCGACATGACCAACCAGGCCGTGGCCTGGATCAAGTACCAGAAGGCGCTCACCCCCCAGAAGCCGGCGTTCATCTACTTCGCGCCGGGCGCCACGCATGCCCCGCACCACGTGCCGAAGGAGTGGATCGCACGCTGGAAGGGCAAGTTCGACGAGGGCTGGGACAAGCTGCGCGAGGAATCGCTGGCCCGGCAGATCGAGCTCGGCGTCGTGCCGCCGGGCACGAAGCTCGCGCCGAAGCCGCCGGCGATCAAGGACTGGGACGCGCTCTCCGCCGACGAGAAGCGCCTGTTCGCTCGCCAGGCCGAGGTCTTCGCCGCGTTCGCCGAATACACCGACCACGAAGTCGGCCGCATGCTCGAGGCGTTCAAGGCCGTCGGCGAGGCAGACAACACGCTGGTCTTCTACATCGCCGGCGACAACGGCACGAGCGGCGAAGGCGGCCAGAACGGCCTGTTCAACGAGTACACGTACTTCAACGGCGTGCCGGAGACCGTCGCCGACATGCTGAAGAAGATCGACCAGTGGGGCGGGCCGGAGACCTACCCGCACATGGCGGCCGGCTGGTCGGTCGCGCTCAACGCGCCGTTCGGCTGGATGAAGCAGGTGCCCTCGGACTTCGGCGGCACGCGCAACGGCATGGTCGTCTCGTGGCCCAGGGGCATCAAGGCGAAGAACGGGATCCGCTCGCAGTTTGGCCACGTGATCGACGTCGCGCCGACGATCCTCGAGGCGGTCGGTCTGCCGGAGCCGAAGGAGGTCAACGGCACGCCGCAGATCCCGATGGAGGGCAAGAGCCTCGTGTACTCGTTCGAGGACGCCAAGGCGAAGGAGCGGCGCACCACGCAGTATTTCGAGATCGCCGGCAACCGCGCCATCTACCACGACGGCTGGTTCGCGCGCACCATCCACAAGGCGCCGTGGGAAGCCAAGCCGCGCCGGACGCTCGAGGACAACTCCGCGTGGCAGTTGTACGACACGCGCTCGGACTTCAGCCTCGCGAACGATCTCGCGGCGAAATACCCGCAGAAGCTGGCGGAACTCCAGAAAGTCTTCCTGCAGCAGGCCGAGAAGTACCACGTGCTGCCCATGGACGACCGCGTGTTCGAGCGGCTCGATGGCGCGGCGGTGGGCCGCCCGGACCTGATGGCCGGCCGCACGTCCATGACGCTGGCCGAGGGGATGAGCGGCATGATGGAGAGCGTGTTCATCAACGTGAAGAACCGCTCAAAGACGATCACGGCCGAAGTGGACGTGCCGCAGGGTGGAGCAACCGGCACGATCCTGGCGCAGGGCGGTCGCTTCGGCGGCTGGTCGCTGTACGTCAAGGACGGCGTGCCGGGCTACGCCTACAACTTCCTGGGCCTCGAGCAGACCAGCATCGTGGCGGACAAGCCGCTCGCGCCGGGCAAGGCGACGGTGAAGTTCGACTTCGCCTACGATGGCGGCGGGCCGGGCAAGGGCGGCATGGGCACGCTCTACGTCAACGGCACGAAGGTCGCCGAGGGGCGCATCGAGCATACGCAGGCGGGCCTCTTCTCCGCGGACGAGACCGCGGACGTCGGCATCGACCTCGGTACGCCCGTGGTGGAAGCGATCGGTGCAGAGCATGCGTCGAAGTTCAGCGGCCACATCCCGAAGGTGACGGTCGAGGTGAGGAAGTGAAGACATGTTGAACCGCCACTGGTCCCGGGCCGCATGCCTGCTGCTCGCGAGCCTCGCCCTGGTCGGCACCGCCGAGGCCTCCGTGTTCAAGAAGGAAGGGACCCCGGAGGAGCAGCGTGCCAATATCCGCAAGGTGAGCGATCAAGCCCTCGCGGAACTGTACAAGGCACAGCCGTCCGCCAAGGCCCACATCCAGAAGGCAGCCGGCTACGCCGTGTTCAGCAACTTCGGCGTGAAGATCCTCGTGGCGGGGGGCGGGAGCGGTCGCGGCATCGTGATCGACAACAAGACGAAGAAGGAAACCTTCATGAGGATGGCCGAGGTGCAGGCGGGCCTTGGTTTCGGCGTGAATAACTTTCGCCTGGTGTGGGTGTTCGACAAGAAGGCCGACCTCGATCGCTTCATCAACTCGGGCTGGGAAATCGGCGCCCAGACCACGGCCTCGGCCAAGGTGGCAGGCCAGGGTGCGAGTGTATTTGCCGGCGCAGTGTCCGTCGTTCCAGGCGTCTGGCTTTACCAGCTCACGGACGACGGCCTGGCACTGGAGCTGACCGCGAAGGGGACCAAGTACTACAGGGACGACGAGCTGAATTGAGGTCCTGTCCCGGTCGTCGCAGAACCGAATGCATAGAACAACAGACATGAAGCCAGCCAAACGCCGTGCACTCGCCCGGCCGTCTGTGAAGCCCCTCGGCGCCGCCGTGCTGGCATTGGCACTCGCGGGCTGTGCAAGCGTGGGTCCCCGCACCGTCGCCGTGGACCGATTCGACTACAGCTCTGCCATCGCCGATTCGTGGAAGGAGCAGACGCTCCTCAACATCGTGAAGATGCGCTACGTGGACCTGCCGGTGTTCGTCGACGTGTCGTCGATCGTCGCCGGCTATTCGTTGCAGACCGGCGTGACGGTCGGCGGTGTCGTCTCCTCGGAGCGCGCCGTGCAAGGCAACTACGGATCGATCGGCGGACAGGCCGTTTACACCGACCGACCGACGATCACCTACGTGCCGATGACCGGGGAGAAGTTCCTGCGCGGGCTGATCACCCCGATCGATCCGAAGAACATCTTCTTCATGTTGCAGGCCGGCTATCCGGCGGATTTCATCCTCGGTCTCACGGTGGAGTCGCTGAACGGCGTGCGCAACCGCTCGGCGGCGGGCGGCACGGTTCGCCGGGCAGACCCGGATTTCGTTCGCGTGCAGCAGTTGCTGCGCGACGTGCAGGCCGAGGGCGGCGTCGGCTTGCGCGTCGAGGAGGACAAGGCCAAGGGCTCGACCGCGGTGCTGTTCTTCCACCGCGACGACCTGCCCGCCGACATCCAGGAGAAGTCGGCCGAGATCCGGCGGTTGCTCAGGTTGCAGTCGGATCAGCAGAAGTTCGTGCTGACCTACTCGCCGATGCGTGGTGCCGGTAACGAACTGGCCGTGAACAGCCGCTCCCTCCTGCAGATCCTGCAGGCCTTCTCCAGCTACGTCGAGGTTCCGGAGCAGGACCTGCGGGAGAAGGTAGCCGCACCGGCCTTCGCACACGGGGAAACGGATTCGCGGGATGTCGGACGGATCCGCAGCGGTCCGACCCGACCCGAGACGGCCCACGTTGCCGTGCGATACCGGGGAACATGGTTCTGGGTGGATCACAGCGACTGGCTCACCAAGCGGGCGCTCACGGCCGTCATGTTCTTCTTCACGCTGGCCGACACGGGCAGCCCCGACAAGCTGCCGCTGATCACGATCCCGGCGCAATAATGCCGGCGCTCGCTCACGCGTTCGTTGGATGCCATTGCGGTCATTGGCACGCTGGTTCCGTTCCATACCGCCAGGTTCCTCTTCTGAGCATGATTACGAAGAAAGATACGTTGGCCGTGGTTGCTAGCCGGGGGGCGATGCACCTCAGATCGTTGCTGGGGCTGGCGTTCATGTTGCTGCTGGCCGGCTGCGCGACGCGGCCGGTCAACCCACCGATCACCCAGACGGACACCCGTGCCGGCTACCGGTTCGAGGCTCGCCAGCCGGTCATCGCGGGCAAGAACAACGACACGCTGGTGATCCTCGCCTTCTCGGGCGGGGGAACGCGGGCAGCCTCGTTCTCCTATGGCGTTCTCGAGTTTCTCAGGAATACCGAGATCAGCGACGGCAAGGGCAGGACCACGCGGCTGCTCGACCACGTCAATCTGATCACGGGCGTCTCGGGTGGCAGCTTCACGGCGCTCGCTTACGGACTCTACGGCGAGAAACTGTTCGACGATTACGAAACGCGCTTCCTGAAGCGCGACGTGCAGGGCGAGATCCTCGCCCGGACGATCAACCCTTTCAACTGGCCGAAGCTCGGGTCCACCGGTTATGGGCGCTCCGAACTGGCGTCGCAGCTCTACGACGAGATTCTCTTCGGCGGCGCCACTTTCGGTGATCTCGCCCGGGCGCAGGGACCGATGATCCTGGCGACGGCGACGGACCTCTCGACCGGCGCGCGATTCGTCTTCAGCCAGGGTTACTTCGACGTCATCTGTTCGGACCTGGGAGCGGTTCGCCTCTCCCGTGCGGCAGCGGCCTCCTCGGCGGTACCCGTCGTCCTCTCGCCGATCACGCTCAACAATTACGGTGGTTCCTGCAACATGGGACTGCCGGAGTGGACCAGGCCTTTCCTCGATTCGCCGGAGCCGCCCCGGCCTGCGGCCCGGGCGGTGCGTACGCTCAAGGCGACGGCGGCCTACGGCGACGGCGTCAACCGGCCCTACCTTCACCTCGTCGACGGCGGCGTGGCGGATAACCTCGGCATGCGCGGCGTGCTCGACGGGCTCGAGATCATGCAGGCGCTCAGCCTGAGCGGACGTGCTTCGCGGCTCGACGGCGTGCAGCGTATCGTCGTCTTCATGGTCAACTCGATGTCCTCACCCCGGACGAACTGGGACGAGTCGGAGCAGCCACCCGGGTCTGTCCCCACGATGCTCAAGGCGGCCGGCACGCCGATCGACGCGACTTCCTACGAGAACGTCGAACAGCTCAAGGACATGGCGGCGGAGTGGCGCAAGCTCCGGTTGATCGGCAAGTCGGCGGCGATGGCGTCGAACAGCGACCCTGCCGTCGCCGAAGCGCTGCGCGTTCCGGACGCGGAGATCTACGCGATCGACGTGTCGTTCGCCGCGCTGACCGACAAGGCCGAGTTCGAGTACCTGAAAGAGCAGCCTACTTCGTTCGTTCTGCCGGCCGAGGCGGTGGATCGGCTGCGCGCCGCCGCGGGCAAGATCATCCTGGCATCGCCCGAATTCCAGCGACTGCTGAAGGACATCGGCGCGGAAGTCGTTGACGACGCGCCGACAACGCATTGACCACATGTTCGATCCGGTCGGCGACCACCTGCTCCGAGGACGGTGAAATGACGACAGGCATCGTGGGTTCCAAATCATTGAAGGCAATGAAAGGCGGCCTGCTGGCGGCCGTCATGCTCGCGACGGCCGTGCAAACGTCGTTCGCAGCAGACGTACCCTCCGCGTTGCCCGCGGTGTCTGGCGACGGCGCGGGTGCCATATCCAGGCGGGTGGAGGACGCTCACAAGACGCGTTACATCGAGATCTTCCTGGCGACCCGGGAGCCGGGCACCGGGCAACTGGTCGCCGCCTGCTTCAACGCCATGTACACGTCCAGGGGGGCCCCACGTCGCGAGACACCGCTCCGCAGGCGCTGGTCGAGGGCCTCGATTTCGACAAGATGAAGCAGGAATTCGGGGTCATGGCTCAGCAGCAACAACCGGCCCAGCGCAGCGGCAGATCGATCTCTTCCGGATGGGATTTGCCGCGTGCCTCGAGCCGAAGGGTTACACAGTCTGGTAGTCGATCTGGAGCCAGTGCCGGAGGGACGACATGAGTCACGAGACGGCGACCGGGCAATCCGCGAGCATCGGGCAGCGGCTGATGGCGGAGCTGCGCCGGTACGCGCTGGTCAGCGCCTACCTATACGTCTGCTTTGGCGCGATCCTGCTCTACAAGTCGGCGATTCTCAGTGAGGCTGGGCAGCATTACCTGCCGTTCGGCGTTGCAGCGGTGAAGGCGCTGATCCTCGGCAAGTTCGTTCTGATCGGGGAGATGGCGGGGGTGGGCTCGCGCCACGGATCGGAGGGATTCCTGCCGCGGGTGGCCCGGCGATCGCTGTTTCTGCTCCTGGTGCTGGTCGCGCTGACCGCGGTCGAGGAATTCGTGGTCGCGATGATCCATGGCCGAACGGCGGGCGAGGCGGCGAGCGAGCTCGCCGCGCTGCTGCGACCGG
>Ga0316626_10000432_pt1 | contig 16115 bp, 11 predicted proteins | sample OWC_Aug_T1_C1_D5_FD_207656 | JGI IMG/M metagenome (GOLD analysis project Ga0316626, IMG submission 207656) | Wetland soil microbial communities from Old Woman Creek delta, Ohio, United States - OWC_Aug_T1_C1_D5_A | ecosystem: Environmental > Terrestrial > Soil > Wetlands | place: USA: Ohio...
TCCCCCGCCTGCACTCCCAGTCCCTGGAGGACGTTCCCGAGCCGGTCGGAGATCCGGCGCACTTCCCAGAAGGTGTATTTTTCGGTGACGCCCCTGGCGTCCTCGTAGAAGAAGGCAACCTTGGACCTGTCGGATGCGTGCCGGTCGACGACGTCACGCCCGAAATTGAAGTTGTCGGGAACGTTCCACCGGAAGTTCTTCCGGATCTCCTTGTAGTGGTCGATGCCGTTCAAGACAACACCCCCTGATGCGAATTGCGAATAGGACGCGGTCCTGCCGGAATGCCCTCACTTCGACGGTTCGTTCGGCGGATCCTTCACCACTCCCTGTTTCGAGAACTTCACGAGTTTCCCGGTGCTGTTCACGGAAATCGCCGTGAAGGGGAGACGGTCTACCCGCTGGCTCCCCTTGAAGGTGGCTCCGCCGTCGACGCTCTCGAGGAACACGCCGTCCAGTCCCGCCGCGTATACCTTCCCGCCGGCCTCCGCGAAATCGGTGATCGACGATCTGAACTCCGACTTCGATTCCCGCCACGACCTCCCGTCGTCGGCGCTCCGGTAGATCGTCCCGCGGAGCCCGCCCACCAGAATGGTGCCGTTGTTCAGGACGAGCCCGGTCCAGAAGGACCCCTTGTACCCCGTATCGACGTACGCCCATTTCTCGCCGTCGTACGATTTCAGGATCATCCCCTGCTCCGCCGCCACGAACAGGGTCCCCATCCGGTTCGCGAAGATCTTGAGGAGGTTCCGGTCCGCTTTTTTCCTGCCGGGGGGGGGAGGGAGCGTGATCTGGGCCCAGGTTTTCCCCCCGTCGACGGTTGCGATCAGAAGGGACCAGAGCCCGACCGCGTAGCCGTGCTGCCTGTCGCGGAACCAGACGGAGAAGAGCGGCTGGTCCACCGACGTGTCGTGCCGCTGCAGCGTCCAGCTCTCGCCCGCGTCGTCCGTTCGCAGCACGACGCCCGACTGGCCCACCGCCCACCCGGTTTTCTCGTCGACGAAGAAGACCGACGTCAGTGTGGAGCGGACGGGAACCGACTTCGCCTGCCGGAAGTCGGCGCCGTCGGTGTCGGAGAGCAGCACGATTCCGTGATTCCCCACGGCGACGATCCGTTTTCCCGCCCGGGCCGAGGAGAGGATCATCGCCCTGGTAGCCGCCGGGGTGGCCTCCGCCGGCTGGATCTTCGGGGAGGAAGGTGCGGCCCCCGCTGCCGGGACGGGTGGAGAGGCCCCCTCCCGGGCGATGGCCGGACAGGCCAGGAAAACGGAGAGCGCAAGGGCCGTCAGGATTCCGAGTCCGCCACGGTGAACGATATTTCTCATGTCGGTCCTCTCCGTTGCTTCAATCATCATTCAACGGTGGGGTGGCTCAGGAGCTCGGAAACGTGCACGGGGCTCTTCCGCGGGAGGATCCGGTCGAGGATCACGGCCACCGCGGGAAGGGCGGTCATCGCCATGACCATGTTGACCAGGAACATGAACGCGAGGAGCTTCCCCATGTCCGCCTGGAACTTGAGCGGCGAGAACGACCAGGTGACCACGCCGGCCGCCAGGGTGATCGCCGTGAAGATGGTCGCCATCGCCTCGAAGGCGAGCGCCTTCTCCATCGCCTCGTAGATGGTGAACCCCTGACCCAGGTGAAGCTGCAGCCGGTTGTAGATGTAGAAGGCGTAGTCCACCCCGATCCCGACCGCCAGGACCATCACGGGGAGGGTGGCCACCGTGAGCCCGATGTTCAGCGCCTTCATGAACCAGTACCCGATGAACGTCCCCACGGCCAGCGGCATGCAGCACGCCACCATCGCACGGATGTCCCGGTAGGCGAGGAAGACGAGGATGAGGATCGCGGCGTACACGTACAGCATCATCGGGATCTCGCTCTTCTCGACCTCGTCGTTGATCGCCGCCTGCACCCCCGCGTTCCCCGCCGCAAGTCGTATCTTCACGTTCTCCTGATGGTGGGTGGCCCGGAACTCCTTGACGGCCCGGATGACGCGGTTGATCGTCACCGCCTTGTGGTCGGTCAGGTACATGTGCGCCGCCGTCATGCTCGCGTCCTTGTTCATGTACCCCCGAAGCCGCGCGATCTCGGCGTTCAGCCCCGCGGTGTTCCCGGGATCGACCGGCACGACCGCCATCTTCGGGTTCCCCTCGTTGTACCCCTCGTTGTAGAGGCGGAGCTGGTTCGAGTACGAATCGACCGACATCACGCCCGGCACGGTCGACATCTTCCAGGTGAACTCGTCCACGAATGCCCCGATCGCCGCGTTGCGGTCCGATTCGGGGGGGGCCTCGAAGACCACCGTGAGCCAGTCCAGCCCCATGTCGTACCCCTCCGAGATCGCCACCGCGTCCCGGTTGAACCGGGCGTCGGGCCGAAGCTCCGGCGCCCCGGGGAGCAAGGTCCCGACCACCCTTCCCTGGCTCTGCCACACCGACACCCCGAAGATCCCCGCCGTGATCAGGACGGTGATCACGGCGTTCCTCGGCTCGGCCACCCGGGCGATCACGTGCAGCCAGCCGGAACGCTCCTCCCGCTTCAACATCGCCCCTTCAGCGTACTCCTGCGTGAACGTGAACAGCGACGCCGCCACCGGGAGCATCAGCAGATTGGTGAAGATCTTGTACGTCACCCCGATCGAGGCGGTGATCGCCAGCTCGCGCACCATCGGGATCGGGATCAGCACCAGGGTGATGAACGACACGATCGCGGTGATGAGCGCCAGCGTCCCGGGGATCAGCAGCCCCGTAAAGCTCTCCCGCGCCGCCTCCTCGGTGCTCTTCCCGTGGGCGAGCCCCCGGACGATGAAGTTGATCTGCTGGACCCCGTGCGAGACGCCGATGGCGAACACCAGGAACGGGACCAGGACCGCCAGCGGGTCCAGGCCGTACCCGAGGATCCGCAGGGTGCCGAACTGCCAGACCAGCGAGGTGAGGGAGCAGACGATCGGCAGGATCGTGAACCGCACGGACCGGCAGTACCAGTACACGGCGAGCGCGGTAAGCAAAAGGGCGATCCCGCAGAACTCCAGGACCCCCGAGGCGCCGTCCGCGATGTCCCCGATCTGCTTGGCGAATCCGATGATCTGGATCTCGAACTTGCCGTCCTCGAACTTCTTCCGGATGCTACCCTCGAGCACCCGGTTGTACGCGACGTAGTCGAGCTTCTTCCCCTCGCGGTCGATCTCGTTGATCTCGGCGGTGATCATCGCGCTGGTCTGGTCGTGCGACACCAGGGTCCCCACGAATCCGCCCTGGCTCGTGAGCTTCTGGATCCGCGCAATGACCTCCGGAGTCAACGCCTCCGGCGTGATCATCGAGTCGATGATCTGGTCGGCCCGGAACCCCTCCTCCGTGATCTCGTTCACGTAGGCGTTGGGGGTCCACAACGACTGGACGCCGATCCGGTCGATGCCGGGAAGGTACATGACGGCCTGCGTGACGTCGTAGAGGCGGGTGAGCGCTTCCTGGTTCCAGATCGTCCCCTTCCTCGCCTTCACGACGAAGTTGAGGCGGTTGGCGCCGAACAGGTCGCCGCGGTATTTTTCGAAGGTCTGGATGTACTCGTGCCCGATCGGCATCTGCTTCTCGAAGCCGGCGGACATGTGGAGCTGAAGGGCGAAGAACGCCATGACGGCGGTGAATGCTGCGATAACCCCCAGGGTTTGCCAGCGATGGCCGAAGAAGAACGCCTCCGCCTTCGCCACGAGCCTGTTCAACAGCACGGTTCGCTACCCCCGCCTCTCATGGATTCCGAGCGACTCCCGCCGTCCGCTGTAGAGGATAGATTCCACGGGCCGGCGCCTCGATTCAGGCGCCGGCCCGTTCCGGCATCAGAAGTTGCGCGTGACGTACGCGCCGATGAAGTCCCTGTCAGCCAGCAGCTGGTTGGTCCCCCAGTAGGTGGTGTAGTTCACCCTCGCCTGCCACAGGGCCGGGGCGCTCTGGTTGAACATGACGTAGAAGTTCGCCGACTTGGCGCCCTGCAGGTAGTTCGCGGTGAACGTCGGCGTGTTCCCCTTGATCGCCTGGAAGTAGGTCACGCCGGGGATCACCGTCCACCCCCTGATGATTTTGTTGTCGTACGCCCAGTTGAAGTCGGCGGTGACGCCCATCGAGATCTCATCCCCGAACCCCGCGATGATCGGGTACCCGAGCGTCCCGACCGTCGTATCGTCCTTCCAGAACCCGTAGCCGGCGGCGGGGGCCTGCGTCACGGCCTGGTTGTCGAACGTCCGGTTATAGCGCGCACCGGGGCTCACGCCCGTGTAGCGGGTGAACACCAGCTCCCCCGCGAACGTCGCCGTATCCGCCCGGAGAAGGTCGAGGAACCAGCCGTGGTCGCCCGGCGTGAGGCTCAGCAGCCCCGTCAGGTGCATCTGGTACTTCTCCGTGTCGATCCAGAGCGGGGTGGTGGCACCCACGATGCCGTTGGTGAGGGAATCGAGCGGACCCCCCTGCCCGTAGGGGAAGGTGAGGGCGACGGCGTCCTTGGGACGGTAGGAAAGCTCCCAGCCGACCGCCCAGTTTCCCAGCGGGAAGTTCGTGCTGACGCCGTACATCTTGCGGTCCTCGAGGAAATTCCACTGCACCCTGCCGTCCCCCAGGAGCGTCAGGACCGGCATCTTGTCGTGGTAGTTCATGAAGTAGAACCCGACGTCCAGGGACGTCCCCGCCGGCTTGAAATGCATCGCGATGCCGTACTGCCCCGAGTTTTTCGCGATGTTCTCGCCGGCGAACGGAACCCCGACGGAGTACCAGGGAGCGCCGAAATAGTCGCCGTTGACGAGGTTCGCCTGCGTCTGGTGGATGGTGCCCAGGTCGCGGGCGCCGGAGATCTGCGCGGCGTCGAATCCGCCGAAGTTGAACTGGTTGGTATCAAGCGTGACCGGCTGGAATCCCTTCCCGTAGATATCCCCCACGGAGAAATAGGTCCCCACCGGGGGGACCTTGTTCCTGTTCCAGCTGAACTGGTAGAACGCTTCCACGTTGATGCCCTTTCCCAGCCCGCTGGCCACGCTGATCATCCGGGCGGGAAGTACCGCTTCCTTGATCTGTGTCCCCGGAATCGCGAACTTCTGGAAGTCCAGCGCCATGGCGGAGTCGATCCCGCCGATCCCGAAGAGGCTCTCCCCCCAGCTGATGACCTGGTTCCCCACCCGGATCCGGGCGCGCTGGGAGCCGATGTTCAAGTCCTTGCTCACCCATAGATCCAGCAACTGCAGATCCCGGGCGATCTGCTGCTGGGCGTCTTTTTCGAGTTCCGTCCTCTGGGTGTCCGGCGCCTTGAAATCGTAGAGAGCGGTCCCACGGAACATGAATTTGAAATCACTCGGGAATTTCAACAGAAGTTCCGGCGTGAACTTCAGGTACGTGGTGAACAGATCATGCTTGTTGTAGTTCAGGTCGCCGTCGTCGCCGTTCGAGGACTGGAACGTGTTCGCAGCGGAATTTACCCGGGTGTCGCCGATCAGGCCGGGGTTCTGATTCTGCATCCGCATCCCGGCGCCGAGGGTCAACTGCATGTCCAGGGATCCCTTGACGGAATCGCTGGCCTGGAACTGGAAGGCGTGGGCCGAGCCCGCGCACAGCAGCGCCATGCACACCGGAAGCCACAAGTTTTTGTAGAGGGCTCTCATTCGCATCGCTCCTTTACCGCTCGCTGATCGCGCGAAGATTTTCACCCGTGTACCAGTCCACCTTGAACCGCGGCGCGTTCGAATCCACGTGATACAGCATGTCCTTGCCCGTCCCGATCGTGCTCTGGTCGCAGACGTACCGGCCGCTGACCAGGTCGTACGCGACGAACGGGAAGTGGTCGAACGTGCCGCCCAGTTCCCAGATCGGGATCGGGTACCCTTCCTCTACCTTCCATAGCGCGCCCTTGGCGTCGTACTGGTCGCCGATGAGCGCCAGATAGGTATCTTCGTCGTAATAGAAGACCCGCTTCGGCATCGTGTGCCGCATTCCCTTCTTCAGCGTCGCTTCCACCACCCACACCCGGTGCAGCTCGTACCGGCGGCTCTCGTTGGCCAGGTGCTTCTGCTGGAGCACGTCGTGCAGCTTCTTCCGGAAGTCGTACATGCCGAAGCTGTTGTACGGGACGTACATCTCCTTCTTGCCGACGATCTTCCAGTCAAACCGGTCGGGACGCCCAAGGAAGACCCACGCCGTGTCGAGCGGGTACTGGTTTTCGAACCCGATCTGCGGGGCGTCGTAGGTGTAGGCGGGCAGGCGACGCACGCGCCGTTGCCCGGGGAAGTAGAAGAACGCCTCGCGGTCCTTGTTCGTATAGTCGCAGATGAAGATCCGCTGCCCGGCGAGCGCCGCCGGGCTGTCGTACCCGAAGTCGATGCAATACATGAGATCGCTCGACTGCTTCAGGCTGTTGGTCCCCTTTTTCCCCCAGGGGTAGAACGTCGACTGCGGACCGGCGGGGTCGAGCCACTCCGTGCTGCCGGGGCGCGGCGAGACCGCCGTGGTGGTTCGGGGCATTTCGTTCCCGATTCCCTTGTATCGCATCAGGAAGTTCCACATGACTTCCGACCCGTCTTTCGGAAACGGAAAGAGGATACCGGGAAGAGCCGCCTCCAGCAGGTCGGTGCCGTCCTTGCTGAGCTTGGCGGCCCCGCCCGCGTTCTTCCGGATGTTCGCCTCGATCCATTCCGGGTAGCCCGCGTTCCGGTGGGACGGGTACACGTCCATCCGGTACCCCTTGGTCTGCTTGACCATCTGCACCTGCCCCGGGCTCAGGTTGTCCTTGTACTTGTCGACGTTGGAGGCGTCGATGGAGAAGAGCGGCTTTTCGTCCTTGAACTTCCAGAAATCGCCGCGGTACTTCCCGTGCGACCACCCCGCCAGCGGGACGTCCTTGCCTTCCCATGCGGGGATCGTCCCTTCCTTGTTCCCCGCCTTCTCGGCGCCTGCGTAATTCAGGTCTTTCCCCAGCCGGGCGACATCCTGGGGCGATGCACCCCAGGCCGCGACCGCTGCCGCCGTGACAAGCGTGATGACAAACAGAACCCTTTTCATCATCTCCCCCTCCACAGTTAAGATTGCTTCCCGATGCAGAAAAACCAACAGCCTGCCAAACGTAATCCTGAAGTTCGTTTCACACACAAGTTGTGATGGAGTAAGGTCAGCAAACTTCGTTCCAATGTTGTTCCAAGGGTGCCACCCAACGGGATAAGTGTTGTTAACATAATGAATAATAACACAAATAATCTATATGGCCCGACAGGGCATACTTCCACCCGCTCATTCCCCCCGGATGGATTCCCTAAAATGAGACGAAGATTCGAAACGTTGTCTCATTTTCGACCGGAAGGACCCTGTGTCTCGCCCGTACCGTTCCCTCAACAGGTTCCTCAGGGCGTCCAGGTCGGCGTCGGGGGACTCCTCGAGCAGGCATGCGATCGCGCCCGAGACCCTCGCGGCGGCGAAACTGTTCCCTCGGAAGTTTCTCTCCCGGGGGAGACCCGGAAGGGAGCGGGGCCACGGGGAGGCAAGGCACTCGCACGGTCCCCCCGGGCAGTACAACATCGTGCCTTCCCCCAGCCGACCATCCCCCTTCACGCTGATGACCTCGTCGTACGAGGCCGGTACGCTTGCTCCGTTCGCGCTGTTCCGCTCGGACGCCACCAGGATGATCCCCGCCCGGGCCGCGTCGCGGCACAGGGCGCGCAGGGAAGGGGCGTTCGGCGGCGCCTCCATCCCCAGGCTGAGATTCACCACCCGTGCGCCCGCCTGGAGAGCGTACGACAACGCCCCCTCCAGAACGTCCGGCGTGGTGGCGAGAGCGCCATTGAAGATCTTGAGGGCGAAGAGATCGGCCTCCGGCGCCACGTGACGGATCACCGCGGCGATGGCGGTTCCGTGTCCGGACGTGTCCTGATAATCCGGCCCCCGATGGACCGCGCCGTCCTCGCCGCGATAGATCCCGGCCCCGTCGATTCTCCCTCCGATATGGAAGTGCCGCGGATTGACGCCCGAATCGACGACGACGACGCGGACCCCTCTCCCGGCGTGCACGCCGGGTGGACGGATCCCCCAGGGGATCGCGCGCCGCCTACGCACGGACGTTCCTCCCCGGATCCCGCGCGCCATCGGCGCAGACGCGAAGGAACGATTTGTACGATCCCCGCTGCCGCATCAGCTCCTCATGGGTCCCCGCGTGACTGATCCTCCCGTCCGAAAGGACCACGATCCGATCCGCATCCCGGACGGCGTGGATCCGATGGGTCACGATCAGGGTCGTCTTCCCCTCCATCATCTCCGTGATCGCGCGCCGGACGCGATCTTCCGAGAGGATATCGAGGGAAGAGGTCGCCTCGTCGAGGATGAGGATCTCCGGGGCGCGGAGGAACGCCCGGGCAAGGGCCACCCGCTGCCGCTGCCCCGCGGAAAGGGAGAAGCCCCGCTCTCCGGCGACGGTCGAAAGGCCGCTCGGCAGGGAGCGGACGAACTCCGTCAGGTCGGCCTTGGCGATGGCGTCGGCGACCTGGGCGGGGTCGGCTTCGGGCGTCCCGTACCGGATGTTCTCCTCGAGGGTGCCGTGAAAGAGGTACGGTTCCGTCGAGACCAGCGCGATCCGCCGCCGCAGCGTCGCGCGGCGAAACCGTCCCAGTCGGACCCCGTCGAGCCGGATCTCCCCCCCTTGCGGCTCGTAGTACCGGAGGAGCAGGTCCACGAGGGTCGACTTCCCGACGCCGCTCTCCCCGACGAGCGCCACCGTCCCGCCCGCGGGGAGGGTCAGCGACAGGCCGTCGAGGACACGGGCCTCGCCACCGTAAGCGAAGACCACGCCGTCGAAGACGATCCCATCCTTCAGGGAAACAAACTCTTCCGCACCCTCCGGGTCCTCCTCCGCGGGGACGTCGAAAAACTCGAACACGCGCGTAAGCGATGCCCTCCCTTTCCGAAGCGCCGCGTACTGGCCCAGGAGGTTCTGGATCGGCGCGATCACCTGCATCTGGAAGGCGGTGAACGCCACGAGGGTCCCCACGGAGATCACGCCGTCCCGGACCATCGAGCCGCCGTAGAGGAAGGCGAGCGTGGCCGAGCATCCCAGCACGAACGACGGGATCCCGCGGGACAGGGAGAAGATCGTCTGGAACCGGAGGACGGAGCGGACCAGCGACAGGTTCTCTTCCTCGAACCTTCGCAGTTCCTGGGATTCCGTGACGCTGGACCGCACCAGGCGGATTCCCGTGAAGGTGTCGATGATGCGGGTCCCCACCGCGGCATTCTTCTCCCGGAGCTCGCGGCTCATACCCGTGATGACGTTGCGGGTCAGCCAGAGGCCAAGAACGCCCAACGGGACGAGGACGTTGCTCACGAGAAAGAGAGGCCAGGACATGGCGACGAGGATGGCGGAGGCGACGACGAGCCGGACGGTGCTGGTGACGAACGCCATCGGGACGTCCACGAGAACCCCCTGGACCTCCACCATGTCGTTGTTGAGCCGCGCGACGATCTCCCCCACCCGCGTCCGCCCGAAGAAGCGCATCTCTGCGCGCTCCAGATGATCGAAGAGGGCGACCCGCATCGCGACGAGGATCTTCGACGACCCCCGCGTGTAGAGATAGCTGCTGACGCCTCCGAGGACCATCCCCGCTGCAGCGTAAAGAACCATGGTGAGGAGAAGGGGGGGCAGCGCCGCCCAGTTTCCGCGGAGGATGACGTCGTCCACCAACCTCTTCGAGAGGAACGGGGCGTACAGGGAAGCCGCCGTCGCGAGAAGGGAAAGTGCGAAGGTTGCGGCGAGAATCCCCCGCTGTGGCCGCACGAATCTCCACAAAGAGGCCATCCGCCTTGTCATGATGCCTCTTCCCGGTAGTAGCACATGTACCGTGCCTCGCAGAATTTCGGCGTGTTCCGGAGCGCCACGGCCTTCCGCGCCGCCTCTTCCCTGGAGACCCCCCGCTCCACCAGATCGAGGACCCCGCGCACCAACTGGAGGCTCACGAGCTTCCGGTAGCTGGAGGCGCCGCGTCCGGAGATCTTGAGGGAGGTCACCCCCGTGCGGGCGAGGTCGAAGAGGGCGCAGAGTCCGCAGGGGCCGTTCGGGATCCCCCCGGAATTCATGGAGTTGCCGCAGCCGTTCTGGAACCAGACCCAATCCTTGAACGCGCCCATCAGCTCCCGCGCCCGATCCCCTTCCTCCCCGGCCAGGGATTCCGCGTGCTCTTCCCCCAGCGGGAGGATACGGTGCGGGACGCCCGGAAGTTGCACGCAAAGGGCGCCGACGCTCCGGTGCGTGGTCATGCAGTACCCTTCCTCGAACACGCACCCTTCGTTCAGGACGAACGCCTCCGTCTCCAGCCGGCCCGAAGCCGCATCGCAAAGGGCCGCGATGTCCGCCACGCCGAGGGAGCGGGGGAAGATCACCCGCCGGACCCCCAGCTCCTCGAGGAAATCGACCATGCCGGGGTTGAGCGTCGCCATCACCGAGCTGGCGTGGACGGAGAGTTCCGGGAAGGCGCGCCGCAGCGCGACGAGGAACCCCACGTCGGAGACGATGACGCCGTCGACCCCGGACTCCCGCGCGAGCCGGCCGATCACCGGCAGGAGGAATTCCTGCTGTTCCGGCGTGTAGTAGGGGGCGTTGAACGTCACGTGGACGGGGATGCCGAAGGCGTGGGAACGCTCCGCCAGGAGGGAGACGTCGTCCCGTTGCGCAAGGTTCCCCGCCACCGGCCCTCTCCGATTGAGCCAGAAGGCGCCGCCGTACCGATCGAGCCACTCCTGCGGGACGTAACCGCAGAAGAACTCGCCCGCACCGTTCTCGGCGAGCATCTCCACCTCGTCGGGGTGGCTGACCGGTACGGTGAGCTTCATTTCCGTCCTCCATGGCCGTCGACCGGGACGGTGACGACGATCCGGTCCACCTGTCGACTGGACGGCAATCGTCCCAGGATTCTCTCGGTGACGGAGGAAGGAACGGCGTGGTAATACGCGTTCCCGAGGTTCCGGAGATGTTTCTCCGCCCCGTTCCCCCCGGGGACGGGAAGGCGGAAATCGACGGCGTACTTCCGGCACTCCGACCGGCAAGGAGCGCCGGGGACGAATTTTTCGGCGGGTTCCCGGTGCATCGCTCCCAGCAGGCAGGCGCGGCCCATGGTGACGAAGAGGTACGGAAAGTGAACCGATACTTTTTCGGACCGGTTCTCCCACTCGTCCGCCTCGAGCGGCTGGAGGAACGGGTCGACTTCCCTGCGTCCGATACCGTACCGCCCCATCAGGGCCCGGAACCCCGGGGCGAGTTCCCCCGACCGGCAGAGCGCCGCCCGGGCAGGCGCCGGCGCCTGCGGGGAATCGAAACAGTCCGCGAGCCGGGGGTCGCGCAGCATCTTGTGCGTCAGGCGTCCCAGGACGATCACGAGTCCCGGGTGGCGGGACCGCAGGCGGTGGACCGTCCCCCAGTCGTTCGCGACGACCTCGGAGTCGGCCACGCCTTCCAGCGCCCGGACCGCCTCCTCCGCCTTCGCGAGGCCGTCCCGCGACAACGGCGGCAGGACGAGGGACAACGCCAGCCGCCCCTCCAGGGCCGACGCGACCCAGGAGCCGATCGCCCGCGGCGACGGCAGGAGCCGTTCGCACGTCTCGCTGCCGACGTACACCCGCGACGGCGCGGCTCCGGGGAGGTGCCGGAGGAACACCTCCGCGAACGCGGGGTAGGCGCCGGCCGAGGCTATAGAAGCCGGGGCATCCCTGCCTGCCTCGGCACTAGGCCATCCATGGCCGTCGCGCAGCGTCTCCTCAAGGGAGACCTCCCCGCGAAGGACCGCGGACGGCGGGGCGGCGAGGAAGGGGAAGGAGAGCCCCACCTCCACGCCGTGTCCCGCACCCTCCCGCGGAGACGCCTCTTGGCGGTGCCGGGTCAGGAGCAAGCGGCCGCGCCCCCTACCGCTTCTGGACGCGGAAGTGCGTGAGGACCGCGTCCCCCGGGGTGTCGATCGCCTTCAGCAGCTTCATCGACCCCGTGTCGTATACCAGGATCGTGTCGCCGCCGCCGCCCAGGTACACCTTCTTCCCGTCGGAGCTGATCTGGATCGTGTAGTAGCTCTTGTCCACGTCGGCGGTGGCCAGCAGCCGGTTCGTCGCGAAGTCCCTCTTCTCCACCTTGTTGAGGACCATGTAGTAGTACTTCCGGTCGGGGGAGACGACCGCCGAGAACTGGTTGTAGAGGGGACCGATGTCGGTCACGAGCTTCATCGACCCTTCCGTGCTCTTCTTCTTCAGGTCGATCGTGTAGTACCCCTGATAGGTGAGGTTGTTCGCGGTGGCCTGGCTGCCGACCAGGACCATCGCCATCCCGGACTGGTCGTGTTGCCTCCAGATGTTCAGGGAGATCTGGGGGTCGACGCCGGTCGTGGTCGGGTGCGCGAGCCCAAGGAAGTTCACCTGCTTTCCCGTCATGGGGTCGTAGACGAACACATCGCGCCCCGTGACGTAGAACTCGCTCCCGTCGTACCCGAAGAAGATGTTCGTGCAGCCGCGGGGGATCTCGATCTCCCTCACGACCTTCTCGGTCGTGAGGTCGAGCACGAGCACCGCGGGCGTCATGTCGACGATCTCGTCGGAGAGCCAGCGCTGACGCAGGGAGAGCGCGTACAGCAGGTTCGGGTTCGCCGGGTTGAGCTCGATGTCGATCGTCCGGACCTTGACGCCGCCGCCGCCCAGGCGGAACGTGCGCACCACCTTCTTCCCCGCGAGGTCCAGCTGCTCGATCTGCTGTTGCCAGTCGGTGACGACGTAAACCTTGTCGAGGTCTTTCGGGTCCCACGTGAAGGCGGTGACCTTCTTCCCCTTTGTCGAGATGGTCCCGATGACCTCGTCCTTGTCGCCGTCGAGGATGTTGAACTGGTTATGGAGCATCCCCTGCAGGAGGATGTCCTTGCCGAGTGCCGGGGCGTTCCCCGAAGCGAGCATCAGGGCCGTCCCAAGCAGCACCAACGCGAAAAAGACCGCTCTCTTCATCGTATCGTTCCCTCCGTGGGGGTTTTTCCCAAGTCGTTGATCGCGCCACCGCTCCCTACCACTCCGGCTTGACGACCTTGAGCTTCATCCAGTCCTTCATCGCCCGGGTGCAGTCGGCGTTCCACTCCGGGTTGTTGTAGGTGTCCGGCGCCTGCCCCGGCCACCAGCAGTACATGTCGGTGGTGCCGAAAAGATCCGTCTCGATCGGCGTGCACAACTGTTTCGTGGCGCCGGTCCAGTCGTTCTCGTAGCCGGGATTGAACACCGAGGTGCAGGTGTGCATGAAGGGGACGACTCCCTGCGCCTCCACGACCGGTGCGTCCTGGTCGGGTTTTTCGATCTTCCTGCCCTTGCGGTTGACCCCTTTCAGGTGCTTCATGCGATCCCCCTTTCGCCGAGCATCACGTCCAGAAACGTCGGCGTTTCGTTTTGTATTCGGACATAGGTTTGAAGACCCAGAAGGAACAGTTCCTTGATCCAATGACAGTAGTGCAGGGAAGGGGCGAAGAGGTCCCCCTGCCGAAGATACGCGTCGTGGTAACACCCCCCCGAGCAGAAGTTCTTCGCCCAGCAGGCGTCGCACGCGGATTCGCGGCGCCGCCTCGCCCCGTCGAGGAACCGGCCCCGGGCCTCTTCCGAGATTCCGGCACCCGGGGCGCCGAAGGAATCCCCGATGCCGACGAGACGGTGGCACGGGTAGAAGACCCCCGACGGGTCCACGGCCAGCATCCCGATCCCCGCCCCGCACGGGTACGGCATCGGGTCCCCGCGGTGGATCAACGCGAGGATCTGCGACATGTTCGAGAAGGCCGGGACCCGCCGTTCGCGGACGTCGTCCACATACCCGTCCGCAAGGTCCCGGAACCGATCCATCACCGCGCGGAGCTCTTCCCCGGTAAGCGCGGACGGACTCCCTTCCGCGGCGCTCGCCGGCGCGAAACCGACCTCGTCGAACCCGAGGCCGCGAAGGTGGTCGAACGTCTTCCGCACGTCGACGGCGCCGCGCCCGAGGGTCACGCGCGCCGCGACGGGGAAACCGTTTCTGTTTTCCATCAGGAGATCGATCCCCCGCGCTACATCCTCGTACGACCCTCTCCCCGACGCGTACGGACGGTTCCGGTCGTGGATCTCCCGGGGCCCGTCGATGCTGAGGCAGACGGAGACCCCGTTCTCCTTCAGGAAACCGGCGATCTCCCGGGTGAGAAGGGTGCCGTTGGTGGTGATCGAGAAGGAGATCTCTTTCCCCCGCTCCCTCGCCATCCTCCGGGCTTCCCCGACGGCCGTTTGAATGAGGGGGAAGCGCAGCAGCGGCTCCCCCCCGAAAAAAGTCACCGACACCTTCCGGTAGGCCCCGGCGTGTTCCAGAAGATACGCCACGCCGCGGCGGAGCGACTCCGGGGACATCTCCCGCAGCGCCCCTCCCCCGGCCGCGGCGATAGAACCCGGGGCATCCCTGCCGGCCTCGGCACTAGGCCCTCCCCCTCCCGGGCCGCCGTCCCGAGGGGCGCACCCTTCCTCGCGGTCCTCGTAGCAGTAGCGGCACGCGAGGTTGCAGGAGGTTGTCAGCATCAGCACGAGCGTCCGGAGCCGCAGGGAAGGATGAGCGGTCCGGTCGGCCGTCCGTCCTCCCGCGGTCCCGAGAAGCCCCGCCCGGCGGAGATCCGACAGGATCTCCGCCGGTACGGAAACGGCCGCGGCCGAGGCGAGAGAACCCTGGGCATCCCTGCCGGCCTCGGCACCAGGGACTCCCGGGCCGTCGGATGAGAGGGCGGACAAGGCGTCCCGGACCCCGTCGTCCATCCGGAAGAGCCCCCCGGTTTCCGACGCGTAGAGGTACGTCTCCCCTCCCGCCGTGAAGCTGCGGTGCGGGAGGAGAATCGCTTCAGCGCCGGAGCTGCGCGCGATGGTTCCCATGGGGTCCGCGCGCGCCTTACTGCACCGGCCTCTGGACGTACAGAGGGATGGTGGCGAGCAGATAGCCGCGGGCGGACAGCGTCCCGCCCCCGGGCGCGGCGTAGGAGGCCGTCACCCAGACGTCGCCCATGTTGTTTTCCTGCATGAACCGCTTCGGGTTCGGACCCTCGTCCCCCGGGGTGAAGAGCCCGTTCCGGTCGATCGCCCCGACGAACTCCGCGTCGTGGTCCTCGTTGGAGCTCGCGAGCTCCACGACTTTCCACGCGGCCGGGACGCGGCCGATCTCGATGTCGTCCTCGGTGCCCGCGGCGCCGTCGGCGCCCTTGCTGTACGCCATGGCGTCGAACTGGACGAGCTGCTTCACGGCGAACCCCAGCCCGCCGGTGCGGGACATCGCGGGGGACGGCACTACCTTGATGGAGTCGACGGCCGTGTAGACCGCGAACAGCTTGCCGGCCGCGGCGACTCCGGCGTTCGCGTTCCGGTACCCGGCGGCCGCCTTGTCGGCGACGTCCACGGTGACCACCACCTTCGTCGGCGATTCGGAAACCACCTTCTTCACGGTCACTCCGTCGCCCAGGTTCACCTCTTTCGAGAGGCCGGTCCCGACGAACGTCACCGTGGCGCCCTTCGTCCCGGCCTTGAGCGCCTTCGGCATCACGGAGAGGATCCGCGGGGAGCTCCCGGCGAAGGCGCGCGTTTCAACGCCGCGCAGCTCGAAGTGGGGGTCGTCGAACCGGACCCCTGTGAAGGTCGAACCGTCCATCGAGATGTGGAAGACCTCGCGGATCGGCTTCCCGGCCAGGGTCCCGGACGCCCGCCACGCGTAGCCGCCGTAGAGGGTCGCCTTCCCCTCGATCGGCTCCTTCCCCCCATTCTCGAATTCCACCGTTCCGGTATATGAGTAGAAGGCATCTCCCGTCTTCTTCAGCGTGATCTCGCCTCCGTACGCCCCTTTCCCGGCCTGGTACCCGGCAACGACCCACTTTCCCTCGCCCGCCTTCGGGCGCGACGCGCTCCACTGCTTCCACTCGGGAGTCTCCAGCGGGAACCGCTTCGACAGCTCCTTCAGGCAGGCGGCCAGCGTGTCGTCCCAGTCGATGACGTCCTGGAGCTGGTAGAGCCACATCGGAAGGACCCCCGAGTGCATGTGGGCGAGCTTCGTCCAGTCTTCCGGGGTGCGGCGCTGGAGGGCGGTCTTCGCGTAGCTGTGGCACCGCA
>Ga0316626_10000433_pt1 | contig 16104 bp, 17 predicted proteins | sample OWC_Aug_T1_C1_D5_FD_207656 | JGI IMG/M metagenome (GOLD analysis project Ga0316626, IMG submission 207656) | Wetland soil microbial communities from Old Woman Creek delta, Ohio, United States - OWC_Aug_T1_C1_D5_A | ecosystem: Environmental > Terrestrial > Soil > Wetlands | place: USA: Ohio...
CATGGTGAGCCTCCTCTACTCGTAGTCCTCGATGTCGAGCTTGCCCTTGCGGCGCTTGCGGCGCTTCAGTTCGTCGGCGGCTGATTGGATGGAGTTCTTGTCGCGCGCGTTGGCGGCTTTGACGTGCTCCTCGGTGACGTAGCCTCGGCGGGCGGGGAGGGTGCGACCAGAGCGGTCCTTGTCCCCGAGTGGGATGTTGCCCTTGGTCGTGGGGAAGCTGTGCTTGAGTCGGTTGAGGCGGGCCTTGGACTCCTCGGAGGTGCCTTTCTTGGGGGGCATGGTGCGGCTCCTGTGGGCGGTCAGAACTGCACGCCGTACATCACACCGACACCAACGGTAGCGGTGGATGTGGCGAAAGGATTGTACGTCGCGGCGATGCCAGCAGTCCAGCCGGTGCGCCAGTAGCGCGCGGGGCGCGGGGCGAGGGCGAAGCGTGGGGGGTGGGAGGCGTAGTCGCGGAGGGCGGTGGAGATGTCGTCGCTGAGGTGAACGGTGGTGGAGGCGTCGTCGGTGGGGAGGTCGACGATGCGGCTCCAGGTGGGGGTGCGCAGGTGGACGGAGGTGGTGGAGCGGTGCATCACGTGGCCGAGAGGGGTGAGGGAGAGGTCGACGGTGGAGGTGGCGCTCACGCCCATCGAGGTGGTGGGAGGGGAGGCGGGGCAGTCGGAGGGCACCTCGATGGTGGTGGTGACGGGGCGGTCGATGGGGACTTCGACCATTACCTCGCGGGTGACGGTGCGGGTGATGATGGCGGGCTTCAGGGTGGTGGGGGGCGGGGTGGTAGACATCGCGGCGCGCAACTTCGCAAGCTCACGTGAGGTGGCTTCGCGGGCGTCGAGGTAGCCTGCGGCCTCAGCGGCGGCGTGGGTGGCAGCGTCGTTGGCGGTGGCGAGAGCGGCCTCGGTGCGCTGGGAGCGCTGGCGGTAGTAGCCGACGGCGACGAGGAGGATGAGGATGAGGACGGCGAGTACGCGAGGGAGGGGGTTGTGCACGTCACACCTCTACGTCGTGGAGATCGCCGACGAGGTTGACGGTGAGGTTGCGTGTGGCGTCGATGGCCCATAGAAGGTGGGCGCCGAATGTGCTGTTGAGTTCACGTTCGAGGTGGTAGACGAGGCGGCGGCTGTCGGGGACGTCGGTGAGGACGTTGTTGAGTAGAAGAGCGAGGTTGCGAGCTTCGCGCAAGGTCATGTGCGCTCCTACGGGAGAGGGGGGCGGCGCTTCATGGGCTTGTGGCCCTTGGAAGCGCGCATCGAGGGGTCGTGTGGTTCGTACTCGCGGAGGGCGGAGGCGCCGACGTGGTGAGCACCGCCGCCTTTCTGCTTGACGGTGATAGCGTCGCGCTTGCCTGTTGAGACCTTGTCGCCGGGGTAGACGACGTCGCCCTCTTTGATGGGGCGCCAGTCGAAGGTGCCAGAGCGCTTGACGCGAGCGGAGCCGTGGACGACGCGGCCGACGGCTTTACCTGCCATTGTGGGCCTCCTTGAGGGTGCGAGTGGAGTGCCAGCGAGCGGTCTCGCGGCGGTCGAAGGCGGCGCGCCGAGCGGCGCGGAAGGTGGCTTCGGTGGGGTAGGTGGGTTCGATGAAGCAGTTGAGGCGCTGGCCCTCGGCGTCGGCCCACGCGTTCATGCGGATGAGGAGGATGCCGTAGGCGGCTTGCCAGGGGATGGCGCTCGTATCGGTGAGGGTGCGGCGGAAGATGCGGTAGCCGTTCTCGAAGGGTGGGGGAGTGGAGGGTGGGCGCATGGTGGTGAACATCCCCTCCCGACGTCGTGGGCGACGCCGAGAGGGGGAGGAAGTGGGGTTACCGGGCGCCCGGCGTGTTCGCGGCCACCGCGGCGGCGAGGGTCGTGGCCGAGGCGTCCATCGTGTCGGCGAGGGCCTGGAGACCGGCCAACTCCTCGACCGACGCGCCGAGCGACTCGGCCAGGTCCAGGCGGGTCTGGAACTCGGCCGCGAGAGAGCCGAGGAGCGTGGTGGCCGAGTCGGCCACGCCGGTGATTCGCGTGACCTTGGCGGCCATGCCGTCGATGACGGCCTGGAGGGCGGGATCGTTGGGGACGGGCATACGAGACTCCTTTCGGGAAAGGGCAGGCGTTAGGGCGTCTTCGCCGCGTCTACCGCGGACTGAAGGTTGGTGGCGGAAGCGTCGAGAGCGGCGCCCATGGCGGTGACACGGGCGGCGAGGGCGGCCTCCTCCTCGGCCGAGAGGTTGCCCTGCTGGCGGCGGACGAGGGCGTGAAGGAGGTGGCCAAGGGTGTGGAGTTCGTCACGGATGCCGTGGAGTTCGTAGACGACGCGATCCACGTCGGGGTCGTGGTAGGGGACGGGCTTGCGCGGGATGGGCACGAGGGGCTCCTACTTGAAGGTTGGGACCTTGGCGTCTTGGAGGTGGCTGCCGCCGAAGAAGACGGTGAGCAGCCACAAGACGACGATGATGACGACGGCGATGTTGAGGATCTTCTTGATCTTGTCGTCCATAGGGATGTAGGCGTTCACGAGCCACAGGAGCACCCCGACGATGATGAGGACGACGAACAGAGTGATGATCGACACTTGATCCTCCCTACTTCCGAGGCGCGGCGGCAGCCTTGGCCGTCGTGCGCGCCTCCGCTTCGTGAGTTTGGGGGATCGTGCCCCCAGTCACCCGCTGATCCTTCGCGGCGAGCAGGCCGAGTCCGGCGGTGCAGATGGCGGCCCCTGTGGCGATGCTGACGCCCTCCTTGCGGAACACGCCGATGAGCAGGATGACAGCACCGATGATGAGGACCACCAAACCGGGGAGACTGGTGTACCAGTTCAAGAGCATCGAGGGCATGGGGTCTACTCCTACTTGGTCATGGCGTGCAAGACGAAGCCGACGACGCCGCCGAGGGTCGCGGATACGATCACCGCCACGACGGTTACGACGTGGTTTACCACGGGGGTGAGGGCGGCACGGCGGCCCCCGGTGTCGGCGCGGAAGTCGGCGAGGTCGCGGATGGCTTTTTCGAGGCCGAGGGCGCGTGCCTCGACGGCGGCGGCGACGGCATCGACGCGGGACTCGGCGAGTTCGCGGGGCCAGTAGGTTGCTTGCATCGCCTTCAAGCGCTCGGCCTCGCCGTTGAGCGCGGTGAAGTGCTTGTCCATCTTCGCGGCTTCGAGTTCGAGCGCCTTGTCGCGGGCCTCGTCGCTCAAGCAGATGCGCTCGCGGAGGGCTTCCACGTCCTTGGCTTGCGTGTTTTCGAGCACGGCGATGCGCGTCAGAAGCTCAACGTAGAGGCCGTACACCTCGGTCAAGGTGGTGACGCAGCCAGAGCGGTCGTGGATGTCGGTCATCAGGAGGCTCGTAGGAGGGCGATGAAGCTGTCGAGGGGGAACTGGGTGCCGGGGCATGTTTTGTAGGGAGCGAACTCGGTGTGGGGGTGGACGTGGGCGCGGTCGATGGGGATGGAGAGGGTGCGCATGATAGCGCTCAGGTGCTTGGCGCCTTCGTGAAGCATCGCGGGAGGTGGAGGGGCGAGGTCGAAGTTGCCGATGAAGCACACACCGAGGCCGATGATGTTCATGCGCGCTTCTTTGCAATGGGCGCCGTTGGCGTCGAGGGGGCGGCCCATCAAGACTTCGTAGCGGGTGCCTACGAGTTCGATGCCGAGGTGGTAGCCGATGTCGCTCCAGCCGAGTTGCTCCATGTGGTAGCGGCGGATGGCGTCCCAACTGACGGTGGAGGTGTCAGCGGTCAGCGAGTGGTGGATGACGACGTGGGTTTTGTTCATGCGGTCACCGTGGCAAGGGGGGGATGCCAGCTTGCTGTTCCACAGCAGTTGTAGCATACCGCTTGGGCATACGCTGCACGTTGCGCATTAGCTCGTCGAGGAAGGCGGCACGGTGGTCGGGGTGGACACGCGTGGCGAGGAAGTTGCGGATGTGGGTGGAGCGTTCGGCGGGGTCCACGTTTTGCAACTCACGGTAGGCAGCGAAGGCGAGGTCGGATACGAGGCGCTCCTCGCCACGTTTGTGGGCACCGCTCACTTGGAGTTCGTAACCGGCGGGGCGGATGGTGGGCTCGAAGCCGAGGGTCTTGGCGAGGAAGTAGAGGTGCTCGCCGAGGGGGGAGTCGGGGTGAGTCTTGGCGTCCTCGATGTAGGTTTCGCCCATCTTGCCGACGATGGGGATGCCGGTTTTCATCAGTGAGTAGAAGCGCGCTTCGAGGGGGTGGAGGGTGTTGGGCTGATCGATGGGTAGAAGCTCGCCGCTGCTGCCGGGGGTGAGGTAGGGGGCGTGGCCCGTCATGGCGGTGGTGGCGAGACGCACAGGGGGGCCGAGGCGCCCAAGGGCGAAGTTGGTGACGCCAGCGCCCCATGCGAGGGCCATGCGCTCCTTCGACTCTTCGCCGCGCAGGTAGGCGTCGGTGACGGCCTGCACGCCGGTGGCACGCATGCCGCGGTAGGCGCTGTTGAGCGTGTAGCGGAGGGGGATTTCGTAGCGCTTGTCGCCGATGAAGTAGGCGAGGTTACCTGCGGGGAGGCCGGAGATGTCCCAGGGGAGGCGCTTCTTGGGGTCGAGTTCGCGTTGGAGGAGGATGAGGGCGGCTGCGGTGCTCAACGTCGCCACCGCAACTTCGGGCGATACGCGGCCACGAGGGTCCATGAAGGCGAGCGACTTGATGCCTGACTTGGTGAGGGCGACGCCAGCGCGGGCGAAGGGGTCGACGCTGCGGAAGCGCGTCACGATCCACGGTTCGAGGCGAGCGACGTAGGTGCCAAGCTGGTTGTTGATGAGGTTGCGCACTTCAGCGTCGGTGAGCGTGGGGTCGATGTGGTGCATGGCGCGGCCCATGGCGACGCGCATGCGAGTTTCGAGGCCGCGGAGGCCGTGCGAGTAGCCAGGGAAGCCGAAGACGAAGTCGCGGATTTGCTCCATGCCGGGGATGCGGTGGCCGATGGCGCTGATGGGGGTTTGGCCGCCTGCGACGTCCGAGCGGAAGGTGCGCCAGTAGGCGGCGGGGTCGGCGAGGGTGCGCAGTGGCACACCTGGCGACGTGAATTGCAAGGTGCGGAGCGCGGGGGCGTAGCGAAGGATGTCGGCGCGGAAGGCGTCGCCTTGGAGCGACCACATATCGTGTGCGAGGGCGGCGGTGCGACCGGCGATGGTAGCCCATGAGAGGGCGCGTGTGGGGGCGCCGCCGCTGTAGCCGAGGCCGGGCGTTTGGAGGGCGCCGTGGATGGCGGCGAGGCCGTGCATCGTCGCTTCGGCGGGGACGAGGAGGGCGGACGCGGTGACGTAGTTGCTCCACGTGTTGAGGGCGCCGATCTCGGCGATGTCGCGTGGGGCGACGACCTTGTCGTAGGCGCTCTTTACTGCGCTAGGGATGCGGAACGACTCGCGGAGGAGGGTGGAGGGGCCGATGGTGCGGTCAAGTTGGATGTCGGTCAGGGTGTCGGTGACACCGTCGCCGAGGTTGATGGAGGCGCCTTTGGGGAGGTCTTCGTACTGCTGCGACATCACGCGGATGTAGTCTTGGAGAGCGCGCTTGTGAGCGACGCCCATGCGGTCGCCAAGGGTGGTGTCGAGGATGTCGCGCATCTCCTCGCTGACGCCGAAGCCTTCGGGGGCGATGCCGGTGGCGCGGCGGGCAGCGCGGGCGCGGGTGGTGGCGTAGTTCCAGATGATGCGACCGCCGCCGCTGAGGTCGTAGACTTGGGCGCCGCTCTGCACCCTCGACGCATCTTTGAAGTAGTGGAGGTGGGAGTAGATGTTGCCGCCGATGGTGGTGCCGTCGGGGAGGGTGATGGGCGTGGCGGCACGGCGGGCTTCGATGCCTGCTTCGGGGGCGATCTGTTCAAGGTAGGGTTGGAAGTTGTCCACCCACCAGGAGATGGCGCGCTGCATCACGGGGTCGCGGGCGATGGTGGCGTATTCGAGTGGCGACAGCACAGGCACGGTGGGTGGAGGGGGCGGCACATACTCGTAGCGAGCGCCAGGGCCGGTGCGGCCGAAGCGCTCCATGAAGGCTTCGTCGTCGGTGGTGAACTGGAGGTCGTTGGGGACGTCCTCACCGGCAGCTTCGAGGCGGGCGCGTTCGGCGTAGCGAGTGGCGAGGTCGTTGAAGCGGGCCTGCTCGGCGGCGTTGCGCTCGGAGATGGCGCGGGATTGCTCGCTGTTGAGGAAGCGGGCGAAGGTGCGTTGGCGTTGCTCGACGGTGGCGCTCTTGAGCTTGTGCTTGCCGTTGTCGGCGAAGATGCTCAAGAGGTCGTCGAGGGCCATGCGGGACATGACGGAGGAGATGTTGCGGGAGGCGGCGACGGTTTCGATGTGGTGGTAGAGGTCGGGATGGGAGCGCAGCAAGCGGGTGAAGCGTGGAGAGGTGCCGAGCGAGGTGGCGATGCGCTCGCCCAGGCGGCCGATGAGGGCGGCGGCGTGCGAGGCGGTTTGCACGACCCATGGTGCGTCGGCGGAGGCGTTGAAGCGCGAGGCGATGGCGTGGCGGAGGTCGGTGCCAGCGACGCCCAGCGCCGTCGCAGCGTCGGCGATGCCCAAGTTGGCGTCGTGGGCGACGGCCTTGCTGTGCTCGAACTGCGCGGCGTCGTAGATGCGCTGCTGGTCGGCGCGGCCCAGGCGGGCGAACGTGGTGGCCGCGTCGGGGTCGGTGAGCATGGAGCGCTTCCACTCGGCGAAGGGCATGCCGCGGGCGAGGCGGGAGGCGCCGATGACGGCGAGGTCGTAGAGGCTGCCCAATAGGGGTTCGAGGCCGCCACCGGGGGAGGTGCCGCGGGCGCGGGCGCGCAGGCGTGCTTGCGCTGCGGCGGCGGCGTCGTCGAGCGAGGAGCGCGAGGCGAAGCCGATGAGAGGGAAGCCGTCGGTGAGGATGGCGTCGATGGCGGGCTTGGGGAGGGGGAGGTAGTGGGCGTCGGGGGGGATGGCGCTGTTGTTGGGCAGTTCGACGCTGCCAAGCTCGACTTGCGTACCGAAGCGCTTGCCCCACTTGTTGGCGAGGTCGACCATCATGCTGTCGTAGAGGCGCTTGTGGTGGGTGCCGCCGAGTTCGAGTTGTTCGCCGGTGAAGGTGGCGACGCGCTCGGACGGTAGGATGCCAGCGGCGGCGTGCTGTTCGCCGTAATCGGTGACGCGCAGTGCGTCGATCTGCGTGGTCAGCGAGTAGCGTTCGGCTTGCTGTGCGCCAGTAGTCCAAGCGACGCCGTCGTAGCCCTCGTCGGCAGCGGTGCGGAGGGCTTCCTTGAAGGTGAGTTCGCGCCAGTGAGGGCGGAGGGGGTGTTCGGGAACGCCGCCACGCGGTGACGCCCTCTCCATTCCCACGCCAGCTTCCGGTAGCTCGCGGCCCATCTGCGTCAACACGCGCTTGGCTAGGTCGTCGCCGATGAGTTCGGCCACCTGACCGTATGACAAGTTGGGGCGGTCGATCAGTACGTTGCCCTCGCGCATGGCCTCTACGCGGAACTTGCCAGGGACGCTGGCCTTCACCTCGTTGGCACGGCGCCATTCGATGTCCCAGTCCGATTGGAACTCCTCGACGAAGAGGGCGCGAGAGGTGGTGCCGTCGGCGCGATTGACGCGGCGGACGGTGGTGCGGAGGTGGGCGAGGACGTTTTCGGGGACGACGGAGGTCCAGTGGCCGCCACTGAAGGTGCGCGTGAGGGCTCTGGCCACGTTCTTGGCCATCACGTTACGCATAAACTGGAGCGCCTCTTCCTTGGTCCGAAACATCGACTTGGGATGATGACCAACGAAGCCCGCAGACCACTCCCCCACGCCCTCGTAATTCACCAACCCCTTATTCATGATAATGCCAGGCGCGCTCAGTTCAACGCCTTCAACTGGCTCGGAGAAGTGGTGCTCAACTATGGGCAGAGACTCGGCGGGGACGCTTTCGACCTTCACCAGATGCTCGCGATACTGCTTGCCACCAGGGAGCTTGTAGGAGGGGTAGAGGGGCTCGCCTTCGACGGGCGACAAGTTTTCTTCGATGTACTCGACGTTGCTTTCGGCTTTGCTCTCACTCCGCCACGCTTCTAATACCTGCTCAGCTTGTGCCTGGATGGCGTCGAGCGCTTGCATGGCAGGGGAGTCAGGGTGAGAAGCCTTCATGTTGGCTTCGCGAGCGTAACGGTAAGCGTCAGATAGGCGCGGAGCAGTGTGCACCACTTCGCGCGTCAGGTTGTCCCACACGACGGGATTGCCGCCATGGCTGCCAGCGGTGTAGCGATTTTCGATGATGAGGCCGAGGGCGTCGGCTATTTCTAGGGGGGTGGGTGCGCCCGCTTCGTCGCCATAGCCTTCCCGTAGCAGTTCAAACACAGCTTCTTTTGCGCTTTCCGAGGTTAGCTGAGGGTCTAGCTGGCTGAGGTGCTCGTCGATGATGGAGCGCATGTCGTCGGCGGCGCTAGTGACAGCTTCCCTAGCGGCATCACGCTCAGCGACGGCATCCTCAAGCTCGCTGCGTGAGTGCTCACCCTCCTTGGTAGCTTCGAGCAGCTTCACCTCGATGCCGGGTGAGAGGCGTTCGAGTTGCGCCGTGACGTCGTCGATGAGAACGGTGCCCTTGAGGTTGCGGTCCTTGAGGGTGGACATGACGAGGTCGATCTCGGCTTGCGTGATGGGGATGCCGAGGCGGCCACTCTCGCGCTTGAGGAGGTTGGGGATGCTGTCCACCTTCACCTTGGGGGTGTCGCTGCGAAGGGAAGCGAAGGCGGCGAGGGAGGCGGGGTAGTAGGGGACTATGTCCGGCCGGTAGTCTATGTCGAATGTGTAGGGCTTCGCTTCACCACGCCAACGGCGGACGAGCAGTTCGACGTGGTGCTTGGCCGCTTCGTAGGCTTCCTGGGTGCCGAAGAAGGTGGCAGTGGGAGGGCGGCGAGGGGGGGTGGTGGGCGGCGTCAATGGCACGTCGCTCGTGCGCTCCGCTTCGAGCAGCGCCTCGCTCTCGGGGGTGAAGATGGGCCGCTGGCCGTGGATGCGGCTGAGCGCGCGCTGCGATTCGAGCGTGGCGGTGGCGTAGTCGCCGCGTGCTAGGGAGGACGATGCCGTGTCAACGTTGTCGACGATGTCGGTGCCCATCTCGCGGTCGACTTGCTCGGCGAGGAGGCGGAGGCGGCGCAGGTAGAACTCGACGGCGGTGGCGTTGGAGGCGGCGATGCCGCGGGTGTGGATGGGGTTGGAGTGGAGGAGGTCGAGGGCGGCCTCGCGGTCGGGGGTCCAGGTGAAGCGCGTGGTGGAGGGGGTGGGGGTGGCCTCCGCGCGGGGGCGCTCCCACGTGTGCCCGGCGGCGGCGAGCGTGCGGCCGGTGACGGTGGAGCCGCGAGGATGGCCGGGGAGGTCCTCGGCGAGGTCGTAGAGGGCCAGCGGGGGGCGGTTGGGGTTAGCGCGGGTGGCGGTGGGCTGCCACCCCTTGAAGCGGCGATCAGGCGCCCGGCGGCGTCACGCACCTCCTCGTAGATGCCCTCTGTGCCCAGCATGCTGGCGGTGGTGGAGCGACGAGCGCGGAGGCGGGCACGGGCAGCCTCGGCGGGCGTTGGGGGCGTAGCGGCGCTGGGGGAGGGGGAAAACGCAGCTTGGGGAGGGGGCGGTACGCCCGTACGGGGTGGTGGCGCCGTCGCAGCGGGGGAGGGGGGCGACGCAACCGGGGGTGGGGGTTCTTGGGGGGCCGCAGGCCCCGTGGGGCGTGGCGGTGCGCCTGCACGCGGGGGGCGTTGAAGCTCGTACCCCGCGGGGCGGCCGGTGGCGGGGCCGGGCGGGGCGGCCGGGGCGACGGGGCGGCGCGTGCGGTCGAGGTGGTAGCGCTCCAGGCGGTCGCTGATGCGGTAGAGGGCGTCCAGTTGGGCGCGTGGGAACTCGCCTTGGGGGTAGTTGATGGGGCGGTCGGGTTGGCCGAGGGCGGCGCGAGCTTGGGCGATCTCGTCGAGCAAAGCAGCGCGGTCGGTGGCGGCACGGCGCTTCAGCGCGGCGCGGGGCTCGTTGGGGTAGAGGAGTTGGGCCTCGTCGACGAGGGCTTGGAGGGCGTGCAGGCGTGGGCCTTCCATGCCGGGGCGAGGGGCAAGTTCGCCCGCGGCTGCGCCAGCGCCCGTGGTGCGGGGGACGTGCGTCTCACGGCGCTGGATGGCGCGTGGGCCGGGGGCGCCGCCTTCGGCTATCTGCTCACGTAGCGCGGCGCGGGCGGCTTCGAGCGGCGTGGGGGGCGGCGGGGCGGGCATGCGCGTCGGCCCCACAGGTTGCTCCAGCGTGGGCAAGAACTCGGCGGGCGGCGATGTCACCTGTGGACGTGCGATGCGCTGCTCAGGGGTGAAGCGCTCCATCAGCGTAGCGACGCGGCGCTGGAGGGCGGGTAGACGGCGAGCTTCGAGGGGAGCGATGATGGCGGTGATAGCGCCAGCGGGGTCTTCGGCGAGCATGTCGACGAAGTCATCAGGGCGGAGGGTGGTGCGGAGGGCTTGCTCGCCCGATGCGAGGTCTTGCGCGCGACGGTAGAAGGGCATCAGCGAGGTCGCCACGCCGTACAGCGCAGCACGGCCACCGCTCTCGATGGCGCGCGTGGTGTAGTTGACGAGGTCGGGGAGGAGTTGCGACTTCAGCATCTCCACGGGGTCGGAGGAGGCGGCTACCTGGGCGGGCAGGGCGGCCATGCCGTGTGCTAGGCGGACGGCGCTGCCAGGGACGTTAGCGGCGATGCGCCCGACGCGCGAGGGCATGAGGTCGGGGGTGAGGCCGCCGGTGGCGAGCGCTTGCCCGACGTCGCTCACGGTGCGAGGGGCGCCGGTGGGGGTGCGCTGCGTCGCCTCGTAGGCGCGGCGCATACCAGGCACCTTCGCCCACACCGACGAGTCGACGTCTTCGCGTAGCGCTTCCTCTTCGGCGAGGCGGCGGTAGTCGCTCTCGGGCGCCATCTTGACGCCACGCGGGATGGCCAACCCAGCCTCGTACTTGCGCTGGTAGGCGGCGGGCGTGGTGGCGGTGGTGGGCAGCGCGGATGGCGTCGCTGCCAACTCGTCGCCTGTGCGCTGCGCTGTGAGCAACGTGCCCAGGCGCTCACCAGCGGGCGCACCAAGTGCGCTCGCTTTGCGTGCACGTATGCGGTTAGCGAAGTAGCGTCGCTCGTCATCGTTGAGTCGCTGGATGGCCGTGCGTGCAGCAGGGTCGTCGAAGTTGTCGACGAGCGCATCAAACTGGTCGTCGGAGAGGCGAAGGGGCATGTGAGCCTCCCGCGGCGTTATGGGGGCGAGTTGAGCAGTTGGAGGATGGCGTCGAGCTTGGCCGCTTCGGCGTTGGAGGGGGTGGCGGAGGGTGCGCGTGTGGGAGCGGCGGCGCTGGCGGGCGGGGGCGTGGTGAGCGGCGAGCTACCCATCGCGGCGAGCGTATCGGTGATGGCGGCGTGAGCGGCGTCGCGTGCGCTCTCAGCTTCGTCGAGGCGCGCACGGTCGTCGTCGGCTTGCTGCTTGAACTCGTCGCTGAAGGAGGCGAGGAGTGACGACTCGCTCAGTCGATTTTCGAGGTCGACGGCCGTGTCGTACGCCTTCGTCCACTCACGTGTTTGCTGCATGAGTACCAGCTTGGCCACGGGGTCGAGCTTGGAGGCGAGGGAGTTGATGCGTGCGAGGTTCTGGGCGCGTAGCTTGTCCATCTGGCGCTTGCGGTCGATCAACTCTTTGCGCAGCGTGGCCGACTCAGCGACGGCGTTGGCGAACGCCTCGTCGTAGCGCTTGCCGCCAGGCGTGAGCGCCTCCTTGATGCGCCCCGAAGGACCGATGGGCTGCTTCAACGAGGTGCCGATGTACTTCGTCTTCTCGGTGGTGAACTTGTCCTCGTCGGCGAGGGCGCTTGAGCGGGACTGGGCAGCGCGAGCGGTGGGTAGATCCCATTGCTCGGGGGGCATGCCCATCTCTTCGTCGATGCGTTCGAGGTAGCCACGCTTTTCGATGGAGGCACGGATGCGTGCGATCTCGGCCTCTTCGCGGGCGTCACGGCGGTAGGTGGCACGCTCGGTGGCGGCCATGCGGCCGGTGGCCATCTGACCAAGCTGTTGCTCGCGCTGCTGCTGCTCCAGGGAGCGACGCTGGCGCCCCTCAGCGGCGATGCGCTGGAGGCCGTCGTAGTCGAGACGCGCGAAGGCGGCAAGGATGCTGTAGAAGGTCGAGGGGTCGTTGTTCTTGGCCGAGCGGAGGGTTTCCAGGAAGCCCATCTGCTCGGGGGGTTGGACGCCTTGCTGCACACGCTGGAATTGCCAGTCGACGAACTCGTCGAAGGGGTCGCTTTGGGGGGCGGTGGGAGGAGCGCCTGCGGCGTCGGGTGGCGTGGGGGCGGTGGGGGGCATGCCCGTGCTGCCGGGTGCACCGCCCATGGTGGGATCGTACTGCGGGGGGAGGGGTTGTGGTGAGGGCATGCCCATGTTGCCGCCAACGCCGCCCATGCCCGTGGGGTCGAGCGCGGGGGGTAGAGGGGCGTTGAGCGGGCCGCCACCGCCGAGCCCAAAGGTGGGGGGCTGCATGGGGATGGCGGCTTGTGGCGTACGAGCGAGTGCGCGCGGCAGGCCGGGGCGGTAGGTGGTTTCGGCGGGGGTGGGCATCTTCTACATTCTCCAAGCTACTGCATGTAGCCACCGCTGGGATTGCGGAAGGTGCCCGCAGGGCCTTGCCACGATGGGGTGCCGCCGCCGCCACCCAACCCCTTCATCTGGCCATACGCCGCGAGGCCGCTACCGATGACGTCGCTCGCTGCTTGTCCCCAGTTCATGCCGGGGGCGGGTGGGGGCTGCTGCGCCCAGTATTGCGCTTGACCCTGTGCGCCTGCCGCGGCGGCGTTGAGTGCTTGCTGGCGTTGCTGCGATAGCCAGTCGGTGTCGGCGCGAGCTTGCTGCGAGCGCCAGAGGCCGTACTGCTGGCCCAAGTTGACGTCTCGGGCGGTGCGTGCACCAAGGTTGGCGAGCGCGTAGGCTTGGCCGATGCCAGTGGAGCCGCCAGCGTCGTTGCGGCCGAGCATGCCTTGCGCAGCGAGGAGGTCGCTCTGCTGGCGTTGCGCGCTCATCGTGTAGGGGGCGTTCATCAACGAGGGGTCGATGTAGCCAGGGTTTTGCGCCATGTTGTAGATGGCTTGCTGGTAGCCGGTGGTGCCACGCTGGCCAGCGAGAGCAGCGAATAGCTGAGGGTTGAGTTGCTGCGCGTTGGCCAGTATTTGCGCTGGCGTGAACATCTGTGAGGCTTGTTGTGCTGTCTGTTGCTGCTGTGCGGCGGCCTTCTTGGCGGCTTTGGCTTGCTTACGCTGGCCAACGACAGCAGCGCCCGTGCCCACAGCGCTCATGATGGCGGGGACAGCGATAGCAGCAGGCATCACACACCTCCAATCATCGAGCCGTAGATCGCGACGAGCGTAGAGTGCCACCGAGCGAGCTTGTCGAGTAGGCCACGCTCGGCAAGCGAGTGGAGGAGGTGGCGAGCACGGGCATGCGCCTCACCGTCGGCGGCGCGTAGCCACGAGATGAGGTCGATGGCGAAGCGGTCGAGAGGGTGGGCGGTGCCATCTTGACGCCACCCGTCGGGGATGGTGTGCATCCGCCGGAAGCCACAGGCGGTGGCGAAGTGGGCGGCAGGGCGGTTGGTGGCAGGGATGGAGGTGGTGAGCACTTCCAGTGGGGTGGTGGTGAAGAGCATGTCGAGCGTGTTGATGGAGGCGACGAGGGCGGGGGCGCCACGCAGTTCGGGGAGGAGGCAAGTGTGCACATCCCACACCGTGGGCGTGAGGGCGTCGAAGAGGTAGAAGCCCTGGATGACGTCGTCGACGCGGACGGTGAGCGCGAGGCGGCCCTCGACGGTGAAGTCGTCGATGGGGGCGCTGTCGTCGTTGTGGATGTGAGGCCAGATGGAGGGGTGGCGAGCGATGTCGTTGAGGGTGGGGACGTCGTCGAGGGTGGCCCAGCGGAGGGTGGGTGCGATGGCGGCGACGGCAGGGTCGACGACCACAGGCAGTCCAGCCCCCTCCCAGGTAGCGGTGGTCGTGACGCCTCTCATAGCACCTCCACGGAGATTATAAGTGACACGTGGACAATCGTCTACGACGGCAATGCCTACGAGCGAAACGTCGCAGCCACGAGTAGCAACGGCATCGGCGTCGTCGGACATGCGGCACCTCCTTAGCTGGCCAGAAACCCGCCGGGGTAGAAGACCCCCCGGCCACCTCCCACGGTACACCAGGCGACTGCCTGGGCGGGAGTGTAGCCGCAGAGCGGATCGTTGATGATGATGAAGTCGAAGGGGCCGTCGTCGCCCGCGGTGGCGAGATCGACGCCGAGGACGGCCGCGTTGACGGGGGCGACGGCGCCGTAGCGGGCGAGAGCGAAGTCCTTGAGTTCGGTGGATGAGCAGTAGACGTTCATGGCGTTGGCGCCGGGGCCGAAGATGCGCGGGAAGCTGCACAGGCCGCCATCTGCGACGGCGATCTTGAGGTTGACGCGGGCGAAGCCACTGGCGTTGATCGCCATAGCGGCGACGGCGGCGTGGGCGGTGAGAGCGCCGCTCTCTTCGGCGATGATGCTGCCTCCTCGCGTTACAACGCCGGGGTTGCCCACATCGGTGAAGATGGTGCTGTCGTCCACCTCGACGGTGCGAGTAGCGGACTTGATGACGGTCTCGGCCATGTGTAGCTCCTACAAGTGCGCGGTGATGAGGGTGTTGGTTTGGGTGAGGTCGTTGCCGAAGCTGCTACCCGTCCACTGGCCGGTCACGTCGATGGTCTGGGCGGCGGTGGTGTCCACGGTGATGGCGGAGGCTTGCGTGATCTCCTGACCGACGAGCGAGACACCCGTGCCCCAGATGTGGAACAGCCCGCGGCCACGGACGGTGCCGCTACCCCCTACACTTTGGCAGGTGAGCAGACAGTCGAGCATCCAGGTGACGGTGGAGGCGCTCGTCGCGGCGCTCATGGTGTTGGAGATGATAACGGTGGAGCCCAGCTTGACCTTGAGCGTGAGAGAGTTGCCGACGTACTTGTAGCTGCCTGTCATCACGAGGCGGATGGTGCGGCCGGGGACGAGGAAGTCGGCAGGGAGGGTGGGCGAGCCCGTGTAGGAGGCGGGCATCAGCGTCGTTTCGCTGGTGGCGGCGCCGATGCTCTTGTCGCTGTAGCCGCACATGATGGTGGCGGGGACGGCGAGCCAGCCCTTGTCGGTGCCGGTCGTGAGCACCTTGTGGACGAGCGCGTCGGCGTTGCCGCTCTCGTAACGAGCAACCTCTCCGCGAGTTCCCGCTGTGTCGTTGGCGCGAGGGTCGCTACTGAGGGTGCGGGGAACAGCCCGGCCGGTGAGCGTCAACACGTCGGTCGAAGCGTCGCCGAACGTCATCGAGCCCGTGATGGCACGCGAGCCATCGGCAAGGACGTACTGCGTGTGGTCGTCATCCGCGAGGCCGGTGAGGGCGCCGTGGTCGGTAACGCCCGCGAGAGTCCAGTTCGTATCGGTGCCATCGCCGATCGTCTTCAGGTAGAGAGTGTCGTTGTAGACGGCAACCTCTTGTCGCGTACCGGCTTGACCGCCACCAGCGAGAGGGTCGCCCGCGAGGAGGCGCAGCTTGGCTCTCCCCGTGTGCGTGATAACGTCTGTCGAAGCACTCCCGAGTTGGACGTTCTGCCCGATGTGGATGGAGGCGGCGGCATCGCTGCGAATCCACGAGTTCTGGTCGCGGATGGCGATGGCGTTGTACGTCGCGGTTGCAGATGCTAGGAAGAGTCCGTTGTTGATCGTGCCTCCACGAGTCTGCTCTTCCAAGTAAAGGCCGCGAGCGTTCGTGATGACGGGCTTCGCAGTCGCGTCCTTGGAGTTGGCGATGTAGCCGCCGTACCAGTCCGTGATCGTCCGTGTTCCAGCTCCGATCTGACCGGCGAGCCCAAAGACCTTCCATCCCCCACCTTCCGTAATGGTGGCCGTTCCAATTCCACTTGGAGCGAAACGGAATCCTCCTCCCCATTGCGAGGTTAGATTCCTGGCCCACGATGGAGACACCAGGAAAGCGCCTCCGAATGCGTTTACCTGGGACGCGCTAGTGGAGCTTCCGGTAGCGTAGTACGCTCCAGTGACCGCGTTCGATAGCCCATGTATGGACCCCCCCGCGCTGGTGAACGTCGCGGAGG
>Ga0316626_10000434_pt1 | contig 16092 bp, 15 predicted proteins | sample OWC_Aug_T1_C1_D5_FD_207656 | JGI IMG/M metagenome (GOLD analysis project Ga0316626, IMG submission 207656) | Wetland soil microbial communities from Old Woman Creek delta, Ohio, United States - OWC_Aug_T1_C1_D5_A | ecosystem: Environmental > Terrestrial > Soil > Wetlands | place: USA: Ohio...
CCGGCATGGCGGCAAAGGCCAGAATCTGAGCCGAGGTGTACTATAACACACCTCGAGCAATTCGCGAGGCCGCGCCGCGTGTCGGCTCGATGGAACAGCATCGCGCCGTTCGCTGCAGGCGAGGGTTAGACCGGTCTCCGCGACGTCCTGGATCCGAAGGCCTATTAAGCGTAATTGACAAATGGACGACCAGATGATAATTACAGTTTCATGGTTGAGCGGCCGTACTGGATCGAGCGCATCCATACCGCCTGGAAGAAGCGGCCCATCGTCTGGCTGGCAGGCGTGCGGAGGGCCGGAAAGACGACGCTTGCCCGGATGATCCATGAGGCAGTGTACCTGAACTGCGACCTGCCGTCTGTGCTCCACCGGCTCGAAGACCCGGAGATGTTCTATCGTTCCCTCCCAAAGAGGGCTATTGTCGTCTTTGACGAGGCACATCGGCTAGCGGATCCGGCTCGGATCCTCAAGATCGGTGCTGACGCATTCCCCCTACTCCGTCTCCTCGCGACGGGCTCATCCACTCTTTCTGCAACCCGTAAGTTCCGGGACACGCTGACGGGCCGCAAGGCGATTCTGCTCTTGCCGCCGATCCTCTGGCCGGAATGCGAGGTGGAATTCGAAGTGCGGGATCTGAACCGTCGGCTTCTCCATGGCGGGCTTCCCGAGCCTCTTCTCGCGAACGAATCAGACCCCAGCTTCTACGCCGAGTGGCTGGACAGCTTCTACGCCCGTGACATCCAGGAACTGTTCGGTATCCGGGAGCGCACGGGCTTCCTCAATCTCCTCCGCCTCATGCTCCGGCAAAGCGGCGGTCTCGTCGACTATTCCGCTTTGTCACGCGAATGCGATCTCAGCCGGGCGACGGTGAAGTCCCATCTTGAAGCCATGACCGTTGCCTGCGCCTTGATCCCCATTCCGCCGTTCCACGGCGGCGGTCGACGAGAGTTGGTCCGTCGCCCAAAGGTCTATGCCTTTGACACGGGGTTCGTGGCCTACGCCCGCGGCTGGCGAGACCTGCGCGCTGAGGACCGCGGGCCGCTCTGGGAGCACCTGGTCCTGGACGTCTTGCGGACGGCCCACGATGGACACGAGGTGGCGTATTGGCGGGATAAGTCTGGCCGGGAGGTGGATTTCGTCGTCCCTCGGGTTCGACGGGTGGACGCCTACGAGTGCAAGCTGAATCCGGCGCGCTTTGACGCCGAATCGCTCAAAGTATTCCGATCTCACTACCCGGATGGCGAGAATTTCTTGGTTGCACCAGGAATCGACAGTCCATACGACCACACGTTCGATGGCCTCATCGTCCGTGTCACGGGCTGCCGCGACGTGCTTTCCCGGACCAACAAGACCCGATAGAGACCCGCTAAACCCGATAGGAAGTCGGAAAACACCCGCGGCCGGACGCCGGGGCGGGCGAGCGCACCCGGTGAGGCGACCGCCGAACGCGGGCGGGAAAACGACCCGGGAAACCCGAACCAAGGCAGACGCTATCACCGGCGACGGGGGGCGTCAAGGGCACAGGCGCCAACACGCGGCAGGGTTGGTCCTCGGACGGCCCCGGCAGATAGGCTGCGGCGCAGCCGCCCCTCAGACAGTCAGGGGATCCATGAGCGGGAGATCTGCGGCCATCGGATCGTAGGTCCACTCGGATGCCTCGGCCCTTGCGCGGCGCCGCGTCACCGCGGGCGGCGGCGCTTGGCGCGTGCTGGGACGGCAGGGCCGAGGCGCTCCAGGATCTGCCGGATGACGGCCGGCTGCTCGATCCCGGCAAGCACGCGCCTCGTCCCACCACCCCGGGGGCACCCGAGGGGATCCCCCTCGTACCCCTGCCGGATCCGCCGTGCCCAGGAGCGTCGGACGTCCACGGGCGCCTGCTCGCTAGCCTCCGGCAGCGGTGCTCCCGATGAATCTGCAGAAAACGTTAACGACACGTCCGATTTCAGGCGGCCGCCCGGGGCGGCTTCACGTCACGAAACCACAGCAACGCGGTTGGCGTTGGGAGGAGACCGGTCAGAACAGCAGAGAGCGTCCACGCAACGTGGATGATCGGGAGGCCGAGCTCGCTGATGAGGAGGCACATGAACAGAGCGGGCGGGACGTCGCGTGCCCCGCCCGCTCTGTTGACACTCGCCCTGCAGCTTACTTGCTCTGCTTCTTCACCTCGGTCTTGGCGAGCTTCTCGTAGAAACGGACGATGGCCGAGTGGTCGGCGTCGCCCATGCCGTCCACCTTGAGGGCCTCCATGATCTCCCGCGCCTGCCCGGTGAGGGGCAGGGGCACCCCCACCGCGTGGCCCGCGGCCATGGCGTTGTCCAGGTCCTTGATGTGAAGATTGATCCGGAAACCCGGCTTGATGTTCCGATCCATCATCATGGGCGCCTTGGCGTTCATGACCGTGCTGCCGGCCAGGCCGCCCTTGATGGCGTCGAAGACCAGTTGCGGATCCACCCCTGCCTTGGTGGCCAGGACCATGGCCTCGGACAGGGCCGCGATGTTCAGGGCGACGACGATCTGATTGGCGAGCTTGGTCACGTTGCCGGCGCCGATGTCCCCGCACAGGACGACGCTGGCGCCCATGCACTTCAGGATCGGCAAGGCCTCATCGAAGTCCGCCTGCTTCCCGCCGCACATGATGGACAGAGTCCCGTCGATGGCTTTGGGCTCGCCGCCGCTCACTGGCGCATCCACGAACCGGATATTCTTCTTCGCCAGCTCGGCACCCACTTCCTTGGACACGGTCGGGTCGATGGAGGACATGTCCACGACCAGCGATCCCGCCTTGGCCCCCTCCATCACGCCCTTGGGGCCGAGGACGGCCGCCTTCACGTGCGGCGAGTTCGGGACGATCGTGATGATGAGCGGGCACTGCTCCGCCACGGCCTTGGCGCAGTCGGCCCCCTTGGCGCCGGCGGCCACGACCTCATCTTGTGCCGCCTTGACGATGTCGTACACCACCAGTTCGTGCTTGGCCTTCAAGAGGTTCTTGGCCATGGGCTTGCCCATGATCCCCAGTCCGATGAATCCAACCTTTGCCATGTTCGTCGCTCCTTCGTACTAACGGTTATTGAGTTAACAGGATGCTAGAAAGCGCCCTTCGCCCAGGCTGCTCAAAAAGGTTCAGCCGCAAGGCGGCGAGCGATACGCCGAGTGAGGCGTACTCCAGGTACGCCGCAACGAGCGCGTGAGCAAGCCAACGCCGCGGATGGGCCTTTTTCAGCAGCCGTCAAGCCAACTGGCAACCCATCTGCGTGATCCAGCCCAGCGAGCTCAGCGTGTCGGGCTTCGGAACGTATTCCAGCCCGACGTACCCCGTGTAGCCCAGCTTGTCCATCTCGGCGAACAGGAACGGGAAATTGATCTCGCCCGTCCCCGGCTGGTTGCGGCCGGGAGTGTCGGCCACCTGGATGTGGTCGATCTTGGCGAACTGCTCGCGCAGGGTCAGGGTGAGGTTCCCCTCGGTCCGTGCCGCGTGGTAGATGTCGTACTGGACGTACAGGTTAGGCCGTTTCGCCTCGGCGATCACATCCAAAACCTCCGACACCCGGTTGAGGAAGAAGCCGGGGATGTCGAAGGGATTGATGTGCTCGACGATCTGCTTGACGCCGATCTGCCCCACGGCGTCGGCGGCGAACTTGAGGTTCTCCACCAGCGTCTTCTTGTGGTCTTCGCGGGAGGCGCCCGCGACCATCTTGCCGGCCAGGCAGTTCAGGCGCGGCACGCCCAGGAGCTTGGCGTAGGACACGGCGGTCTTCACGCCGGCCCGGAACTCCTCAACGCGATTCGGGTTCGCGCCGATGCCGCGGTCGCCGCCCGCCCAGTTGCCGCAGGGCAAGTTGAAGAGGACGACCTGGAGTCCGTTCTTGTCCAAGGCCTCCTTCACCTTCTCCGCGGGATGGTCGTACGGCAGCAGGAATTCCACGTACTTGAAACCGGCCTGCTTCGCCGCAGCAAAGCGATCCAGGAACGGGACATCCTGGAACAGCATGGTCAAATTCGCCGCGAGTTTCGGCATGGCTGAAACCTCCTTTGCGCCATCAGCGCGCGTTGTCGCGCTTTCGGACTATCCGAAAGGCAGAAACGATGCCGCGGGGAACGTCCCCCGCTGAAACAGGACAGGCCGCTCGTGGGCGCCCGCATGCCGTCCCCCCTCGCGGCCTGTCGCGAACCTAACCGTCAAACCGTGTAAAAATCAGCGAGGCGTTGGTGCCGCCGAACCCGAAGGAATTGGTCAGAGCGGTTCGTACCTGGGCGGCCCGTGCCGTGTTGGGAACATAGTCCAAGTCGCACTCGGGATCGGGCGTTTCATAGTTAATGGTCGGCGGCAGCACGCCCTTGACGATGCTGAGCACCGTGATGACCGATTCGATCCCGCCCGCCGCGCCCAAGAGGTGCCCGGTCATCGACTTGGTGGAGCTCACAGCGAGCTTCCGGGCGTGCTCCCCGAAGACCTCCTTCAGCGCCTGCGTCTCGTTCACGTCGCCCACCGGCGTGGACGTCCCGTGCGCATTCACGTAGTCGACCGTGGTCGGCGCCACCTTGGCATCCTGGAGGCACAGGCGCATGGAGCGCACCGCACCGTCCAGCGCCGGCACCGTCATGTGATGCGCATCGGCGGACATGCCGTAACCCAACAGCTCGGCGTAGACTCTGGCGCCGCGGCGCTGCGCGTGCTCCAGGGTCTCGAGCACCATGATGCCCGAACCCTCGCCCATCACGAAACCGTCGCGACCTTTGTCGAAAGGCCGGCTGGCCCGCGCAGGCTCGTCGTTCCGGGTGGACAGCGCCCGCATGGCCGCGAACCCAGCGATGGTCAGCGGCGTGATGACCGCCTCGCTCCCCCCGGCGATCATCACATCGGCCTCGCCGTGCTGGAGGATTCGGAAGGAGTCGCCGATGGCGTGATTGCCCGTCGCGCAGGCCGTGCAGACGCACGAATTGGGCCCTTTCATCCCGAACCTCATGGAGATCTGCCCCGATCCCAGGTTCGTGATGATGGACGGGATGAAGAACGCACTGACCCGGCTGGGACCGCGCTCCAGCAGGATCTTGTGCGATTCCTCCAGGGCCGGGATTCCGCCCATCCCGGTCCCCACGAAGACGCCCATGCGCTCGCGGTTGTCGTCGGCAACCTTCAAGCCTGCGTCGTCGAAGGCCATCTGGGCGGCCGCGATGGCATACTGGATGAAGAGGTCCATTTTCCGGACCTCTTTCTTCTCGATCCACTGAAGTGGATCAAAGCCCTTGACCTCGCCCGCGATTCGCACGTCGTGCTTGCCGGCGTCGAATCGCGTGATGTTGGCGACGCCCGAGACCCCGCGGGTGAGGTTGTCCCAAAACGGTTCGACCCCGATCCCATTGGGGGCCACTGCTCCCAACCCGGTGACGACGACACGTACCATATGTCCGCCCCTGCCTCTTTCTGCCGCTCTGCGGCGACCCGCGCTCCTCGGCTGTGCCTCCTGGGCACTACGGCCGCCCGGTCCGCCTACTCCTTCTTATGCTCCGCGATGTAGCTGGTGGCATCCTTGACCGTGGTGATCTTCTCGGCGTCCTCGTCGGGGATCTCGATGCCGAACTCCTCCTCCAGGGCCATCACCAGTTCGACCGTGTCCAGCGAGTCGGCGCCCAAGTCGTCGATGAATTTCGCCTCGGCGGTGACCTCGGCCTCCTCCACGCCCAATTGATCCACGATGATCTTCTTGACCTTCTCCTCGATTGTCGCGCTCACGATTGCCTCCTCCTTCCGGTCCATCCACCGTTATCTTGCGCCCGAGAACCTCTTACGAAGACCACATGCCGCCATTGACATGAATGACCTGTCCCGTGATGTACGCGGCGGCATCCGATGCCAGGAATGCTACCACAGCCGCCACCTCCGGCGCCGTCCCGAATCGGCCCAGCGGGATCTGGGCTCGGTAGGTGTCCTTGACGGCGTCGGCGAGGCCCGCCGTCATGTCGGTCTCGATGAAGCCGGGCGCCACCGCGTTGACGGTGACCCCGCGCGAGGCCACCTCCTTGGCGAGGGCTTTGGTGAGGCCGATGAGTCCGGCCTTGGACGCCACGTAATTGGCTTGGCCGGGGTTGCCCATGCTCCCCACCACCGATCCGACGTTGATGATGCGCCCGCTCTGCTTCTGCTTGAGGATCGCGCGCAGCGCGGCCCGCGCGCAATAGAACGCCCCGTTCAGGTTCACCGCCAGCACGTCGCTCCAGTCCTCGTCCTTCATCCGCAGGAGGAGGCCGTCCCGCGTGATGCCGGCATTGTTCACCAGAATGTCCAGCCGCCCGAACCGCTCGACACAGGCCGCCACGACGCGCTCCGCATCCGCGGCGCGGCTCACATCCGCCGCGGCGCCGAAGGCCTGGCCGCCCCGCCCGGCGATGGCGGCGGCGGTCGCGGCCGCGGCCTCCCCGTTCCGCGCGCAGACGGCCAGCGCGGCGCCTGCCGATGCCAGCGCCTGCGCCACGGCGGCGCCGATCCCGCGCGACCCGCCCGTCACGAGGGCGACCCGTCCCTGCAGGCTCACCGCAAGGCCTCCAGCGCCGCGTGCAGCGACGCGCGGTCCTCCACGTTGAGGACCTGCATCTCGGGGGCGATGCGGCGGTTCAGACCGGACAGGACCTTGCCCGGCCCCACCTCGACGCACACGCCGACGCCCTCCTTGGCCAAGCGGAGGATCACGTCTTCCCAGCGGACGGGAGCCGTCACCTGTCGGACCAGGGTATCCGCCACGCGAGCCCCTTCCGTGAGGAGATCGGCGTCCACGTTGGTCACCAGGGGAACCCCGAGGTCGCGAAAGCGGATATCCCGCAAAACCGTCGCCAGTCGGTCCGCCGCCGGCTTGAGCAGCGCGGAGTGGAACGGGGCGCTCACCGGCAGGAGCACCGCCCGCTTGGCCCCTTTCGCCTTGGCCAGGTCCGCCGCCTTCTTCACCGCGTCCGTCGCGCCGGCGATGACCGTCTGGCCGGGCCCGTTCAGGTTGGCCAACTGCACCGGGCCGACGTCCTTGGCCTCCTCGCACGCCTGGGCCACCAGCGTGCGGTCCAATCCGAGGACGGCCGCCATCGCCCCCTCGCCCGCCGGCACGGCCTCCTGCATGAACCGGCCGCGCGCGCGCACGGTGCGGATGGCGTCGGCAAAGTCGATAGCGCCCGCGGCGACCAGCGCGGAGTACTCGCCCAGGGAATGACCGGCCACGAACTCGCAGCGGACCCCGGCGGCCGTCAGGGCGTCCAGCGCGACGACACTGGTCGCGAGAATGGCAGGTTGCGTGTTCGCGGTCAGCGTCAAGTCCCCCTCCGGCCCCTCGAAGACGAGCCTCTTGAGGTCGAAACCCAGCACCGCGCTCGCCGCGTCCCAGCGCTGCGAGGCTTCGCCCAGGTCGCGTCCCATGCCGACGGCCTGGGATCCCTGCCCGGGAAAGACAAAGGCAATGCGCTTCATAGACGAGTCACCATCGAATGAGGGACGACGCCCACGTGAGTCCCCCCCCGAAAGCGCACAGCAGCACCAGATGTCCGGGCTGCACGCGCCCGTCTCGGACCGCCCCGTCAAGGGCGAGCGGAATCGAGGCCGCCGAGGTATTGCCGACCCTCTGGAGGTTCACGATCACCTTGTGATCCGGCAGGCCGAGCCGCTGCCCCAGGGCGCTGATGATCCGCATGTTCGCCTGGTGCGAGATGATGAAGTCCACGTCACCCACGTCGAAGCCGTTCTGCTTCAAAGCGGTCAGCGCCGCGTCCTCCATGGCCCGCACGGCAAGCTTGAAGACCTCGTTGCCGCTGTTCATTTGAATCTTCGCCAGCCCCGCATCCAACATGGCCTGCGACATCGGGTGCCGCGAGCCCCCGCCCGGCAAGATGAGGAGCGGCCCCTTGCTGCCGTCGGCGTACAGGTGGACGGAGAGGATGCCGCGCTCCCCCTCGTCGGCCCGCAGCACGACGGCGCCCGCCCCGTCCCCAAACAGGACGCAGGTGTTCCGGTCCTGCCAGTTCACGATCTTCGTCAGCGTCTCGGCGCCCACCAGGAGGACCGTGCGCGCGGTTCCGGCTCGGATCAGGCCGTTGGCCACCGCCGTCCCGTAGATGAACCCGGAGCAGGCCGCCGATATGTCGAGCGCGCCCGCCCGGCGCGCGCCCAGGCGGTCCTGCAGGATGCAGGCGGTGGAGGGGAAGAACATGTCCGGGGTGGCGGTGGCCACCAGGATCATGTCCAGATCGGCGGGGTCCAAGCTGGCCGCCTCGAGCGCCGCCCGGGCGGCATGATAGGCCAGGTCCGAGGTGGCCTCTTCATCCGAGGCGATATGTCGCTCGGAGATCCCGGTCCGCGTGACGATCCACTCGTCGCTGGTGTCCACCAACTTCTCGAGATCGGCGTTCGTCAGCACCCGTGCGGGCACGTACGATCCCGTCCCGACGACCTTGGCACTCGGCATCACACCCTTACCCCTTCCGGAAGGAGCCGACCGAGCCCCCCACCGGCCTATCCAAAGGCGATGCCCTCGCGGATGTGGGCGATCACCGTATTGCTCACGCACCCCTCGGCCGCCCGGATGGCGTTCCGAATCGCCTTCTCGGTGGATCGGCCGTGGCTGATCATGCAGACGCCGTTCACGCCCAAGAGGGGGGCGCCGCCGAACTCCGACGAATCGATCCGGCGTTTGAACCGGCGAAACGCGGGAATCAGCAGGAGCGACCCCGCGCGCCCGCGCAGATCCTTCTTCAGCTCCTCCCGCAGCAGGTGGAGCATGGTCTCCGCCAGGCCTTCGGAGATCTTGAGGGCCACGTTGCCCGTGAATCCGTCACAGACAATCACGTCGGCGGTCCCGCTGAAAACGTCCCGGCCTTCCACGTTCCCGATGAAGTTCAGGGAAGGCTCGTCCTCCATCTCCTTGAAGGCCTCGCGGGTGAGCTCGTTCCCCTTGATCTCTTCCTCGCCGATGCTGAGCAGGCCCACCCGCGGCGTCGGCTGCCCGAGGATGTCCCGCGCGTACACGTTCCCCATGATGGCGAACTGCAGCAGGTGTCGCGCCTTGCAGTCCACGTTGGCCCCGACGTCCAGCAGGACGGCCCGATGCGTCATGGTCGGCAGCACCACGGCGATGGCGGGCCGCTCGACGCCGGGGAGTGGCCCCAGCACGACCAGCGCGGTCGCCATGACCGCCCCGGTGTTCCCCGCGCTGACGAAGGCCTCCGCATCCCCTCGCTTCACCAGGTCCAGGCCGATCCGGATCGAGGAGTGCTTTTTCTTGCGCAGGGCGGCCATCGGGCTCTCGCTCATCTCGACCGCCTCCGGCGCGTGTCGGATGCTCAGCCCCAACCCGCGGACGTCGTGGCGGGCCAGTTGGCCTTGGAGGACCTGCTCGTCCCCCACCAGGATGACAGTCGACCCCAACTCGCGTGCCGCGGTGACGGCGCCTTCCACCGTCACCTCGGGACCGCGATCCCCACCCATGGCATCGAGGGCGACCCGGATCGTGCCGCGCGACGACATCTTCGTCAGCCCTGGAGCAGCCTACTCTTCGGCCTGCTTGACCACTTCGCGGCCGCGGTAGTACCCACAACTCCGGCACGCGCGGTGCGGCAACGTCATCGCCTGACACCGGGGACAACGGGAGAGACCAGGCGCCTTGAGCGCGTCGTGGGCCCGGCGCTTGGCCGTTCGGGTATTACTGTGGCGTCGCTTCGGGAGTGGCATAGCGTGTCCTCGCTGGAACGTCGTGTGGCGAACAGGTGGCGTCGCGGAGCGCGGCGTTCGATTTCGAAGCCTACCGCACTTTCCGCAGAACTTGCAGCCGCGGGTCCCCCACGGGCGCCTGGCAGCCGCACGATCCGAGATTCAGGTTCGCGCCGCATTGTGGGCACAGGCCCCGGCAGTCCTCGCGGCAGAGTGGTTGAACGGGCAGGCTGAGCAAGATGTTCTCACGCAACAGATGGTCCGTATTGATCCGGCCCTCCTCGAGATAGGTCACGTCCAGCTCGTCGTCGTCAAGCTCGCGCTGGTCCCCGGACGGCGCCTGGGTCCCAACCTCGCAGTACAGGTCGAACCGGTCCGCCGCCTGAAAGCGAAACCGCTCGAGGCAGCGGCTGCAGATCAACAGCACGTCCCCGACAAAGGTCCCCCCGATCACAAGCCCACGCCCGGAGCGGCCCAGATGCATGGCCGCCCGGACCGACGCCGGACCTTCCCACAGGTCTGCAGGATTCCCGAGGTCGAGTTCCCCCGTCGGCAGGACGACATCCAGCCCATCCGGCGGAATCTGCGACACCTCAATGAGCATGGGAATACCCGCAAACACCGACAAAAAGCGGGCGTAGTATACTTAGGCCCCCTAGGGGTGTCAAGGGAAAATCCCCCGCCGTTTCAAGCAGGAACATCAAGCGTAACAAGGGTTTGCACCTCTTCCCGCAATCCGCCGTGCCCCAACGGATCCCTTCGATTCCGCCCGGTCCCGCGGCGGTTTGGCGTCCGGTACCCGTAACATCTGAGGGTAAGAGTGACGCGCCGCGCTTCCAGCCTCGGCCCGTGGTTCCTGCCCACCCCCTAGCCCACCCGCTGGTATGCGTGCTGCTCCAACGCCCCAAAAAAATACGGGATCTCGTACGCCGCAGACTCGGGAGAATCGGATCCGTGCACGGCATTCTGCTCGATATTCGTGGCGAACGCCTTGCGAATGGTTCCCGGCTCGGCCTTGGCCGGATCCGTCGCTCCCATGAGCTGCCGGACCGTGGCGATGACCCCCGGCCCCTCCAGCACCATGGCCACGATGGGCCCGGAAGACATGAATTGGGTTAAGCCCGTGAAAAACGGCCGTTCGCGGTGGACCTCATAGAACCCCTCCGCCTCCCGCCGGTCCAGCCACACCATCTTCAACGCACGAACGGCCATCCCCGCCCCCTCGAAACGGCCGATCACATCTCCGATGTGGCCGCCACGAACAGCATCCGGTTTCACCATGACCAACGTCCGCTCCACCATACCGTCTCCTTGCCTACCCCCGCCCCTTCGTCCTGCGTGAGGTCCGCTGTCTGTCCGTCTTGCCGGCCTTGGCGGCAATGCGCGCCGGGCGGTTTCCCTTCCGCGGCGAATTTTCGCTCGACGCGGCCCTCCCGGCCGTCGAACGTTTTTTCGGGGCGTGCGGTCTTGCCGCGGGATGCGTTGCGCGCGCGCCGGCTGCCAGCACCCGCTGCAGGGCCTCCCCCATCTCCGCCGGGCTCTTGACGACGGCGATCCCGGCCCGCCGCATGGCAGCCATCTTCTCCGCGGCCGTGCCGCTTCCCCCAGAGATGATGGCCCCCGCATGGCCCATGCGTCGTCCGGGCGGCGCCGTCTGGCCGCAGATGAAGCCGACCACGGGCTTCGTCATGTTGGACTTGACGAAGGCGGCGGCCTCCTCTTCCGCCGTGCCGCCGATCTCCCCGATCATGAGGATGGCGTCCGTGTCGACGTCCGCCTGAAAGAGCCGCAGCGCGTCCACAAAGGTCGTGCCGATGATGGGATCCCCGCCGATTCCGAGACAGGTGGATTGGCCGATCCCGCGCTCGGTCAACTGCCCCACGGCCTCGTAGGTGAGGGTGCCGCTGCGGGAGACCACCCCGACCCGACCCGGCCGGTGGATTCGCGCTGGCATGATGCCGACCTTGGCCTTACCCGGCGAGATGAGTCCCGGGCAGTTCGGCCCGATGAGCCGGCACGGACGCCCCTGCAACGCCCGGTGGGCGCGCACCATGTCCAGCGTGGGGATGCCCTCGGTCACGCAGACGATGACCCCGATGCCGGCGTCCGCCGCCTCCAGGATCGCGTCGGCAGCCGCCGCGGGCGGCACGAAGATGATCGAGGCATTCGCTCCCTCCTTGGCGACGGCGGCGGCCACGGTGTCGAACACCGGGATGCCCTCGTGGACGAGGCCGCCCTTGCCCGGCGTCACCCCCGCAACGACGCGGGTGCCGTACTCCCGGCAGGCCAAGGCGTGAAAGGTCCCCTCCTTGCCCGTGAGTCCCTGCACCACGAGGCGTGTCGTTCGGTCGACCAGGATGCTCATGGCGACTCCGCTTCCCCAAACGGGTTCCCGATTAGCACGTTGCGGAAAAACTCGTTTTGCCCAGGCTGCTCAAAAAGGTCAAGATGCAAGGCGATGCCCGCTGCGAGGTGCGAGGCGTACTGGGTCCGTACGCCGCAGATGGGCCTTTTTCAGCGGCCTGTTAGGCCGCGCGGGCGGCCCGTACTGCCTTCGCCGCGGCGTCCTGCATGCCTCGCGCCGCGATGAAATTCAACCCCGACTCGCGGAGCATCTGCTGCCCGAGCTCCACGTTGGTCCCCTCCATCCGGATCACGATGGGGAGCGCGACCTTGAGGCTCCGGACGGCCTTGATGACCCCCTCCGCCAGGCGATCGCAGCGCAGGATGCCACCGAAAATGTTGATGAGCACCGCCTTCACGTTCGCGTCCGAGATCAGAATCCGGAAGGCGTTCTCGATCTGCTCCGCGCTGGCCCCCCCGCCCACGTCCAGGAAGTTGGCCGGTTCGCCGCCTGCGAGTTTGATGATGTCCATGGTGGCCATGGCCAGTCCGGCCCCGTTCACCATGCAGCCGACGTTGCCGTCCAGCTTGATGTAATTCAGATTGTACTTCGACGCCTCCACCTCCAGCGGCGATTCCTCGTCCAGGTCCCGCAGGGCGTGGATTTCCGGGTGGCGGAAGAGGGCGTTGTCGTCGAAGTTCATCTTGGCGTCCAGGGCCAACAGCCGGCCGTCGTCCGCCACCACCAGCGGATTGATCTCGGCCAGCGAGCAATCCTTGCCTTCGAAAGCCGAGTAGAGCCGCGTCACGAAATCCGCCGCCGCCTTCACCTGGTCCCCCTGCAGACCCAAGCCGAAGGCCAGCTTGCGCGTGTGAAACCCGCGGATCCCCGTCGCGGGGTCCACATGCACTTTCACGATGGCGTCCGGCCGCGTGCGGGCGACCTCCTCGATGTCCATCCCGCCGGCGGCCGACGCCATGAGCACGGGCAAACCCGCAGCGCGGTCGATGACGATGCCGAGGTACAGCTCCCGTCGGATGGCCATGGCCTCTTCCACCAGCACCCGCTTCACCCGCTGTCCTTCGGGGCCGGTCTGGTGCGTCCGGAGCATCATGCCCAGGATTTGGGACGCGACGCGCTCGGCCTCCTCCGGTGTCTGAGCCGGCTTGACGCCGCCCCCCTTGCCGCGTCCGCCCGCGTGGATCTGGGCCTTGACGACGACCGGACCGCCGAGCTCCTGCGCGACGGCCTTGACCTCGGCCGGCGACGCGGCCACGCGCCCCCGGGGAATCGGGACGCCGACCTCCGCCAGGATGGCCTTCGCCTGATATTCATGAATCTTCATACGCACTCCGTGCGGCTCGTTGGCGCTCGGGCCAGCCGTCCGGCAGCCGCGGTACATCGCGACGCGCCGTGTCGCGCCCCACCGCGCCGCTCGATTCGGTCACGGCATCGACATCTTCTTCGGTTTTTGCGGTGGCTTCGCCGAGGGCTTCGCAGCGATGGTGGCCTGCAGCGCCTTCACCTGCTCTTCCAGGCCCTGTTTCTCCTTCGTCAGCTCCGCGAGCTGCTTCTTCATCGCCTCCGCGTCCGCCCGAAGCGACGTCCCCTCGCCCTTCAAGGCCACGTTCTCCTTCTGCAGCGTGGTCACTTGCGCCTTGAGCTGCGCGTTCTCCGTCTTGAGGTCTTGCCCGCATCCCGCCAGCGCCACGAGCAGCACCAGGCCGGCACCCACGGCGGTCATTCGCATTCCAGATATGCCTCCTGGCAGGCTGCTGAAAAGGCCGATCTGCAGGGTACCCAACTTCGAGATGGGTCTCCCATCCCCTGGATGGGTACCCCGCCCCGGGTACTCATCCGAAAGGATGGGTGACGCCGCCTTGCATCTGGACCTTTTTGAACAGCCTGCGAAAAGGGCCTTTTCAGAAAGCTGCTACGGCTCTTCCGTCGCCGCCACAACACAGCAGCACAAAGTAGCGCACCCCACCCCGTCGGATATCGCGGTCGCAGTCGCCGACGTCACAGCTTCGTTTCTGCGACCGTCTTTCTCACGCTCTCCAGGCTCTTGGCAACCAGGACACGCTCCTCCTCGGTGAGGCGGATCTCCAGCACCTTCTCCACGCCGCCCGCACCGATCACCACGGGCACGCCGAAGTAGGTGCCCTGAACGCCGTATTCGCCCTCCAGGAAGGCCGCGCAAGGTAGGACCCGCTTCTGGTCCTTGAGATACGCCTCGGCCATGGCGATCGCCGCCGCCGCTGGGGCGTAATACGCGCTCCCCGTCTTGTAGAGGGCCACCAATTCGCCCCCAGCCTTGCGGGTCCGCTCCACGATGGCGTCGATGCGGTCCTTCGGCAACAGCTCGTTGACGGGGACGCCGCCCACCGAACAACAGCGGACCAGTGGCACCATGTCGTCGCCGTGGCCGCCCAGTACGAACGCCTGGACGTCCTCCACCGACACGTTAAGCTCCATGGCCACGAACGTGCGAAACCGGGCGGAATCCAGCACCCCCGCCATCCCCACCACCCGCTGCTTGGGAAACCCCGTGAGCTGCTTGAAGGCATAGACCATCGCATCCAGCGGGTTGCTGATCACGATGCAGAAGGCTCCCGGGCAGGCCCGCTTCAGATTCGTCGCGACGTCGCTGATGATCCGGATATTCGTGTCCAGCAGGTCCTCGCGGCTCATCCCGGGCTTTCGCGGGATGCCGGCGGTGATGATGCACACATCCGCGCCGGCCAGGTCGTCGTACGAGCTCGTCCCACCGAGGCGGGCATTGGCACCGGCGACCGGCAGGAGCTGCGCGATGTCCAGGGCCTTCCCTTTCGCCAGACCTTCGGCCGCGGGGATGTCGAACAGAACGACGTCCCCCAGTTCCTTGGCCGCGGCCATGTACGCCAAGTTCCCGCCGATCTGTCCCGCCCCGATCAAGGCAATCTTTTTTCGTGCCATGGCCTCCGACTCCTCCTTGGTCCGCAGGAAACACGCCACGCGCGCCATGATGGCGCCGATCAACGCAGGCAACCGCGCCGCACGGGCTCCGGTCGTACGCCGATGAACCGAGCGGACTCTCGGTCACAAATTACGGCATCTCTCCCCCGCCCATCGCACACACCGCGCCGCCACTCGGCGCGTCTCCCCGAGGCACACGGATTCCGTCTTGCAGCGCTCCGTCAAAACCGGACGCGGTCGATCTGATTCTGGTAACACAGGGATCAACGGGGTGTCAAGGGCATTCACCCGCGCGTCCGCCGCTCCGCAGGCCGGCGCGCGTCGCGCGATGCCGCGCGGCATGCCGGACCCGCGCGGTCGGGTCGCTCTCCGGTCACGTCTCCGCAGCGATGACGTCCGCGACGCGCATGGCGCCTTCCGCGATGTCGGAGATCAGGCGGCCCGGATACGTCCACTCCCCGACCGCGAGCAGGCCCGGCCAGCCGACACGATGGGAGAGGCCCCGACGGCCCAGCCACGCCCGGGAGTCGATCGCATAGCGCACGGCGGCCATCGGACGCCCCCACAGCTCTGCCAGAACGTGAGCCGGCGCAAGCCACTGATGGACGGCGATGCTCTCGACCCCGGGAATCACGCGATCCAAAGCCTCCAGCAGCGCCCGCGCGACCGTCCCTGCGTCTGCCGGCGCCGAGGGCGGAACGAACCGGCCGGCGCAGAGGCGGGCGAGCCCACCGCTCGCTTCCCCCGCGAGCCCATCGGTCATCCGGCGGACAAACACCAGGTTCTCGTCACGGGCGGGTCGTCCGGGATCTGTCACGACCAAGCAGTGGCACCCCAGCTCCGAGGGGAGAAACGCCTCCGGGATCGCCACGCCCAGAACCTGCGCAATGCAGCGCGGCTCCCACGGCCCCTGCACCGGCTGGCCGCGTCGGAAGAAGCCGCGGGCGGTGGGCCAGAGTTCTCCCATGAGGACCCCCGGCGGAACGTCCGTCACGACCCATCGAGCGCGAATCGTCTCTCCCGTCGTCGTCGTCACCCCCGCGATGCGCCCCCGCTCCGCCACGCAGCGCGCAGCCCCCGTTCGGAGTCGGATCTCGCCGCCGTGCTCGCGAGT
>Ga0316626_10000435_pt1 | contig 16087 bp, 13 predicted proteins | sample OWC_Aug_T1_C1_D5_FD_207656 | JGI IMG/M metagenome (GOLD analysis project Ga0316626, IMG submission 207656) | Wetland soil microbial communities from Old Woman Creek delta, Ohio, United States - OWC_Aug_T1_C1_D5_A | ecosystem: Environmental > Terrestrial > Soil > Wetlands | place: USA: Ohio...
GGGTGGGGCTCGCGGGGGGGGGGCCGGGGCTCGGTGACGGGCTGGAGCATTTCCCGGACCTTCGCGGTGGCCCAGGAGCGCAGGAGGGCGGTTTGCTCGGCGCGGAGGTTGGGGCGACGGAGGGGGGCGCCGTAGGGGCCGGTTTCGAGGGCGGCCAGGTCGGCTTGGATGGTGGTGCCTTCGGTGAGGGTGCGGCGCTTGAGGAGGGGGAGGAGGGATTCGTAGGTGCCGTCGAGGAGAGCGTTGTTGAGGTCGCGGAAGTTGGCGGTCTTGAGGCGGGGGTTGGGGAGGGTGCGGAGGCCGCCGTTGGTCTCCAGGTCGAGGGTCTTGGCGGTGACGGCGTCGATGTAGTCGTTGAAGGAGGAGTCGGAAATCGTCTTGAGGGCCAGGGCGGAGTCGGAGGAGGCTTGGAGTTCGAGGAGTTCGGCGCGGGTGCGGTCGGTGAGGTGGGAGGTGATGTCGGTGAGGCGGGTTTGGCGGAGGGCGAAGTCCTGGAGGCGCTCGGCGTGCTTCATGAGGCCGGCCTGGACGGCGACCATGTGGGCGGGGGAGCGGTCGGGGAGGCGGGGCATGTCCAGGGCGTTGAGGCTCTTGGATTGCTCGTCGTACCACTTGGTCAGGGCGTCGACGCGCTTGATGGAGGCGGAGGGACCGCCGAGGAGTTCCTTGCCCGTGAGGGCGAAGGCGGCGTCGATGGGGTTGATGGAGGCGAGGGGTTCGGCGAGGTTACGGACGGCGGCCTTGGATTCGGGGGTCAGGGGGGAGAAGTCGAGCTTGCGGGTTTCGGCGGTGAAGCGGTCGAGGGCGGTCTGGATTTGGCCGACTTGCTCGGGGGTGACGGGGTCGAGGGAGGTCTTGAGGGCGCGGGTGAGGCGGGAGTTGAACTGGTCGATGGCGGCGCGGTCGCCGAGGGACTCGATTTGGGTGACGATGCCGTCGATGCGGCGGGCAAGGGGGAGGGTGTCGAGGGGGGTGTGGTAGGCTTCGAGGGGGGACTTGGGGGAGCGAGGGGTGCCGTGGGGGCCGGCGCGGCGCATGGCGCCACGGGCGCCAAGGAGGGCGAAGGCGGCGTCGCCGGGGTGGTCGAGCATGGCGCCGATGGTGTCGCCGACGAGGCCGCGGACGGAGGTGTCGTCGAGGTTGTAGGCTTCGGTGAGGAGGCGGCCGGCGGTGCCGAAGACGGACTTGCCTTCGGACATGCGGCGGATGCTGTCGTTGATGGAGCGGGTGGTGCCGAAGAAGTCGTTGCGGAGGGAATGCTTGGCGGTTTCGGGGAGGTCGGGGAAGTCGGTTTCGAAGGATTCGGCTTCGCGGATGAGGTCTTCGTCGGGGGTGGAGCCGGCGGCGGCGCCGCGGAGGGCGGCGTTGCGGGCGTAGTAGTGGCCGAAACGCTGGTAGAGGGTGCGGAGGGAGTCGGATTTGCCGGTGGCGAGGACGGAGACGGCGTCGACGGTTTCGCGGGGTGCCTTCATGATGTCGTTGAAGGCGCCGGCGGTGATGAGGGAGAGGGCGGTGGGGGCGACGTCGAAGGCGGCGGCTTTGCCGGCGCGCCAGAGGATCGACATGCCCATGTTGTGGAGGTCCGTGAACATGCTCGTCGTCGGCGGCTGGTCGGGACCGCCGGCGAGGTCGAGGAGCTTGGCGGAGGCGGCGGCGCCGATGAGGTTCTCGCCGGCCGCGGCGTTGAAGGCGGAGAGTTCCTGGGCCTTGGTGACGCCGATGTTCTGACCGGCTTGGATGAGGCCGGCGGCGAGGGGGGAGACGGAGGCGAGGTCGGCGATTTCGACGTCGGGGTTTTCGAGGTTGAATTTACCGACGCGGGGGGCGTAGGAGACGGCGCCGTTGTCGTCGACGATGGCAGGACCCATGCCGCGGCGGATGCCGGGAGGGAGGGGCTTGGAGGGGTCGTCGTGCTGGAAGTCGATGGGCGGGGCGTTGGGGTCGAAGGCGGCGCGGCCGGTGAGGGCGCCGAGGCGGAGGCGCCGGCCCCAGAATTTGGAGCGGTCGCGGATGAAGTGCTGGGTGCGGAAGCCGCCGACGGCGTCGGCGATCTTGCGGTCTTCGGGAGAGACGGCGTTGTAGCCGTCCGTGAGGCCGATGTCGTGGGCTTGGGTGCGGGCGTACCAGTCGAGGAGCTGGTCGGCGGGGACGGAGGTGGGCTTGGTGCCGACGTAGTCGGGGTCGACGAGGTTGGCGGCGGCGGACTTCTGGAGTTCCTGGATGGCGAGGGCGGCGCCGCGCATGTGCTCGGCGGGAGTAAGAGGGGCGGCGTTGAGCCAGGCGGCCGTGCGTTCGAGGGCGTCGAGCTGCTGCTTGGTGGCGTCGGGGGCTTGGGAGTAGACGGAGTAGGCGTTGGGGCGGTTCTGCTTGAGGGAGAGGCGGACGGCGAGGCGGGCCTTTTCGAGTTGCTCGGGGGTGAGGCCGGCGGGGTTGACTTTGAGGGCGCCTTGGGTGTACTCGTCGATGTAGGAGAAGAGGTCCTTGTTGGTGCCGAGGGGGGAGGGGTCGAAGAGCGGCCGGGTGGGGAGGGACTGGTTCGAGGTGATGGCGTCGTAGGTGACGCCGGCGGTGACAGAGTTGATCTCGCGGGCGCTGGCGCGGGCTTCGGGGTCGAAGGGGGAGGGGGCGGAGAGGGCGGCAAACGGGGAGCCGGCGGGCGGCTGGAGGTCGTCAAAAGGGGAAGCAGGCATTAGAAACCTTCAACTTCGTTTTGGAATTTGGTGATGTCGGCCCAGAGCTTGAGGGCTTCGGGGGAGTTGGGGGTGGCGGCGCGGTAGGCGGCGGCGAGGCGCTTGGCTTCGGCGACGTCGGCGGGGGTGGCTTTGCGCTTGCTGGAGGTGATGGTGGTGGAGGGGGAGGAGGGACTGCCGGAAGCGGTGCCGATCATGGAGACGGGCGTGGAGCCGTCGGTGGTGGGGATTTTCTCGCCGTGCTCGCCGATGAGGAACATGGCGCCCGATTCGTCTTTGATGCGGCCGACGATTTTGACGGCGGGGGCGGCGGAGGGGGCGGCGACGGGGGAGGTGGAAGCGGCGAAGACGACGTCGTCGACGCCGGCGGCTTCGAGAGCGGCGACGTCGGGGCTGGTGCGGGCCTGGATGCCGGAGGCTTGTTGGTGGGCCCAAGTAGTTAGTATCAGGAGGCTCTTGTCCCAGAGGTCGCGGCGCTTGTCGCCTTCGGGGAAAGCATAGCGGGGATCGGCTTGAGCTTTACGGGCGGCAACTTCGTCGGTTCGCATGAGGCCGATGGCAACTTCGGCGGCTTCTTTGCGAAGCTGGTTCTGGATGTCGGTGGCGCGGTTTACGGACATCATATCGAGCCGACCGTTGAGCATGGCGACTTTGTCGGCGTTCTGTTGCTGGCGGATGACCATGTCCTGGCGCTTCGCGTAGTCGAGGGCGGCCTTCTGACGGTAGCCGTCGATCTTGGCTTGGGTCTCCTGGTATTCCATGCGCGTATCGGGGTCGTTGATGCGCTGGAGGAGGTAGCCGGCGCCGGGGATTTGGATCGAAGCGATGGTGAAGTCGGAGCTGGCCGAGGACATGAGCGCCGGGATGTTGCCGGCGGCGTAGTTGGGGATGAAGGCGGAGCCGGTGCGGCCGAACTGGTCGAGGGACTGGATGACCTGCTGGTCGCGTTCGAGGCGCAGCTTCTCGCCTTCGAAACGGATGCGCTCTTCGGCGGCGGCTTTCTCGGTCTCGGCGCGGACCTTAGCCATTTGCTCTTGGGCCGCGGCCTGTTCGGACTCGAATTGCTGGTTGATGAAGTTCATGCGCTGGGCGTTGGCGAGTTTCTCTTTTTCAAGAAAGTTCGTCTCGGCGCGGGCCGCGCGCATTTCGGAAATTTCGGCTTGCTTCTGCTTGTTCTGCTGAGCGAGCTGGAGAATGCCAAGCGCGAATTGCATGGGGAAGTTTTCGCCGGGGTCGGCCATGGTAGGTCTCTTAGAAGGTGCTCAAGCCGAGGTGCTGGATTGCCCAGTCGGCGTATTGGGGGGTGATGACGCCGGAGGCGGCGCCCGCCGCGTAGTCGGCGGCGGCTTTCTTGTTGTACTCGTCGGCGAAGGAGTCGCCGCTGGTGGGGATGTTGTAGGCGACGCCTTCGGAGTTGACGAGGTCGCCGTTGGAGTTGAAGTAGGGGCCTGCGTAGCCGGTGGGTGCGGGTGCCCCTACGTTCGGCGACGCGCTTGCGCCGCCGGTCCCGCCACCACTAAAAGGGTAGGAGTATCCGCCGTAGCCGGCGTCTTTGCTGGCGTTCTGGGAGTACCAGTCTTGCCCGGACGTATCACCCCAATTGGAGTTGCCGACCAGGATGGAGGTGCTGCCGCCCTGGCCGTAGAGGTTGCCGGCGGGCTTGCCGGTGACGGTTTGGGTGGGGGTGGGGCCGGCGGTGCCGGGCATGCCGGAGGACTGGAAGGGGTTGCTCTTGAGGTAGTCCTCGTAGATTTGCTTGGCCCAGTCGGATTGGGCTTCGCCGGCGGCTTTGGTGTCTTGCTGGAGACGGTTCTGGAGGGCGAGGCCGCCGATGGAGGCGAGGGTGATGTCGGGCGGGGCTTGGAGGCCGCCGATGGAGAGGAGGTTGTTGCCGAAGGCTTGGAGCTGGGGGAGCATTTCCTGACGGCGCTTCTCGGCGAAGCCGGTGAGGTAGCGGCCTTCCTCGCCGGTGAGGCCGGTGCCGCCGCCGCCGAAGCCACGGGCGGCTTGGGCGCCGCGGATGGCGTCTTGGTAGGTGGAGAGCATGCCGCCGAAGGGGTCCTGGAAGGAGGACATGAGGTACTGGGAGACGGCGGCCAGCTCGGGGGAGGCGGCGAAGGCAGCGTCGCGGAGGCCCGGGCCGAGTTGGGTGAGCATCTCTTGCTGCTGGACGGCGAAGGCGGGGCGGGAGGCGTAGAGGGCGCGAAGGAAGTCCGAGGCGTCGCCTTTCATGGTGCCGGGAGGAGGCGTGGTGGGGAGGCCGCTGCCGGGGGCGCCGCCGCCGATGGGGGTGCCGGCGGTGCCGGGGTCGGGGAAGTCCGCGACCGTCGGGATGTTGGCGTTCGGGTTGCCCGGGATGGAGTACGGGTCGCCGGCTACGTTTTTGTAGTCGGGGTTAGGTCCCGAATTGCCTTTCGTGTACTGGAGAGAGTTGGAAAATAGGGGCATGGGTTAAAAACCTGTAGGAGTTTTCGGCCCCCAGATCCGGGCAAGACGGGCGATGCCGGGAGCGGTGAGACCGGAGTGTTGGGATTCGAGGTACATGCCGAACATGACGCCGTGGCCTTCAACGCCGTCGATGTTGAGGTGGTCGCAGGAGCCGGCTTTGGAGTTGGTGCGGGAGGTGATGGCCCAGCGGGTGTAGGGGAGGCCGGAGGTGGAGGTGCTGGAGCCCCAGAGGACCCAGCCGATGCCGTTGGTGCAGACGCCGACACAGGAGCCGGAGGCGCAGGTGTCTTGGATGAAGCCGAGGGCGTTGAGGGAGGGGTTGGTGGCGATGGAGAAGAGGGAGGCGCCGGCGCCGATGACGAGGGTGCCGCAGGCGAGGTCGGTGGCGGCGGAGTTCTTGAAGGGGACTTCGATGCGGTCGGGGCCGAGGGCTACCCAGCAGTTCCAGGGTTGAGCCCAGACTTTGAAGACTGGGTCCCACGGGTCGTCTTTGAACCAGAAGGGGGAGTCGGTGGGGGAGGGGGCGGCGTACTGGGACTGGACGCCGTAGAGGCCGCCGCCGGTGATGTCGGAGCCGGTGAGGCCGGTGAGGGTGGCGTTCTCGATGAGGGAGTGGAGGTCGGCGGCGTCGACGGTGTCGGAGAGCGCGAAGGAGGAGGTGCGGGAGAAGGTGACGGCCATGGTTATGCTCTCCAGAGGGGGGCGCCGAGGAGCCAGGCGGGGACTTGACGGTCGCCGGTGAGGGCGGGGTTGAGGCCGAGGACGAAGACTTTGTCGGTGTTGGTGTAGTTGACGCCGTGGTGCCAGGCGCCGGCGCCGGTGACTTGACGCCAGAAGTAGGCGCGGTTGAGGGCGGTGTCGATGAGCTTGTCGACTTGGATGATGCCGGGGCCTTGGATGACGAGGCGGCGGTTGTTGTAGGCGGGTGAGCCTTCGGAGCCGCCGGTGTGGGCGGTGCCGAGGAGGGTGCCGAGGTACTCGTGAGTGGGGGCGCCCGCGCCCGCGCCGACGGCGTAGGTGGTGGTGAGGGTGGCGGCGTCGCCGGTGAGCTGGACGGGGAGCATGGCGGCGCCGGGGCGGACGGCGTCGGCGACGGAGTAGACGTAACGCTTGGTTTCGAGGCCGTACTGGGACCAGAGGCAGACGTTGTTTTGGGTGCCGTTGGAGCCGGCGCGGATCATGTAGCGCATGTCGGTACAGGTGGTGCCGGTGCCGACGGAGGGGAACATGTGTTCCCAGGTGAGGGTGACCCAGCCGCGGCCGGCGGTGGTCGGGGCGGTGTCGCGGCCGAGTTGCTGGCCGATGGAGACGGTGAAGTCGTTGAGGGTGAGGTCGGTGACTTTGGCTTGGGAGATGAGGGAGTTGAAGTCGGCGGCGTAGGCTTTGTCGGCGGCGCCGAAGCTGTGGCCGCGGGAGATGGTAGCCATTACGCGATGTCCTCGATGACGGGACCGGCTCCCCAGATGAGGGCGCCGGCGCCGGTGGAGTTGTTGAGGGTGTTCACGCCGAAGATGAAGTTGCGGGAGGTGGGAGAGCCAAATTTGAATTGGGCGGGCTCGGCGTAGTCGACGAAGAGGGAAGCGCCGACGGAGGCGGCGGAGGCGGCGCCGTTGAGGAGGTTGAGGTTGAGGGTGTCGGGGACGAGGCCGGCCCACATGCACTTGACGGGGCCGGAGCCGGCGGAGCTTTCGAGGGTGAGGAACATGACGGCGTCGGGGCCGGAGGCGCCGGTGAAGGGCTCGGCTTTGGGGAAGAAGGAGCCGTCGTAGCAGGTGAAGAATTCGCCGGTGGAGAAGCCGGGGCCGGAGCCGAGGAAGAGGGGGGTGCCGGCGGAGGCGGCGGTGCCGCAGAAGACGTAGCATTCGCGGCGGGGCATGGCGCAGAGCCAACCGCAGACGGAGCAGTTGGAGGCGGAGGCGAAGCCGAAGTAGGCGCCTTCGAGGCCGGGGGTGGTGTCGTAGAAGAGCTGGCCGGTGTTACTGACGGAGGGGCGGGAGGAGCCGTAGCCGAGGAAAAGGGAGGACTGGTCGAAGTCGCCGCGGGTGAAGCCGGCGAGGGTGGCGCCGTCGATGAGGTTGTGGAGCTTGGCGGGAGTGAGGGTCTCGCCGTCGGTGAGCGGGTTTGCGAGGGTGACGGTGATTGCCATGTTAGGTCCTCGAAAACTTGGGGTTGAGGGGGTTGGCGAAGACGGTGGCGGAGAGGACCTTCATGCGCGCATAGGAGCTGTCGTCGTGGAGGCGGAACTGGATTTTGAAGCCGGGCTTGATGTCACGCAGGAGGAAGGTCTTGCGGAGCATTTTGCCGGAGCCGAAGGAGAAGGGGAGCTGGACGGGGAGGTAGGGGCAGGAGGAGGCGGGGTCGATGTAGAAGTCGAGGAGGGTGCTCCAGGCGTCGTCGTCGTCGACCTTGTACTGGAGGGTGAGGGTGGCGGCGGTGTCGGCGGCCTGGAAGCCGAGGTCGAGGTAGTTCCACTTCTTGCGGTGGCGGAGGCCGGTGCCGGGGGAGGAGCCTTGATCGAAGGAGAGGGCGCGGGTTTGGACGTCGAGTTCGATGGGCTGGTTGAAGGGGTCTTTGGTGCCGTAGCCGGTTTCGTAGACGTGGTAGGAGTTGGTGCAGGAGGTGGAGGAGGCGAGGATGTAGTCGGTGCCGGCGGTGTTGCCGAAGAAGTAGAACTTGCGCTCGGTGGAGAGCTTGCATTCGGCCCAGGCACCGGCGGGGTAGTCGAGTTCGAAGAAGGCGTCACGCTGGGGGTCGTAGGCGATGACGAGGTTGTTCTTGACGGCACCGTCGACGGGGACGGCCCAGTAGCCGTAGCCGTCGAAGAAGGCGGCGCAGGAGCGGTGCGCTTCGGCCCAGTTGATGCGGTCGATGGTCTGCTGGATGCGCTCGGACATGGGCTTGCCGGCGCCGCTCTGGGCGTCGGTGAGGGAGCGGGAGAGGGAGCGGATGCCTTCGCGGGAGAGGAAGAGGTAGTCAGCGCCTTGGGCGCCGGGGACCCAGATGCCGCCTTGGGTGGCGACCATGCCGGTGGCGAGGGTCAGGGGGCGGAGGCGGGATTCGGTGAAGTCGAGGGCGTTGGCGGTGCTGGGGTAGTAGCCGTCGGAGTACCAGTAGATGTCGAACTGGTGGATTGACTTCTCTTTGAAGAGGAGCATGCGGGGCACGTCTTCGCGGAGGGGGACGATGGCGACGCCGACGTCACCGGAGTCGGGGTCGATCTGGACGGTTTGACCGTTGTCGAAGTTGCGGCCGTCGAGAGGAGCGGACCATGCCAGGTAATCAGACCCTCCGAAGGAAGCGGCAGTGCCGCCCAGATTGAACGCCCAAAGACGGCTTTGGTACCAGGCAGTCGCGCGCGGGCGAATGGTAGATACCTCGGTGACGCCCCAGCCGGAGTCGAGGCAGATGAGGTTTCCATAGGGTAAAGAGACGTTGGCGGTGGCGCCGACGCAGGAGGAGAGGAAGAGGGTGGCGCGGTTGGCGAGGCCGCGGCCTTGGGTGCCCATGTAGATGGTGTCGTAGAGGGAGGCGGAGGCGGCGCGGGCGGTCCAGTTGCCGTCGCCGGTGGAGGAGTAGAGCTTGGAGCCCCATTGGGCGACGAGGGCGTGGACGCCTTCGAGGGGTTGCTCGAAGGCGGCGAGGCAGTTGGGGTTGGCGGTGCCCATGCCGCCGAGGGACTGGACGCCTTCGCGCTTCTGGATGCGGCCGGTGACGGTGGGGTCGATGTTGAGGAGGCGACCGGCTTGGTCGGGGCGGAGGAGGTGGAGTTCAGCATTGTCGATGAAGCCGCCGGAGACGAAGTCGCATGCCTCTACCCAGAGGGGGGAGTCGGGAGTGTCGAAGAAGGAGGCCATGATTTTACTGAGCGGTAAAGGGTGAGGGGTGGGGAGGCGGGAAGGTAACTCAGTTTACCGAACGGTAAAAGTCGTCGGATTCGTCTTCGGAGAAGGGACGCCAGGGGATGATCTGGCAGTCGGGCTCGTTGAAGTTGGTGTCTTTGTTGACCTCACGTTCGAGGAGGCGGGTGGCGTTGTTGTCGGCGAGCTGTTCTTTCTGAAGTTGCTCTTGCTCGCCCCAGTGGCGGGCGATGGCGTAGTTGATGAGGAAGTCGGGCTTGACGGAGGGGTGGGGGGACTGGGCGTTGTCGCGGAGGGGCGGGGCGTAGTGGCGGAAACGGACGCGGATGGATTTGGTGGCGTTGGGAGGGTAGAAGAGCTTGAGGCGGCGGAAGCGGGCGTCGGTTTCGTGCTTGGAGATGAAGGAGACGTGCTTGTCGGAGTCGCCGGCGTCGTAGAAGAAGAAGTCGCCGTTGGAGTCGGTGGACTTGGCGACGGAGATGAAGGAGGCGAAGAGGGTGGTGCAGGTGACGGGGGAGACTCCGGCGGCCTGGATGGAGAGGGTGGTGTAGGCTTTGGAGAGGGCGGTGCCGGAGGCGCCGGAGTTGGTGGCGAGGCCAGTGAAGTAGACGGTCTGGATGTCGGAGGCGTGGGAGGACTTGAACCAGACGTAGCCGGTGGGGTCGCGGAGGACGGGGACGTCGCCGAGGGTTTCGTAGTTGCAGACGCGGCCGGTGGTGCCGGAGGTCTCTTCGTAAGTGGCTTCGCGGTCGTAGTTGCCGGAGCGGTCGACGGGGATCTTGTCCGTCATGTTGAGGATGGAAACGACGGTGTCGACGTACTGGGGGAGGACGAGGTATTTAGTGCCGTCGGTGGTGAGGTCGACGGTGTCTTCGAGGCCGGCCCAGGGCTGGCGGCGGGCGAAGTCGCGGAGGGCTTCGTTGAGGAAGTTGATCCAGCGGGGGCGGTAGGCGGAGTCGTTGAAGCCGCTTTTGTATTCGCAGGCTTCAATGAGTTGACCGAGGTTCATGGGCGGGTACCGGAGTTAAGAAGGGCGGCGGGTGACGAGGTAGGTGCCGAGGCCACAGCCGGCGATGTAGCAGAAGAAGCCGGTGAGGTCGTGGTCGGCGATGATGCGGAAGTTGGCGGCGACGGCTACGAAGGCGAGCGCCATAGACGCGAGAGAGGCAAGAAGAGGGCGGCGAGCGACCGTAGCGCGGACGCAAGCGCACCAGATGATGTCGGTGATGAGGCCGAGTGCGAAGAGCAGGAGCGCGAAAAGCATAGGTTCCAGACGACCCGGAGGTGTTTCATGATTCGAAGTGTTTGAGCCAGTCGGCGGCGAGGGCGTCGTTGTCGAAGGTTTTGCGAGCCCAGTCGGAGCATTCCTGGCGGTAGGTGTCGAGGTCGTGGCCTTTGGTGAGGAGGCCGGAGACCGCGGCGACGTAGGCGTTCTCGTCGGTCGGGTCGAGGAGGGTGCCGTACTTGACGGTTTCGGTGAGGGCGAAGCGGTTCGCCATGACGGGGAGGCAGCCGGCGGCCTGCGCTTCCATGGCGGCCATGCAGGAGATTTCGGGGAATTCGGTGGGGTAGAGGGCGACGGAGGCGGTGCGGAGTTCGTCGGCGAGTTCGCGGTGGCCGACGCGGCCGTGGTAGACGGCGCCGAGGCGGTGCATGGTGTCGAAGCATTCCTCGGCGTAGTCGAGCATGTGGCGCTCGGCGCCGCAGTCGGGGAGGTAGCGGTAGTCGTGGTTGGCGGCGTCCATGTAGTAGGTGGGGACGAAGCCGTAGTAGACGTGGAACTCGGCGGCGGGGTGGAGGGACTTCAGGCGCTCGAAGATGCGGAGGCAGCGGGCGAGGCCGCGGTCGGCGGAGGAGGCGAGGACGATTTTGTTGAGGTTGCGGGCCTGGGCGTGCTCGGGAGTGAGGGCCGGGAAGGCGGCGAGGTCGATGCCGTTGCGGGTGATGATGAATTTGTCGGAGGGGACGCCGGCGTCGCGGAGGACTTGGGCGTGGTAGGCGGACTTGAAGAAGACGCCGGAGAGCTTCTTGAGGCGGTCGGGGGTGGCTTCGTGGGGGTTCTGGACGTCGTGGCAGTCGAGGTAGAGCTTGCGGGCCTTGATCGGGGCGTCGAGGAAGGGCCAGCGGCGCCAGACGATGACGATGCCGCGTTCGAGGAGGGGGTTGAAGGACTGGACGGGTCGGTAGGTGACGCCGTCGAAGGTCTTGTATTCGTTGCCCGGGAGGGGGTTGCCGTAGACGTCGACGCGGTAGCCGGCCGCGGCGAAGCGGCGGGCGAGCTGGATGACCATTTTCTCGGAGCCGCCGATGCCGGTGGCTTCGCGGGTGGGGTCCCAGTCTTCGAGGGCGGTGCCGGTGAGGAAGGTGATGGAGCGGCGGGGAGGGGTGCAGAAGGTCTCGACTTGGAGGTCTTTGACGCGCTTGCGGAGTTCGGGCTTGATCGAGTGGATGAGGGAGACGGCGGACTGGAAGGAGGCGGCGTTGTTGACGAGGAGGTGGGCGGCGGACTTGAGCTTTTCGTTGCCGGCCCAGGTGGAGATGTCACGGGCGAGTTCGCGGGCGGCCGGGAAGTTGGGGCGGAGTTCGAGGCCGCGCTGGATGCGGGTCATGGCGTCGGTGACATGGCCCAGTTCTTTGTGGGCCAGGGCGGCGAACATGTTGGGGTAGAAGTCGTAGTGGTTGGGGTCGACGGAGGTGATTTGCTCGGGGCAGGGGAGGCTCTCACCGATCTGGGTGTAGAGGAGGCATTCGTGGTAACGCTTCAGCTCGTAGTAGGCGCGGGCGATGCCGAAGTAGGAGCGGGGCTCGGCGGGGTGGATTTTGATGGCTTGGAAGAACCAGTCGATGGACTTCCACGGGCGGTTGTAGAGGAGGTGGACGAAGGCGATGTTGAGGGCGCAGGAGAGGCGGTCGTCGCGGGAGCCGGAGCGGCGGAGGACGCGGCAGTACCAGGAGACGCATTCGTCCCATTTGGAGAGGCCGCGGCAGGAGTTGCCGAGGTAGAACTCCCAGCGGGGGTCGATCCAGTCGCCGGTGGAGGCGGCGGTGTTGTGGGCTTCGCGGAGGATCGCGTAGTTGCGGATGTCGGAGTAGAGGTGGTGGCGGCCGTGCTTGTGGACGATGCGGGCGAGGGCGGCCGGGATGCGCTGGACGAGCTGGGGCTGGTTGTCCTTCGGGATCATGGTCTCGTGGCAGGCGCCGCGCCAGGTGTAGTGGCGGCGGTCGAGGATGCGCTCGCGCCAGAGGACGGTGTTGCAGAGGCCGTCGTCGTCGAAGGAGTAGTCGTAGGAGAGGAAGAGGCAGGTGTTTTCGGGGCGGGTCTCGGGGTCGGCGAGATAATCCGCAACGGACTTGCGGAATTCAGAGCCGCCTACCAGGACGTCGTCGGCGTCGATCCAGAAGATGATGTCGTTCTTTGCGTAGGAGGTGGCGAGGGTGCGGGCGGCGGCGAAGTCGGAGAGGAAGCCGTCCTTGAACTGGGGGTCCTTGAGGCAGGTGTCGTAGTGCTCGGGGAGGTGCTTCTGGACGAGGTAGAGCATGCCCGGCTTGTTCAGCTCGGGGTGGAGGAAGACGCGGGCACCGAAGGAGCGGGCGACGTCGGGGGTGTCGTCGGTGGAGCCGGTGTCGACGACGATGAGTTCGTCACCGAGGTCGGGGCGGATGAACAGTTTGAGGGAGTCGAGACAGTCGGACAGCGCCTTCGCGCAGTTCTTAGCCAGCAAAGTGACGGAGATGCCGGCCGCGGGGGTGGGGGTCATTTAGATTTTGGTGGGCTTGGTTCGCATTCGGATTGCTTCGCAGACTTCGGCGAGGAGTTCGTAGTTCTTGCGGGAGGCGAAGAAGTCGGGGATGCCGGCTCGCTTACGCATTTGCCATTTGATGAAGGAGTAGAGGTGGGCGGGGAACTTGGCGAAGATCATGAAGTGCCCGCCCTTGGACATGCCGGAGGGCTTGATGAGGTTGGAGCGTTCGGACTCCATGAGGGAGAGGAAGGCTTCCCAGTGGTCTGGGAGGAGGGCTTGGTAGGACTTGAGGATCTCTTCGATCAGGTTGCGGATAGCCTGACCGCGCATGATGATCTCGGTCATTTGGATTTCGACTTCTTGCGGTGGACTTCGCCGGCGTAGGATTTGCCGTGGAGGTAGGCGATTTTGATGTAGCGCCCGTCCGGGAGTTTCTTGGTTCGGACGCGGGCGCCTTGCGCGATGGCGCGCTCGAAGTCGGCGGGCATGGGGAGGTCCTTTAGGGTTGAATGGCGAGTTGCTGGGCGGCGCCGCTGGAGAATTTTGCCATGAGCTTGGTTTTGCCGGAGCCGTTGTCCATGGCGAAGATCAGAACTTTGTTGGCGGCGGGGGCGGAGGGCTCGGAGATTTCGAGGAGGCAGACGGAGTTGCCGCCGACGTCGCAGGCGGCGGCGGGGGCGGTGACGCCTTTGAAGCCGACGTTGCCGGAGGTGTCGATGAGGAGGGCGCGGGTGGAGGCGGAGAGGATGGAGGCGCAGCGGTCGGAGCCGATGACGAGGGAGTTGGAGTTGTCGTCGTCGAGGCCGATGCTCCAGGAGGCTTCGTCGTCTTTGTCGCGGAGTTCGTAGGAGGGGGAGTAGCCGCGGATACGCATGCCGGCGTGGGTGGTGGGCGTGGCGTTGGAGAGGTTCAGGTTCATAGCACGCGCAACCATGTTGTTGTGCGTGATTTGAAGCGAGTTGTGGAAGCCGTTGTTCGTGACCCAGAGGCCGGGGAGGGAGACGGTGGAGTCGAGGGCGAGGGAGAGGGGGGAGGTGAAGGTGGCGGTGGAAGCGACGGAGAGGGCGTAGGCGAAGAGGCCGGAGATGGTGCAGGTGCCGCTTACCATTAGGTCGTAGCAGGAGATGGCGGAGTCGGAGACGAGGGAGCGGACGTGGGCGATGCCGGCAGAGTTGAGGGTGTCGCAGGAGACGGCGGAGGAGGAGACGAGGCCGGAGGCGGCGGTGAGGAGGCCGTCGAGGGTGGAGACGCCGGTGACGCGGAGGGATTGGAGGGAGGCGGCGGAGGAGGCGCAGAAGCCGGAGGTGCGGAGGGTTTGGCCGACGAGGAGGGTGTCGGAGAGGGTGGCGGAGGAGCCGGAGAAGAGGCCGAACCAGGAGGGGCCGGGGAGGGAGGCGGAGGCGGCGCCGAGGGAGCCGGTGGAGGAAGTGAGGTTGCCGTCGATGCCGAAGGACCAGGAGGCGAGGGAGTGGCCGCCGACGGTGAGGGCGCGGTCGACGGCGGCGATGATCTTGAGGGACTGGTCGGTCGGGCCGAGGAGGTGCGCGATGGGGCCGAGTCCGGTGCCCCAGTAGAAGGTGCCGGCCAACGAGGTGTTGGAGGCGGCCAGGTGGGCGCGGATTTGGGCGATGATGCTGGAGGCGTACCGGACGTAGGGCATGGGTCAGTGGAACTGTGGGAGTTCCGCCGGGGTGGGAAGTTTGGCAGGTAAAGTAAACCCGGCTTCCTTTGATCCTTCGCGGAGGAGGCCGGGGGGCATGTAAACGGTTCACGGCGTGAGGGAAGGAACCCTCTGTCGCCTGTTGCTGCAGCTCAGTAGTTTCGCCGTGAAGAGGGGCTCCGGGCGAGCGGGTGCCCGCCCGGAGCGGGAGGAGGCAGGATCAGATGTTGGCGACGTAGCCCTTACCGCCAACGCCGGCCTTCTCGGACCGGACGATGAGGGTGAGTTCGCCGACCATGAGCTTCCGCGTGCGGTCGCCGTCGAGGCCCAGCGTCTGGGTCTTCAGCGGGCGGAGCCAGCCGACCTGGAAGTAGTCCGGGTCGATGGCGATGAAGCTGTTGCCCTGAGCCGACTTGGTGGCGGCCTGGAGCTGGTCGCGGCTCTTGAAGAGAGCGACGGTGCCGACTTCCGAATCGTAGACGTCGACGATGTTGAGCTGACGCTTCGCCTCGGCGGAGATGTTCCGCGTAACGTTCGTCGAGTAGCCGTTGATCGTCCGCTTCAGGTACATGTTGCAGTACACTTCGCGGAGGTTGACGTTGTACGAGAAGGCGAGCGTGAGGAGGTCGTTGAACACGGACTCCGTGAGCGTGGTGCCCGAAGAGCTGGTCATGTTCGTCGAGAGGGCGTTGAGCATGCCGTTGAACTGGGGAGCGACCGAGGTCGTGCCCGAAACGGCGGAGCCGCGGTGAAGGGCAAGCTCGATGTCGCGCTTGATTTCCTTCGCCTTTTTGATCTCCTGGTACGTGAGCATGGAGGCCATGCCCGCGTGGTTGACCGCTTCCTCGCGGCCGGAGACGTGGAAGTGCTTCTGGAAGTTCTGGACGATGGAGACGTTCCGCGAGGGAGTCGTGAGAGTGACGTCCGTGGCGGCGGCGCCTTCCGTCCAGGCGTTCGCAGCGGCAGCGGCAAGGGTGTCTTCCAGGTACTCGACGTACCCGGCGTTGACCTTGATCTGACCGAGGTTGTTGTAGAGAGGCGTGTCGGCGGGGCTGACGTTCTCGATGAAGTCGAGAAGGTCCTCGCGGATGCTGCCGCCCTTTTGGGCGGTGTCACCCGTTTCCGTGTAGGTAAGAAGGGGCATTAGAGGGTCCTAAAGGTTAGGCAAGGCCAAGCTGGATCTTGCGCGCCAGAATGAAGTCGTTGTCGCTCTGGGTGGCGCGAGCGCGAGCCATGGCTTGCTCGTAGCGTTGAGCCTGCGAGGGACCGGCAGCATTTCCGGATGCTACTGAAATCCCGACGCCGGCGATGGCCGCTTTCTGAGCGTCAGAGGCGGCTCCCGACGGGAGTTTGCGCGAAAGGAGACCGTAGGCCAGCGCGGCGGCTTTGTAGGGACCGTGGGGGTCGGAGCGGAGGTAGCGGTCCTCGTTCCAAATCCGGGTGGCGGCGGCGTTGAGGTCGGCGTTCGAGAAAACTTCGGGGTAGTCCCGACGGGCTTCCTCGCGCGCGAGGTCGTGTTGCTCTCGGACGGAGAGCGCACCGAAGATCGCGCGGTCACGTTGCTCCAGGATCGCCTGTAGGTCTTGACGCGAGAGGGGTTGACCGGCGTCGACCGAGGTTCCGGGAGTGGGTGAGGAAGAGTATTGGTTGGTGTAGGGGGCGGGGTGGTCGGAGGGGCGGGAGGTTTGG
>Ga0316626_10000438_pt1 | contig 16046 bp, 13 predicted proteins | sample OWC_Aug_T1_C1_D5_FD_207656 | JGI IMG/M metagenome (GOLD analysis project Ga0316626, IMG submission 207656) | Wetland soil microbial communities from Old Woman Creek delta, Ohio, United States - OWC_Aug_T1_C1_D5_A | ecosystem: Environmental > Terrestrial > Soil > Wetlands | place: USA: Ohio...
ACATTGGCGACGTGCGGCCCGACGGGAAGCTGAAGTACGATGACAACGAGTGGGGCTACGGCGGGAACTTCGGGATCCTGGTGGAGCCGAAGCCGGGTACTCGCTTCGGGCTTACCTACCTGACGGAAGTGAAGCTCGACTTCGGTGCCAAACCAGAGTTCAGCGGCCTGGGCCCCGGGCTGGAAACCGCCCTGAGGAACCTGGGCTTGCTCACGAGCAGACTTGATCTGGAGATGACGGTGCCCCAGATGGTCATGTTCAGCGCCTATCATGAATTTAATGCGAAGTGGGCTATCATGGGGAATGTGGGCTGGCAGGACTGGTCGCGGTTCGGGAAGGTGGACGTCGGGGTCTACTCGAGCAACCCAACGAGCCTGACAGTGGACAGCGACTATAATGATACCTGGCACGTGGCCCTGGGGGCCCAGTATCGCTACTCGCCGGATTGGACGTTCACCGGCGGCATCGCCTACGACAGCTCCGCTGTCGACGACGACAAGCGCAGTGTCACGGTCCCCATGGGGGAGGTCTGGGGTTTTGCCCTGGGTGCCCAGTATGCCATCAACCCGAACCTGACGCTGGGGGCTGCCTACGAGTTCGCGTGGCTGGGCGACATGCCTGTTGACCAGAGCAAGCCCCTGTCGGGCAGGGTGGTGGGCGATTTCAGCGACTCGAGCTTCAGTTTCTTCGCGCTCAATCTGAAATGGACCTACTGAGCGAACCGGCAGGCTCAATACAAGAAAGTCCGCAAGAAGGACCTGGTCGAGGAAGTCAAATGGTTCCCGGGGCTCGATGTAAACAATCGCTCTGAAGGGGACTACATCTGGTTGAAACTGGCGGTGCTTTATAGTAAAGTCCATCGGATGTGAACCTTAAAAGACTATAAAGAAAGAAAGGAGAGAAATGATGAAAAGGATGATGGGATGTCTAATGGTAATCGGATTGGTGATTCTTTTTGCCGGTAACGCGCTGGCCCAGGAGGGACTGGTCCAGACCGTGGCGGAAGGCTGCAAAGCGGAAATCCAGACCTATTGCAAGGGTGTGACTCCCGGTGAGGGGCGGGTCCTGGCCTGCCTGTACGCCTATCAGGACAAGCTCTCGGGCCGCTGCGAGTACGCGCTCTATGACGCCTCCGTCCAGCTCGAGAGGGTGGTCAACGCGCTCACATACGTGGCCAATGAATGCCGCGGCGACCTGCAGGCCTACTGCTCGAACGTCAAACCCGGGGAAGGGCGTCTTCTCGATTGCCTCGAGAAAAACAAAGCGAAGGTCAGCGCCCGATGCAAACAGGCCCAGAAAGATGTGGGGTTGACGAAGTAAGGAGATGCCTCCCGGTTTCCGGACGGGCATCGAATCTTCACTAAGAAGTGCATAACGGCATGGCGCCGGAGAAGGTCACCGGCGTCATGCCGATTTTTGAGGTTCGTGAGGAGGGAAGTCTCATGAAAAAAACATTAAGAGCGATCCTGCTGGTGGCGATCGGATTGACCGTAGCGGCATCCACCGGATTTGCGGAGGACATTCAATTTTCCGGATTTCTCGGTAATCCGTCCGTTTATAGTCTGATGAAACCCGGGCCGGAAGGCGGCGCGAAGCTTCGCTGGATAAAGGATGGGTTGGACCCCAAGAAATACGAAAAGTTCATGGTGGACAGCGTCATCTTCTTTCTCTCCGACAAGGCCGACTACAAGGGCATCGATCCGCAGGAGATGAAGGAACTGTGCGATTCCTTCAACAAGGAAATCGTGGCGGCCTTCAAGGACAAGTACCCGATCGTGGCCGACCCCGGTCCGAACGTTATGCGGATCCGTATCGCCATCACGGATATCAAGCCGAGCAGGCCGGGTGTCAGCACCGTCACCTCGATCATTCCCGTCGGCTTGGGCGCAAGTCTCGTCAAGAAAGGCGCAACAGGCGGTTGGGCCGGCAGCGGGGAGACAGGCATGGAGATGATGGTCCTCGACAGCATGACCGATGAGATAATCGCCCTCGGATTGGACCAGAGGAAAGCCGAGTTCGAGCAGAGATTTTCGAAATGGGGCTCGGCCACAGACGCCTTCAAATTCTGGTCAGAAAAGACCGTTGCTTATATCGATTATGTGAAGGGCGTCAAGCGCGAACCCAAGAAGTAAGCTTTTTCCATGAGCCTATCATTGGGAATTGATAAATTTGCAGAGACGGCATTGCGCAGGCTATGGCCGTGTTTTACATGCGCATGGAATACATGAACAGGTGAGAAAATATGAATGTTATTGAAGCGATTAACAAACGAAAAAGCATCAGGGGATTCAAGCCCGATCCTGTATCAAAGGAGGTATTAAGCAAAATTCTCGAATCAGCATGCAGGGCGCCCTCTGCGATGAACACACAACCATGGGAATTTATCGTCGTGACGGGTGATGTTCTCAACAGGCTGAGGACGGCCATCGTCGATCGATTAATCAAAAAAGAACCGATGCACCCCGATCATGAAGTGGTCAGCTGGTCCAATGACAGTATTTACAGAAACCGCCAGGTGGAATTGGCCAAAAAAATCTTTGCTATCATGGATATACAGAGGGAAGACAAGAAGAAAAGGGCGGCGTGGCTGGAACGCGGTTTCCGCTTCTTTGATGCTCCCGTAGCAATCCTCCTTCTTACGGATAAATCGCTGAGCGATGTCGGACCGCTGCTCGATCTCGGGGCAGCCCTCCAGAATATCTGCCTGTCGGCACTCCACTTCGGGCTTGGCACCTGTATCGAAGACCAGGGTGTGCTGTATCCTAAGGTCTTGAGAGAAATCCTGGACATACCGGAAAACAAAAAGATCATCATGGCCGTTGCCGTCGGATATCCGGACTGGGGCTTCCCGGCGAATGCTATGTCGAGCGATCGGGAATCTCCCGAGAAAAAAACGCGCTGGATAGGATTCTAAATCATTTCCCCACATCAAGGGGGGAAGGGATTGGCCCCTGACATGAAGCATCTTGGCCTGGCCGTGTGCCAGGCTTTTTTATACTCGCTGGTGCCCGGTCGAAAAGTGCTCATCATCCTGTTTTTATTGAAACTGCAGAGCGATATTGACTTGCTTTGGGCGATGGAAATGTATTAGAAATGCAGAGATTTTTCACGGAGCGGACAGCTTTGAACCGGCTCTGAGTAAATATTTGAGCACCTTGGAGGAGACTGGACATGCAACGCGTGCTGGCACGGCGTCATTCGGAGGGGCCTATCTGTCGCTTCTACAGGGTCATCGCATACCCGGCGGCAATCATCCTGTTGTTTGCCGCAGCGGCAGGCTGCTCGAAGGGACCCCAGGAGAAAGCCCAGCCGAAGAGCGCCGACGTCACCGTCATCACCGTCGAGCCCCGGGACGTGCCGGTCAATGCCGAGTACGTCGCTCAAACCCAGAGTTCGCGTCTTGTCAATATCCAGGCGCGGGTCAGCGGCTTTCTCGAAAAACGCGTCTACACCGAAGGGGCGATGGTCAAGGAGGGGCAGACGCTGTTCCTGATGGATCAAAAGCCCTTCAAGGTACAGGTGGACCAGGCTCAGGCGGCCCTGGCGAAACAGGTCGCCGCCATGGAAACGGCAAAGGCAAACCTGGCGCGGGTCAAGCCGCTCGCGGAGGTGAACGCCCTGTCCAAGAAGGACCTCGATGACGCCACCGGCCAGTATCAGAGCTACGAGGCCGCCGTGGAGCAGGCAAAGGCGCAGCTCGAGACAGCAAAGCTCAATCTTTCCTACACCGTCATCACCTCGCCGGTGACAGGCATCACAAGCTTCGCCCAGCAGACCGACGGCACCTACATCAGCCAGCAAAACAGCCAGCTCACAACGGTGGCGGTGCTCTCCCCCATGTGGGTGAATTTCAGCCTTTCGGAAAACGAGATGCAGAATCTCCGTGAACAGGTGAAAAAGGGACTGCTGCGGGTTCCCCAGAACAGGAACTACGTCGTGGAGATCATCCTTGTCGACGGGTCGCTCTTCCCGCACACCGGCCGGATCACCTTTGCCGACTCCTCCTTCAACCCGCAGACCGGTACCTTCCTGCTCCGCGCGAGCGTCGACAACCCCAAGGGGATCCTGCTGCCCAACCAGTACGTGCGTGTCCGGATCAAGGGCGCCGTCCGGCCCAACGCGATTCTCGTCCCGCAGCGCGCCATCCAGCAGGGCTCGAAGGGCCATTTCGTCTGGGTGGTCAAAGACGGCAAGTCCGAGGCCCGGCCCATCACGGTCGGAAACTGGGAAGGCGACGAATGGCTTGTCTTCGAGGGGCTGAAGGCGGGCGAGCAGGTGGTCGTCGACGGAGGTCTTCTACTGACTCCCGGCATGCCTGTTACGATCAAGCCCCTGTCGAAGCCTGCCGGGAGCCCCGCCCCGGCAGTTGAACCAGAGTCGGATCCCGCCAAGGCGGGCGGGAAGAAAGGCAGCTCCTAGCGGCGGAGGGTACCCTTCATGTTTTCCCGGTTCTTCATCGAGCACCCCATATTCGCCACCGTCGTCTCTCTCGTGATCGTCATCGCCGGCGGCGTGTCGATGGTGCTCCTCCCCGTCGAGCAGTACCCCAGGATCACCCCCGTCCAGGTCACCGTGCAGGCAAAGTACCCGGGTGCCGATTCGCAGACGCTTGCCGACTCGGTCGCGGCGCCCATCGAGGCGCAGATCAACGGCGTCGACAACATGCTCTACATGACCTCGACGAGCTCCTCCAACGGGCAGCTGATGCTCACCGTCTACTTCAGTCTCGACACGGACCCGGACATCGCGCAGGTGCAGGTGCAGAACCGGGTCAACCTTGCCATGCCCCAGCTGCCGGAGGCCGTGACCCAGCAGGGTGTCTCGGTGCAAAAGAAGTCGTCCTCCATCATGATGCTGATCGCCGTCTACGACAAGGGCCAGCGTTACAGCGCAAACTACATCGCCAATTACGCCAACGTCTATGTCCTCGACGGGATCAAGCGGGTCCCCGGTGCCGGGCAGGCGCAGATCATGGGCGTGCCCGACCAGGCGATGAGGATCTGGATGAACCCCGACCGCATGGCATCGCTCGGGATCACGACAAGCGACATCCAGCAGGCGGTCGCCAGCCAGAACCAGCTCTTCGGAGCGGGCCAGATCGGCCAGGAGCCCACGGCAGGGCCGGTGCAGCTCACGTTTCCCGTCGTGACCCAGCGGCCGTTCAAGGACCCGGCGCAGTATGAAAACATCATCCTCCGGGCAAGCCAGGACGGGAGCGCCATCGTCCGCCTGAAGGACGTGGCTCGGGCGGAAGTCGGGCTCCTGCAGTATATCGTCGACAGCAAACTCAACGGCAAGCCCGCGACATTTATCGCCGTTTATCAGCAGCCGGGTGCAAACGGCCTGCAGGTGTCGGCGGCGGTCCGCAAGACACTGGAGGAACTGAAAACCCGCTTTCCCGAGGGGATCGACTACATGGTCTCTCTCGACACAAACGATTTCGTCCGCATATCGATCGACGAGGTGAAAAAGACGCTCCTCGAGGCGGTGCTGCTGGTCGTCGGGGTGGTCTTTCTCTTTCTTCAGAATTTCCGGGCCACCATCATCTGCTCCGTCGCCATCTTTGTCGCCCTGATCGGGACCTTCGCCGGCATGATCAGCCTCGGCTTTTCCATCAACCTCCTGACCCTCTTCGGGCTGATCCTGGCCATCGGCATCGTTGTCGATGATGCCATTGTCGTCGTGGAAAACGTCGAGCGGAACATGTCCGAGTTTCACCTCTCACCCCGGGAGGCCACCATCCGGGCGATGGGGGAAGTCACGAGCCCCGTCATCGCGACGGTGCTCGTCATGTCCTCGGTGTTCATCTCCGCCGCATTCCTGCCCGGCACGACAGGTCAGCTCTACAAGCAGTTTGCGATCACCATCGCCATCTCGGTGATCATATCGGGATTCGTGGCCCTCACGCTGACGCCGGCCATGTGCGGGATCCTGCTCCGGCACAGGCCGCCCCCCCAGCGCGGCTTCTTTGCCTGGTTCAATCGGGGTTTTGCCCGCTTCACCGATGCCTTCGGACGCGCCGTTCTTCTCGTGATCCGCCGGATGGCCGTCGCTTTCGTGTTACTGGCCGTGATGGTCTATGCTATCGTGCACTTCTTCATGGTGCTCCCCACGAGCTTCGTCCCGAACGAGGATCAGGGGTACGTGATGAGCGCCACCATCATGCCCGATGCCGCAAGCCTCAACCGCACCGTGGATGTCGCCGATCGCGTGGACGCCATCTTCGCCAACATGCCGGCCGTGGAGAACCGAACGGAGATTACGGGCTACAGTCTTCTGGACAGCGGATACAAGACCAATGCGGGAACGTTTTTTGTGACGCTGAAACCCTTCGAGGAGCGCTACGGCTCGACGCAGAAGGCACGGGAGGAGAACGCCCGCGCCGTGCTCATGGGTCTTCACAAGGAATCCCAGGCCATTCAGGAGGGGCATGTCATCCCGGTCGCACCGCCGTCGATACCGGGCATTGGCACGACCGGTGGCTTCGAGTTCTGGATCCAGGACACCGGCGGCGGCGAGCCGGTAAGATTGGCGGAGGTGACCCAGAAATTTCTCGGCAAAGCCCGGGAGAGGCCCGAGCTGAGCAGCCTCAGCACCACCTTCCGGGCGAACAGTCAGCAGCTGCGGGCCAATGTCGACCGTGACAAGACCACACTGCTCGGCGTCCCGGTGCAGGACGTTTACAGCGCCATCCAGGCCCAGTTCGGATCCGTGACCGTGAGCCAGTTCAACGATTACAGCCGCGTGTGGTGGGTGGTGCTTCAGTCCGATCCGAAATACCGGCAAAAGCCCGATGACCTCACAAGGCTCTACACTCGAACCGGCAAAGGCCAGATGGTGCCCCTCTCCGCGGTCGTCGACACCGAGTGGGTGACCGGGCCCGACCTCCTGCCGCATTTCAACGGCTTCCCCGCTTCCAAGGTGAACGGTAATGCGGCATCGGGCTACAGTTCCGGGCAGGCCATCGCGGCCATGGAAGACGTTGCAAAGGAAGTCCTTCCGCCCGGCTACACATTCGCCTGGTCCGGTCTTGCCTTCGAGGAGAAGAAGGCGGGCGGCACATCGGCCGTTGCCTTCGTGTTCGGGCTCATTTTCGTGTTTCTCATCCTGGCCGCCCAATACGAGTCGTGGACGCTGCCGGGGGCGGTCATGACGGCTGTGCCCTTCGGGATTTTCGGGGCCCTCCTGTTCAACTGGCTGCGGGGCCTCGAGAACGACGTCTACTTCCAGATCGGGCTCCTCGTCCTGATCGGTCTCGGTGCGAAGAACGCGCTTCTGCGCGTCACCTTCGCTGTGGAGCTGCGCAAGCAGGGCAAGTCGATCATGGAGGCCACGGTGCTTGCCGGTGAAATGCGGCTGCGTCCCATCATCATGACCTCCCTGGCCTTCATCTTCGGTGTACTGCCGCTTGCTGTGGCCATGGGCGCCGGGGCCAATGCCCGGCACTCCATCGGGACCGGCATCATCGGAGGCATGATCGGGGAGACGACTCTGGCCATGCTCTACGTGCCGCTTTTCTTCTATCTCTTCGATCAGCTCACGGAACGATTGGAACAGAAGAAGAAGGTAAAAGGCGCATCGGGAGAAGGCGAAGGGGAGAGACGTCCGCCCGATGGGGGCGGAGAGAAATCAGGGGACCGATAGGAGACTGCCCATTCCAGGTTTTTAGGTACGAGTCATAATCCCATCGCCCAATCCCGCTTTATCTGATCAATCACTTACGCTGTGACAAGATTCCTGAAATCTTTTGGTTCTCTTCTTTCATTTCCCGGAAAAACGAACTTTTCCCCTCTCTATCCGCATTGGACCAAGGTCCAGTGGGAATAGGACCAAGGTCCAATTTACCTTCATCAACGGATAATGTATTGAATTATCATTAAAAGGCTTGCCGTCGGAGAAGGAGGCGATAAAATGAACAAGATTGCAACCCTATTGCTAACTATCCTTATCGCTCTTTCATTCATGGGTTGCGCCACGACCGAGAACAGGGGGACCCAGGACAGGGACCAATGGTACATAGAGCAGACTTTAGACAAGATAAAGCCGCCGGATTACCTTATGCAACCGTAACGCCTTCATGGCAGAACAGAGAGGTGATAAAATGAAAAAAATGACCGCTCTTTTGCTAACTATCCTTTTAGCCCTGTCATTCATGGGTTGCGCCACGACCCAGGACAAGTCCGATATGCACTCCGACCAGTCTTATTATCACACGAGACAGGCGCCGGGCGGGTGGCAAAACACTTCGAATCCGTAACACCTTCATGACAAAACGCGCCCGGATGCCCGGATTTGATGTTCGAGGTCCCTCACGTACTGATCGTTTGAATTAGGAGGCACTATGAAAAAAATATTATCGGTAGTGAGTGAAAATGGGAAATTCAAAGGTTCTATCGATCCTAAATGGTTCAAGAAAATGGGATATTTGCTTCGCGCAACTGACGGTAGCTCCGTCATAGATGATTTAATACCGAGTACGGATATGCAAATGGTTATCGATCGTGCAGTTGATGAGGTTCTCAACCAAGGCATCATGTCATTTGCCTTTGCCGAATCGCAACACGATCAAGAAATGACTGTGAGGATGTGGGTGCGGAAATTGAGTATTACGCAGGAAGGTATATGCATATGGTTACAGTTTCAACTTCACGAACATAACAAACCTGCCGCAGAAGAATATCAAAATTTCAGGTTATATCGTTATGATTCAGGCGCAAGCAAGTTTTCCATTATCAAAGAAAATATGACGGAGGATGATGTTGCCAAGTGGAAGCCCCAAAACTAGAAAGGTTAATTGCACACTCGTAGGAGATAATGAAAAAGAAAGCGATGAGAAACAACGTTTTCGAATGAGGCGGGGTTTTGTTTTTTGAGCAGCATTATAAATCATACGCCGTCGAAGAGAGAACCTTCAATGAACATAGCCGTATTCAGCGCCAAGCGTTACGACCGCGATTACCTGGACGCAGCCAATGCCGCCTCCGGTCACCAGATTACCTATTTCGATGTGCCGCTGGAGCGGGAAACGGTATCGCTTGCACACGCGCACGATGCCGTATGCATCTTCGTCAATGACGAGGCTGGCGCAGACGTCCTGGAAAAGCTGTCTCACGGGGGAACGCGTCTTGTCGCCCTGCGCTGCACTGGGTTCAATAACGTCGATCTGCAGGCCGCAGCGCGTTTCGGGATCAAGGTGGTGCGCGTCGTCACCTACTCACCGTACTCGGTCGCCGAACATGCCGTCGCCCTCCTCCTCGCTATCAACCGCAAGATTCACCGGGCCTACAACCGGACCCGTGATTCCAACTTCGCGCTCGACGGACTGATGGGCTTCGATCTGCACGGCAAGACGGTCGCCGTGGTCGGGACCGGCAAGATCGGGCGTGTGTTTGCCCGCATCATGCTTGGGTTCGGCTGCGAGGTGATTGGCTACGACAAGTACCCTTCAGCCGAGTTTGAAGCCCTTGGAGCCCGTTATGCGCAGCCGGGCGAAATCGGCGCCAGGGCCGATATTATCTCTCTGCACTGCCCCCTGACACCAGAAACGCACCACATTATCAATGCGGACACTCTGTCCCGTGCAAAGCGCGGTGCCTTACTGGTTAATACCAGCCGTGGCGGGCTGGTCGACACCGAAGCGGCGATCGAGGCCCTCAAGAGCGGGCAACTCGGCGGCCTGGCAATCGACGTCTATGAGCAGGAGGCAGATCTCTTCTTCCGCGACCTGTCGAGCGAAATCATTTCCGACGACGTTTTCCAACGCCTCCTGTCATTTCCGAATGTTATTGTCACCGGACATCAGGCCTTTTTCACCCAGGAAGCGATTTCGACCATCTGTGAAACCACGATTAAAAGTTGCGACGAATTCTCCGCTGGGAAGCCGCTGTCCAATGAAATCATGGCGGAAGTTCCCTGACCCCGCTGCGGCGTGCATATTTCGCGCTGGTCACTTTCGACGGCCTGAAAGACCCGGCCGAACGCCTCTATTTCAAGCGGGTGAAGACCACCTTGACACTGCCCAAGGAACAGGTGGACCGGCTGCGCGAGGTTGCCGGCCGGCTCCTGCGCGAGGCGCCCGCTTTCCAGAGACTGCTCGTTGACCTCAAATCGGAACGATAGGTTCTGTTTTTATTGTCTACTCTTGTTATTATTGGATAGATTGGGTAATGCGGGGCAAAGGTTAACAATCGGCTGTCTTTACAATGGTAGCAGAGGTGTTTAGGCAATAAGTGGCTCGACATTTTGAGCGAAAGGAAGGTGTGTCATGACCGCGGAACATAATCGCCTCGAGGAGGTGCGCACGCAGAACGTGCCTTGGAAGAAGTGGGGACCCTATCTGTCCGAGAGGCAGTGGGGGACGGTGCGTGAGGACTACAGCGAGGGCGGTGACGCCTGGAATTTCTTCACCCACGATCAGGCCCGCTCACGGGCCTACCGATGGGGGGAGGATGGTCTGGCCGGCCTGTCCGACGACAAACAGCGACTATGCTTTGCCCTTTCGTTGTGGAACGGCAGGGATCCGATCCTCAAGGAACGCCTGTTCGGGTTGACCAACAGCGAAGGCAATCATGGGGAGGATGTCAAGGAATACTACTTCTACCTCGATAGCACGCCGACCCATTCGTACATGAAGTACCTCTACAAATACCCCCAGGCGGCCTTCCCTTATGCCGACCTGGTGGACACCAACAAGCGGCGCTCCCGCGACGAGATGGAGTATGAGCTCCTCGACACAGGCGTGTTCGACGGCGACCGCTATTTCGACGTCTTCGTGGAGTACGCCAAATCCGGTCCGGAAGACATCCTGGTGCGGATCACAGCGGCCAACCGGGGACCGGATACGGCCGAGCTGCATCTCCTGCCGACACTCTGGTTCCGTAATGACTGGGCATCGTGGATTGCCGAATCCAACAGGGCTGCAGAGAAACCGAACCTCAAGCAGATCAAGGCAGCGGCGGGCACGAGCGCGGTCGCGGCCACGCATCCGCTGCTGGGTGAATTCATCCTTTCCTGCGAAGGCGAGGTGCCGTTGCTCTTTACCGAGAATGAAACAAACCACGAACGGCTATTCCCCGGGCAAAAGAACGAGAGCCCCTATGTCAAAGACGGCATCAACAACTGCGTGGTGGATGGCAATAAGGACGCGGTGAACCCCGGCAAGCAGGGCACAAAGGTCGCGGCGCACTACCGTGTGAAGGTTGCTCCCGGCCAGTCGGCCACCGTGCGGCTGCGCCTCACCTCCGTGGCCCCTGCCGGCGAAAGCAGGAAGAGCAAAGCCGCCCCATCCCCTTTCGGGACGGAGTTTGACAAGACCATGGCCGCCCGGCTGCAGGAGGCGGACGAGTTCTACCGGTCGGTGACCCCGTCTTCGGTCTCCCCGGATGCAGCCAACGTCATGCGCCAGGCCATCGCCGGCATGCTCTGGAGCAAGCAGTTCTTCTTCTTCGACGGTGACAACTGGCTGGACGAGCACCACTCCAACCCCCTCCACGCCGGATATCATATCGCCCGAAACTCGGAGTGGTTCCACATGCTGAACGAGGACATCATCTCCATGCCCGACAAGTGGGAGTACCCCTGGTACGCGGCCTGGGACCTGGCCTTCCACACGCTGCCGCTCTCGATCGTGGACCCCGACTTCGCCAAGGAGCAGATGATGCTGATGCTCAAGGGCGTTTACCTGCACCCCAGCGGGCAGATGCCCGCCTACGAGTGGAACTTCAGCGACGTGAACCCCCCGGTCCACGCCTTCGCAACGCTATTCCTTCACCGTACCGAGCAGGCCCTGCGCGGCGAGACCGACCTCAATTTCCTCAGAGCGACGTTCAACAAGCTGCTGCTGAATTTCACCTGGTGGGTGAACCGCAAGGACCGCTCCGGCAAGAACGTCTTCGAAGGAGGCTTCCTCGGCCTCGACAACATCGGCGTCTTCGACCGCAGCGCCCCTCTGCCCACCGGCGGCCACCTCGAGCAGGCGGACGGCACGGCCTGGATGGCCCTTTTCAGCCAGAACATGACGGAGCTCGCCGTGGAGCTCGCCGCCCACGACCCCATCTACGAGGACATGGTCCTGAAGTTCGCCGAGCATTTCTACTACATCGCCGCGGCCATGAACCGTCCCGGTCAGGAGGGCATGTGGGACGAGGAGGACGGTTTCTACTACGACGTGCTGCAGCTCCCCGATGGCAGTGCCACGCGGCTCAAGGTACGCTCCATGGTGGGGCTGCTCCCCCTGTGCGCCACGACGGTCACCGAAAAATGGCAGCGAGAGCGCATTCCGCGGGCGATGGCTCTCATGGGGGAACGGCTGCGTCGGATACCCGAACTTTCGGCGACGATGCACCCTACCGGCCCGGGGCATTTCGGCGTGGCAGACCGGGGGATCATTGCCCTGGTCAACCCGGAGCGGCTCCGCCGGATCCTTACGAAAATGCTCGACGAGAACGAGTTCCTGGGTCCCTGCGGCATCCGCTCGCTCTCGAAGTACCACGAGCGGAACCCGTTTATCTTCCACGTGAACGGCCAGGAGTACAAGGTGGACTACCTGCCGGCGGAGTCGAACACGGGCATGTTCGGCGGCAACTCCAACTGGCGGGGACCGGTCTGGATGCCGGTGAACGCGCTCATCATACGGGCGCTTCTGAACTTCTACCTATACTACGGCGACAACTTCAAAATCGAATGCCCCACGGGTTCGGGAAAACTGATGAACCTCTTCGAGGTTGCCAAGGAGATCTCGGATCGTCTGGCCCGTATCTTCCTGCGTAATGAACAGGGTAATCGTCCCGTCTATGGCGGAACGGAGAAATTCCAGAACGACCCCCACTGGCGCGATCACATTCTCTTTTACGAGTACTTCCACGGCGACAATGGCGCCGGGCTGGGCGCGAGCCACCAGACGGGATGGACAGGGTTGGTCGCCAAGACAATCCAGCTCTTCGGATTACTCGATGCGAAAAAGTCTCTTGAGGCTGGCAAAGGGGCCGCGTTCGCCCGCGGTTCCGGAAAGGAGTGAGCGAGATGGAGTCATGGCCCAAGCACCCGGTCATCTATGAAATCAACACCTGGGTCTGGCTGGGAGATCTGAGCAGGAAATACCAGAAGCCGGTGAATCTCGCCACGGTTCCGCTTGAGGAGTGGGATGCTATCGCCTCTCACGGCTTCGACGCCGTGTGGTTCATGGGCGTCTGGGAGCGAAGCCCGGCGGGGATTGAAATCTCCATGCGAAATGAGGGGCTCCTCGAGGACTTCAGGAGAGCCCTTCCTGACTTTTCGGCGGAGGACAATGTCGGCTCGCCCTACTGCGTGCGGCGCTACGCCGTCGATGGGCACCTCGGCGGTCCGCAGGGGCTCGCAGTAGCCCGTAAAACTCTCGCAAAGCGCGGCATTTGTCTCATCCTCGATTTTGTGCCGAACCATGTCGCTCCGGACCACCCCTGGGTCATGAATCACCCTGAATACTTCGTTCAGGGGAACACTGACGACGCGAAGAAGGATCCGGCGTCTTTCATCGAAGCAGGAGGAAAGGTGTTTGCCTGTGGACGGGACCCCTTCTTCCCGGCGTGGCCCGATGTGCTCCAGCTCAACGCCTTTCAGCCCGGGCTCAGGCAGGCGGTGATCCAGACGGTCGCGGAAATCGCCGGGCAGTGCGATGGCATCCGCTGCGACATGGCCATGCTCATGCTGAACACGATCTTCGAGCGTACATGGGGGGCCCGGGCCGGGGCGCGGCCCGCCGAGGACTACTGGCCCACCCTCATCCCGGCGATCAAGGCGAAGTGGCCGGAGTTCAGGTTCATTGCCGAGGCATACTGGGACCTGGAGTGGGAACTGCAACAGCAGGGTTTTGACTACTGCTACGACAAGAAACTCTACGACCGGATGGAACACGGGGCAACCGAGAATGTGCGTCTGCACCTCCTGGCGGATCTTTCTTACCAGGAGGGGATGGTCCGGTTCATCGAGAACCATGATGAGCCGAGGGCCGCTGCCGCGTTTCCGGTCGGAAAAGGGCGCGCTTCGGCATTGGCGGTTCTCACACTCCCCGGGGCCAGGCTTCTGCACGAAGGGCAATTCGAGGGAAGGAAGGTGAGGTTGCCCGTCTTTCTGGGCCGCCGACCGGCAGAGCCGGTCGATCATGACCTAGCGGCTTTCTATGGACGTCTGTTGCAAGAGATCAATCGTGATGTCTTTCGGAATGGTGAATGGCGCCTCTGCGAGAAAAGCGGCTGGCCCGACAATCAGAGTAGCCTGAATATTCTGGCCTGGTGCTGGGTCAAGGACGAGGAACGTTACGTAATCGTTGTGAATTTTTCGGCCGGATCCTCCCAGGCACTCGTCAGGGTGCCGTGGGATGAACTGAGAGGAAGGACGTGGCGCCTCAGCGATGTTCTGTCAGGTGAAGCCTACGACAGGCGTGGTAATGAGATTGTGGTTCCAGGCCTGTACACTGATCTTGGGCCCTGGCGTTGGCATTTCTTTCGTTTGAATCCCTTATGACATATGATAAACGTAGATCCCGAAGATTCTAGAAAGGAGATCACAATGAAACGATCCGGCGAATACATGACTCGATGGCGCACGCCGTCATTGCTGGTCATTGCGGCGTTCCTCATGCTCGTCGGCTGCGCCCACCGTCCGATCAACCCCCCGATTACCCACTTCGACCCGAATTACGGCTATCGAGCTCTCACGCGCCCGCAGTTTTCACCGGGCAAAGAAGGCGTGGCGATCCTCGCCTTTTCAGGCGGCGGCACGCGCGCGGCCGCGTTCTCGTACGGCGTTCTCGAATTCCTGCGGGATACCGAAATCGTCGGACCGAAAGGCGACAAGGCACGCCTGCTCGACTTTGTCGGCGTGATCACCGGCGTGTCGGGTGGAAGCTTTACGGCGCTTGCTTACGGCCTCTACGGCGACAAGCTGTTTGACGATTACGAAAAGCGCTTCCTGAAGCGCGACGTGCAGGGCGAGATCACCTCCCGCACCATCAACCCGGCCAACTGGCCATCCCTGTGGTCGAGCGGCTGGGGCCGTTCGGAGATGGCGGCCGATTTATACGATGAGATCCTGTTCAACGGCGCGACGTTCGGTGACCTCGATCGCGGGAAAGGCCCGATGATCATCCCGGCGGCCACCGACATCACGACGGGCGCCCGTCTGCCCTTTACGCAGGCCGCCTTCGACGCGTTTTGCTCGGATCTGAGTGCGGTGCGTCTTTCCCGTGCCGCTGCCGCATCGTCGGCAGTACCGGTGGTGCTTACACCCATCACGCTCAACAATTATGGCGGCACCTGCGGCTACACGCCCCCCCCCTGGATCAAGCCGTTTGTCGACGCCGTCGAGCCGCCCCGGCCTGCCGCGCGCGTAACCCGCCACGTAAAGGAAGAGGCGGAGTTCGCTGACGGCGTCAACCGGCCCTACATCCATCTCGTGGACGGGGGCGTTTCGGACAACCTCGGCATGCGGAGCGTGCTGGATACCCTGGAGATCATGGAAGCGCTGCATTTAATCGGTCAGCCCACGCCACTTGACCATGTACGCAGGGTCGTCGTCTTTGTCGTCAATTCAATGTCCTCGCCGAAAATGGGATGGGACAAGTCGGAATCCCCGCCGGGCACGCTGGAGATTCTGCTGAAAGCGGCGGGCGTTCCCATCGATCGCTATTCCTACGAGACAACGGAGCTGTTGAGGGACAAGCAGGCACGGTGGCAATCCATGCGCCGGGTCCGGGAGTCGCCTGCATTTGCCGCGAACAAGGATGCTGAAGTGACGACCGCGTTGCGTACGCCGGACGTGACGATCTATACCATCGACGTGTCGTTCGCCGCGCTGAAGGACAAGGCGGAAATCGATTACCTTAATGAACTGCCCACGTCTTTTTACCTGCCGGACGAGGCCGTCGACCGCCTGCGCGCCGCTGCGGGGAAGATCATCATGGAGTCGCCCGATTTCCAGAGGCTGATGAAGGACGTCGGGGTCAGAATCGTAGCTGCCCCGCCGCGCTCAGGTGCGGCAACAGCAGTACCCTCCGCTAAGTAGCGCACTAT
>Ga0316626_10000440_pt1 | contig 16006 bp, 13 predicted proteins | sample OWC_Aug_T1_C1_D5_FD_207656 | JGI IMG/M metagenome (GOLD analysis project Ga0316626, IMG submission 207656) | Wetland soil microbial communities from Old Woman Creek delta, Ohio, United States - OWC_Aug_T1_C1_D5_A | ecosystem: Environmental > Terrestrial > Soil > Wetlands | place: USA: Ohio...
ATCTTTTGCATAATATTCAAAGGGGAAGGGGGGGTTAATGTACGGATGGTTGGTTCGCGCCGCCCCCCCCCCCCCCCCCCCCCCCCCACACATTAATGTGTTCGTGTACTATACAATAGGTCCTATGTGGATGGCACCTGCGCCGCCGCGGCAAGGAAGAGCCGATCCACGACGAGTTTGTGACAATTACTGTATGCCATGTGAATCGCGTAGTAGTTACGTGCCGTGGGATCGACGCGCGGATCCAGGAGTAGGCGGTTTACGGTGGGCAGGTAACCTCCTTCGCTGGCCCTGCAAATCGCCTCATTATCATTTGCACTGGGGTCCACACGCGGGTCCATGAGTAGGCGGTCGACGACGAGGTGATGGCCACGTCGGCTGGCCCTGCGAATAGCGTCGTTGTTGCATACCGTTGGATGCACCCGTCCATCCACGAGAAGAATGTCCACAACGCGGTCGCGGCCATGGTCACTGGCCACACGAAGACAGAAACTGTCGTTTTTAGAAGGATCGATGCGCGGGTGTAGGAGGAGCCGAGCGACGACGAGATGATGGCCGTTTGCACACGCGTCGACAAGAGCTCCGTTTTGATCTGCGCTGGGATCGACGCGCGAATCGGCGAGCAGTCGATCTACAACAAGGTGACATCCATTCTTGCTCGCCACGCGAATGGCGATATTGTTCAATACCGCAGGGTCGACGCGCGGGTCCGCGAGAAGTCGCTTTACGACGAGATGATGACCATGTGCACTGGCCAGGCGAATCGCATCGTCGTGACATACACGGGGATCGAGACGTGGGTCTGCGAGAAGGTGGTCCACAATGAGATGGTGGCCAGCCTCACTCGCATCGCAGAGAGCACGAGCGTAATCTTCTGCCGTATAGGTGGGATGTTCGGCCACGAGTGATGCCACCGATGATAGACTGCCCTTGGCACACGCTAACCAGAGGACACCGGGCCAGCTATAACAGTGCGGCCATGGGCCACGCAGCGCAAGACGTGTCAGCCGCGCATGGATGGGAGATAGCGTGTCGTTGTCGAGGTACGTATACAGAGAATGCTTCTCGTCGGTGAGACGCCGATATTCCACATGGAGATGCACCGGAAGCCAGGGACGGACATCCCATCCATTGCGGTAGGCAATGGACCACGCGTAATCCAGCAGTACCTCTGCATCGAGATAGTCCGCAATGTTAATGAGCGCAGCGACGGTCTCCGGTGCGTCGGGCGGCACAGGCGATAACGAGCCAAACCACTGCGTTTCCAAGCAGGCGATTGCCGCCGGCGTCAGCAAATCCATGGGCACCTCGAGCGTCGCTGCAGTCTGCATCTCGTCGATGAGCGCCGCGTACATGCGCGATTGCGCCAGGAGCTGTGCGCGTGGCACCACGAGCTCATGGACTCCGTCTGAAAGATGGACGTTATCGACCGAGGCGACGGCCTGGGTCATTGGGAAGGAGAGTGAGTAATGCCATCCCAGCGGCGGCCGTCCACCTCATCCTGGGTATGCGGCGCCATGGCAGCCTCAAGGTAGGCCACGACGAGATGGTGGTCATTTCGACGGGCCGCGCGAATGGCGTAATTGTCGTCGTCCGCGGGATTGACGCGCGGATCGGCGAGCAGGCGCTCCACAACGTGGAGGTGGCCATTTTCACTCGCCATGCGAATGGCTTCGTTCTTATTGACCGCTGGATCCACGCGCTTGTCGGCGAGAAGGCGCTCCACGACAGAAAGCCTGCCATGCCGACTCGCCCAGCGAATGGCCTCATTGTTATATGTCTCAGGATCCACACGCGGGTCGGCGAGAAGCCGGTCGACGACCAGGGAGTGACCATATGCACTTGCCTGGCGAATTGCATAGTTGTCCATGGCGGCAGGATTCACACGCTCATCGGCGAGGAGTCGGTTCACAACAAGAATGGCGCCACTTCCGCTCGCCCACCGAATGGCACCATTGAAATCGGCGGCGGGCTCCACACGCCAGTCGGCGAGCAGACGCTCCACGACGGCGAGATGGCCATTCCCACTCGCTGCGCGAAAGGCGTGGTTATCATTTGTCGTGGGATCCACGCGCGGGTCGGCGAGAAGGCAATCCACAATCTGATGGTGTCCGTTCCGACTGGCCAGGTAAATAGCGCGGTTGTCCACATCGGCGGGATTCACACGCGAATCGGCGAGGAGTCGCTTCACCATGGGAAGATCACCATTCTCACACGCCTCGCGAAGGGCAAAATTGCTCATCGCCGAGGGATCCACGCGTGGATCGGCCAGAAGAAGAAGGCGCTCTACAATGTGGAGATGGCGGAACGCAGCGGCCATGCGGATCGCGTAGTTATCATCGGCCGATGGGTCGACGCGCTTGTCGGCGAGGAGGCGTTCTACAACGAGCCGATGACCATGCTCACTTGCCGCGCGAATCGCGTGATTGTCGCCTACCGTGGGATCGACGCGCGGATCGGCGAGAAGACGGTCCACGACGCGGTGATGGCCACGGTTGCTGGCCCTGCGAATTGCATTGTTGCCGCTGGCTCTAGGATCCACGCGTGGGTCGGCGAGAAGTCGTTCTACGACGGAAAGACGGCCGTCTGCACTGGCAACATCAAGGGCACTCGCATAGTCATCGGCCGTAAACCCCGTCCACCCCGTGATGATGTGGCCAACCGTTGACGCGTCTCCCCGTTGACATACCAATTGGAGGGCTCTCGGCCAGTCGACACACGTTGGCCATGGTCCACGCAACGCCAAACGCACCAACCGCCCACGGACGGGGGATGGTATGTTCCATGTGAGGTAGTTCAATAGAGTGCGATTGGGATCCATTAGATGACGATGATATTCCGTGTGGAGGTGGACGGGAATCCAGGGCCTCACGTCCCAGCCATTGTGGTAGGCAATCGACCACGCGTGGTCCAGCAGCGTCTCGGCGTCGAGGTAATCCGCAATATTGATCAGCGCGGCAGCCGTATCGACGTGATCGGGTGGCACCGGCGACGACGATGCAAACCACTGTGTCTCCAACCAGGTGACCGCCGCAGGAGTCAGCAACTCCGCGGGTAAGTCGAGTGCCGCAGCGACATGCATGTCTTCGATGAGGGCCGCGTACATGCGCGACTGCGCCAAGAGCTGGGCGCGTGGCACGATCAGGGTCAGCGCACCGTCGGAAAGGCGGACGCTATCATCATCATCAATGCGCGGTCGCTTCCGCGTCGTGGCGTCGACGTCATTTGCATCATCAACGGGGCGTGCGCGCTTCATGCACGGCAAGTGACCACCAACGTATGGGCGCGCAAGTGGACGCCAAACAGCCCGTGATGATGGGGGGGGGGGGGGATTGAAATAAATTTGGCCCCCCCCAGGCCGCGACGCTATATGGTTAGTCGGTCCACGGCGGTGCAGCAATGGCCGGACGTAGTATGCGCAGCATTCCATGTACTTGCGGCGCCGTAGGCCGAGCCAGCTTCGACTTTCCGACACCAGGAGCGCTAACTCCCGCAATGGCGGCGCGGTTCGTCGTCGACCCACCGACGACGGAGGCGACGCAATTCGTCACGTTTGATGAGCGGATGCGTGAGATGTTTGGGAATCACCCTCGCAACCCAGCGATCGACATGTATGACGACATGCCGTCGCTGACACCGCGTATGCCAGCGGCCGCTGATCACCCACAGAATTAATTCATAATAAACGGCATCCGGTGGCAGTCCGCGCCAGCGATATCAATGACTTTATTGTGCTACGGTGCGGGATTACAGCTCGGTGACGACCTCGTAATTGAATGTGCGGGGCAACAGGGCGACTACTGCAATGGCCACCAACATGGCGTCGACACACACAATGCCCATTCCCTCAATGAGCGAGACCGTTAGCCAGTCCATCATCGGCCCGCCGAGTGTCCAGATGAGAAATGTACCCACCACGGCAATGGCGGCTCTGGTCTCTAATGTGTCGATTAGGGACGCCAGCGCCAGCCCAGAGGACCCAGCGATCCGATACCACGATATGGCATACTCGTCGACCACGGCCGCCATGCCGCGGAATCCAAAGAATAGCGTAAATAGCCAGAGTGGCGCCCAGATCGGGTCGGTGATGAGACGATTCTTCCATGTGAGTCCAGCGACCAGGGCGAGCAGCCCGGCCGCCAGGGGGACGTAATATTGGAGCGCGAGGCTGCGCAGAAGGGTGTGAAACATGACAATCGCATACAGCATGGCAATACCAAGGCCCACGCTCTTCCACGTCGGCCAGCCCCACGTTGATGTTCGGTGAAGCGCCAGGTGCGCATGCTGGCCATCGGCAAGATAATTATGCCCAACGGGACACATGACCGGATCGGCAACGTACCCCGCCAATCGGGCCTCATAGGCCGCCTCGAGGGACCCAAAGCGCCGAATGATGGCGAATTTAACCAGACATGAGAGGTGCACCATCATTGTGCACTGGGGGCATTTCACCAGGGGATCGCCCGCCGTATCCAAACAAATGTAGCACGGCGATGGCGCCGGCACCACATCCTGCACTACTGGGTTGGCAGGCGCCACCTTGGCAATGGCTGCGGCAGTGGCGGATCGCATCGATCGCCGGCGTTGGTGCATCCCCAGCAGAAGCGACTGAGTCGTCTATGCACGCCAAACTCGCCCTCGGCCCAGCAGACGACGCAGATTTTAACTAACGCTGTTCTACACGGCCGGAACACGGGTCACTGCTGCGCCGGGGGGCGTTCCATGGTGCGACGCCCCTGCGGCTGGCGGCGCGCGCCTCTCCCCGCCCGTGGCGCCTCCGTCTCGAGCGCGTCGGCCGCCAGCGCCTCCAGAAATTCCGCCGCGGCCGCGTCCACGGACAGTTGCAACAACTCGTCATTGGCGCCCTCGGCGTCTTCGTCCTCGCCGACGGCGGCCGCGTCCGCGTGCATCTCGGCCACGCTCTCGAGCGCCGCATTTTTCGCCGCATCCTTTTGCTGCAGCGTCGCCATGCCCGTGGCGTAGGAGCTGGCCACGCGCTGCATCTTTTCGGCGCTCAGGCCACTGTTGATGCGCGCCAAAAGCGCCGCCGTCTCCTGCATGGCCGTCTGCTGTTCCGCCTGGACGCCGGCAATGCCCAACTGGTGAATCTGCTGCTCCAGCTCCGAAAGATACCTAGGGGGCGGGGGGCAGAGGTGGACAATGGGACAGCGGCCGTACTGCTGTTGTGCAACCAAGTGGCGCTGCGTCTGCTGATAGATCTTGGCCAACTCAAACGCCAGGCGCCGATCGCCATTGCGAATGTGGGCGCGGATCTTGGCCAGCCGCTCGGCCAGATCAAACTCAATGTCTTCGCTCTGGTTCGTCAATTCCGTCTTGAGGCGCTCGAGCAGGCGCCGCTGGTCACGGACCTGTTCCTCGAGTGGCCGCCCAAACAGCGCACCCATGCAGCAGACAACTGACGGCCCCTCCTCCCCCGCCCCGCATGGCTCAGCATATCAGTTTGACGATTTCAACAGGGTTGCGTCAGGGGCGCCGCCGCCGCCGACCGCCGCGTCTGCGAGCGCCGCCAGTATGTCACCGTGGCATGGACCCGGCTTGCACCAGCACCCGAGTACCTTGCCCTGGAGTTCGGGCAGTGCCGCCATAAGCGCCGGCTGCGTCTGGATATACTGGGCATAGGCGGCGGCTGCTAGCTCGGGCGTCCCGTAGGCGGCAACCGTAAAGGGATTGGCCCACTTGCTGCGCGCCAAGTCCCAGCCGCCGCGATGCACCGCGCGGCCAATGTAGATATCACAGTCCTGGACGATGCGCCCGAATTTGCGTTGGAGGCAGACGACGCGCGTCGGTGGCATGGGAGGAGGGCGAATGACGGTCGGCTCACTCACTCCTCATGTTGACCGACCTGCCCGACGAGCTTGTGCGCCACCATCTCGCAGCCGACGGCAGCGATGGCGACATGGCGCGTGTCCTCCGCCTGACGTGTCGCCGCTACCAGGCCCTCTTTGCCGACGTCCATGGGCCCGTGCGGCCAGACTGGAGTGGCGTCTGGTTTGGCATGTACCGCAATCTGGTCGCGGCGCCACTGTACCGCCGCGCCGGCTGTCTCGGCCGATTCGAGGGGGCGTTGCGCGCCGGCCACGTCGACAATTTCCATCATCTCTGGGCAACGCCCCGACTCGATCGACGGCGCACCCTGCACCGACTGCGGTTCTTTGTGTTTCGCTACGCATCGCTGTCCACCATACGGCATATGGATGAGGTGACCACCGAGGCGCAGCGCCACGCCAGTTCCGTCGCCGTCGTATCCCAGGACCGGGACGTCGTATGGTGGCTGCTGTCGTTTGCACTGCCCTGCGAAATCATCCACTGCGTCATTGCCGCCGCCCATCGTGGCGATCTCGCGCTCATCAGATGGCTATTTACGCAGCCAGGCGTCGCGTTGCACTGGCGTGCCGTGCAGATTACGCATGCGATCCCCTTGCTCCGATCTGTGCCCGTGGCGGTGGTGGTTTGGCTGCTCGGTGCGCGGGGCTATGATATGACGGATGCCATACACACGGCCGCCAAGTCGGGCAACCTGCCACTCGTCCAATACCTCGTGGGCCGCGACACGGTCAATCCACATCCCAACGCCGGCGTCATGGCGCTCTGTTGCTGGAGTGGAAACGTGGCGCTCATGGAATGGTACAATGGCCCACTCACCAGATTCTGCGTGCCCTGGGCCCACCGGTCGCCATACGCACCCGACGCCGTTGCCTGGCTGCGCGCCCGCGGCTGTCCCGAATAAAGACCGGCACCCGCTGCGGCAGCAGTGGCCGCCACCGTCGCCGTCAGTTTGGTGATTGATGGCGGCCGCGGCAGAGCGATTGGCGCGCGCGCGTGCCCTGTGTCCCGAGTACGCGGGCGCCGCGCTCATCGACTTGGGCGCCGACGACTGCCGCCCGTGGCGCTACACCCTTGTCGACGGCCAGAGTTTGCCGCCCATGGAGGCGGTGCTGCGACAGGCGACGGAGCAGGCGCGCCACGACTGGAACGAGCAGAATGCCAAGCAGGGCGACATGAGCATTGAGGAGATTATGCAGTGCGAGGAGGCGGAGACGTTTGCAATTGCGCCGCTGCCCGACGGCCGGCCGCTGACGACGACGCTCGTCAACACCGTCAACCAGACGAAGCTGCGTGGCGCCACCATCTACACGCCCTGGTGTCGCGTCGACGAGCGGCTCGAGGGCATTGCGCCGGCGCTCATCCACCAGCGCCTCTTGGGCGTGCTGACGCCGCTGAAGCAGGCGCGCCGGTTCCGCCAGAGCTATCGCACGCCCTTTCGCTGCAACCACGACATTTATCCGTCGCAGCTCAAGATCCAGGAGACGGCGTCGATGAGCGGGCCCATGGGCCGCTTCGCCATCCTCGTCACGGTGAACCTGCTGCGCATCGCCTGCGGCCTGTCGCACCTCAAAATCGACCAGCGCTACTGCGACAATTGCGTCTACGTCACGTACATGCCCTTTCGCATCTCGGTGCCGCGCTTCATCGACCAGAACCGCGAGTGCGACACCAAGGCCACGAAATTCGGCGGCACCGTCGTCGAGAACAAGCCCCTGCTCAAGAAGCGCAAAGTGCTCCTCTTTCCCAATGGCGTCACCATTAGCGTGGGCACCAAGGAACCCCAGGCCATGCGCGAAACCATGGCCTGGTTCGTGCCGCGCATCTGGAACGCCAGCACCCACAAGCGCACCTTTGTCGAATCCCTGTCCTGACTTTATACACAAACAGAATTTGCTGTTCCTCGCCTGAATGCGTTCGTTGCTCTGCACCAATGGCAAATTCCGTTCGCGCATGCCTGACTTACTTGACCGCCCCCTCATTCCACTGTGTCCACATGTCACGCGTCGCCATTTATGCATGGGACCCCCAGGGGACGACACGACTGGGCACCCACCCTTTCCTCACCCACGGGCGCCACACAGAGGCCTACTGCCAGGCCATGGCCACGGCAAGCGGTCGCGAGAGTGGGCGCTTTGTGGTGATTGAGGTGGCGCGAGGGACCGCCGGCACGGTGGATCTCCGCGACGACGGCGCCGATGTGGTGTTGGGCGTCTACATGGTGGACGGCAGCATGGCCTGGATCCGGCCCCCTACAACACTGTTTCGCCCCACGGGCACGGCGACACTGCCGCTCAGCCGGCCCCTCGCCGACGTGGACGTGGCCGCCGTCCAGCGCGCCGACCCCTCGCCTGTCCTCCTTTGCTACCGCACCGAGTACGACCTAATGCCGTGGTGGTGGCCGCTGGGCCCCGGCGGCGAGGACGCTCGGCCCTGGCAACGCGTCGCCGTCTTGGCGCAGGTGCTCAATGGACAGCCGGCCCTGTAGCTGCTCCCCATGGGGACTGACTGAGACGACGAGAAGAAGAGAACGCATGTGTGTGTGTGGGTTTGTCAGGTATTCCTAATTGTCAATCTTGAGGAGGCGGAGTTGGAGGTTGACAACGCCCTCGAGCTCGACATTGTCGGCCTGGAATGCGGCCTGGAGCTTGTTGCCCTGGTGGTCGACGGCGGCGACGGGGGTGACGACGAGGCCAAACTTCTTGAGGTCGAGGAGGGGGAAGTTGGTGGGCCCATACTCGTCAATGGCGAATTTGAGGGCCTCTTCGGCCTTCTCAAGGGGCATGTTGACGACGCCCGGCTGGAACTCGGCGACGGGGGGATTGACGGGCTGGTCGGCGGCGTCGACTTCGAGGTTGTAGAGCGAGTGGATCAGGTGGTTGGCAATAACGACGGCCATCTTCTTGGAGGGCACGCCCTTGCCCATGGGCAGCTCGTACGGCGTGATGGTGCTGCTGAGGTGCTCCTTGGTGGGGAGGCCGTACTTCTTGAGGAAGGAGAGCTGGTCCGAGGCCATGGGGCGGTCGATAAACTCCTTCTCAATCAGGCCCTGCTTGAGGTAGAGGTCGGTCTTGCGAACGGTGAGCTTGATGGAGCCATCCGCCTCGCCAAAGCCAGGATCCTGCTTGGCGGCACGGGTGCCCGAGACGTAGATTTCGAGGGGCGTCAGCGTGTTGGTGCTCATCTGGAGGCTGCCCTTCTCGAGGAAGACTTGGTACTTGCCCTTTTGGATCTCCGCCTGCAGCTCGGGCGCACAGTTGCGCAGGACGAGCTTGGCGTTGCGGTTGATCGCCTCGTTGATGGCAAGGTGAGGGCGGCGGAGGGTGGGATGCATGGGCAGGCGGCTGGCGTCGGCGTTGATATGGAATTGGAGGCTGGCGTCAATGACGCTCGTGTCGTCGCTGAGGACGGCGCGCGCTTCAGCGTCCGAGATGGCGGGCGACCGGTTGAGGCCGTCGGTCTTGATCGAGGACTTGGGGAGGGCCGCCAGGGGCGCCGCCACCACCGACACGTGGCCGACGACGGCATTCTGGCGGAGGCGCACGAGCGCCGCCATCTGGGCATCCATGACGGAGGAGGTGGCAACGGGGGCCTCCGACTCGCCGCCGCCACCATTGGCGTTCATGGTCTTGCTCATGGCGCGCAGATAGGGTGGGAGAGCGTCAGTGCCCGACATGCGAGAGGCCGGGAAAGTAGAACGATGGTGGTAACCCGCTGGGTCGGTCCGCACCGGCTCACCCCCCACTCCCCGAGTCGTGACTGTTTCCCAATCCGTGGATTTAAAAAATGAACTTGCCCGTGGCGTTGGCGCGCAGCAATCCGCCGCCGCCCCCGCGGCCGCGCCCAAACTGCTCCAGCGCCTGCCGCAACCGCGTGATGGCGTCGACCATGATCGTCGGCTTGGCTTTCCACTCCAAATCCTTGTGGTACTGGCTCGTGTGACCCAGCCGCACGCCGAGGTGGAGCGCCGCCATGTACTGCGCAAAGGCCACGGCCAGGTCGGGTCGCGCGTCGAGGTTGGTCAGGTCGTCGAGGGCCACCGCCGGATACCCAAACTTGATGCGCACGTCGCTGTGGGCCAGCGCCAGCATCGTCGTGAACATGTCATCAAAGTAGATGCGCCCCGTGATCAGCGGCTGCTGAATGTAGGCCGCCTCGTGGATGTACTCGCGCTGCATGATCTTGCTCACCTGCAAGTGGTCGCTGGCCGCCTCGCGCTGCAGCTGATGGAGCCGCTGTTCAATCTCGCCAATCGACTGGAGAAACTCCTTGAGGCGCCTCTGGCGGGTGGCCGCCGCGGCCGAGAACTCGGTCAGCAGCAAATCCACGATCAGCGAGAGCACCGACAGCGGCCACGACCGCTGCATCAGCGCCACATTGCCAACGTCGGGGAGGGCCGTGACGTCCGTGCCCACGAGGTAGCGCAGCAGCACGGGCTCAATGGCCTGCGAAATCTCAAAGGGAAACGTCCATTGCTCGGCCGTGGCGTCAAAGAGGGGCGGCGCCGCCGTCAGCACGTCCATCATGGCCGTCGACATGCCGCCCTCGAGGCCGGGCAGGACAACACGCGCCATGACATCGGAGGAAATGCGGTTGCGGTTGGCGCTATCGAGGTCTACATTCGCTGTCCCACTAAACAAGGCCATGAACTCGTCTGCCTTCCACGCAGTGGGCGTGTATCGCTTCATATTCGTATTTTTCTGCATCTCTTCTAGCCAATTCACTGCATCCGGTGGCATATAGACGACGGAGTTGTCGTGGGGTGGCAATGCAATCTTCCCATAGGTGATGCTATCCTGGAGGTCGCCGACGGCGGCGCGGCCCCTCGTCCCAGGGACAAGGCTGTGGTAGAAAAACTGCCGGCGCGTGTTGCTGCGGTACTTGTCCGTGTTTGGGGGGTCGACGCCCACCATGCGCCGCAGGTAGAATAGGGGCGTTGCCCGCGGACGAGGGAGCGGCGAGGCCACCTCCCCCTTGGCATCCGCAGCGCCCCCCTCCTTTGCGGGCGGGGGCGGGGGTGGCGCCACGGTCGCCTTTTCAGGCGTGTCGACATTGTCCGGATTGGCGGCCAGCGCGTCGGCAAAGCGAAAGACGGCGGGCGAGAGAAAGGCCGTCACGGCGATGCGCGCATTCTTATAGTCCAAGAGCGAGGGGAAATTGCGGCGATAGTGGTACGGGGATATGGCGTTCTTGGCCTGTTTATCCCAGAGGATGCCCTCCAACAAAAATTTCCGGACATTCCCTGCAACGACAGCATCGGTGAACACGTCACCAAGGTTGGTAAACTGAAGGCCAGCCTTAGAAACGGTGCCCGCTGTTTCCAAAATACCGCCGTCTAGGCGACGGAACTGCGCTGGTGTCACGACAGTGGCAGTAGCGAAATTTGCACCAGCAGCATCCAGTTGATCCGACAATGGAAGCAAAGACTCCGTATACAACGGCGGTATCACCGTAAACAGCGCAACCATCTCCTTGAGTTTTTTGCTTTCTTTAGGCGCAACCATAACATCCATTACGACGTCGGCGAAAAATACATTCGTTGCGAGCAATTCATCGGGCGTTGGGAGGGCCGCCTCAATGTCCCAGCTGGCAATGCCCGGCAGCGACTGCAGGCCCTGCCAAAGCGCATACAAGAGGACATCGCTGAGCAGGCGCCCGAGGTCGCACCGATCCAGGTCGGCGACGCCATTTGCAATCGGCGGCAGATCTTTGCGATGGATGATATCCCGCTGAATAACATAGATGGCAACCCGCCATGTTGCATCGAATACGGTCGTTTTATCGTCGATTGTTGCAACTGCCCCATAACCGCCAATAGCGTCCACGAGCGCCGCCATGGTATATATGCGTTTGTCCATGGCCAGAATATGCTTGACCGCCGCCAGGTCGTCGGCGGAAATCACCTGCTTCGATGCCGCATCCGCCGGATCCGTAATCGTGGCCTTGCCGAGTTTCGCCCGGAGCCACTCGTACTGCCAGGCCATGTAGGCGGGCCAGTAACACGTCTCGTACACGCGATTCGTGCCAATGGGGCGACGCCACGCCGCGAGGCCGGCCACATCGTCGAGTTCGCGCGCCGGCCGAATCACTTGATTGTGAATGAGAACCTCCTCCTGCTGCAGCTCCGCAACAATCTTCTTGTACTCGGCCAACTCCTTGGTCTTCTTGTCGGCCTGGAGGGCGAGGCGCTCGTTCTCCAGCTTCTTGGTCTGCCGCAGATTCTCTTCCTGCATGAGCTGCGTCCGGAGGGCGCCCGTACGAATCACCGCCGTCGTTGGCAAATTCACCAGCTGCGAAAAGAGGGCGGCAAACCGATAGTCGCGGTGCGCCAAAATCGTGTCCAGGCGCTGCGTCACATCGGCCTGCACGATTGGATTAAAGGGCTGCAATTCTTCCTGGCCAGCAATCAACGCGCCCGTGTTGGGGTTGCGCTCCCAGCCGTCGCCCGCGGGAATCTGCGGCGTCTTCTTTTCATCGTAGACAATCCCAGGCATCTGAACGGACGACTGGCCCTCCTTGATGCCCAGCGACACGGCGTCGAGACGGGCCAATAGATCACCGCCTTCGCCGAGCCGCGGCCGTTTGGCGACGAGGCCTGCATTATCAGCGGCGTCTTCGGGCACGGCGCGCTTGCTCATGGCCGATTGCCAGGGGGGCGAGTGAGATGGATGAGCGAGCCGCGACAGTCCCGCGCCGAAAAGAAACTGACCGCCCACTCCCGCGCAGACGCTGTAAAAAAAGATGGCACGTGGTTGTTACAGAAGGGGGTAGTCAAAGGCGGCGAGGCCCGAGCGGTCGGGCGCGTCCCAGAGGATGGAGACGCGGTCGCTGCTGTCGTAGATGCTGTGGACGCGAGCCATGTTGGCGTGCAGCGTCTGTGAGAGGACGCTGGCGAGGCACTGCGGCTGGGCGCCGAGGCCGTCGGCGAGCGCCTCCCCGAGATCGTCGACGACGACGCCAATCGCATAGTCGGGCACGCCGCTCTCGACGACGCGGGTGCCAATCATGGCGAGGGCGTGCTGCAGTTGCGCCGCCTGCGCGACCGTGGTCGTGCTCATGGCGCTCGTGCTCACGGCGGCGGGCGCCGTCACGTGCAGGCGCTGACCGACGGCGGGGGCGCCGCCCTCAAGGGCCGGGCGCACCAGGTGGTGAATGGCGGCGGCGAGCACCTGGTTGGCCGCCATGGTCGTCTTGAGGTCGGCAGGGGCGGTGGCGCGCTGGTTCGAGAGGTGCGATAGGGCGGCCTCCATCATCTGCTGGGCCGTGGGGCTGCGAATGGCCTCGCGCAAGATGGCGGCCATGGTGGTGGTGCTGTCATCGTAGGCCATCATCGTGCGGCCGGGCTCGTAGTGGACGTAGACGGCGTACAGGTAGTTCTGCACAAAGCGGAAGGCGACGAGGGGCTGGCGCTCCTTGCTCTGGTTCGTGTAGACGATAAAGTTGCCGTCCTTCTTCATCTGCGCAATGGCGTCGTTGGAGACGTCGTCGAGGAAGAGCTGGAAGTACCACTTCCACTTGTTCGTCTCCTTGCCCTTGGAGGTGCGCGTAAAGAACTTGAGGCCAAACTGGCCGCCCTTGAAGACACTCTCGGCGCCCTTCTTCTTCTTCTTCTCCTTGACAAGGTCGGAGAGCTGCAGCTTCTCCGTCTTGAGGACAAACTCCTTGATCTTGGAGGAGGCGTCGGCCGCCTTGTAGGTGCGCGCCATAATGTTGCCCAGGCGGCGCGAGGGCCCTGCGATCGTCGCCAACTTGAACAGGTTGACGCCCGCATCCTTGATCTCGCCCTCCATGGTCATCTCCGACTCGGTCTCCGTGCCAAACAGCGCCTTGGCCTCGAGGGCGGCGATGCTCTCCAGGAACGTGCGTGCCCGCGCGTCCTTGATGGTGGCGGTCGGCGTGTAGATGGCCAGCGGCAGGATAATGGCAGCGTCGCGGCCCTGTGTCACACCATACTTGTCGAGGGCCACAGCAGGCGCGGCGGCGGCGGCGCTGTCCAGCTTGAGTGCCTGCATCGCCTGGATAAAGGAGCTCGCTTCCGCCGCGACCGGCGCATTGTTGTCCATGTCGCGCGCCTCCGTCCAGAGCTTGGCCACGGCCATTTGTGTGGCATAGTCATTCTTCGTCGCGCTCGCCTCGGCAAAGAGGGCGTTGATCTTGTCCATGTAGAAGCGGCGTGCCGCGTCCGTCTCGAGCTCAACGGCGTGGCGCAGGGCATCAATGCGGAGCCCATTCCGGGTCGCTTCGGACGACGCCAGCGCGACCTGCTCCAAGGAGGCGGGCATCGGGTCCTTCCAGAACTGGTACCACTTCTTCTTCTTTTTCTTCTTCTTCTCGCCCGAGTCGCTGTCCGTGTCGTCGTCATGCTTTGCCTTCTCCGACTTGGACCGCTTGGCCAGGTACTCGCCGAGTGGGATGAGACTGCGTGTGTCAGCCGCCTTGGACGCCAGCGCCTGTGCAATCATGGGCTGGAGGTCGTCATCTGGCGCCGCCGCGAGCGAGGCCGACTTGCTCTGCATGGCCAGGTACTCGCCAATGGGAATCAGCGTGCCATCGGGCACAGCATCGCCGCGGAGCGACGCCATGTACTCGCCAATGGGAATCAGCTTGCGGCCGACCGCCTTGGTGGCGACAACGGGCGCAGCATCACCGTGGAGCGACGCCAGATACTCGTGCATGGGAACGAGCGCGGGGTTGCGCAACGGCGGTGGCACATCCGCCGCCGCCTCAGCCTCGTCAGTGTCGGTCGCGCGGGTCGCGGCGGGAATCCCCTCCTCCTCCTCCTCGTCGTCATGATGATGCTCAATATGGTGGACGTCCAACTGCGCCGAGCGCCAGTCGGACAAGTTCATTGTCGTCGATTCGGGGGCCGCCAGTTTGGGAACCCGGCTGCGCACAGGCGCGGCATCCGAAAGTAGACTCAGTCGCGGAAGCATGGCAGCTCCGAAAATGTAGTGGAACCGCCAATGTCATCCCGGGTGGCCGATCGTCCGCCCCCCTCACTTGATTAAACGGGGCGTTCCGTCAAAAAAAAATATGACGCAATGGCGGCCGCGGCGACGGGGCCGCAAAATCGCCGACGAACTGCCGGCCCATGTCGTGGCAGCCCTGAAGAATCATAGCGTACCCGAGCGCCTGTCCTACCAGTTTCCCATGGACGCGCGCCTGCTCGTGGACGCCGGCTTCTATCTCACCTTGCTGGCGGGACTCGCCGCCGTCTTTCTCATCATTGCCGTCGTCGCCATTCACGCCGACGCCGGACTTGCCCTGCTAACGACCAATGCGCGATAACATACATACATGGACATTAAATGTTATGCGCAAAGGGAAATTGCTTTTTGTGTCACTCCGAGTGATACGAAAACGTCGACGGGCATCCAAGGATTGCTAGAATAAAAGAACATTCCGTTCGTCTATGGTGGACATTTTTTTTTTTAAATAAGTTACTGTGCGCGGGTGCCGCCCCCCTCGAGGAAGGTCCGATATCGGGCGAGCATGGTGTGCATCTTGTCCGACCGGGTAGCCTTGTCGTCCTCGCTGGGCGGCGCCACCTGCACGAGGTGCGTCATCTCGCTCATGACGCGATCGCGGCGCACCAGGCGGTAGGTGGGCAGTAGGCGCAGATAGACCACGACGCTGGCCTCCGTAATGTGAATGTAGTCCTCGAGCAACAGGTCGGCGTGGGCGTGCGTCATGCCGCGGTCTTCGAGCGCGCCCAACAGGGCCTGCAGGCCCAGATTCACCAGGGCGCGAATGGCCGCGCTGCCCGCGTAGGGGTCGGCGTTGAAGGCCTCCGTCGCCGGGAAGGCAAACTGCAGGGAGGGAACGCCGGCGCGATCGTTGCGGCGCAGGGGCAGGGCGGCGTTGACGGCGGCCGTCGCCTCGGCCAGCGCCCCCGCCGTGACGAATTGAAAGGGAAAGTCGCGCGCGGCCGCGGCAAAGACGGCCGACGTCGGTGCCACCTGGCCGAGGACTTGGCACAGAAAATCGACCGTGCGGGGAATCTCCGTCTCCTCCATGACGGAGGCGCCCGTGGCCGGATTGCGCGACGCCACTGCATTGGCCTTGGCGCGCGCCGACTCATCCGTCATCACCGCGTGGAGCGTCGTCGAATGGACGGCGACCGCCGACGCCGGCAGCACCACATTGGTCGCCACCGCCTGCG
>Ga0316626_10000441_pt1 | contig 16006 bp, 11 predicted proteins | sample OWC_Aug_T1_C1_D5_FD_207656 | JGI IMG/M metagenome (GOLD analysis project Ga0316626, IMG submission 207656) | Wetland soil microbial communities from Old Woman Creek delta, Ohio, United States - OWC_Aug_T1_C1_D5_A | ecosystem: Environmental > Terrestrial > Soil > Wetlands | place: USA: Ohio...
GCGGTCCTCCTCGAGCGGGGTCTCGATGACGAACGGGTGCACGCTCACCGATCGACCGTCGGGCGCGGCCAGATCGAGGATCTCCTCGCGCCGTCCGGCGAGATGCACGAGCCGGGCGAACGGGAGGCCGCACGCACACGGCTCGAGCGTCATCGCCGCGAGATCGCTCACTTCATAGCGGATGATGGGAAAGGTCCGATTGAAGAGATTGGTGACGACGAGCCCCGCTCCCAGCTCCCCGGGCAGGGTCGCCGCGCCGTTTTCCTTCACCACCTCGATCACGGCGGCATCCTCGTAGATGTGAAGGCCCGCATGGGCCGCGCATTCGCCGGCGATGATCAGGGTCTCGGTGAGGCCATAGAAATCGAACATCTCGATCCCCCACGCGTCGCGCACACGTCGCCGCGTGCCGGCGGTCACCGTCTCGCCGCCGGAAAAGACGAGGCGCGGCCGGATGGCGAGCCGGCCCGCAAGCTGTTCACCGGCGAGAAGCCCGAGGATCGATGGATAGCCGCCGAGGATCTGCGGAGCGTAGGTGTTGAGCACCGTCACCTGTTCGGCGAGTGGAACATTCGCCGAGAGGCGGAGGCCGCGAAGGCCCCGCGCTCCTCCACCCGAGAAGCTCGACGTGAGCTGCGTCGATACGTGCATCGGATGCTGGGTCGCGATACCGGCGATGCGCGGGCGCGTGACCGCGGCGCGCAGGAGAGCAAGCGCACCGGCCCGGCCGCGACCGCCCAGCGCAAAGCTCGCGCTCCGCACGATGAGCGCCATGCCGGCGGCCCACTCGGTGCGATGGTAGGGAAAGACCGCCGGTTCACCGGTCGTGCCCGAGGTCACGACGAAGCGATAGTCGGGGAGATGCTCGGCCCGCGGGCTGTGAGGCAGCGCCGTCCCCGACTCCCACGCGCTCGCCAGGCGCCGCTCGAGCTCGGCGCGCACGCCCGCGCGGCGGAGGCCCGGATCGGTGACCACATCGTCGAAGCGCTCCATGAGGAGCGCCTTCGTCACCGGGGGCAGGTGCGGGAGATCCGCCGCCCGGGGCGCTGCGGCCGCGTCCTGCACTCCCCAGTGGCGGCGATAGAAACGCGACGTGCGGCAGGCGTGGGCGAGGAGATCGTCGAGGCGCCGCGCCTGCTCGGCGCGCACGGCGGCGCGCGGGGCTGTCTCGAGCGGGGCGAGGCGGCGGTAGTAGATCCCGGCCGCCGCGGCCAGCTCGCGAAAGAACCGGCGGTCAGTCACCGCGCTCAACCATCGCGATCATCGCCCGTAGCGGCCCATGAGCTCGGTGCGCGCGAGGATATGACCTTCCGCGGCGGCGAGCACCTCGCGCATCGTCGTGCCGGCGGGCAGGCCGAGCTGGCGATCGAGGGCGAGGAGCCGGAAGAAGTAGCGATGGGCAGGGCCGCGCGGCGGGCACGGGCCGCCGTAACCGAGCTTCCCGAAGTCGTTCTTGCCCTGCACGGCCCCACCGGCGACCGCCGCCGTGCGTGGCAGCGCGGCCGGAAGCTCCGTCAGACCCGGGTCGAGGTCGTAGAGCACCCAATGCACCCAGGTGCCACGCGGCGCATCCGGATCATCGCAGAGGAGCGCGAAGCTCTTCACTTGCGCCGGCGCCCCGCTCCAGACCAGAGGCGGCGAGATATCTTCGCCGTCGCAAGTGTGCAGGTTGGGAATGGTCTCGCCGGGCGCGAATGCGCTCGAGGTAAGCGCGAACCCTCCCGATTCCATCGGCGTCTCCCTGGTCGCGGCATCGCGATTGCCGCCGCAGGCGAGCGCCGCGCCCGCGAGGACGAGGACCAGCCCCCGTCTCAGCGCCCGCCTCGGCACCGGTTCTCGATTTCCTCAGCCAGGCTCATCACATCGAGGATCTGCTCGTCCGAGACATAGCTCTCAGCCCCCTCGGTGATGCGGCGCACGAACACATCCAGATCTGCTGCGAACAGCGGCTTGGTCGGAACCGGCGGCATCGTTTCGAGAACGCCGCGCTCGCAGCGCACCTCCCAGTCCTCGCGGCGCGGGAGCCCGCGCCCGCGCCGGTAGTCGAGCCGGCAGCGCCCGCCGTGCACGAAGCGCAGATCCACGACGAGCCGTTGCTCTTCCTCGCTCTCGTCAAACACCGCGTCCTCGATGCCCGCCGGGCCGAACAGATCAACGAGCCGGCTCAGGCGCGATATGCCGGAGAAGGATGGGAACCCGGCCAGACGCATATCGGCGATCCAGCCCTCGGAGTTGGCCTCGGTGTGATAGAGACCATCGATCGGCCGGCCGAGCCCGCGCGCGACCCGCCGGAGCGCGAGCTGCGAACCGCTCAGGAGCTCGATGTGCTCGACATGGAGCACGCGCCCGCGCTCGTGGGCGAGATCGAAGAGATGCACGGCATCATCATGCGAGAGCGCGAGCGGATACTCGCAGAGAACATGCTTGCCGGCATCGAGCGCCGCCTCCGCCTGCGCGACGTGGGCCGCATTCACAGAACAGACGAGGATCGCGTCCAGCTCGGGGCTGGCCACCAGATCCTCGAAGCGGTGCGTGCCCGTATCCGCCTGGGACGAAGCGACGCCGGCGAGCGTCACATCGTCGCGCTCGCTGATCGCCCGCATTCGCGCCCGCCCGGCGCGGCCTGCCCCCACGATTCCCACCCGCAGCATTTTGCCTCCTTGCAGACTGATACGTGCAGACCGATCAATGTATACCGATCCATGTTCCCAGCGCATCGTCGCGCCGGAAAAGCGATCCCCATGGTACCACCGCCGAGCCGCCGGTCGGCCCCCACCCCGATCCGCTACGACCCAATGCGCCGCCCGGCTCGCCGGCGGTCGGCGGCCTGCCGCCGGTCGCCGTCCCCGCTGCCAGCGCGTTCCACGCTGCCGGCGCGTTCCCCACCGCCGGCGCGTTCCCCACCGCCGGCGTGCTCGTCGCCGCTGATGCGCTCACCACCGCCGTTACGGTTTTCGACCTCGATCGCCGCGAGGCGCTCCGGCATGCTCCTGCTCAGCCGCTCGGCGAGCGGGTTCCCGGCGCTTCCCCGCGACATCCGGTATACGAGTTGCTCGAAGTAGGCGATGGTCGGCGCTAACCCCTCGCGCAGAGAAACGGTCGGCGACCAGCCGAGGAGCTTGCGAGCGAGCCCGATGTCCGGCTGCCGCTGCACCGGATCGTCCTGGGGCAGCGGCTGCGTGAGGATCGGCGACTTCGAACCGGTGATCTCGCGCACGGTCTCAGCAAGTTGCCGGATGGTGAACTCCTCGGGGTTTCCGAGATTCACCGGGCGACTCGCGCCCTCGGCATTCATGAGCGCGATGAGCGCACCGACCATGTCCGAGACAAAGCAGAAGGAGCGCGTCTGAGTACCGGCGCCGAACACCGTGATCGGCTTTCCCTGCAGCGCTTGCACGATGAATGAGCTCACCACACGCCCGTCATGGACCGCCATGCGCGGGCCATAGGTGTTGAAGATCCGGGCGATGCGGATGTCCACCGCGTGCTGGCGATGGTAATCCATCATCAACGTCTCGGCCACCCGCTTGCCTTCGTCGTAGCATGAGCGCGGGCCGATCGGGTTCACGTGACCCCAGTAGGATTCCGGTTGCGGGTGCACCTGTGGATCGCCGTAGACCTCCGAGGTCGACGCCTGCAAGATACGCGCTCGCGTGCGCTTCGCGAGCTCCAGCATGTTGGTCACGCCGAGCACGTTGGCATGGATAGTGCGCACCGCGTCGTGCTGGTAGTGAATGGGTGACGCCGGGCACGCGAGGTTGTAGATCTGATCGCACTCGATATCGATGTAATTGATGACGTCGTGCCGGATCAGTTCAAAATGGTGGTGGCCGAGGAGCTTCTGTACGTTGTGCTTGCTCCCGGTGAAGTAGTTGTCAAGGCACACGACGTCGTGACCTTGCTCCACTAGACGCTCGCTGAGATGCGAGCCGATGAACCCGGCGCCGCCGGTTACCAGGATGCGCATTTTCCAGTGTCTCTCCCTCGGCTCCGGTCGCGAAGCTGATGCCTTGGGGGCCGTGGCCAGACCGGCTCGCTCGTTCCGGCTCGCTGGGGGACCCAGGCCAGAGCCAGAGCGGAAGGTCTGGCCTGCCAGGCGGCTGTCAAATGGATGGGGATGGGCCCAGGAGCCGCTGGCGAAGCGATCCCGCGAGGCGAATGGTACGCCCCTCGTGATTCCAGGTCACTCCACCGGGACACGGTGTGGCCGTCGGTCGAAACGATCGGCCGCCGCACGCGCGGCAGTTTGCGCGAAACTCACGGTAAATTCTAGCAGCGAGTGAACTTGAGGGTCAAGGCCGGCAGCCTCCCTGCAGCCTTCTCGCGCCCTCGAAGTCAGGCCGGAAGCTCGCGGAGCGGGTGCGAACTCCCCCCGCGCCGCTCGTCCAACCGGCGGCCATGCCCGCACTTCCGGAAACCAAGCCGCCCTTGGCTGCGTCATAAGACCCGGACCCCCGCGCTGCTGGACTCCTCGATTGGACACGCCCGCGGCCAAGGGCCCACGATCGTTCGCTCGCTCCCCTTCTAGCCGCGCCAACCTGCCGCCCCTGGCGCTCAGGAACCCCTTGCCCAGCATGAACCCGAGAAAGCTCATGAGCCGCCGTCCGCTTGTCCTGGTCGCCTCGCTGGCCCTCATTCTCACCGCCTGCGGCGGCCGAACCGGGGACCGGGCCACGCAGGAGAAGGGGGCGGCCGCCGAAACCAACGCTCGGACCGAGAAGGATATGGCAGCCAATAACCGCGGAGACATTCCCGAGATCCAGTTCGAGAAGTACACCCTGCCCAACGGCCTCCAGGTCATCCTGCACGTGGACCGCAAGCTGCCGATGGTCCACGTGAACCAGTGGTTCCACGTGGGCTCGAAGAACGAGCGCCCGCGCCGGAGCGGCTTCGCGCACCTTTTCGAGCACCTCATGTTCCAGGGATCGATCAACGCGAAGGGCGAGTACTTCGCCACCGCGGAGGAACTCGGTGCGAACCTGCGCGAGGGCGGGGTCAACGGCACCACGAGCAACGACCGCACGAACTACTTCGCGACCGTGCCGTCCGCCAATCTCGAGCGGCTCCTGTGGCTCGAGTCGGACCGCCTCGCCACGCTCGCCGACGCGATGACGCAGGCCAAGCTCGACAACCAGCGCGAGGTGGTGCGGAACGAGCGACGCGAGAACCTCGAGAACCAGCCGTACGGCCGCTTCTGGTCGCTCATGCTCGAGAACGTCCACCCGGCCGGGCATCCGTACGACCACACACCGATCGGGAGCCACGAGGATCTCGAGGCCGCGACCCTCGAGGACGTGAAGGAGTTCTTCCGCACCTACTACACGCCCAACAACCTCTCGCTCGCGATCGCCGGCGATTTCGATCCGGCCGAGGCCAAGCGGCTCATCGAGAAGTACTTCGGCTCTATCCCGCCCGGTCCGGCCCTCGACCGCCCCGGCCGCTGGGTGCCGGCGCTCGTCGGCGAGAAGATCGTCGAGGTCAAGGACCGAGTGCCCCAGGAACGGACCTTCCTGGTCTGGCCCGCGCCCGAGTTCTTCGGGGAGGACCAGCACGAGCTCGACATCGCGTCGGCGATCCTCGGCGATGGCCTCTCCTCCCGCCTCAACAAGATTCTCGTCTACGACAAGCAGCTCTGCACTGAGGTATCGGTCTACAACGTCACGCTCGAGATCTCCGGCCTCTTCGTCGTGGACGCGACGGCCCGGCCCGGTGAGTCGCTCGCCGAGATCGAGCGCATCGTGAGCGAGGAGCTGGCCGGTCTGGCCAGGATCGCACCCACCCAGGAGGAAGTCGACCGCGCCAAGGTCAAGCGCGAGTACACCTTTGTGAGCGGCCTCGAGTCGATCGGCGGCTTCGGCGGCAAGGCCGATCTCCTCAACATGTACAACACCTATCTCGGTGATCCCGCCCGCTTCGACGAGGAGATCGAGCGCTATCACGCGGTGACCGCCATCGGCGTGCGCGATGCGGTCGCGCGCTGGCTCGACAACCGGAACCGCCTCCTCATCCACTTCCGCCCGGAGAACGCCGAGCCGCCGGCCGTCGCGGCGCTCGATCGCTCGGTGGCACCGCCGCTCGGCGTCGATCGCCCGTTCAACGCGCCGGCGGTCGAGTCGGCGCAGCTCGACAACGGCCTCGCCCTTTTCGTCGTCACGCGGCCCGAGCTGCCCAAGGTGGCGGTGACGCTCGCCACTCGCGCCGGCAGCGTGGCCGATCCGGCGGGCAAGGACGGCCTCGCGCACCTGACCGCGAGCACGATCATGTACGGCACCAAGTCCCGGCAAGCGCTCCCGATCGAGAACGACCTCGGGAACCTCGGCACCGCGCTCTCTGGATCGGCCCAGCGCGAGCTGGCCGTCCTCGGGTTCGAGGTGCTCAAGCGCAACGTCGCGCCGGCACTCGAGATCTTCGCCGATGTGGTGCGGAACCCGGCCTTTCCCGCCGAGGAGGTGACGCGCGAGAAGAACCGCCAGCTTGACGCGCTGGCCCAGGAGAACAAGGATCCGTACGAGCTCTCTTCGCGGATCCGGGGTATGCTCGCCTTCGGACCGGCGCATCCCTACGGGCGACCGATGCGCGGTTTGCCGGCGACGGTCGAGGCGATCACGCCCGCCGATCTCGTCTCCTTCCACTCCACATACTGGAAGCCGGGCAGCTCGGCCCTGATCTTCGTCGGCGATGTGACACTCGCCGAAGCCACCGACCTCGCCAGGAAGCATCTGGGCGGCTGGAGCGGCGGCGCCGCGCCGGCGGTGAGCATCCCCGCGCCGGCACCGGTCGGCCAGGGCAAGATCTACATCGTGGACCGGCCGAACGCGCCGCAGACCGTGATCTCGCAATTCGTCCCGGCGCCCAAGCGGACGAGCGACGACTACTACGCGCTCCGGCTCGCCGACGCGGTCTGGGGCGGCGGCGGCTTCGGCACGCGCTTGAACCTGAACCTGCGCGAGGACAAGGGCTACACCTACGGCGCCTTCTCGACCGTGGCGCTGTACAGCGCGATGGGCATCTGGCGCGCCGGAGGCGGCGTGCAGTCTGACAAGACCACGGAGTCGCTGGTCGAGTTCGCCAAGGAGATGAACGGGCTCGCCGGGCAGAAGCCGATCACAGCCGTGGAGCTGGCCAAGGCGCGCGCGGTGTGGATTCGCGGATACGCGCAGCAGTTCGAGACCTACGGCCGGGTCGGCGGCCAGATCGCCGGGCTATGGGCTCTCGGCCTGCCGATGACCGAGCTCCAGCACGAGCCGGCTGCAGTCGAGGCGACGACGCTCGAGCAGGTGAACGCGGCGGCACGCAAGTACGCGGTGCCCTCGGCGGCGACCTATCTCCTCCTCGGCGATCGCGCCAGGATCACCACCGGCGTGCGCGGGCTCGGGCTCGGCGACGTGGTGGTGCTCGACGAGGACGGAAAGCAGGTCTCCGCGCGCTAGCGCGCGCCGCCGAGAATCGCCGGCAACGTCGCCATCGCGTGCGCCTCCGCCGCGGCGAGGGCGGCCGGGCCCGCCGCGATCCGTCGCACGCCGACCGGCGGCACCTCGGGCTCGATGAGCACGACCCGCTCCCCCCGCACCCGGGCCAGCTCGAGCTTCGTTTCCAGCTCTTGCGCGCGCAGGATGTCGATGCCGCGCCCCAGCAGGTGCAAGGGCGCGAAGAAGCGCCGCGCGAGGCCTGGCCAGCGACCTGCGGTGCGACTCCGCAGGAAGTGAACGAGAATCACGTCCGCACGCACCCCCAACAGCTCCGCGAGCGGCACCTTGTCCACGAACGCTCCGTCCACATGATCGCTCTCTCCGACGCGCACGCTCGAGAAGAGGAGGGGATGCGCGAGCGAGGCGTGCACGACCGGCGCGAGGAGGCCCGACTGGAAGACGGCACGACGGCCGGTCGTGAGATCGGTGGTCACGATGTGCAGCGGAAAGCGGCACTCCTCGAAGGTGCGCACCGGAAGGGCCCGGTCGAGGAGAACGCGCAGGCGGTCCCCCTCAAGAAGTCCCGTCCACCCACGAAAACCGGTCAGGACGGCGCGGGCGAGCGCGAGCCCGCGCCGCGGTTCCCAGAAATCCTCGCGCCGGAGGCCGGTGAGGAGTCGCTCGATCTCGGCGCCCGAGCACCCCCCCGCCCACAGCGCGGCGACGAGCGCCCCCGCGCTCGAGCCAGCGACGGCCGCCGGCGTGACGCCCTGCCGCTCGAGCGCCTTCACGAACCCGGCATGGGCGTAAAACCCGAAGTAGGCGCCGGGCAGGCAGACGGCCACGCGCATCGCGAGCGGAGTCCTCAGTCGGCCGGGCGCGCTTCACCAGCGCCACCCATCTTGCCGACGCCACCCAGGCGGTCGTACATCGACGCGACCTCGGCCCGCACGCGGTCGTACTCGCGGAGGAGCTCGCGCGACTTCTCGCCGTTCGCGTACACCTCGGGGGTCGCGAGCTCGGTCTCGATCTCGGCCTGACGCGCCTCGAGCCCCTCGATCGCCTTCATGAGGCGGCTCTCCTCGCGGGCTCGCTCCCGCTCGATCCGCTCGCGCTCGCGCTTGTCGGCGCCGGGGCGCGCGGGCTTGATGGCGGCCTTTGCACCCGCGGTCTTCGCGCCCGCTGCCTTGGCTGCCGCCTTGCTGCTTGCCGTCGCGACAGCTGCTTCGGCCTTGCCCTTGCCGTGCTGCCTTGCCAGCACCGCCCGCGCCGGATCCTCGCGATAGCCGGGGAGCGGCCGCCCCTCCCGCCACAGCCGCTCCGCGTAATCGCTGAAGTTCCCGGGGAAGTCGCGAACGACCCCGCCCACGTTCACCTCGATCACACGCGTCGCGATGGCATCGATCAGATGCCGGTCGTGGGTGACGAGAACGAGCGTACCGTCATAGCGTTCGAGCGCGTCGAGAAGCACTTCCTTCCCCGCCATGTCGAGGTGGTTCGTCGGCTCGTCGAGGAGGAGGAAATTGACGGGTGTGAGGAGCGTCTTGGCGATCGCGAGGCGCGCCTTCTCGCCGCCCGAGAGCACGCGCACCAGCTTCCACACGTCGTCCCCGCGGAAGAGGAACGAGCCGAGGAGCCCGCGGAGCCGCTCCGGGGTCTCGCCCGGCGCGACCTCCGCCACCTCTTCGAGCACGGTGTGCTCGAGATCGAGACCGTCGGTCGTGTGCTGCGCGAAGATGGCGACGAGCGTCCGCTCGTCGGCGATCCGCCGCCCGGCCTGCACCGGTTCGCTCCCGCCCAGGATGCGGAGGAGTGTCGACTTGCCGGCTCCGTTCGGGCCGACGAGCGCCACCTTCTCGCCGCGCTCGATGTGGAGATCGAGCCCGCTGAATACGGGCTCCGCGGCGCCCGCATACGTCTTGTGGATGCCCTTGAGCTCGATCACCACCCGGCCGGCGCGGGGCGCCGGCGCGAAGCTGAAGCGGATCCGCTTGTCCTCCCCGCGCACCTCGATCCGCTCCATGCGCTCGAGCATCTTCTCCTTGCTCTTGACCTGTCGCGCCTTCGAGTTCTTGGCGCGGAAACGCTCGACGAAGCGCTCGAGCTCGGCGACGCGCTTCATCTGGTTCTCCTGCGTGGCGAGGAGCGCCGCCCGCCGCCGCTCGCGCTCGACCGCGAAGAACGAGTAGTTCCCGGCGTAGCTCTCGAGCCCGCCGCCGGTCAGCTCGTAGACCTGGCGCGCGGCGCGATCGAGGAAGGTGCGATCGTGCGAGATGATGACGACCGTGCCTGAGAACTCGTCGAGGTACTCCTCGAGCCAGGCGAGCGACGGGATGTCGAGGTGGTTGGTCGGCTCGTCGAGGAAGAGGTGCGTGGGGCGGGCGAGAAGGAGTCGGGCGAGCGCGACCCGCATGCGCCAGCCGCCGGAGAGCGCAGCGAGCGGCCCGTGGATCTGCGCGCGCGCGAGGCCGAGCCCCGAGAGCACGCGCTCGGCCTCGGCGCGCATCCGGTAGCCGTCGGACTCCTCGAAGAGATGCTGGAGGTCGCCGAGCCGGCGGAGCAGCGCCGGGAGCTCGGGATGCCCCTCGGCGAGGCCCGCGATCTCCTCGGCGAGCTCCACCTGCTCGCGCTCGACGTCGAGCACTGCCTCAAAGGCGCCGAGCGCCGAAGCGAGCGCCGTCTCGCCGGCCAGCGGGATCTCCTCCTGCGGTAGGTAGCCCGTCCGCACGTGGCGCGAGCGGGAAACCTGGCCCTCCTCGGGCTCGATCTCGCCGAGGGCGATCCGGAGGAGCGTCGTCTTTCCGGCGCCGTTCGGACCGACGAGGGCCACGCGCTCGCCATCCCCGAGCGTCCAGTCGAGGTCGCGGAAGAGGACGCGGGCGCCGAAGGAAAGGCCGATGTGGTTCAAGGACAGCACGGCTCACATGGTAGCAAAGGCGGCAGGTCGGGGCGAAACCGCGCGCCCAGCGAGACCCGGCCGGTGGACCGGCTCGCACCTCTCTGCTAGCCTCTCGGCGGTCGCGCCACGGAATCGCACTACTCGATCGGAGAAGACGATCTCAGGAGATCTTCCGATGATGAACACGAAGCGCCTGGTGCAAGCCTCCGTCATCCTCGCCCTGGCCCTCGCCACGCCGGCTCATGCGAGCTGGCTGCTCGGGCTGTCGGCCGGCGGTCAGATGGGCCTGAGCCACACCGGCGGCGACGTCGACGAGGATTCCTTCCTCATCGGAGCCAACGCCCGGATGGAGCTGCTCTCGATCGTCGCCGCGGAGATCGCCGTCGACTACCGCAACGAGAGCCTCGATCAAGGAGACATCAGCACCGTCCCGGTGCAACTCAGCGCGATGTTCACCCTGCTTCCGTTCATCTACCTGACGGCGGGTGTCGGCTGGTACGACATCAGCGTCGATGGGGACCTGAAGGAGCAGTTCGGGGAGGGGGATCTCAGCAACACCGGCTATCACACCGGGGCCGGCGTCGGGATTCCGCTTCCAGGACCATGGTCCTTCGTCGGGGACGCGCGCTACGTCTTCCTCAACTACGGGGAAGACCTCGAGAACTTCCGCCAGAACGCCGACTACTACCAGATCACGGGCGGACTCCAGTACAAGCTGTTCTGAGCCTGGAAACAACGGGCGCCGGGTGAACCGATTCCAGGAGCTGGAGCCGGTCTTGCTGGGATGGCGGGTCGGGTCTATGCTTTTCCAAGCGCTCGCGCCGCCGCGCCGTACCCGATTGGGCCGGCGTTCCCTTCATCCTGGCCGGGTTCGCCTCGCGCTTCGCGCTCGCGAGCGTGGAGGAGAGAACCATGCTCTCGTCATCCCGCCCGATCGGCGGCAACCGGTCGCACCCGACCTCGTCCCGGCCCGCCCCGCTCCTGGTCTTGGTAGTGCTCCTGGTTGCCATCTTCTGCCCCGCCGGCGCCGCCGAGGGCCAGTCCTATCAGATCCTCAACCTCTCGGAGACCACGAGCCCATCCCGCGAGCCGGCCATCGCCGATGCCACCGACCGCACCATCGTCGCCTGGGAGGAATCTGGCGCGGAGATCTTCACGCGCAGCGTCCATGCGGACATGGTCTATCCGCCGGTGCCCCATGGTTCCGGGCGCGATCCGGCCCTCTGTTCGGTCTCCGGCCGCGTCCTCCTCGCCTTCGCCCGCGATGACGCGATCGTCCTCCGCGAGTGGCTCGACCCGGAATGGTCGGCGCCGATCGTCCTCACGACCGGTGCCGGCTTCACGACCGCGCGCCCCGAGTTCGGCGTGCGCTATGACACGGCAGACGAGCCGGTCTACCTCGTCTGGTGCGAGGAACGCCGCTCGCTCGAGGTCGATATCTGGTTCACCGAGCTCGCCGGCGGCTCCTGGCGCGCCCCGATCCGCCTCCGCGAGCGCATCCCCGGTCAGGCGGAGTACGTGTGCGCAGAGGTCGAACCGAGCGGGGTCGCCGGCGCCGAACGACCCCGCGTCTACTGGTTCGCGAACGACTTCGAGCTCATCTACACCGAACGAAGCGGCGCGGGGTGGAGCACCCCACACGCCCTCTACGGCTTCGGAGTCCGGATGGAGGTCGCCTCCGGTCCGGATGGACTCCATCACATCCTCGCGAACGGCCCGCAACCCACCTGCCCTTGCAACGTGATGCTCTACGTCGCGGAGACCGCGGGCGGCTTCGCCGATCCCGAGGACATCTCGGTTCCGCTCGATGACTACACCTGGCCGCAGTACCCGGCGCTCCGCGTAGACGGCAACGGCGTGGCGCATGCCTTCTGGTACGAGTCGGCCTATGACTTCATGCTGCAGTTCTCCGGCGAGGCGATGTTCTACTTCACGCGACGAGGGACGACGTGGCAGGACGAGTCCTCCCTCCTCCAGATGCACGCCGGGATCGAGAACGCGCTCTCCATTCGCAGCTATCCCCTGTTCTCCTGGGTGGAGCAGGGCACGGGCAACGGGGACGTGTTCGTCGCCGTTCCCGGCGTGATCTGTAGCGTGTCAGGCGGCAGCATCGCCCCGCCTTCCACGCGCGCGATCGCCGCGTTCCCGAATCTTTTCGCCGTGACGACGCACGTCGCTGTTGTCGGCATCGAGGGGGCGCACTCGCATCTCGATGTCGTCGACGTTCGAGGCCGGCGGGTCGCCGGCCTCCCGCTCGCGACGGGAGCCGGCGGCACCGCGACGGCGACCTGGAACGGGCGCGACGCGCGCGGGCGACCCTGCCCCGCCGGCACCTACTGGCTCGTGCTACCGGCCGGGAACGAGCGACTCGTCTCCCGCGTGACGCTCGTGCGTTGAGCCCGCGACGTCGAATACGTCGGATGGCATCACCCCGCACCGGCCCCTGTGGCGAGGTCCCATGAGGATGGACAACGCGGTCCCGGACCGGAACCACGTCCTCGTCGTCTGTCACGGCCCGGGGCGGGGGCGACAGGACCGCCATGCGCAGCACATCATGTCGCGAGCGCTGGCCGGGAACCCGCGGCGCGGGCAGATCGTCCTCCACGAGACCGGGACGGGGAGCCTCCCCGATCTCGATGCCGCGACCGCCGTCGTCTTCTGGCTCGGCGATCCGCTCCGCGAGCTCTACCCCGACTGCTACGCCGAGGCGATCGCGATCGCCTCGCGCGCCCGCGCCCGCGGGCTCCGCGTCATCAATGCTCCGGAAGCCCTCTCCAACACGCGGAAGAGCCTGCAGTCGGCCCTCTGGCGCGCGGCGGGACTCCCCTCGGCCGCCGCGACTCCGTTTGCGAGCAGGGATGAGCTGGCCGCCCTCCTCGCTGCAGCAACGACGGCTTACCCGGTCATTGTCCGCACGGATCTCCTGCACGGCCAGCAGGCGACCTTCTTCTGCGCGACGCGCCGCGAAGCCGAGGCGGCCGCCGCCCACGAGCACATCGCACCGGGCGTGATCCTCGAGTTCGTGGACACGCGGGCCGGCCATGCCGGGACCAGCCCCGGGAGCCTCTGGTCCCGCTACTTCCACAAGAAGCGTGCGTTCGTGTTCGGCGACGAGGTGGTGCCGAATCATGTCTACTTCTCGAGCCACCCCATGGTCGGTTTGAAGGTCTGCTCGTTCGCCCGCTATCTGCACGGCAACTGGCGCTGGTCATGGCTTGCCTACCTGCGTCCCGACGAGCGCGCCGCGCTCGCCATCGACAACGCGTTCTGGCAAGGGCCGGCGGAGCACCCGGAGGTGATGCGCGCCGCCATGCGTGCGCTGGGCCTCGACTTCGCAGCCATCGATTACTCGATCCTGGCGGATGGACAGCCCTTCCTCTGGGAAGCCAATCCGTACTTCGATCTTCCGGACGCCAACCAGGGGGCGATGCCGCGCGAGCGCCATCTCCAGGCGCGGATCGACGGTTTCGACCGGGCCATCGCTCGCTTCCTCGTCTCGCTCTTGACGCCGCGGGCCGCGCCGATGGCACCTTGAGCCGAGGAGCGAGCCGCGCGCATCCCATCAACTGCCATGCCTCAAGATCAAGCTCGAGTCGCCGATAAGAATCCGATGATGCTCCCCCTGTCCGCGCCGCGGCACGACGAGCTCGGTCGCGAGCTGATCGAGAGCGACTGCCGGTACTTCGAGTCGGGCGCCCTCATCTACGCGCTCGGCGCCGGCGAGATCGCCCGCCTCCCCGGCTTCGAGACGGTCGCCGCCGGCTGCGTCGTGCAGCGCCTCCGTCCGGAGCGCCTGACGCCGGCGCGCGCGGCGGACTGGATCGCCCGGGTGGAGGACCGCCTCCGCGCGATGGGTTGCTCGCTCTCGCGCTGGTACATCGCCGGCGACGCACCGGCTCTCACTCCGGCCCTCGCCGGCGCCGGCTACGAACGCCGCATCGAGCTCGGGTTCATCCTCGATGCGGAGCCGGCCCGGGCCGCGATATCACCCCTGTCCCTCCACGCCGTCGAGAGCGATCGCCACTGGTCGGCGAAGCTCGCCCTCCATCGCCGCGCGGCGGAAGGTCCGGACGGACACGAGACGCCGCCCCGGCTCTGGGTGGATCTCGAGCGGCGGAAGGCCGCGGCCGGCTACATGCGGCCGTACCTGGTCGAGATCGCGGGCGCGGTATGCGGCGCGGTCAGCGCCTCCCGCCAGGGGCCACTCCTCCGCATGAAGAACATCGTGATCGATCCCGCGTTTCGCCGCCGGGGAATCGCCACGGCGGTGGCGAGAGCCTTCGGCTCTCTCGCCGCTGCCGTCGGCTGCGCCGCGGCCGGCTGCTTCGGGGTCGACGGGGATGCCGGTGCCAGGGTCTACCGGCGGGCCGGCTACCGGGTGGTGACCGAGCAGATCGAGTGGGTCAAGCCGCTCCAGAGAGAATGATGCAATGGACCGGACCGCCAGGGCCTTGACGGAAGCCGACCTCCACGCCTACCGCCACGATGGCTTCGTGACCGTGCGCGGCGTCCTCTCGCCGGCCGAGGTCGAGCATCTGGCGGCGGAATGCGATCGCCTGTGGCGCGTGGTGCGGGTGGATCGGAGCGAGCCCCGCGTCCAGTGGCGCGGCCATGTCGACGGCTCGATGGTGGCCGATCGCCTCGACCCCGTGCTCGACCTCTCGCCACCGTTCGACCGCGTCGCGAGAGACTCCTGGTTCCTCGCCGCCGCCGGGCGCGTGCTGGGAGAGCCGGCCGTCGTCTTCAAGGCCAAGCTCATCATGAAGCGGCCAGGCACGATGGGCTACGGGATGCACCAGGACTATCCGTACTGGGAGTTCCTCGGAGCGCCGGCCGGCGACTACGTCATCGCCTTCGTGGCCATCGACCGCTTCGATGCCGAGAGCGGCGCCACCGAGATGTTCAGGGGGTATCACGGCGCCCACGTGCCGCCGCCGCCGGACGATCCGCTCGACACGGATGAGCGGCACATCGATCCGGGTCGCGGTGTCCTGATGGAGCTGGCCCCGGGCGACGTGACGCTCATGCACAGCCTCACCCCGCACCGGAGCGCACCCAACACGAGCCTGCACGGCCGCCGTTCGCTCATCCTGACCTATGTGGCCGCCCGCCATGCCGACCTCGGCGCCCGTTACGAGCGCGGGCGCCCCAGGGCCGCCGGTTGAACCGCGTTAAGAACCCTGTGCTGTTCCTTACTCGATCGTGAACGCCGCCACGCGCCCGCCGGTATAGGTCGGGACGACGAGCAGGCGGGATCCCGGGGCGTAGGCGAAGTCCGCCAGGTTCATCTTGATGGCGGTCGTGTCCAGGATCTTGGTGACGGCGCCCGCCCGCGTCACCCGGAAGAGCCGCCCCTGGTTGTGGGAGACGAGGATGTCGCCGTCCGCGTCGACAGCGATGCCGTCGACGATGCCCGCGCCGAGACGCGCCACCGTGCGGACGGACTTGTTCGCAAGGAAAATCGACTTGAGCGATCCATCGCCCGTCGTCCCGACGAGGAGCGCCCCGTCATGGACGAGAAGCCCGTTCGGCTGCGGGATCTCGTCTCCGGCCAGCCAGGTCTCGACCTTCACCCCGTCGAACAGGTAGATCGTGTTCTTGCTCGAGTCCGAGACGAACACATGCCCTGACGATGGGTCCACCGCCACGTCGTTCAGGAACCCTGGCGCCGGCACCTCGTAGCGTCTCGTCACCTTTC
>Ga0316626_10000442_pt1 | contig 16006 bp, 8 predicted proteins | sample OWC_Aug_T1_C1_D5_FD_207656 | JGI IMG/M metagenome (GOLD analysis project Ga0316626, IMG submission 207656) | Wetland soil microbial communities from Old Woman Creek delta, Ohio, United States - OWC_Aug_T1_C1_D5_A | ecosystem: Environmental > Terrestrial > Soil > Wetlands | place: USA: Ohio...
CCACGTCTCCGCTCGCGCGGAGCGCGACCACGATCCGCTCAGGATCGCGGGAGGTGACTTCGGCCGCGAGGCGCACGAGCCCGCCGCCCGGCACGCTCTCGGCCGCCGTATCGTCCCCCACGAGCGGGGCCACGATCCCGAAGTTGACTGCGAAGAGGATCAGATCCTCGAAGTCGATCACGTTGTCCGTGGCGGGCCGGTCCCAGGGACCGGGCCCCGGGGTGGTCGGACCGATGTCTACGTAGTTCGAGTAGTTCGGATCGAGCGACGTCGTGGCGAAGGCGCGGCTCAATCCGATCAAGTCGCAGAAGTTGACCTGGCCGTTCCCGCTTGGATATTCCGGCGAGCCCGGGCAGGCCGGTGGCATGTTCGAATCCCAGTCTCCCAGGTAGTAGCTGAGCGAGTTGGTACGCACGGCGGCCGCCGTGCCCGGCGACGGATTCCCGGCGCAGTCGCGCACGTAGAGCGTGAAGTAGTAGTAGGAACGCTGCGGGATGGTGAACGCGATGACCGCGTTCCCCACGCTCACATCGGGGAGATCGAACTCGATACCCTCGGTGGGCCCCGGGAAGTGCGGCCCGGGAATCGGAGCCGCGTCGTCGTATTCGGGATAGGCGTGGTTCCCGATGGCGCCGCCGTAGGGGAGGTAGCGGAGCCTGAGATCGCCCCCGGCCTCGAAGGTCCCACTCCAGGAGAAGCGCACCTCCTCGACCGCCGGCGTGCCCGGCCCGGGGACGGCCAAGGCACTCGTCGTGCCCGCGAAGTCCGCAGGAGGGGTCCCGTCGTAGGTCAGCGCAAGCAGCTGGCGGAGCACGTTCCCGGCGTCGTCCGTGGCCAGAAGCTCGAACCGGTAGGTGCCGTCGCCGAACGCGAACGTCACGGGAACGCTCGCCGGCCCCGTGTAGGCGACACCTGCTTCGTCGAGGGAGAGCGGCAGCCAGCACCCGGGATCGAGCCCCACCTTGTAGAAGCGGTAAGCCACGTCCTCGAGCGCGAAGTCGTCACTCGCGGCGACCCCGATCGGCGCGGTCACGGTGCCCACGCAGGGATACGGTCCCGGCGGGGTGAGCACGGCGGCCGGCGGTGTGTCGTCCACCGGGTGGTCGGCATCACCCAGACCGAGCACTGCGATCGGGTAGTTCCCAGGATCGCGAAGGGCGACCTGAGCGAGAAGAAAGTCCGGGGACGAGGTCTCATCCTGGCTCACCCCGGCGAGCACGGTGAGCGTGAGCACGCCGTTCCCGAGCGCGAGCGGAGCCCCGCCACCGAGGATGGCCGCGGACGCCGTGCGCTCGTTCCCGCTCCCGCCGATCGTCGGGATGTCGTAGAACTGGATGAGCGGGGCCTGCCTCCGCAGGAACGGCCCCTCGACCGTACGGCGAAAGGCCAGGCTCGCCGTGTGATCGTAGTCCACATCGAAGCCGCGGATCCCCGGGGCGCCGTCGTTCTGGTTGAGGAGAACGACCTGGCCCAGGAAGCCGGCCACGTCGGTGACCGCGCGATCCGCGCCGCCCGCGCGATCGGGGAGCGCGAGGACCCCGTTCGGAAGATCCCGCGGCGCCGCATCGGTCGCGTTCAGGGCCCCGTTTCCGTAGGTGCCCGCCACCGTCCCGTCCTCGCCCCACCAGTTGCCGCTGGCAGCCAGGACCGGCGGCGTGTTGGCCCCGGTCAGGAACTCGATGCCCAGGTTCTCGTTCTGGACGAAGTAGTTCCCGGTCACGGTCCAGCCGGCGAAGTTCCCGCTCGTCGTCGTGACCCGATCGAGCGTGATCCCGGACGCGAGTGCCGTCCCCGACGACCGGATGTTCCCGGTCGCTCCAGCGAAGACATTGCCCCGGATCGAGACCGCGTTGTAGGAACGAGCCAGCACATCGCCCGAGCTCATGAAGAGCCCCGACTCGCCCTGGCCACCCACCACCAGGTTGTCCCACACCCGCACGTCTGCCGCCCCGTCGCGGAAGATGACTGCGCCGTTCCAGGGTTCGGGGAAGCCCGGCGAGCGCCGGTAGTCGTGAATCACGTTGGCGACGACCGCCACGTGCTCCATGAGCGCGCCGCCGCTCGTGTTCGCCGTGTTGCGGGCGAGAACCGGAATGCCCGCCCCATCGTGGAACCAGTTGTCGCGCACCGTGACCCAGCGCATCTGCGCGCCGGCCAGCTCGTTGGCAAGCTCGACCGCCGCCAGGTTCACCATCCCCGCGAACTCGCAGTCCTCGATGATGGCACGGCAGACGTAATCCTTGATGCTCACCCCGGTGCTCACGTCGGTGAAGCGGAGATTGCGGACGATGATGTTCCGGACCGGGCCCGAGGGGATGCCGTTCATGGCCACGCCGAGGTCGAAATCAGGCGAGCCGCCCGTGTCCCGGCCATCGATCGTGAACCCGCCGCCCTCGATCACGATGTCGTGCACGGAGGGCGGCACCCGGATGGCCACGCTCCCGCTCACGCCCTGGGTCCCGCCGGGCTCGACCAGATGGCCGGTGACGACATAGGTCGTGTCGCTGAAAGGAGCGACGAATCCCCAGCTCGAGATGGGCACCGCGGCGAAGGCGGGCGCGGCGAGGATGAGTGAGGCGCCGGCTAGAGCGATCGCGAGCCGTCGCATCGTCAACGACTGGACCATGTCTCCTCCTCCGGCGGCGGCAGGCGCTTCTGGTTCCCCACCGCCGCGGCCGTTGCCAGCTCGAACCCGCTAGCGCACGAGAATCAGCTTGTGGACCGCGCGGACGCCGCCGCCGGTGAACTCGACGAAGTAGATGCCGTTCGGCGCCGGATCCCCGGCGTCGGAGCGGCCGTCCCAGGTCACGCTCGACCCGCCGGCCGCGAAAGGAGCGTCGGTGACCGTGCGCACGAGCCGCCCGGCCGTGTCGTAGATGCGGAGCGCGGCGGCCGCGGGACGCGCGAGCGTGAAGCGCAGAATCACGCTCGCGCGCGCCGGGTTCGGCGCCGGCACGGAGAATGCGGTGGCGAGCGGCGGGGCGGCGCCCGAGCCGGCGGCCGGCTCGCCGACCCCGGTCGTCGCCGTGCCCGCGAGCTCCTGGTTCGCGGCATCGCGGATCTTCGCGCCGGCCACCGCGATGCCGGTTGCCGGCTGGAGGAACCCGTCGAACTCGTAGTCGAGCTCGGCCACGACCCCCGTGCCCCGGAAGCGCCCGGCGAGCGCTGCCGCGTTCACGCTCACCCGCTCCCCGCGGTCGAGGACCCGGAAGAAGGCGCCGTCACCGAGCGCCGGCCCCGGACGGGCGCCCGCAAAGCGGAGTCCCGCCGCGGCCTCGAGCACCGCCTCGAAGCCCTTGACCTCGCGCCCGTTCCCGGCGAGGCGGAGCCGGATGGTCAGGATGCCGGTGCGCTCGCTGGCCGCGGGCTCGATCAAGAGGGCCACGGTGCCCGGCGCTTCGTCGCCGAGAACCACGTCGCCCGCGAGCGGGGCCACGTTCCCGAAGTCGATGGCGAAGAGGATCAGGTCCTCGAAGTCGATGGCGTTGTCGGTCGCGGGCAGGTCGAGGACGCCCGGCCCCGGCACGGTGGGCCCGATGTCGGCGTAGTTCACGAACGCAGGCTGTCCAAAGACCGTGCCGAAGGTGGCGGAGAGCCCGATGAGATCGCAGAAGTCGACCTCACCGTTCCCGCTCGCGTAGGCCGGCGAGCCGGCGCAGGCCGGGGTCACCGCCGGATCCCAGTCGCCGAGGTAGTAGGAGAGCGCGTTCGCGCGTGCGCTCGCGCCCGTGCCGGGGGACGGATTCCCCGCGCAGTCGATGACATAGATCACGTAGTAGTAGTAGGACCGCTCGGCGATGAGGAAGGGGATCGTGAAGCTGCCCGCGCCGACATCGGGGATGTCGATCTCGATGCCCTCGGCGGGTCCCGGGAAGTGCGGTCCTGGCACCGGCGCCAGATCATCGTACTCGGGATAGGCGAAGTTGCCGTTCGCCCCGCCGTAGGGGAGATAGCGGAGGCGGAGGTCCCCGCCTGATTCGTAGCTCCCGTTCCAGCTGACGAGGACTTCCTCGGCGGTGGGCGAGCCCGGACCGGGCACCGCCAGGGCGGAGGTCGAGCCCGCGAAGTCGGCGGGCGGGGTGGTGTCGTAGGTGACCGTGAGCGATCCGACGGCGAAATTTCCTGCGTCGTCGGTCACCCGCGCTTCGAACACGTACTGGCCGTCGCCGCTCCCGAAGGCGACGACGACCGGTGACGGCCCCGTGCTCGTGCCCGCCGCATCGAGGACGAGCGGTGTCCAGCATCCCGGATCGATGCTCACCTTGCGGAAGCGATAGAGGACGTCCTCGAGCGCGTAGTTGTCGCCCGCCGCGACATCGATCGAGACCGTGGGGCTCGCAATGCAGTCGTCGCCGCCGGTCAGAGCGAGCGTGACCCCCGGGTCGGTGGCGTCGATCCGGCGATCGGCATCATCGAGTCCGGCGACCCCAAGCGGTCCGTTGAGCGGATCGCGCACGAGGAGATTGTCGAGCTCGTAGTCGTCAGCGGCGGCGAGGTCCTCCGCTCCGGCGCGGAAGATCGAGAGGACGAGCGCCCCGTTCCCGACTGCAAGCGGCGCTGCCCCGCCGAGGATGGCCGCGGAGGACGTGCGCTCGTTGCCGGCGCCGCCGATCCGGGCCACGTCGAAGAACGTCGTGGTCGGGAACTGGCGGCGAAGGAACGGCCCCTCGACCGTGCGCTCGAAGACGAGGTTGGGGTCGAAGTCATAGTCCACGTCGAAGCCGCGGATGCCCGGCCCCCCGTTGTTCTGATTGAGAAGGACGACGTGGGCGAGGTAACCGCCGGTCTCTGCCAGGGAGCGGTCGATGCCTGCCCGATCAGGGCGCGCGATCGCGCCGTCGGGAAGATCGAGCGGGGAGGGGTCCGTGGCGTTGTTGGCGCCGTTCGCGTAGGTTCCGCTCAAGGTGCCGTCCTCGCCCCACCAGTTGCCGCTCGTGGGGAGCGGCGACGGGCCGCTCCCCGGGATCAGGTCGACCCCGCGGAGGGCGTTTCCGTACAGGTAGTTGCCGCTCACGGCCCACGTCGAGAAATCGCCGCTCGTCGTTGTCACCTGCTGGAGGGTCATACCCGAAGCCAGCACCGTTCCGGAAGGGGCCCGGATGTTGCCGGCGGACCCGCCGAAGTGGTTTCCGCGAATGGACACGTCGTCGTAGACGTCGCCGGCCACGTCGTTCGAGCCGATGAAGAGCCCGGCGAGGCCGTCGTTGGTGAGGACCACGTTGTCCCACACGCGGAGATCGCTTGCACCGTGGCGGAAGCCGATCGCGGCATTCCAGTTCTCCGGGTGGGTAACCGAGCGCCGGTTGTCGTGAATGACGTTCCCGACCACGTAGAGGTGCGCCATGGCGGCGCTTCCGGCTCCCGCGTTCGCGTAGTTGAAGAGCTTGACGGGGAAGGCCGCCGAATCGCGGATCCAGTTCGCGCGGATCGTGACCCACTGGAGCGCGGCCCCGGGGGTCAGGGTGATGAACTCGATGGCGCTCCAGTCGTTGATCAGTGTGAACGCGCAGCTCTCCACCGTGATCTGGCAGAGGTCGTCCTGGCCGTAGACGGCGTTTCCGAGATCGGTGAAGGCCATGTCGTGGATGTGCACGTTCCGGATGGGGGAGGCGGCGGTGCCCACGAGCTCGATGCCGATGTCGTCATCCGCCAGGCCGCTCGCGTCCCGCCCGTCGATCAGGAATCCGTTCCCGTCGATGACCACGTCGTTCACACCCGGTGCCACGCGGATCGCGAAGTCATCCGTGCCCTGGGCGGCATCGACGAGGTCGGCGGTCAGGATGTAGGTCTCGTTCGAGACGGTGATCGTGGTGCCCCAGGTGCTGATCGGCGTGGTGGCGGCGGCAGGCAGAGTGAGACCGAAAGCGAGAGTCGCCGAGAGGAGGGAGGCAACCTTCATAGCGGACCTCTCCTGTGCTTCGTCGTTGCGAGCAGTCCGGGTCCGCCGTCGGCGGAGGCCCAACCGCAGTGCCAAGACACGGTGGAAAGAGAGAGGGTTGGGGGAGATCAGCGAAGCAAGGGGCGTGCAGAGGCGGAGGCCGAGGATCAAGACACGGCGCGGGCTTGCGGACCTGTATACCCGGAGCGGCCACGGACACCTCCGTGTGCGCAACGACCATGTCCCGAACCGCTACCAGGTTAACATGAGGGGGGGCGGCCGATCCATGCGAAACTGCGAGCCGCCGCGGGATGGGCGCCGGCAGAAATCTACAACGATTGCCTCAGATCCGTGGCGTTTTGGCTGGGCGGCGTCGATGCGGCTTGCCGTGTAACCCTAGAGGGGGTGGCCGCTGGCTCGATCGGGCCGCCAGATCAGCGAAGCAGCACGGCGCGGGCCTCGAGGGTCGCCAGTGGAGTCCCGACGCGGAGCCAGTAGACGCCGCTCGCCACGGCGTGGCCGCGCTCGTCCCGTCCGTCCCAGGTCAGCCGATGCCGCCCCGCACCCAGCCGAGCGCCTGCGGCGAGGGCGCGCACGCGCCGCCCTTGGACGTCGAAGATTCCGGCCTGGACGACGGCGGCGGCGGGGAGTTCGAGCTCGAACACCGCGCTCGGGTTGAACGGGTTGGGGTGGGGGCCGCGGAGGGCGAGCACGGGTGGCGGAACCGCCTCCGGATCGATGCCATTGCCGGATCCGTTGGTGGCGCCGGGGGTCGCGGTCAGGAGGACTCGCCACGCCCCGCCGTCGGGGAGGCGCCCGTAGGACACATCCGTCGTCTGCAGTTCAAAGGTCAGCGTGTCGATGAGGCCGACCCCGAGCGGGACCGAATCGAAGAGCCCGAGCTGCTCGCCGGCCGCGTCGAGGCGGAAGGTCGCATGGAGCGGGCCTTCGAACGGTTCCGAGTCGCACCAGACGAGGAGGAATTCGCCCGGGGGCAAGGCGACCGCCGGGAAGATCCACTTGGTGGGGTTGGTCAGGTTGTCGGTCAGGTGCTTGCCGCCGAGCTGCAAGGTGTCCGGTCCGCCGTTCCAGATCTCGACCCAGTCGTCGTAGTCGCCGTGGTCGTCCTGGATGGTGGCCGAGTTCGCTGCCATGAACTCGTTCAGGTAGAGCGGCGGTTTCTCGTAACCGGTGATATAGCTGTAGGTGACAAGCGGCGCATCAGGCGGATCGTGAGCGAGGGCGCCGAGGTTGTCCACGGCGCGCAGGTAATAGCGCACGGTGGTCAAGGAGGGCTGCCCGGGGATCGTGGCCCCGTAGGTTCCGTCTCCGGCGGCGCCATCCCCGTGCACGCCGTCATCGTACATGGTCACCGTCACGAATCCGGAGCCGACGTCGTAGTTGAGCTGCGTCACGGCCAGGGATCCATCGTCCCAGAAGGTGGCGGTGACCCGAACGTCGGAGTTGGCGGGCGGGGACGGCGGGAAGTGGACGACGTCATCGATCTGCGGCTTCAGATTGCCGCCGCCCACGTTGGCTGTCCCCGGCGTGGGCGTGGGGAGGATCTGCCAGTAGGGGCTTCCGTCCGGCAGGCGCCCGTAGCTCGCGTCGGTGAACTGGCGGTCGAAGACGCGGACGTCGACCGGGGCCGACGTGGCGAGCGGCCCGGCGAAGATCCCGACCGCCTCTCTCTTCTTCTCGAGCTTGAAGGGGGCATGCCACTTGCCCTCGAAGGGCTCGTTGTCCGCCCACACGATCACGCGCTGGCCAGGGAGAAGCGTCGTGTCGGGAAGCGCGAAGCGGCCGGGCACGGCGAGATCGTCGGTGAGGTAGAGCCCGAGGAGGTTCGCCGGGGCGCCGCTCCGGTTCAGGAGCTCGATCCAGTCGTCGTGGTCGCCCCATTCGTCGGTGACTGCGGTCGCGTTTGACGCCATGAGCTCGTTCACACAGAGCGCCGACGGCGCGTCGAGGGGGGCGATCTCTCCGAACAGGTGGTTCGTGCGACAGCTGACGAAGGTGCGGAGCTCGGAGGGCCCGTCGTGGAAGAAGTCGCTCGATTCCCAGCCCCATTTCCACCAGTCGCGCTCGGCGTCGACTTCGACCTCCGCATACGAGGAGTCGATCAGTCCGTCGGTCGCCGTTCCGGTGAAGGTGGTGGCGAGGATCTGCCGCACCCGGTCGAGATGCAGCTGGCGGAGCATGGGCACATCCTGCACCTTGCGGAACAGGCGATTGCTGGACCCGATGAACACGGTCTCGTTGCAGGCGAACACGCCGCTGAAGGGCCAGACATTGCCAAAGGTCAGATCCGTGTCGAAGGGGATCGCCGTCCAGCGGTCGGTCGTGAGATCGTGGTGCAGCAGCCAGCTCTTGAAGGTCAGGTCCATGTTCTGCACGACGGCCTGCGTGGAGTAGAAATCGAAGAAACGGTTCAGGTCCATGCGCGTCGCCAGATAGTGGAACACCGAATCGGACGACGTGTAGTTCACGCTCTGGATGAAGGCGATCAGGTCGCTGTAATCGCTCGGATCTCCAAGCTCCTTCTCGTAGGCGGCCATGTAGTCCTGCACCGTGGGCAGCACGGACAGGTTGCTGGCCGGTGCCGGCGGTCCAACTGGCTTGTAGAGATTGGCATTGACTGCAGAAAGTCCGACTCGTTCCAGGAACTCGACGTCCACTTCCTCGATATCGTTCCGGACGCCCATCCACTTCCCGTTCACGGTCAGGTGGACGAAGCGGGACCGCGGCGAGGAGCAGCCGTTCCGGGCGAGGAGCTCGTAGGAGACGCGCTCGCGAAGGAGCGATCGGTCGACGTATTCCGAGTTCAGGTTGAAGTTGTCGCGTCCGGCATAGAGGCCGCTCTCGAGCTTGATCTTCCAGGACTTCTTGAGAAGCGAGCGGGAGATATTCCCGCGGTAGCGGCCGATCGCATCGGTGTAGAGCGTGTTGTCGAACGCCACATCGAGCTGGACGTAGCGGTCGGGGTCCGGGGGTTGCGGGTCGGGGTTGTCATCGAGCGCCTCGAGGCTGTCGGGTGCGATCACGATCTGGACGAGCGGGAGGCTCGTCGCGTTCTGGGCGAGAGACAGGGCGGAGACGACGCTGGTCGGCGCGGACACGTTGCCGTAGGCGTCGACCGCACGTACCCGGTAGTACCACGGCCCGCCGGGGCCTAGCGGGTCGAGGCGGCGCGATACGCGCTCGATCGCGCCGGAGATGGCGGTGAACGGGCCGCCCGGGTTCGCGCTCCGCTCGACCTGGTAACCGGCCAGGTCGTCCTCCGGGCCCGAGTTCCAGTCGAGAGCCACTGCCTCGTAGTTGTCGGCGGCGACGAGCCCGGTCGGAGCCGCCGGGGCGATCAGGTCCGGAGCACGCGAGGCGACGGAGATCGCGGAGATCGCGGCGAATCCGAAGTCGGGCGCGAACTGGACGTTCAGCACCCCATCGGCCACGGTGGCCCGGAGCTTGAAGTCGATGGCATAGGTGCGCTGGACGAGCGCATAGAGGTCGATGTTCGAGAGTGCTTCCTGCCCCTCGATGCGCACGTCGAACTGGCACTCGCCGGTCGAGTGCTTGTGGTTGTCGCTCATGTGGAGCGTGACCAGGTAGTCCCCGTTCGGCACGTCGAAACGGTACTCCGAGATGTAAATGCGGTTCCACTGATAGAGGAGCTGGTCCGGCGTCCCGCCGATCACATGCCAGGTCCACTGGTCGAACCCGCCGATGTAGCCGAAGCTCCCCGGCGCATAGGCGCGGTCGGCGACGAAGAGCGTGCCGTTCTGGGCGGTGTAGTCCCCCGAGCCGCAGTTCACGTGGACCTCGTAGGCGAGGGCCGGCCGGGTGGCAGGCCCCGCGCCGGCAAGGAGCACGGCGGCGAGGAGGAGCGGCCAGGCGGGGCGGGTGAAGGAAAGGTCTGGACGTGGAAGGTGCATCGGCGATGATCCTCGCGTGGGGGGCGAGCCGGCTACCATCCTCGAAGCGGGCCTGCCCGGACCAGGCCTGGGGGCATGGCGGCCGCGCTGTGGGCTTGCTTGCGCGGCGCACCGGCATCCACGGAGTCCGGCAAAACTCCAATAGTATCATAGCATGTAACTTACGCCCCGTGCAAGGCGTTGACGCGCCGCCGGGCCCGGTCTAGACTCGGGCGCTCGATCGCTTGGGCGGGCGATTCCCCACGGCCGCCGGAAAGGAGCAAGGAAACTCCATGCACGGAGGCCCTCCGCCAGCGAAGACTCCGCTCAACGCCGTCCACCGGGAGCTAGGCGCCAAGATGGTCGACTTCTCCGGGTGGGACATGCCTCTCCTCTACGATGGCATCCTCTCCGAGCACCGCGCCGTGCGCGAGGCCGTGGGGCTCTTCGATGTCTCGCACATGGGACGGTTCCATGTCCGGGGCATGGGGGCGGAAGCCTTCCTCGACCGCATGGTCACCAATCGCATCGCCGGCATCCCCGACGGCCAGGCGGTGTACTCGGCGCTCTGCTACGAGAACGGCGGCACGGTCGACGACCTGATCGTCTATCGGGCAGGGGCCGGCGACTACTTCATGGTTGTCAACGCCTCGAACGCGCCGAAGGACTTCGAGTGGCTCGCCGGCCACAAGCCGCACGGGGTGGATCTCGAGGACATCTCGGCGCGGACCGCTCTCATCGCGGTGCAGGGGCCGCGCGCCCCCGAGCTCGTGGGGCGCGCCGGGGGTGGGCGCGTGGACGACATCGGCTACTACCGCTTTCGCCGGGGACAGATCTTCGGGCACGACGCCGTGATCGCCCGGCTCGGCTACACCGGGGAGGATGGCTATGAGCTCATGGTGGACGCCGGCGCAGCGGAGGCGGTGTGGCGCGGCCTCATGAAGGCGGGCACCGATCTCCAGGTCCACCCGGCCGGGCTCGGCGCCCGGGACACCCTTCGGTTCGAGGCCGGGCTTTGTCTCTACGGGCACGAGCTCACGGCCGAGATCAGCCCGCTCGAGGCGGGGATCGCATTTGCGGTCAAGCTCGACAAGTCGTTCATCGGTGGTGACGCGCTCCGCCGCCAGCACGAAGCGGGAGTGCCGCGGCGGGTTGTCGGCATCAAGATGGACGGCGCGCGGATCGCGCGGCAGGGATCGGCCGTGGTACGCGATGGAAAGCCGATCGGCGAAGTGACAAGCGGAATGTTCGCGCCGACGCTCGAGGGGGCTTATGCTCTCGCGCTCGTCGCGAGCGGCACGGTGTCGGCGGGGGATCCCGTCGCGGTGGCGATCCGCGACCAGGTGTTTCCAGCCCGTGCCATGGCGAAACCTTTCTACAAGCGCGAGCGGCCGGGCACGAAGTGACGCGGCCGCCAGTGGGGCAGCCGGCGCGAGAGCGCGCCGCGGCGCACGCCGAGGGAGGATCGATGGCGGAAGGCAAGGCGATCCCGGGACAGCTCAGGTACACCGAGGACCACGAGTGGGTCGAGATCGAGGAGGGTATCGCGACGGTAGGTGTCACCGACTATGCACAGAACGAACTCGGCGACGTGGTCTACGTCGAGTTGCCCGAGATCGGCGAGAAGGCGGTCCAGGGCAAGGCGTTCGGCCTCATCGAGGCGGTCAAGACGGTGGCGGACCTCTATGCCCCGGTATCAGGCGAGATCGTCGAGATCAACCACCACTTGACGCAGAGTCCCGGCCTCATCAACGAATCTCCTTATGAAGAGGGCTGGGTGATCAAGATCCGTGTCCAGGACGAGAGCGAGCTGGGGACCCTGCTCGACGCCGGCAAGTACGCTGATCACATCGGAGCCTGACGGCCGGGAGGTTGGGGAGCGCGCGTCCGAGTGGACGCCACAGCGAGGGAGGACAGGCGTGAGCCGTTACACACAGAAGGGTGATGCCGAGCGGCGAGCGATGCTCGCCGCGATCGGCCTGTCGAGCATCGATGAGCTGTTCCGGTCCATCCCCGCGAAGCTTCTCCACCGCCAGCTGCTCGACCTGCCGCCGGCGCACAGCGAGGACCGGCTTGTCCGCGAGCTGGGCGCGCTGGCCACGGCCAACGCGGACTCCGAGCGCATGGCCTCGTTCCTCGGCGCTGGGATCTACGATCACTACGTCCCGGCCGCGGTGCGGGCGCTCGTGTCCCGTTCCGAGTTCGCGACCGCCTACACGCCCTATCAGCCCGAGGTGAGCCAGGGCACGCTCGCCGTGATCTTCGAGTTCCAGACGCTCATCTGCGAGCTCACCGGCATGGATGTGGCGAACGCCTCCATGTACGACGGCGGATCGGCGCTGGCCGAGGCGGTGATGCTCGCGGCGGGGGCCAAGCGACGCGCGCGCGTGCTCTTCCTGGGCGGCGTGCATCCCTTCCACGCCGAAGTCACCCGCACCTATGCGACCGCTGCCGGGCTCGAGTTCGAGACGCTGCCGGCGCCGGGCGGGACGACGCCGGCGGCGCTCCTCGCCGAGAGGCTCGGCGATGACGTGGCCGCGGTCGTCGTTCAGCATCCGAACGTGTTCGGGTGCCTCGAGGATGTGGGGCGGTTGGCGGAGGCCACGCATCGCGCGGGGGCTCTCCTCATCGCGAGCGTGGATCCGATCTCGCTCGGCGTCCTCGCCCCGCCGGGCGAGTACGGCGCCGACATCGCGGTCGGCGAGGGGCAGTCGCTCGGCACCTTCGCCAACTACGGCGGGCCGGTCCTCGGTTTCTTCGCGGCGAAGACCGAGCATCTGCGGAGACTGCCGGGGCGGCTTGCCGCGGAGACGGCGGACAAGGATGGCCGGCGCGGCTACGTGCTCACCCTGCAAACCCGCGAGCAGCATATCCGGCGCGAGCGCGCGACCTCGAACATCTGCACCAATACCGGGCTCGTCGCCCTCATGGCCACGATCAGTCTGTCGCTCCTCGGGAAAAAGGGCATCCGCGAGGTGGCCGAGCAGTGCTTGAAGAAGGCGCACTTCGCGGCGCGCGTGCTCGAGCGTGCCGGCGCCTCGCGGCTCCACCAGGAGCCCTTCTTCCGTGAGTTCGCGGTGCGGGTGCCGGGGTCGGTCGAGGCGGCGGTCGAGCGCGGACTTGCGCTCGGGTTGCTCGCCGGCGTGCCGCTCCGGCGGCTCGATCCGGGCTTCGAGGACGGCCTCCTCGTGGCGGTCACCGAGCGGCGTACGCGCGCGGAGATCGAGCGGCTCGGGAAGCTGATGGCGGAGATGAAGGCGGGCGCGCCGGCCCTGGCGGAGGCAGGACGATGAACACGACGAAGGATAGGCAGGCGGGCGCGGCCGGGGTTGCCGGCGCGGTTCCAGGCGGGGCGCGCCGGGAGCCCCTGATTTTCGAGCTGTCGGTGCCGGGACATGTCGGCTATCGCCTCGAGCCCCTCGACGTGCCCGATGTGCCCATCGAGGAACTCGTGCCGAAGGAGTTCCAGCGGCGCAGCGAACCACGGCTTCCGGAGGTGACGGAGCCGCAGGTGGTCCGCCACTTCACCCGGATCTCGGTCCTCAATCATCACATCGATCGCGACGTCTTTCCGCTCGGCTCGTGCACCATGAAGTACAACCCGAAGGTGAACGAGGCGGTCGCGGGGCTTGGCGGCTTCGCCAATCTGCACCCGCTCACTCCGGAGCAAGGCGCCCAGGGCGCACTCGCTCTGATGGCGGATCTGGCCAGGCACCTGGCCGTCATCACCGGCATGGATCGGGTGACCCTCCAGCCCGCCGCCGGCGCCCAGGGCGAGTTCACGGGCCTCCTGATCGCGCGCGCCTACTTCCACGAGCGCGGCGAGAACGAGCGGAACCGCGTCATCTTCCCCGACTCCGCTCACGGCACCAATCCGGCGAGCGCCGCCATGTGCGGCTTCGAACCGGTCGAGATCAAGTCGAATGCGCGCGGCGTCGTGGATGTCGAGGCGCTGTCGCAGGCGCTCGACGGGCGCGCGGCCGTGTTCATGGTCACGAATCCGAACACGCTGGGTCTGTTCGAGGAGGACATCCTCGCCATCGCGGCTCGCGTGCATGAGGCCGGCGCGCTCCTCTACCTGGACGGCGCCAACCTGAATGCGCTCGCCGGCGTGACGCGGCCGGGAGACATGGGCTTCGATATCTGCCATCTGAACCTGCACAAGACCTTCTCGACGCCGCACGGCGGCGGTGGCCCGGGCTCGGGTCCGGTCGGGGTCAAGGCGCGGCTCGAGCCCTACCTGCCGCGGCCGACGATCGAGGAGCGCGGCGGGCGCTACATCCTCGACTGGAATCGCCCGCGCTCGGTGGGGAAGGTGCACTCCTTCTACGGCAATTTCGGCATGCACGTGCGCGCCCTCGCCTACATCCTGGCGCTCGGCCCCGACGGCCTTCGCGAGGCGACCGAGAACGCGGTGCTCAACGCGAATTACCTGAAGTCGCTTCTCGTCGGCGACTTCGATCTGCCCTATGACGGCCCGTCGCTGCACGAGTTCGTGCTGTCGGGGGACCGGCAGAAGGAGCACGGGGTGCGCACCGCCGACATGGCCAAGCGCCTCCTCGACCACGGGTTCTACGCGCCGACGGTCTACTTCCCGCTCATCGTGCACGAGGCGCTCATGATCGAGCCGACCGAGTCGGAGACGAAGGAGTCGCTCGATCGCTTCGCCGCGGCGCTCATCGACATCGCGCGGGAGGCACGGGAGAACCCTGCGGTGCTGCACGAGGCGCCCCATTCGACCCCCGTGCGGCGGCTGGATGAAGCGCGGGCGGCCCGCGAACTCAAGCTCAGGTGGCAGCCCTGAGCGAGGGCGGGCCGGCGCCGGCGGCCGATAGCGGCAGCGAGGGGGCATTGGCCGCGGTGGCCGCCCAGAGCGACGGCGAGCGGGCCGGGGCTACGGTGAGCGCGGGTGATGCGCTCACCTGGCGCAGCTGGCCAGCTGCCGAGCGACCGGGGCAGGCCGTCGTCGTGGCCGTGGCGATCCTCGCGGCCTCGTTCGGTCTGGGCATGTACTGGGGCGATCCCGTGCTCGGCGGGATCGCCTTCGCCATCCTGACCCTGTCGCTTGCGGCATTCTTCTTCCCGACGCGGTATCGGATCGACGGGACCGGAGTCGAAGCGACCTCTGTCTTCGGCGCGCGGCGCCGGGAGTGGTCGGTCCTCCGGAGCTACGTGGCGGACGCGCGGGGTGTCACCGTGAGCCCCTTCGCCCGCGCCTCCTGGCTCGAGTCGTATCGTGGCCTGCGGCTCCTCTACTCCGGACCCGCCGGGAACCGGGACGCCGTCGTGGCCGCCGTTGCGGAGCGGCTCGCAGCGATGGGCGAGCGGAAGGCACGCTGACGTGGCCGCGGCGGCGGAGCAACTCGCGGCGGTGAGCGAGCGGAAGGAGCGTGGAGCCGCAGCGAGGCGAGGGGCGCTGGAGGCAGGGCAATGACCGATCGGATGTCAGATCAGGGCGGCGCGTCTTCCGATGCGGGGCGAGGCAGTGACTCAGGCTTGCCCTCCGGTGGCGACATGAGCGGTGAAAAGCGTGGCGAGAAGAGCGGGGACAGGAGCAGCGACAAGAAGGGGCCCCGGTTCTCGGCGGAGGACGAGGCGCTGCTCGCCGCCGTGGCCGGGCGGGTCGTGCGGATGGGGCTGGCCACGCCTGCGGTGTTCTTCCTCGAATCGGTGAAGCCGCTCAGCTTCATCGGCAGTCAGGCCCTCATCTTCTTCGAGCCTTTCATCCGCGCCTTCTTCAACATCTCGCAGTACGAGCAGTTCGCGCGATTGATGGAGGATCGCCAGGCCCTCGAGCGGCTGCTCGTCCTCATCGAGACCCTGGATGAAGAGGAGCGCGACCGCGAGCGGGCGGCCAAGGCGGGGGCGCGCGCCGCGAAGAAGGCTGAGAAGGCGGCGGCGAAGGCAGCCCGCGACGCCGCGAAGCGCGGCGGCCTCTAGTCGCGGTACGGAGACGCGGAAGGAGGGCGCAACCATGGGCCGGGCAGCGGAAGAGGGAGACTCCCGCCTGCTCCGTCCCGCGGCTCCCCAGCGCGCCGGGCCAGCAGGGCGGCCATGCATATCGTCATTCAGCTGAAGCGGATGGATCGATCACCTCGAGCTTTGGCTGAGCACGGGATGGCGCACCCGCGGCCGGGCGAGCTACTGGATGGTGGTGGGATGCGGGTGCCGCCCGGAGGCCCGGACCAGGGTTCGATCGGGAAGCGAGGGGCCAGCG
>Ga0316626_10000444_pt1 | contig 15984 bp, 22 predicted proteins | sample OWC_Aug_T1_C1_D5_FD_207656 | JGI IMG/M metagenome (GOLD analysis project Ga0316626, IMG submission 207656) | Wetland soil microbial communities from Old Woman Creek delta, Ohio, United States - OWC_Aug_T1_C1_D5_A | ecosystem: Environmental > Terrestrial > Soil > Wetlands | place: USA: Ohio...
GTGCCGCCGACATCTACAACATGTTCGTTGACATCAACGGAGAGCAATGGAGCGATGTCCGCCCGGGCGATTTCTTGACCTGTATGGGCAATGGCACTGAACTTAACACATATAGTGTTCGAGTGAACCAGTATGGTGTTTTCCCTGGTGATCCAGCCGCCCCGAAAATTGGGGACCGCTACTTCGTGTGGCGCCTGAACGACCAAGTAAAGAACTCAGCGCATACCTGGCAACTCATTACGCCAGGACCCATCGTCGTTAACACGACGAGTCTCTCGTTCGCACAACTCAAGTACGGGCCGTAAGGAAGACATGACATGGAACCCACAATGATACAGACCATTTTGCAGTTGATGACCTCTGGCGGATACGGCCTGGCAACTCTATGTGCGAGTGGTGCCATCTACTTGTGGGTCCAGATGCAATCTGACCGCAAGCAGTCCAAGGCAGACATACAGGAATTGAACGATAAGATCTGCGCTGTTCTAGAGAAGACATTGCCGGAACTGCAGCAAGCAACTTCAGCCATGGCCGAACTCAAAGCGGCTGTGGTTGAACTCAGAATTTCCTTGAGGAGGGATTAATATGTCGAGAAAAGAATATGCCGCGTTGACGGCACGGGCTTGTGAACTTGAACGGAAGTGTTTGGAGGCGCTAGCCCAGATGATGTTGTCTCGGTTGGGGGCAGACGTAACCATTAAGTCATGCAAACAATAGCCCGTTTATTTTCCAGTTGGTTCCGAAGTACCCCAGTCAAGCACCTCGAAGTTGAATTCTCGAGGGCTTGCGATGCACTTGATGAGATGTATATCCAAATCGCCAAGATGGAAGCTCGGAGGCAGCATGCTTAACCTAGATCTCTATCCGCCGTTTCACGCGAAAGCTCTTCAGCTCCAAGCGAACTGCAAGGCCCTCGGCTGCGACTACAAGATCACTTCTGGTATCCGCACGTTCGCAGAGCAAGATGCCCTGTATATGATTGGTCGTACAACCGGAACCAAGGGCGCCTTCGTGACGAAGGCTAAGGGTGGGCAATCATACCACAACTACGGTGTCGCCGTAGACTTCTGCCGGATCGTCGGAGGCAAGGCCGACTGGTCTCAAGCTGCTTACGCTACGCTCGGAGCCGAAGCCAAGAAGCTCGGACTTGAGTGGGGTGGCAATTGGCAGTTCCGCGACATTCCCCACGTCCAGTTGCCTGTCAAGCTCGGGGTGCTGCAGGCCGCTTACGCTGGCGGAGCTGGTATCCCAGGTGTTTGGAAGATGCTCGATGGAATGAAGTAGAAGGTCGCCCGAGTGGCTATGATGGTAGATCTCCAGCCTTGTAAACTGGGGGTCGTCGGTTCGATTCCGACCTCGGGCTTATCAACTAAAAGTTCGTTCCTAATAACGGCATACCACCCCTAGGTGCTCTGATTGCGAGAGTTTCCTAGGGGTTTTGTGTATGTGATATGGTAAAGTATGGGAACCACCAGGCATATGAGCGACGATCTCCATCAGTGTGGCATCTAGGTCACGGGAATTATGGGCCTTAAACGGAAAAGCCCACCTCCGAAGAGATGGGCTGGTGTGATAACTATGATGTAGAAATTATTCGACCTTCCGTCCTCCCATGGTATCAGGCGTTCCTTCGTAAATCACGACCGTAATAGTCTCCATGCCTGCGTCCACTGCCCCACCATCAACCTGGCATCGACCTTGGGCGATACATCGTTGCAGTGCTGCATCAAAATCGCCACCACATCCTTGTTCGTCCATCCCCATCGTCATTACCGCCATCATCGCTACTAGAATCACTCGTGTCATCGTGTTGCTCCTTGGTTACCATCTATACCCTAGATTACCTCCGGACGTCAACCACCAAGTTGTCCTTGAGCTTCTGAACGGACAGGTCTATTTGGACCGACACGTAAGACAAGACGATTACTACGATGATATAGAAAAGTGCGCGAGTTGCTTTCTGCATGATGAACTCCTTTACTTGGTAGCCGATTACACCCAGAGTCCCCTGCTACCCGTGATGGAATTGGGAAGCGAGCGGATATTGCAGTCCATCTCATTTTGGACATCCGCCGCGGTGAGAATTTCCGGCTTGCCGTAGTCGAGGAAAGCGTTCAGCGCCTTGATAACCTGGCGTTGCTGATTGGTAGGGCGGGGCAGGTTGCTGCAGAAAATCAGAGCCAACTTCGCCGCCTCTTCCACCCACCGGCTCGAATCAGCGTTCATTGGGACCAGGGCGCGAAGACTGCAATCAAAATCCTTGGCGGTGTAGGGCATCCAGCGAGTGTTACGGATGCTGATGACGAAGTCGCGAATCATGCGGTAGGTGGCTCGGTTGGTCTCAATGGCGTTCATGGTATGGCTCCGTGGTGCTGCGTGGATGACCATTGATACCATGCCACGAGCCTACTTGCAAGCGCTCCACAAAAAATCGCTATGGGTGCAGAATGAACCACGCTTCGGACAACCCAATGGCATCGGCGATGTCGTTGTCCTTGATTTTGAGCGACAACCCGAAACGCTGGTTCGCCCAAGCCACGGAAAGATGCTTGGTGGTGATGCGACCACGCTTCTTGCCGGCGGAGACATCCCGGTTGTTGGCGCGCTGGTCCTTGGAAAGCCGCATCTCCAGCGCCTTCCGCCAAGCACTCGGGTCGAGGTACGTGTAAGTCCGGTTGAGCGCCCGGGTTCGACGCAGCAACTCCGAATGATACCACTCAAGAAGTCTTTGCGTATGGCGATTTCGACCCTTCACCGTGTTCTCGACGACGATGTGGGTGGGCTGGAGCCGCTGGATTAGCCCACCTATTTGGTCCGCCATGGCTTCGGCAGCATCCAGGATATTGCCAGGATACAATGGCGACTTGTCCGGGTCGGCATTAACGTTGAAGTCGGCTACGCGGGAGTGGAGTTGTCCGGTCTCCAACAGCTTTTCGCGAGTCCGGAACGCCCAGCCGGTTTTGGTGGAAACATCGAGTGCTAGAAGGGTGGGCTCCATCACTTCGCCGCTCCAAAATACCCGTCAACATCCACGAATTCTTCTTGCTCTACCGGGTGGTTGTACGCCGACAATACAAGTGTATGTAATTCGTTGATTTTAGCAACCCAATCGAACGCACCTGGATTGGGCGGCAGCGAAGCCCGGACCACTTCGTCCAGCTGGGACGCGGTGATGGTCGGCTTCATTGCTACGATTTGACGGCGTACGGCGATGTATTCTTTACGGAGATTTTCGATGGACATTTTGGTGGCTCCTTGGGTTCGATTATAACATTTGTGGCTTGGAGGAACTCTTCCAGATGTTCGGCTTTGGTGTCAAGCGCCCCTACTTGTATAGTAGCGGTATTGTACTAGATGGACTCTACAGCGCTCACGACGCGCCTTCCTTCGCCTTGGCCAGGGCGGCGTGGGCGGCATCGATCGCCTCGTGTCGGCCGGCGTCCGCTCTTTTGTCCAGAAGACCCCAGCCGTCAGCGGGAGGGTTGTAGTACATCCACTCGGTACAGTCCTCCAGAGCCGTCACCAGCTCGGCAACTCGAGCCTTCGTCGCCCGGGTCGTCTCGATCTCCGCAGCGAGCGCACGACGAGCCCGATCTCGCTGCTCGAGCAATTCAACTCCTTCGGCATGGGCGACGTCGCGGTCGAACTCGGCCTTCTCGAGCCGTTGCGCTAACGCAACCGCGTGCTGCCGCATGTCCTCGTATCCGTCTCGAGCGATCAGAGCGTCTCGACGGGTCACCTCGGCGCGGGCCTCGTCGCGCTCGCGTTCTACGGCGCGAACCTTTTCTCGCAACCTGGCGGCAGCGTCGCCGAACTCAGTTTTGGCCGCGCGCCAGTCTGTCTCGTAGTGCTGCGCTTTGAGCTCGGCCTTCTCGGCGCGGGCGAGGACATTCAGGTACTGCTCGGTCTCTTCGACGCAGCGAAACGCGTGCAGCGCCTCGTCTCGCTCGCGCTCGGCCTTCTCGGCGTGTCCGCGGGCTGAGATCACTTCGCTACCCCGAAGTAATCGCTAACAGTTGTGCGAGCATTTGCCTCGATTTGGGCTCTGATGGTTGCCAGCAACGTCAGGGCGCCCCGGCACCAGTCTTCTGGTGATTGAGGGGCAAAATCCTTGCGGACCGTCGCGTCGAACTGGGCGCCTGTGATGTCAGGTCGGAGGGCAATAGCTGCCTTCCGGGTTGCGATGTATTGGGCTCGTTGGTCTTGGGTGTATGGGTTATAGATGTCTTTGCTCATGTGTCACCTCTATCTCAAGATTCTGTTGCGGCCTTAATGTAGTCTTCCAAAGGTATCTCACCATATCCACCAATCTGAAACCACGACTTAACGGCCGGAGGACACTGAGGTACCCTGAGAAGTCGGATCAGATGTTGGGCTGCGCCAGGTAGCATGGCTTCCAGGAATTGGTTTGGTTGCCGAACAAGGGCGCTGAATGGAGCGAGGTTGAAGTCTGGCTTAATTAGCTTCCAGTAGGCAACAGCTGCGTTGGCGATCCAAACTTCTTGTAGTGGCATTTTGTTACTCGCTTTCTGAGTGGAAGATTGTTACTCGAGGACACCAGCATCCACAAGGGCTCTGATGTAAATAAATTCATCCGAGTCCTTGAAATTGACCTTCACCTTCGACTGCCCCGCCAACGTCCTCAACAAAATCAGGCGTTGCTTCTGACTGGCTTTATTGAACTGCTGGGTGGTGACACGGAAGCAAATCGACTCTACCAACGCCCGGAAGGTGTCCTTAGTCCGGTTGATATCGATTGCACGGATGATAGCGCGGTCGTACTCCGAAGGGCGGCGGAGGGGCTGTGGAGCTGGTACAGGCGCGAATACCCCAGGGGCAGTGACATCGGCTACTGCCGGCATCGTGTTTTCGAGTTCGGCGATGCGGCGCTTGAGAATTTCGAGTTCTTCTTGTGTGGTCATTGGGAATTTTCCTTTGAGCCGACCTACCACGGATGTGGAGTCCGTGGCAAGTCGAAAGTGTTAGTTGGCAACGACTGGCTGAGTCGACGTCTTGGGCTCGTACATCGGGTGCTGGACGGCGATTATCGAGCACTCGTAATAATTTCCCTTACGATCATGTCCGCGGACTGCTAGTTTTCTGTCGGAGATTTCGACGCCCATCGATCTGGCCGTGGGTAGAACACCTTTTACTTGCCGATCGGTTAGGTATTGGCAATAAGCTGTGTGCAGGGCAGCGGCTGTAGTTTTACCACCGACGGCCGTGTGGTCGTCGAAGAACTCTTCCAGCATCGACTTGTGGCGGATTTCCGAGTTCTGAATCTTCTGGACTTGAGTTAACACAGACTGAAGCGGGCACTCATCTTTGTACGAAACACAGCGCCAGACGTCCAGGTAATTGATGCCGTCAACAATCGCATACTCTTTTGGGCCCTGCTTGATGGTATCAATTTCCCAAAAGCGGCGGGCCGACGTATCATCCTTGACCAGGTCACGAACGTGCTTATTGGAGGCTCCAATCATCGTGGCATTGTTGACGGCAGTGTTTGCGGTGTTGTGACCCAAGTTGCGCCATGTCAAGCTGGACGATGTAATGGAACTCTTCAAGGCGGCTACATCTGCCTTAGCTGCATTGCCCATCTCATCGAAGAACATGATGTAATTACGAGCCAAACGGAAGCTCTGGCGTTCATCAGCCAGAATGGACAAGTCCTTGGACGCGTCTTGAATCTCAGAGACTGGGCCAAAGAGCATCTCGAGGGCTCGTGTCTTGCCGCCACCAGTTTCGCCGAAGAGAACTGGCATGAGGTGGTGGTCTACTTGACGGCCAAACAACTTGCACTTGACTTGCCAAATGAACTGCTTGATGGCAGCAACATCGAGTTCATTCACTTTACCTGTGACTGCCTCGACCCACTTGCGAAGTAGCGCGTCCGTCGGCTTGTTGCCCATATGACGGTCAGCATTGAACTCGATTTGGGCCTTGATAGCTTCAATCGCCTTCAAGTCTTCGTTGTGAGCATACGATATCCAAGCTGCGCTCAAAATCGAAGAATTCACCTTGGCGATGGCGTCTCTGGCGGCATCGAGTTGAAGATCGCTCATAAAGACGGAAGAATCTACGAACTTCCCTTGGGATACCAGGCCTTGCGTCCTATACGAGTAGGTCAGCTTCTTGCTTTCAATATGAGTGCGAAGGTATGCACGGACGTCGGTCCCACGACAAGATTCAACTACGGCCTCATTCGTCACCTTGTTGGACTCAAGAGCTGCCGATTGCCATGCTAGATATCGCTTGCCCTTGCCGTACCATGCTTGGGCGTATCTCATCCGCAAGCCTGAATCCATTTCAATCTTGGACGCCAATTGTTTCATGGGCTCGACCGGGTGTTGTGCGGCAAGGAGTGTTTTCGTTGACTCGACGCCGTTGATCGCGAGGAAGTCATCGACCCCTTTCGCTTCTCCATCCGGCAGGGCAACCCAGCGAGTGTTCTCTTTGGTGCCTTGGAGCGTCTTGAGGAGGGTCGCCAACTCGAAGAGGACCGATTTGGTCGGGTTGTGAATGTCGTTGTCGAAGACTACAACCATCCGGTCGACCAACGTCGATAGCGTCAGTAGTTCGGGTAGAAGGGTCCTAGTCGAGTCACCAGCGTCCTTCTTGACGGCCCACGTACAAATCCCGGTCAAGCCGACTGCGTCGTAACCAAGGCCGGCCAGAGCCTCTGCCTTCTTCTCGGACTCACAGATATACAATACAGTTGCCGTTGAATCGAGTTCATCCATCGAGAAGTTGGATGGGAAGTATAGGCCTAGGAAATCACCTTTGGACTGGGCATACTTCTGGTGACACTCCTTCTGATTCTTGTCCGTGTAATCGCGTTCAGTGTCCAGACGGATTCGATATCCCTTGATTTCGGTCCCGTCCATGCTGTGGAAAGGAATCGCCATACCTGCGCAATCATCGAACCCATTGTCTCCGAGAATGGAATGTGCTTGCTCGCGGGTGACGGTTCGGTATCCGAATTGGGCTACTACTTCTTGATGTTCGGTCGAGAATCCGGTAAGAGATGCTCGGTGACCTATCGATAGTTCAGTTGTCGTGTTCATTGTGTGCTACCTTTCGCTGAGGTTTTCGACGCCTCAGTACAGCATTCCTACCCCGTTTCGAAAAGGTTCTCTAGAAGAGTCGAAAAGGGGTAGGTAGTACCTCTCTTCTAGAGTGACCCGTCTCAGCTTGCGCGAGACTGACGATCATGAAATTCAATTTTGCCGACCAACCCGCCCTACTCTAAGTGTTGTGGCTCGCGGCCACCAACATATTCCTATTATACTCTATAGTCGCTCTGAGTTTTATCCGGACACTCTATAAGACGACCCCGCCGCCCTACAAACTAAAGGATTCGGGTGCATCAAAAGTTATGAACCGTGGCGGCTCCAATGATTTCAAGGTGTTATGGATTTACATAGACCAATCGGTCGATTTGTAAATTGTCAATCGCAGAGCGCTCAGTTGTATTGTAGAGAGCCACAGTTGATTGTGTAGTTTGTGGTGGATGTGAAGCCGGGAGAAGCACCACAGTATATATATACGTATGTATAGACGTATGCGGGTGTGGTTAAGCTACATATAGCTGTGGGGCTGACCCCTCACTGTTTGTGTAGTTTGTGACGGATGGTGACGGATGGTGATGAGACTTTTTTTGCCATCCACCACCTCGTAACACCTTCTTCTTATTATGTATTTTATGTTAGTTTATTGGGTTGTGACACTGTGACGTATATTCTGAGTCCTGGCGAAATTTCGATGATGTTCGACGATAATCGAAAGTTGGCTCCGACTGGAGGTAGATCCTTCACAGGCTATACAATTACAAGACTGTGGAGTTATATTGATGTAGTTCCGACCAAAATGCCTTCACTTCTACACGAGTGTATGCAATTTGTCTTGAATTTCATTGGTGGCAACCATGCACCTATACCCGCATCCGTAACGATTTTGAAAATCACCCCATAATACAAAATCAATTCCCGGCGGGTAATAAGAGGGAGAGCGCTCGTCTTAGTAGGTGTAGCTAATGAAGTTCAACCCCGGAGTTCCCAATGTTCCAAGATTCCTCTGAACACGATTTCTTCCTCAAGGTATGGCGCAACACTCGAGCCGCTATCGCCAATTCAAATGCGCTATGGGGAGCCGCAGATTGCTGCGCAAGGCACTTGAGGGAGCTCGACCCATCTTCCCCAGAAGTTGCCGCGTACGACGCCAGGCAAGCCCCAGGCTCGCCACACAGGCACTCCAGGACCAACTCCAGGCCGCGTGGGGCGACGCCATCGTGACCGGAACCGAAGACGCGTTCATGCTGGCCATTTCCGATGCAGACTTCCACCTAATGTTCAAGGACCTCAAGTCCCAAGCCTAATCTATTCTAGGTACCTGAACAAAGGACTTCATATGGAAATCGGAAACACATACTTCTTAGTCACTACCACGCGAGCGTATCTCACCGCTAAACTGGCTACAATTACCCCCACCGGGTGGTTCACCATTGTGGATCGTCACGGGGTGATTCATTCCATCGCACCTGAGACCGTAGTCAGCTTCGAAAAGAAGTAGCCACAACACTTAAGCAGAACGCAGAAACCAAGGAGTTCAAAATGTCGACCCAACAGAATCATCCCTTCGCACTTGCACAGAATCGCAACTTCACCTTCGTGACCGCAGCATCTTCAATCACCGGAAAGTATCTTGGAGAGAATCAGTTCGAGTTCTGGGTCGTTAAAGACCTGACCAATCGCCTAGTAGCCATCAACCCCGATCAGGTCATCACTTACTTCAACGCCTAAAGTTCTGATCCACGAGACGTAATCGTTTACCTTGTACGACGCAGTAACCACCCAGCAGCACCAAAAGGAACACCATGCAAATCGAAAACATGCAGTACTTCATCGAAAGCGTCATCGAAAGCTTCACTGACGCACGTATCGCAGCAGAAGAGTTCACCGCAGTCCACACCACCAGCGACTACTCAGTAGCACCCGTAACACCTTCCAAGAAAGTAACCCCCATGAATACCACCAAGTCCCCTAAGTCCACGACCCGCCGCATCTACGGTCTCTTTGCTGACCGTGAAGCACTCCCCTTTTATATCGGCTGCACCAAGCTACCTTTGTCCCAGCGCTTCGACCTGCACCGTTCTGGCAATCGACCCACTCGCCAAGTCATCAGCGATTTCGAGTCCGAAGGCTACCGAGTCACTATCCAAGAAGTAGCTGTTGTCAATGGCACCAAGTTCGAGGCGAATGCAGCAGAAGCCAACGTATACAACTACTACGCAGCTAAGGGCGCTCAGATGATGAATGACCCGTCCAAGTTCAGTAAGGTGACTTCCCAAGCCCTGAAGACCATCCGCCTCCTTGCTAAGCACGGAGTCAAGATGTCGTCGATTGCAAAAGAAGTCGGCCTCACAGTTACCGCAGTCAGAGACGTCATCAAGGGCAACACCTTCCGGAAGGCCTAACCACCATGGAACTCACAAGAGCCCAACAGAAGTTAGTCGAATCATTCCTGCCAATCGCAAAACAAGAGGTATCCAAGTATGTAGCAAGGTTTCCTCATCTCCGCAATCGCCGTGACGACTTGCTGTCAGAAGCCTATATAAGTCTCTGCGTTTCGACTCCTAAACTCGATATGACCAAGCCGTACTACCAATACCTCCGTGTTTCCATTCGACGTGCAATGACTGAGTGGGTAACTGGCAATCCACCTCCAGAGGAAGCACTCGACGTTTCGTACGACTCACAAGATGAAGAGGCTGCTATCATCGCCCGTGATTCGATTTCATCTTTGACGGATGAAGAGCTCGATTTGGTGGAAAAGCTCGATGCTGGGTATAAGAAGACTCAGATTGGTTCAATGAGCGGGACTGGTAGTGTGGAATCCAAGAAGAGGGCTGCCAGGAGAGACGTGGACTCAAAACTGGAAATCATCAGAGCCAAAATCAAGTAGCTGTAAACTTTGGTGTAAACTTTCAATGCCTACCAGTCAGATCATCGATTGGTAGGCGTTTTGCTTGTCCGCGACATATGTAAAGGAACTATACAAGGTATATTCTGTAAATTCCGGAAGGTGCATTGAGATGATTTCTGGCCCGAATCGACATATCAAGCCAAAGTCTAAGACGCCGCCACGTGTCTCTACGGTCATCCGCCCAACGCCACAGTCAATACTAGATGCGACTATTGTGGACTCCCTTAAATCACTTATTGCGTTACGCGACAATCCAGAATATCCTGCTACTGTTCGCCTACGCGCTGCACAAGATTTGCTTGATAGAGCCCTAGGGAAGGCTGTTACTCGCGTTGAAGCCGATGTCGAATCAACTGTAACCCAGAATGTATCTCAATCCACGGTCGACAGGCTAGTATCTGGGATGTCAAAAGAGGACTTGGCCTCGCTATTGTCGGATATTGAGTAATGGATATTCGAGACACCCTTCAGCGAACTACCAAGACTCAACTCAAGGCAGCTATCCTCAAGCAGTCGTTCGAGCTGTTTGTCAAGGAGATGTGGGCTGAAGTTGACCCAGAACCTCTCCAATGGTCTTGGTCGATGTCAGCCATCTGTACCTGCCTCCAAGCCGTCTCCGAAGGTCGTATCCGCAAGCTCATCATATCGGTTCCACCGGGATGCGCGAAAAGTTTATTAGTATCCGTATGTTGGCAGGCGTACCAATGGGCGAAAGACCCGGCATGGTCGATGATGTCATGCAGCGCGTCCCTCAATTTGTGCTACCGAGACTCTCAACGGTTCCACGACTTGATCTCCTCCGAGAAATACTTAGCACTTTTCGGGGATTCTTTCAAGATGACTACCGACGCGAATAGTCTAGGTTGGAGAAAGAACGATCGTGGTGGTGAGCGCAAGACTGTATCTGTCGGTAACGGCACCGGCTTCCGGGCTACGTGCCAAATAATTGACGATCCTCTTACGGCTGACGATGCCAAGAGTGAGGCCGCACGTGAAGCCGCAAAATACTGGATCTCGAATACTTTGTCTAATCGCTATAGGAACCAATCGAAAGGTATTCGGGTGGTGATTGCACAGCGCCTTCATGAAGATGACTGTAGTGGAGTTCTATTAAAGACAGGTGAGTATCAACACTTGTGCCTCCCCACAGAATACGATCCAGCGCGAAGATGTGTCGTCAAGGACCTTGAAGGCAAGGTGGTCTTTGAAGACCCACGCAATACGCCAGGCGAACTCATGCTCCGCTACGGTTTTGGACCTGAAGAAAATGAGCAAGCGAAGAGGGACCTACAGTCATATGGATACGCCGCCCAACAGCAACAATCGCCTGTCCCTGCAGGCGGAGGGTGGATTCGTAGAGATTGGTTCTCTCAATGCCACAGCCCTAATCAATTGCCAGGCACCATTCCTACTCCGACCAATTTCGATAAAATCGCCATCGTCGTAGATGCCAGTGTCAAAGATAATCCAGATTGCGACCGTGCATGTATTATAGTGGCGGGCATTAAGAATCACAACGCATATATCTTGGATGCCGCTTGGGACCGTATGACCATTGGCCCAACCATAGCTGCCATCAAGAATCTCAAAATCAAATGGAATGCATCTGAAGTGGCCATCGAAGACAAAGCCAACGGATCCCCTATTATCACAGAAATGCGCAGTAATCCACAATATCGAATGGGCTGTCCGATCATATCACTCAAGGCAAATGCACCCAAAGACGTCCGTATACAACTAGCCGTGCCCTATATCGAAGGGCAACACATCTTTCTTCCAGGGGCTGGCTTTCAATCTTCACCCTTAAACATGTCCGAATTTCTAGATGAAATCTGCGCCTACCCCAAAGCGCCCCACGACGACGCACCGGATGCCCTAGCCCACTTAGTCGCCAGATATTGTACGCATACGACGACAGATAAATACGCAGCGATGGTTGCACTCCAGTCATTGCAAGGAAGATAACAGTGAACAAAACGCAAAAGATGGACGCATCCAACGCCAGGTCCGCGGTAGAGGCCACACAAGCTGCTAGCAAAATTGCTCGGATGGACGGTTGGATTTCGGCTCAATCTGGGTCTGGTGGGACTCACGACAAATCGAATTCGTATTCACTTAAGACCCTTTACGTCAGCCCTTCATTTGCTTGGTCGTTCTACAGCACATCGGGCGTCGCCAAGAAGTGCGTCGAGCGCCCTATTGTCGAGCTAATGCGCCCAGGTTGGTCCTTGCAAATCCCCGGCAACAAGAAACTATCAACATCGATTGTCAGTCAATCGCAAGATTTGCACTTTGATACACACTTGTCGAACGCCTTGATTTATTCGCGGATCTGTGGTGGAGCCGTGATTTATCTCCATACGTCGGATCCAGATCTGTCGAAGCCGATGTCGACCGGTGCCAAGATCATCCGATTGCACACGTTCTCGGCGGGCAGGGAAGTCTTTGGAGCACCATCTATTACATCCGACAAGACAATGGCAGAGGCGATTAATTCGCTATCGAGTGAGTCGTTCGGATTGCCCCCATACTACTCTATTCGACTGCCATATGTCCAGTTCGAAAACGTTCACCACAGCCGATTCATCCGATTCACCCAGCCTTCCAGCGTAAGTGATATCATCTCGAATTACGGGTTTGGTCCCAGTCTATACGAGACCCTCTACGAGCCCATCCAAGACTACGAGGTCCTTTGCAAGACAGCGCGTCAATTAGGCGAAGACTATGCCCAGGCCGTATTCACAATGCCAGGTCTCGATGCAGCGATCACCAAGTTCGCAGCTGCAATCACTAATGGTACCATTCCGGCAGCAAGCGTTGACCCACTGACCTCACGCCTCAAGGAACTCGACCGTAGACGCCATACGTCACGCGCCATTGTGCTTGACGGTGGTGAGAATGGTGAACCAGCAGAGACGTTCGAACGTAAGCCCACCCCTGTGACCGGATTCGGGGATTTGTATACGGCAGCCAAGGAACGCATTTCGCTTGTAGCTGAAATTCCACAATCACAACTCTTTGGGACTGGTTCGAGTGGCGCATTGAATAATGGTCAAGAGAACACCGATAGTTTCCGAGCTTCTGTTCTCGGCATCCAAACACGTCAAGCACTACCTGCGATTGAGCGCTTCGTTGGATTGTTGATGGGTAAAACTCAGCCCAAGTCATGGACAGTATCTTTCAATTCGCCCCATATCCCCTCCCAAAAGGAAGTAGCTGAAACCCACAAGACCCAAGCTGATGCCGATATGCTTTACATTCAGATGGGGCTCAACCCAAAGGACGTGCTCAAGTCCAGATTTGGTGGAGAAGCTTACTCACTAGATACAATGATAACGGAAGTCCCTAAAGAGGATATTTTGTCCGTTGACCCACAAACACCCGCTATATAAACCAAAATGATTTCTACCCGCATTGACCAAGCACAGTCCACGCCATTCTCTCTACAAGAGGATGGGTCGCTCCTGGCATCCGCTCGCCCAACGCGCGCTGGTGTCTTTGTATACATGGTTAATGGTGTTGTTGTCAAGGAATTTCGCAGCCCAGAGGAAGTATTCAAGGCTGAATCACTGGCTACACTCGATGGCCGGTACGTGGTCATCAATCACCCATCTTCCACTTCGACTGATGGACTATTGACCGTTGACAATTCGGCTCTTCTGCAGCACGGAACTGTATATAACGTCCGCCAGGATGCCGAGAATCCTGGATGGGTCGCAGCTCAAGTCCGATTGACATCACCTGAAGCTATTGCTCAAGTTCGAGATGGAATGGTCTCATTGAGTGCTGGGTATACGTCGAAGGTGATTCCCACTCCAGGTCTTGAAGTAATCGACCCAGTCACCGGCCTCAAGGTAATCGTGGATGCTTGCCAAACAGAAATCGCTTACAACCACCTTGCACTCGTAGACGCAGGCCGCGCTGGCCCTGGTGCCCGTATCCTTCTCGATGCCGCGGAGAATGTTGGCATCCAAGTGATTCAACTCGATTCTATGCAAGAGGTCAAGATGGATGTGATTGAAGAGCGCGAAGGTAAGTTTGTTGTCCTGTCGACGACGGGTGAAGTCCTCGGTACTCATGAGACCAAAGAGCAAGCCGAAGAGCAACTCCGTGCCGTCGAAGCCAGCAAGGCGAAGAAGGATGAATGTCTGGAAACCATCGCCCCCAAGGAAGACGTTCTACCTGTCGCCCCTGCCGAAGCACCCCCTGAAGTCAAGTCCGATAGCGCCGATATCCAGCTGAAGCTCGATTCCGCCACCGTAGCATTGACTGAACTCCAAGTCAAGTGCGACGCCGCAACTTCTGCCCTAACTGAACTACAAGCAAAGTTCGATGCCATCAATACAGAACTCGCCCGAGTGACTTCTGACTCCTTCATCACCAGTAAGGTGGATGAGCGTATCGCCACCCAAGCAATCGCATCACAGCACAAAATCAAGTTCGATGGACAGTCCCTCGATAGCGTCAAGCGTTCCGTAGTTCAACGCGCCCACCCCACCCTTAAACTCGACTCGTTTTCGAGTGACCAAATTTCTCAACTTTTCGGCACGGTGGTTTCACCGACCGAAATCAGGGCAGATTCACTGCCTGAAACCACCGCAGCAATCACAATCAAATCTAGTGCAGTGCGAGTAGATTCGTTCTGGGCTGGACACAAGGAATAATTAACCATGGATACACAAGTTAAGCTCGACGCACTTCCTCCCAAGCTCCGTCAGGTCATGTTGGACGCGGCCAGCAAGGTGCGTATGGACAGCGTTCGTAACGACAACACGACCCTCGCGGTTGCAGGCGAGCTCACGAATTACGACAAGGCCTTCCGTGAGGCCAAGACTGCGAACATCGAGTCTGGTTTCCTTCCCACCGTGTATCTTGGTCGTGGCGAGAATGCTTACTCGTGGACCGTGTACGCGAACAGCGATGGTAGCCAAGAGGCTGCTGATGGTGCCGTGTTGAGCGCTGTGTCGGCTCTGACTGGCACTGAAGTCTCGATGAACGTGTACAACTGCCGTGACTCGTTCAACATCCTGGATCAAGAGGTCGAGCTTAGCCTTACGGTTCAGCGCCCCCTCTCGATGGCCGGTGTGATGGGCGCCAAGAAGCACCTCGACCTTCGGGCCGACAGGTACTTCATGATTGGCAACGGTACAGTCAAGGGTCTTCTGAACCTCGCTGGCACCACGACTGGCACGATTGCGGCTGACGGTAGCGGCTCGAGTGCTCGTTGGTTCGATCCGACGACAATGGCGGCAGTCAAGACTCCCGAGCAGATTCTCCGTGATTGTACTGCGGCGATTCGTCTCGTTGAGAAGACGTCGGAAGGCAAGCAAGTTGCCAATACCCTCGTGATGCCTGCGACTCATCTCCAGTACATCCAGTCGACCAAGTTCGCCGTCGGCCACGTGGAGAGCATCCTCGACATGGCCAAGCGCTACTTCCCCGACGTGACGTTCCGTGGCACCTACTTCATGAACGAAACCCCCGTGACCGTGACGACTGACGCTGGCAAGCTTTCGAATCGCCTCGTTGCCGCCGAAGTCAGCGAAGAGACCCTTGGCCGCCTTGTAGGCATGGCTCCTTCGATCGAGGACACTGAGCGCCTGAACCTGGCGACCAAGTTCCAGGTCAAGTGCCGCGTTGGTGGCTGCGTGTGCCGTTACCTCCAGTCGGTTGCGATTTCGACTGCCGCCAGTGGTGGGATCTAAATGACAACGAGCTGCGGGGATTAATAGTCCTCCAGCTCTCCAACCCCACGAGAACCTCCTCCCTCGTGGGCGCTTGGATTCAGTGCCCATCAATAGATGGACGTTGAATCGAATCGGAACTTAAGGAATACAATGGCCGCTACCCGAACCACATGTTTGCAATTGTCTAAAGAGTTCACTGGTGTCTCGATTGAGCAGTTCGCTCCTTTCCTTGCACAAGCAGCCCTCCTTGTCGGAGCCCCAGTGTTCGGGACTCTGGCTGACACAGCTCAAGCATATATGGCGATGCACTTGT
>Ga0316626_10000446_pt1 | contig 15972 bp, 13 predicted proteins | sample OWC_Aug_T1_C1_D5_FD_207656 | JGI IMG/M metagenome (GOLD analysis project Ga0316626, IMG submission 207656) | Wetland soil microbial communities from Old Woman Creek delta, Ohio, United States - OWC_Aug_T1_C1_D5_A | ecosystem: Environmental > Terrestrial > Soil > Wetlands | place: USA: Ohio...
AACCGAGCCCCGTCCTCGCAGGTGACCTCTATCTCACCCCCGCGCTCGACGACAGATAGCGTTTCACTGCGACCAGGGATCAGCGTCCGCGAGTCCAGTTCTTCACAGATACGCCTGGCGGCCCGCTTCACGAGCCCGAAGTCGATGACATACCCGTCCCGGCCGAGCGCCCCCTCCACCGTTATGGCAAGCTGGTAGTTGTGCCCGTGCAACAGTTCCCGGGAACCATGGTGAGCAATGAAATGGGCGGCCGAGAACGAGAGGGACTCCTTGGCCACGTGGAGAGTAAAGCGCCCGCTCGGCATCGTTATTTCCTCACTGCCGCGATCCGGGCTGTCCAGTGGGGAGGCGGCTCCCCGTGCGCCCACCTCTTGCGACCGTCTCACCCGAGGATTGCTCGAAGCCCTGCCCGTCGGTCAGGCTGCGGACCATGCCGCTCTCGCGGACGTAGAACCCACCCGTATGATAGGAATCGGGAAGACCGAGCAACGTGTAGTCCAGATGGTGGCAGAGCTCGTGGACGAGGGTGCGAAGAAACGTCCGAAAGGCCACGACCTGCCCCCGCTTCGCAGTGATCATCCATAGCTTGACCGTGTCCCGCCGGCTGTGTTCCCCGGGCATGTAGAGACCGTGCAGCTCGCCCTTGGAGGACGAGGGACGCCGTCCTCGCACGAGAACCTTCAACCCTGGCACCCCGAGGCTTGTACAGATACCGTCGGCAATTCGCTGCGAGAATTGCGCGACGTGGCTCTGGTTCGCACTCCCTAGAGCGTGTTGGAGCCCACGCACGGCTTCGAGCAACCCCAAACCCGGTCGCAAGGGAATCGCCGTAACGGCATCGCTTCGGTCGTAAACGCGCCGCTTGGCCGGCGAGAGCCTGTTGCGCCAGTTGCCCACACGCTGCGCGACCTGCCACCTCAAGCCGGATTACTCATTCTTCGTCGCCCGCCTCGATTGCCATCACCGGCTCGAGAACGGTCGCCGGAATGCCGTCGAGGAATCGTGACGGCTTGCCAAGAACGACGCCGGAGGCTCGATCATACACGTCGATCGGATAGGTCAGAAAGAGACGTTCCTTTGCACGCGTACAGGCAACGTAGAGCAGGCGGCGCTCCTCCTCTACATCGGCCTCGTCGCTGATGTTGAAATACGGTGGAAACCGCCCATCCACAACCCAGATCACGAACACCGAGTGCCACTCGAGCCCTTTGGCCGAATGGATGGTCGAGAGCGTGAGGAGCCCCTCATCCGGTGCGGACCCTGCCAATGTACCGCCAACACTGTCGTTGGGCGGCTCGAGGGCCATGTCGGAGAGCAATCCCCCTATGGTCCGATAGCGCGCTGCTATCGCTATGAGGTGCTCGAGGTCCTTCTCGCGGCGCGGGTAGTCTTCGCGGTGGACCATGCGCAGGAGAGGCAGGTAGTGGGCGGCCACGCGTGCCACCTTTTCCCCGGGCAAAAACGCGCCGGAGGCGATCTCACGCCACAGGACCGCCAACCGCTTCAATTCGCTCACGTAGGTCGACCGCCCTGGGTACGCCTCGAGACGGTCCGCCGGCTCGCCTCCCTGCACCCACTCGAAGATGCGTTCAGCACTTTTGGGCCCCAGGCCGTCTATGAGAAGAAGAACGCGGTGCCATGAAACCGCGTCTCGGGGGTTGGCAATGATACGAAGATAGGCGAGGAGATCCTTCACGTGCGCGGTTTCGATGAACTTGAAGCCCCCTCGTTTAATGAACGGAAGACCGTGACGCTGGAGCTCGAGCTCGAGGTCGAACGCGTGGTAGCTCGAGCGGAAGAGCACGGCGATCTCGTCGAGCGACACCCCTTCCTCGTTCAGCTCCAGTATCCGCTGGCACACGAAGCGTGACTGGCTTTCCTCGTCGACCCCCTGGACCAGCAGCGGAGGCACCCCTCCGCTCCGGCGGGTGTACAGGTTCTTCGTGTAGCTTTCCGTAGCGCGGTTGATGATCTCGTTGGCAAGATCGAGCAGGGGCTGCGTCGACCGGTAGTTCTCCTCGAGCCGGAGGATTGCAGTCCCTGGGAAGAGACGCGGAAAGTCCATGATGTTCCGGAAGTCCGCACCTCGGAAGCTGTAGATGGACTGGGCATCATCGCCCACGGCCATCACGTTGTCGTGGGTCACCGCCAATAGTCGAACGATCTCGGCCTGTAGACGATTTGTGTCCTGGTACTCGTCGACCATGATGTAACGGTAACGCCTGGAGAGATGCTCGGCGATGTCAGAACGATCCATGAGAAGGTCGCGCAATCGCACGAGGAGATCGTCGTAGTCGAGGAGCTGCTTGGTTGCCTTGTACGCCGCGTACTCCTCACGCAAGCGCGAGAGATCGTCCTTGTGCTCAATGAGATGTCCATAGCTGCTCTCGAGCAGATCGGAGAGAGTCTCGCTCCGGTTGACGGCCATGCTGAAGATCTCATAAATCGCCCGCTTGCGCGGGAACCGACGCTCCTTCGTGTCGAACCCGAGGCGGGAGCGCAGGAGGTTGATGACGTCCTCCGCGTCACTTCGATCGAGGATTGTGAAGCTGGGCTCCATGCCAAGGACCCGAGCGTATTGCCGAAGCTCGGTATTGGCAAAGGAATGGAAAGTCCCCCCGGCCACGCGGTCACACCCTTCCACCAAGGCCGATGCGCGACGCAGCATCTCTTGTGCCGCACGTCGGGTGAACGTTAGCAGGAGAATTGCCGCCGGCGGGACTCCCATTTCGACCAGGCGCGCCACGCGGTACACGAGTGTCCGCGTCTTGCCGCTTCCAGCACCCGCCACGACGAGGATGGGCCCATCTATGGTCGTCGCCACCTGGTACTGCGCCTCGTTCAGCGCTTCCCGATAGTCGATGCGAAACCGATGCGAAGCCGACGGAGCAGGTCGCGGCCGAAGCTGATATACCTTGATGCCGTGGACCGACATGATGAAACGCACACGCCTCGCACGGCACTCTAGCGCAGGGCCACAACCCCTTCAATGTAACAGCGGAAAATCCAGAGGTGCCACTCGCACGCTCGGCTGCGACACATCCCTAGTCTCACGTGAGCGGATGTGCAAATATGCTCCATGCTTCACCGGAGTCCAGGCGCCGCCATGACTGCTGGGGCTTCGCGGATGGGCGCACGGGGCTTGGAGGCGGGATCGTGGCCGCCTTCTCCTGAACGTGCCGGTCGGATCCCGATCAAGTGAAGGCATCACGTGGCCACTGGTCAGAAGTGAGCCATTGCTTCGGGGAGGACGCTCATGGCAGAACAACGAAAACGCGCTCCGCAGGAGCTGGAGATACAGGCGGACCCGCAGGGTTCTGTCGGGGTCTACTCCAACCTGATGATGATCAGCCATCGCAGAGAGGAGTTCGTGCTCGATTTCCTGTTCGCCCAGCCACAGCGTGGCCAACAAGGACGTACCGTCGCGAGCCTGCGCTCGCGCGTGGTGACGACGCCGGAGCACATGAAGCGAATCCTCCGCGCGGTCCAGGAGAACCTCCGACGCTACGAAGCCCAATACGGACCCATCCAGGAGTCGACCGATCTCCCGCAACTGATCCACTGACAGAGACTGTCCCCGAACAAATACCGGCGAGTCTTCCGCAGCGCCCCCGGATGTGATAGGGCACTGCCGTCAACCGTTGCCAAGCGGGGCAGCGGTCCTGACAGGTGTGGCGGGCCACATCTGTGGTCCGCGGACCCACGTGGTCTGGAGGAGGGGACGTGGTGAGCGCGACTCCCGGTAACACCCAAGAGGGATTCACGACGCGCGAGGCCGCACGAATAATCGGACTACCCGAAACACGCCTGCGCTCGTGGATTCGCTCGGGTCTGATCAACCCGCGGCGCGGCGGCGGTGGCCGGATCACCTTCTCGTTCCAAGATCTGGTCGTGCTCCGCACTAGCAAGGGACTCATCGACGAACAGATTCCGACGCTCAAAGTCCGGCGAATGCTTCACGCACTGCGCCGACAACTCCCGGCCGACAGGGACCTGGCAGGCCTCTCCCTCTATGCCGATGGTGACCACGTCGTGGTGTGGGACGGCACGGCACGCTGGCAGCCCGACTCGGGCCAGTTCATGCTGAACTTCGAGCCGGCAAGTTCTCTCAGGCGAACTGGCCGGCGGCCTGCGATGGCTCTGCCGCGGCGCGGGCTGCGCCTCACTGCCAGCCAGTGGCACGACCTGGCAGCCGAACTGGAGGCAAACTCCCCGGAGGAAGCCCAGGCAGCATACCGACAGGCCCTGGCCCTCGACCCGACGTTGGGTGCGGCTCACGTGAACCTGGGCAAGCTCGCCCACGCGCGCGCCGACTTCCGCGAGGCGGAGACACGTTACCGCGAAGCGCTGTGCCTCGACCCCGACGATGCCCTCGCAGCATTCAACCTTGGAGTCCTTCTCGAGGATACGGCACGACCTGCCGAGGCAGAGCGGGCGTACCGACGAGCCCTTGCTGCAGACCCGACACTGGCTGACGCTCATTACAATCTCGCACTGCTCTGCGAAAGGCGGGGAAGGCGCCGTGAGGCGCTTCGCCATCTGAACAAGTACAGGAGGCTGACTAAACGGCCAGGGCCCCGGGGGACCGGCTGAGACGCCCGACTCTGCAAACACGCCAGGGATTATTCCTGGGTTGAGGAGGGAGGAGGAGTGGAGATGACGAAAGCGCAGGACGAGGTCCGGGAGGTCAAGGTTCATGCGATCTCGCTCAGCCGGCCGAGAAGCAAGAAACGAACGCCAGTGGACCAGCCGCCATCAATGAACTGGGTGTCGGGGGTGTTCGGAAGCTTCCGGGGTGGCATGTCGAGGGTCCTCGATCCACTACAGCAGAGCTGGCTAGCGCTGCTGGGAATCTCGTCCCTCGCAATCAAGAACACGGGAGGAGCCTGGCACTCACTCGTGAGCGAAGGCGCCGACGTGCAAGCGCATCTCGGTCGCCGGATCAGCGACGTGGTGAGGCGGTTCGGGATCCCTGGAACAACGAAGGGTAACGAAGTGGGCTCCGAGCTATAGTGGGAGCTTGTATACCGTCGGTTCTGAGTGGCGCGGAACGCGCGTGCGCCATTTGCTCTTTGGTACGTCAGCCTTATTAGCCCGCTCGAATCCGTGCCGCTCGAAAAACGCCCGGGCACGGTCTTGGGTAGTGCAGGCGAACACGTAACGGAGCCCGAGCTGCCGCGCGTCCTCGATGGCCCGTACCAACAACTTTCCCCCGACTCCCTCGCCCTTGAATCGCGTGATGGTGTACAGTGCGACTATCTCGCCGGCGCGATCGCTGCGGTATGGCTCGATGGTAAGGGCACAGACTCCTGCGAGATGACCGCTGCCAATCGTCGCACCGTAACCCCCCATCAGGATCTCTGCGATTTCTTTGGCATTTCGTACCCGCAGGTAGCCCTCCTGTTGGCCCCGCTCGAGCAGCTTCTCCACCTCGGGAAAATCGTCGACGCGCAGCCGCTCCACCCGGCAGTAGTCTTCGAGCGTGAAGAGTGTTCCGGCCCCCTCGTACGTGAACAGCTCACGCTCGACTCCCCTCAGATCGCAGAGGTTGACGGAGTCGACCCCGCCTTGCAGAGCTGCACGCACGGCCTCCAGCACGGGGCGCCGGTGCCCGACGCCAATCCTCTCCGGCTCCCCATGCTGCAGCAGCCTTCCCAGCATGACCACATCCATGAAGGACACGAGTCCAGCTTCGCTCTGAACGCCGCCTTCCGCATCTACAAGCACGAGCTTGCGGACTCCGAGCCGGACCACGAGTCTCTGGGCGAAGTCCGCCGGGACGCCATGACTGGGGCTCACGCATGCGACGGCAAGCGTGTTGCTGCTCAGCACGCCCCATACCCGCCTGAGGAAGGACATCGTGATCCGGGCTCTCCCGCCACCGGGAACACGAATCACACGGGCGTCGGGTTGGCGGCCCGTGGCCTCAGAGACGCGCTCGATGATTGCGCTGAGCCGAGCGGCACGGGAATCGGGTGTGGGCGCGCCCCAGATCAACAGCAACCGTGTCCCGTTCTGAACCAGATCTGCCGCCACCGCTGCGAGCGCTTCGACATCGGCCGCCCTTTCAACCGCTTCGGATGGAACGGCAACCACGAGGGTCTGACCGCGGAATTCTCCCAGGTAGAAAGCTTTCTCCCCGAAACTATGACCCCCGCGCGCCCAAGCCTGTCGTCCTGTCATTGGGGATCACTAACCGAACGGGTCATTAACCACGATTGTGGCCTCGCGGCTGGCACCAACCGACACGAATGCCAGAGGTACTCCAGTCAGCTCGGAGAGTCGCGCAACGTAGCTCCTGGCGGCCCGTGGCAAGTCTGTCAGGCGACGGGCCGCCGAGATATCCTCGGGCCAGCCATCCATCTCTTCATACACAGGCTCCACGCGATCCCAAGCCGCGACCGTCGGCGGCGGATGATCGAGCGGTGCTCCGTCCAACTTGTACCCGACGCACAGGCGGATCCGGGGAAGGCCACGCAGCACATCGAGCTTCGTCACGGCCAGGCCCGTGAGACCGTCCAGGCGGGCGGCTTCGCGTACCACCACCGCGTCGAACCATCCGCAACGGCGCGGCCGGCCGGTAGTGGCACCGTATTCGGCGCCGTCGCGGCGCAGCTTCTCGCCGACCTCATCATTCAACTCGGTCGGAAACGGCCCGCCGCCGACACGCGTCGTGTACGCCTTCGAGATGCCTATCACCTCGCGAATCCGCTGCGGCGCAATACCGCTACCCGCCGCCACACCCGCGGCCATCGTCGTCGAGGACGTCACGTACGGATACGTGCCGTGATCGATGTCGAGCATCGTACCCTGCGCCCCCTCGAACAGGACGCGCTGCCCTCTGCTGATTGCGTCATCGATGAAATGGGATGTGTCGCTCACGTATGGACGTAGCTTCTCCCCAAACGCTCTGTACTGTTCGAACACCTCCTGCAAGTCGAACGTCTTTTCTCCCTGGACCGTGCGGAGGTACGAGTTCTTGTCCTCCAGAGTCTGGGCGAGCCGCTCGCGAAGCACGGATTCGTCCATCAGGTCGACCACACGGATCCCCACCCGTGCCATCTTGTCCTCGTATGCTGGTCCAATCCCCCGTCCCGTCGTGCCGATCTTGCCCGCGCCACGTCGCTTCTCGCGCGCGAGATCGATAGCCCGGTGATAAGGCATGATGACGTGTGCCCGCTCGCTCACCCTGAGTGGATCTTCCCCTTGCAGGTAGCCACGGCTACGCAGTGCCTCGATCTCATCCAGCAGCACTCCGGGGTCGATGACCACGCCGTTGCCGATGACGCACGTCTTGCCGGGGTGCAGCGCTCCGGACGGAACCAAGTGCAGGATCACCTGCTCGCCTCCCACCACGACCGTATGGCCGGCATTGTTGCCCCCCTGGAAGCGCGCGATGATGTCGGCCTCCCGGCTTAGCAGGTCGACGATCTTCCCTTTCCCTTCGTCGCCCCACTGAGCGCCGATTATCGCAACCGTGTTGACAGCCGCCTTCTTGACGGCACGTCGGCTCGTGGAGCTCTGGCGTTTTGCCATGTGTACCCCCTCAGGCTCAGAAAACAGACGAGAAGACAGATCCGGTACTTGAGACCCCGACCGGTGCCCCGATTGCACCTAGCAACGCGCAAACCCGCCTTCGCGACATAGAAGCAATGAGTGTCCCCCGCTAGAGCTCGATCAACTGCGCCGAGATAATCTCGGGTAGCTCCCGGAGTTGCTCGAGAACCGGATCGGGTACGGGCTCGTCAACGTGGATGAGAGATACGGCCCTGCCGCCGACTCGTTCGCGACCAAGTTCGAGTCCGGCTATGTTGACATTGTTCGCGCCGAGCAGCGTACCCACGCGCCCGACCACCCCCGGAACGTCCCGGTTGTGCAACATCAAGATGTGCCCCTCCGGCACAGCTTCCAGGAAGAAATCGTTGATCTTGACGATCCGCAAGGTGTCACTACCGAATACTGTGCCCTCGACGTCGGTTTCCCCAGCCGCCGTGCGTACCTGCACGCGGATCGTGTTGACGAAGCCCGTTGCCTTGCTCTTGCGCGACTCTGTAACGCTCGTTCCCCGCTGCCGAGCGAGATGCGGTGCATTGACGTAGTTGACCGGTGAGTCGAAGAACGGCGCGAGGAGACCACGCAGCACCGCAGCGGTGATAGGCGTCACGTCGTGCTCGGTGACCTCACCTCCGTACCCTATCTGTACCTCCAGCGGAGGCTCCGTCACCATCTGCGCCTGCAGGCTGCCGAGCTTTTCACCCAGTCGCAGGTACGGGCGCAACACGGCAAGCACCTCTGGTCGCAGCGAGGGTACGTTGACGGCGTTTTGCACGGCACCGCGCAGCAGAAAGGCCACCATTTGCTCGGCCACTGCAACCGCGACGTTGATCTGCGCCTCGTCGGTGGATGCACCGAGGTGCGGCGTGCAGACGACCTGATCGAGGCCCACCAGTGGGTTGTTGGAGGGCGGCGGCTCCTCGGCAAACACGTCGATCGCCGCACCCGCAACATGGCCCTCCCGGATGGCCGCCGCGAGGTCTTCCTCGACGATGATACCACCGCGCGCACAGTTGATTATGCGCACCCCGCGTTTCATCTTCTGGATCGCCCGCGAATCGATCAGCCCGCGCGTCTCGGCGGTCAAAGGTGTGTGAATCGTTATGAAGTCCGCCCGCGCAAACAACTCGTCGAGGCTTACGAGTTCCACTCCGAGCTTCGCCGCCCCGTCCGCGGTGACAAACGGATCAAACGCCAGGATCCTCATGTGGAGGCCACGCGCCCGCTCCGCCACTACCGAACCGACATTCCCTACGCCGAGGATGCCGAGCGTCTTGTTGCACACCTCGGTTCCCATGAAACGGCCGCGCTCCCACCGCCCGGCCTTGAGCGAGGCGGTCGCCCGCGGAAGGTTGCGGGCGAGGGCGAGCATGAGACTAATCGTGTGCTCTCCTGTCGTGACGTTGTTCCCGCCCGGCGTGTTCATGACGACGATTCCCTTTTGCGTCGCCGCGCCCACGTCGATGTTGTCCACTCCGATCCCGGCGCGGCCGATCACCCGAAGGTTCTCGGCAGCGGCAATCGCCTCGGCCGTCGCCCTAGTCCCGCTCCGGACGACGAGTCCGTGGTAAGGCGGAATGACCTCGGCAAGCTCTGCAGGTTTCAGGCCCTGCCGTAGGTCGATTGCGATCTCGCTCTCCGCGCGAAAGATATCGAGCCCCTGTTCCGCCAACTTGTCAGCTATGAGCACTCGGTACGTCATCACTAGCCCTTCAGCTCCTACACCTGGTCCACCCGTCCTCGAGGACGGCCTCGGCCGCGCCCACACCCTGGCCGAACCTGACACGGTGTCCGAATCGCGAGAGAGCCATCTCCAACGCGGCGATCCCCACAACGACGTCGAAGGCTCCCGCATACCCGACATGGGCGAGGCGCACGATTTTCCCCTTCAGGCGGTCCTGACCACCCGCGACGGTTACTCCCATTTCGTCCCGCATGTATCGGACCAGCTGGGCTCCGTCAACATCGTCCGGAACCCAGACGCCGGTGGCCGCCGGGCTCGGTGCGCGCGGCGCCAACAACCGGAGACCCAGGCCGCTCACCCCCGCGCGCGTCGCCGCCCCGAGGCGTGCGTGTCTAGCAAATACCTGTGGGAGTCCCTCCTTACGTATCAGCTGCAGGGCGGCACGGAGCCCGACGACGAGGCCAATCGCCGGGGTCCACGCGCTCGTTCTCTCGGTAACCGCAGCTCGCTCCCGCGCGAGGTCGAAGTAGAAACGCGGCAGACGAGCCCGCCGCGTCTGCTCCCAGGCCCGGGCGCTCAGCGCGACAAAGCCGAGCCCTGGCGGTAGCATAAGAGCCTTCTGTGCTCCCGTGATGAGCACGTCGACTCCCCACTGGTCCATCGGAACATCCAGCACACCGATTGCCGTGATGCCATCGACCACCAAGAGTGTCTCCCGCTCCCGCGTGAGAGCAGCGATGTCCTCGACCGGGTGCAGGACGGTGGTGGACGTCTCGGTCGCTTGCATGAGCAACACCCTCGCTGCCGGATGTGCGTCGAGGGCACCGAGCACCGCGGCTGGCTCCACTGCTTCACCCCATTCCACCGCAATCTCGTGGACAACGACACCGTAGGCTGCGCAGATCTTCGTCCACCGATCTCCGAACTTGCCCCCGTTGACGACGATTGCCTCGTCACCTGGCGAGAGCAGATTTGTGATCGCCGCTTCCATGGCGCCTGTACCGGACGCCGCGAGGGTCATGACTTCCTGGGTAGTCTGAAAGAGAAACTGGAGGTCACGCTCGACTTCGGCGAAGAGCGCACTGAACTCGGGCGTACGGTGATGGACGATGGGCGCGGACATAGCCGCCATGACCTCGGGCGGAACCGGCGTGGGACCAGGGGCCAGGAGATACCGCTTCACGCTCGCCTCCTTGGTGCACGAGGCCGGGGTTTCAGGAAGCACGGGCTAAGCGTGGAAGCAGGGACCCGCGCGACGTCGACGCGCCGTGGAGTTTCGAGCGCGCACCCATCACTGCGCCCAGGTCTCGTTACCTGCATCGTGTGTCCCCTCGATCTTCGATGCCCCGGGGGTTCGCATCCCACACACGATCTGAATGCGCTCGCGGAACGAGACCCGCAGCGATATCCGTTCGAAGCCTGCGTCTCTCACCTCCCGGGCCACCGGGTACACCGGCCGGGTGTATGGCTCCACACCGTGAAGCAGGCACCATCCCGCGTTGCCAAGCCACTGCCACCAGGTACGTGGTTGGTTGTGATCGACGACACACAGCGTGCCTCCAACGCGCAAGGCCCGGCGGATCTCTTCGAGAAGGCGGCGGCGCCTCGCCGTCGGCAACCGCGTCATGACCAGCCATGCCACAACTAGGTCGAGCGCGCCTTCGGCGAGAAGACTCCCTCCAGAGAAGCTAGCACCAGACGCGTCACCCGCGGCCTGCCCCCTTGTCGATTTTCGTCGGGTCGGCACCAGGATCCGCGGCTCTAGGTCGTCGCCTCCGACCACCCTCAGGTCTGAAAGTCTGAACCCAATCGCGCCTGGCAACACCTCGCACAGTGCGTCGATGTCCCGGTTCCCCCTCCCAATCACGACGACCCGCGTTCCCGGGGCGAGCCCAAGATGTGTTTGAAGGCGTCGGGCAACTTCGACGCGCCAGCGCATAGGTTAACACCCTGAGCACCCGAGGGGCTGGGACAATCTGTCCGCCCTCGCCGCCCCGACATGTCCGCCCGGCGCACCTCGCCTCAGCGCACATGCAGCGCCGGCCCAAACGCCCTAACCCTCGCCTCCGTTGATCAAAGTCATGAATTCCTGCCGCGTCTCGTGATGTGTTCGGAAGGCACCGAGCATCGCGCTGGTCACCATGACCGAATTCTGCTTTTCGATACCCCGCATCCGCATGCACAGATGCTCCGCCTTGAGCACCACACCGACCCCCAGGGGATCGAGTTCCTCCATCAGGGTCGTAGCAACCTGCGTCGTGAGCCGCTCCTGCACCTGAACGCGCCGCGCGTACACCTCTACGAGACGCGCCAACTTGCTCACGCCGACGATGCGACGCTTTGGAATGTAGGCGATGTGGGCACGGCCAAAAAACGGCAAGAGATGATGCTCGCATAGAGAGAAGACGTCGAGATCCCGCAGCAGGATCATCTCCTGATAGTCCTCGACGAACAGAGCTCCCCCGAGGATCTCCTTGGGATCCTCAGCGTACCCTTTGGTTAGGTACTTGAGGGAGCGAGCGACACGCTCGGGCGTCTTCACGAGGCCCTCACGCGTGTCATCCTCGCCAAGGTATCGCAGTAGTGCCCGTATATGCTCTTCGGCGATCGAGTCGGCGTCTTCGTTCATAGAAACGCGACGCTAGCGCAAACGCCTCAGGGCAGCAAGGCAGCGCTGGCTATCCCGAACTACTCGGGGGTTCTGAGTTGCTAGCCCTGATTATTCATGGGTTCCACGTCGCCAAACCGCTGCCTGTGCGTCAGATCCCGCCGCACATAGCCACGTTTGAACTATTCGGCGTACGCTCGCTGGACAGTATGTCGAGGATCGACGAGCGAGCACGGCCTGAGAGGAGGTGCACTCAAGCGAGCGGCAGACGTCACTGCTCACCCTTCTTCTCCATGGCCTTCACCCTCTGGTACTTCCGGTAATCATATCCAGTCGCCATGGCCATCAGAAGGCCTTCCATGCCCCCATCCCGCTCTCGACGAAGGATCCGCAGGCAGTCGTAGGGCTCCTTGAAATTCTTGTTTGCACCTCCTCGGTCATCCCGCTGATCCATGAAGGCATCCCTGAGCCGGGTCACGGTAAGGCGGAAGGCAGAAAACCTCAACTCGTTCGGAAAGGCGTCCCACTCCGCCAGCGCCAGGGTCCGCAGGCTCTCATAGCCCGAGACGAAGGCCTCGAAGAGGGGAAGATGATAGGAGTTACCGTCGAAGCAGAGCGCATTGACAGCGGTGGCCATGTCGTAGATGAACTTTCCGCGACCCGCGGCTTCAAAGTCCAGCACTCCCACTATCTTCTGGCCCTTGAACAACAAGTTGTCAGGATAGAGATCACCGTGGATGATCCCCTTCGGCAGCTTCGCCTCGAGGTAGTGCTGGAGGTAATCGGCTTCGTCGTCAAGGGTCCGCGTCACGTTCTTGAAGTACCCGGGAAGACGCGCTCGCACATCCGCATAAAGATCCGCGACACGTTCGAAGTTGAACCTGCTCTCGACACCCTTCTTGTAAGCCTTCCCGATTCCGTGAAGAGTGGCGAGCGTACGGCCTGCGTTCTCGAGCTGCGCGGCGATGTGCTTTCTCGTCAGGCCGTGCCCGTCGATGTAGCGGTAGAGGGACACGCACTTTCCGGCCCATTCGCGGTAGTGGCGTCCCTTGCGGTCGGCTACCGGTTCCGGACAGGGGAACCCATGCTTGCGCAAGAAAATGAGGAGGTCGATCTCTCGCTTGACCTCACTCTCGCTCTTGGTCCCGTCGACTTTGAGAAAGAACTTCCCCTTGACCGTCTCAAGCAGGTAATGGGTACTGTCGCATCCGCTAGGCACCTCACGGCTGTCCGTGAGCCGGACGAGGCCGCAGTCCTCGACGATCTGCGACAGCTCATCCATTCCTAGAACATCCTGCACCGCCATCGGTGCTACCACGCCCCATCTCCCCGCCGGGGTTTGTACGCTCTCAACCCGTGGACTTCCCGCGCTGAAGTGCCGACCCCTGTACTCTCCTGGGACGAAGAAGTCAAGGTGAATTCACGCCTCATCGCGACAAATGCCTTGGATTCCGGCCTGTTAGCAGCCTGCAAAAAAATCAACTGCCACCTCCCATGCACTTCCCTCTAACGCCCTGGTGTGCGCAGCTTTCCACCCTTCAGCGTCGCTCCCACCCCCGTCGTTCTTCTACGACTTCAGAGCGATATGCAGCCTCCTCGGCCTTTCGACGGTCGTCGTCCCACCCGAGCGCCTCGCCCATCAACCCAACGACATCCGCCACAACGTCGACTCCCTGGGAGGGATTCTTGAGCCCTACGTGGAGTCTCCTGCGGAGCACATCCTCGACGCAGACCGCCATCTCTGTCTTGGCAGCGATCCGAACCTCGCCACGGAGATCCGCGGCGGGCGGGGCGAGGGGCTCTCGCAACGTTTGCCTCCCCTCCAATAGTCCCATCAGATCGGCAATACGGCTGCCGTACCTCCCGGTGAGATGCTCCTGATCGCTCGCGGCAAGTGGAACGGCGAGCCGTTGAGTGCTGCCGGTAACCTTGGCTCCGAGCAGCGGCTTGGCATTGCTACGGCTCCGGGGAAACCGTCGCCGGTCCCCCTCCCGGCGGCGGAGCTCGGAGATCACCTTCTCGACGACGGATACGGCAATGCGTCGATAGGTCGTGAGCTTTCCCCCAGCGAGTGAGATCAGCCCGGATGGTGAGACGATGATCGCCTCCTCCCGGGATGCCATCGAGGGCTCCCCTGCATTCGCCCGGGCTCCCGATGCGACGAGCGGCCGCAACCCCGCGTACGCACTGACGACATCGTCCACGTCGAGGCGCGCCTCAGGGAAGCAATGATTGACGGCATCGAGCAGATAATCGATGTCGGCGCGCTCCGCTCGCACGGTGTCCGGAGAACCATCGTAGTCCGTATCCGTGGTGCCAACGAGCGTCTGGTCTCCCCATGGGATGACAAACATGACTCGCCCGTCACTCGGAGACCTGACCACCACGGCTCCGTGATTACCTACGCGATTCCTCGGCAACACGGCGTGGACACCCTTGGTGCGGCGCACCACCGGCATTGCGTTGGGGTCGTCGAGCGTGCGCACCGTATCCACCCAGGGCCCCGCCGCGTTGACAACGACCCTCGCCTGCACCTCCAGGAGCTCGTCTCGTACGACGTCGCGCAGAGTCACCCTGTCGATGCGCCCGCCGCGACGGTGAAAGCCTGAGACGACCACGTAGTTACAAACCAACGCGCCCTCGCTCCATGCGGAGAGAAGGGTCTCGAGCGTGAGCCGCGCGTCGTCGGTCCAGCAATCATAGTAGTAGCCGGCACCCTGGAGGCCCTCGGCACGGAGTTTGGGCTCTAGCTCGAGCGTCGCCAGTCGCGACAGCCGCTTGTGTCGCTTGATGTTGCGGAAGGCCGCCAGCAGATCGTAGAGCCAGAGCCCTACAATCACCGCCGCTAGGCCTCGTCTATCACTGTGATACACGGGGAACAGGAACGGTACTGGTCGCACGAGATGGGGTGCGAGTCGACGGCGGAGCAGATCCCTTTCCTGGCAAGCCGAAAACACGAGTCGCAGATCTCCCAGTTCCAAATAGCGAAATCCGCCATGTATCAGCCTCGATGAGCGGCTGCTCGTACCGCTAGCGAAGTCGCCCTTGTCTACGAGCCCGACGCGGAGGCCACGCAGGATCGCTTCACGGGCGATGCCGGCTCCGTTTATGCCACCCCCGATCACGAGCAGATCGAGAGGCGCTCGCGCAATCTCCGCGAGGATCGATGAACGGCTCCGGCTGGAGAATTCCAGTTGCGGTCGAGCTGGCCCCGCACCGCTTGTCACAGTATCCTCATATCGCCAGCGCGGGAATCACCGGCGCTAGTCGGACAGTTGTTTTCCCCTGCGTGCTCACCAGAAGGGATTCTACCCAACGGTCGAGGATGTGTCAGGTGCCCTACCAGGGGCTCTGCGTGATGCCCTATCCACGGTTCTTCCCTGCCTCAGTCAAGCGCTCCTGCCATGATTCCCAGAGGTGATCGCTCGGACCAGCCTCAGCGCTCTTGACAGACAGGGGAGCGACACCCTATAGGCACGCGTAACAAATAGTGGCTGCCCGGGTCCTGCCGCAAGGCCGGCCAGAGGGAAGCAGGTAGTCCAAGCCTGCGCTGCCCCGCAACTGTGTGGGGGGACGAAAGCCGCATCGGCCACTGCCCTGTGGGGTGGGAAGGCGCGGTGAGTAGAGTGATCCCCGAGCCAGGAAACCTGCCCGGGCAAATTGACCTACCTCGGTCCGACCGAGGTCCTTCCGCGGGGGAGGAGTTCCTGTGGGCGTTGCCCTGGCCCGATCGCCGCGAGGGGCCAGGCTTCTCCCGTCCGAGCCGCGCCCCCCAAAGATAGCTCAGGTGACATCCTGTCGCCCCCTTTTTTCGCCTGTGCCCTCGGGTGTCCTCTCGGCGGGGACCGGTGCGTCGTCAGCAGCTTTCCCGGTTTGTGCCCGCAAGACGCACATCAACATCGCGGCACCTATCTACCTCGCCACCTTCCTCTGCGTCTGCGGAGCGACCGCGTGGGCGGAGGGTCCATTCCCGGACCGGGTCGCCGAACTCATCATCGGCGACGCCGGTGGCTTCAACCAGGACTTCCTACCCGACATCGTGCTCGGTGGCCCGCGGGGCGGTGGCATGTTCAGAGGATCGCTGGATGTACTCTCGCTCGGCCGGGGCGGTCAGATCACGCTCGAG
>Ga0316626_10000447_pt1 | contig 15971 bp, 13 predicted proteins | sample OWC_Aug_T1_C1_D5_FD_207656 | JGI IMG/M metagenome (GOLD analysis project Ga0316626, IMG submission 207656) | Wetland soil microbial communities from Old Woman Creek delta, Ohio, United States - OWC_Aug_T1_C1_D5_A | ecosystem: Environmental > Terrestrial > Soil > Wetlands | place: USA: Ohio...
GCATGGGTGACCAGGCGCCGCCGGCCCGCGCCTCGCCCCAGGCGCTGGTGGCGGGGGAGAGGCCGCACACCGTGGTCCGGTTCGACCCAGGCACCACCGTGCCACAGAGCAGCCCGGGCATGAAGCACAGTGGATTGGACGGATCCAGTGGACCTCGGATGGTCTTCAGGCGTTCCCGAATGATCTTGGCACCCAGGCCACTGCCGCCGAGGAAGGACTTCACCGTCTCCTCTTCCAGCGGCGTCGTCGCGGTTTTTCCCGACGCAAGGTCCACCCAGAGCAGTTTTCCGGTATAACCCTTGGGCATTACGACACCCCCCTGCCGTTGGCAAATTCCGATGGCTCGGCACGGCCCAGCGACCCGCCAATGCTCCGGCACGACCTAGCCGTCCGGCCCGCCTCCTTCTCGCACAGCGCGAGGATTCTGGCAAAATAACCGGGAGCGCGCAAGCGCAATGGCGGCGGACGCCGTGGTCGGCCGTCGGCGAGGCTGGAAAAAAACGCCGCCTGTCTCGCGGGAGGAGACAGGCGGCGCAAAAACATGCGAGGGTGAAACGGAACGAGTTACCGGCCCTGGATCACGAAGTGTCCCCGCCGGTTCCACTTCCACGCGCTCTCGTCGTGGCCGAGAACAAAGGGGCGCTCCTTGCCGTAGCTGATCGTCGAGACCCGATCGGCGGCGATGCCGGCGGCGATGAGGTAGTCCTTCACCGCCTTGGCGCGGCGCTCTCCGAGGCCGAGGTTGTACTCGGCGGTGCCCCGCTCGTCGCAGTGCCCCTCGACGAGGAGCTTCGCGCCGGTGTTCCCCTTCAGCCAGCCCACGTTGTCATTGAGGGCGGCCTTCTGGTCGTCCCGGATGTTGGCCTTGTCGAAGTCGAAGAAGACGTCCTTGAGTGGCGACGGGCCGGGGGCACCTGGCTGGGCCGCTGCCGGGGCCATGGTTGAGGGAGCCGCTTGGCTGGGTCGCACCGGGGTCTCGGCCGGGGGCGCCGGGCGGGTCACCGGCGTCTCCGCCGTCTGGGGGCTCGGCTGGGCCGGGGCTGCGGCGGGACCGGGCACCGTGGCCGCCGCCGGGCCGGCGGGGGCCGGAGCGGCTTGCATGACCTCCGGCCGCTTGGGGCAGCCGTACAGGGCCAGGGAGCCGATCAGGACAGCCACCGCCAACAGAACGTGCACACTTCCCCGAAATCGCATCATGCTCCTCCTTTCCCAATCTTGAGTAACAGCGGATTCTTAGCGCGCATAATCAGCAAAAAATCCTGGCATGGCGGAATCGCGCGCAAGAATATGTGCAATGGCCCTTGAGTTCAAGAAAAAACTGCACTGACAGGTCCGGCGGGCGCAAACCGGACTCACGTCTCCGTCGTGCCCGCTTACCTCCTCGGTGTCGGTCACCTCCTCGGGAGGTCGGGAACATCCGCCGCCTCAGTGGCCGTTGGCGGGGGACCGCGACGAGACATAGCGTGTGACCACACCGTCGGCGAAGGCGCTCACGGGCCGCGCGAGGGCGAGCGCGTTTCCCCGCTTCCCTCGCATCAGCATCTCGAACGACAGGGTGCCCGCCACGAAGCCCGCGATGGCGCACGCCAGCGTTCGGGCGTCGGTCTGACTCAGGGAAGGCACGTCCAGGACCCGCCGGCATTCCGCCATCAGAAAGCGTACATAGCGGCGGTATTCCTGCCGGAGACCCGGGCGCGCGTCGGGTTGGCGGATCAGCAACCCACGGACCTGGTGCAAGAGAATGACGAGGTCCCGTCGGCGCCCGAGCGCCTGAAGCTGCCCGAGGATCAAGGCTGCCAACCGACCCGTAGGCGTCCCGTCGGCCCGCCGCTGCGTCGCCGTCGCGGCGATCAGCTCGTCGACCCCCTCGCGCACCAGATGCGAGATCAAGTCTTCCTTCGAGTCGAAGTGCGCGTAGAACGTCCCCTTGCCGACGTCCGCGGCCTCGGTGATGTGCTCCACCGTGGTGTCGTAGAGACCGCGCTGGCCGATGACGGCCAGGCCCGCCTGCACCAGGTTTTCAAAACTCTGGGCGTGGCGGCGCTTGGTACGAGTCTGCCGGCGTGCCGGTTCCGCCATGAATCGTGCGCCTCGGTTGTGGGGTCGAATTCGACCACACGGTCGAAACTGACCGGCCAGACCCTACCAGACGGGAGCGACGTTGGCAAGCGAGAAACGGTCGCGCCGCGTGAGTCGATGCGCGGGGCGCACGGGATATCCGTCGACGCCTTGGCCACGCATCCAGAATTCGCTGGCGGCGCCGACCCGGGGTGGTAGTATGATGCCGACCGGACGCAGCGCTTGTCCTGCGCGCTGGCTGCGGCCGAACGGATGGTCCGCGGAGTTGCACCGGCCGGATGGGAACCTTGGAAAACGCCACGGGTCTAAGACTACAGCAAGCAGAGGGCGACGTCGGCGCCATGGACGCGACGGACGAGGATCGCCGACTCGTGGATCGGGCAAGAACCGGCGACGTTCGGGCGTTCGAGGCGCTGGTCCGGCGCTACGAGCGCTGGGTGTTCACCTTGGCGCTCCGCATGGTGGGAGATCGTGGCGACGCCGAGGACATCGCGCAGGAGGTCTTTCTCAAGGCCTATCGTGGCTTGCAGGGTTTTCGGGGAGGGTCGCGGTTCTCCACGTGGCTTTACGCCATCGCCAGCCATCACTGCCTGAACCATCTGGCCGGCCGGGATTCCCGGGCCAGGCGAGCGGAGCGGACCGGCAACTCCCCGGACGGACAAGGCGGGGTCCTGCCGTCGGCGCTGGACCGCGTCGCGGACGCGTCGCCCGGGCCGGATGCGGTCCTGGAGCGGCAAGAATTGACGCGCGCGATCCAGAATGAGCTGGTGCAACTGACGGAGCACCACCGCATGGTGATCATCCTGCGGGACGTCCAAGGGATGTCGTACGAAGACATCGCGGCGACCTTGGGTGTCGAGCTGGGAACGGTTCGATCGCGACTCCATCGCGCCCGGATGGAGCTCAAAGCCCGGCTCGGCCCGCTTCTCGGCGACGGGAGTTCGACATGAACTGTCAGGAGGCCCGCGAGGCCTTCTCCGATCTCTATGACGGCGCACTCTCCGGTCCGCCCCTGGCGGATCTGAGCCGACACCTGGACGGTTGTCCCGTGTGCCGGGCGGAGTGGGCCGCCTTTCGCCGAGCAATGCACGCGCTGAAGGATCTGGGGGACGAGGAGCCGTCGCCCGGCTTTGCGGCCCGGGTCGCCGAACGAATCGAGGCGCCCCGGTGGTGGCAGCGGGTCGCGGCGACGCTGGTGCTGCCGCTCCGCGTGAAACTTCCGATCCACGCGGCCGCCTTGGTGTTGCTCGGCCTGGCGGGGCTGTGGGCGTCCCAGCGGTCGCCCGAACTTCGGCGGGCCGCCGTCGAGCACGCGCCGGCAGGCACGCAGCAGGCGGCGCCGGAGACCGCCGCGTCCGTGACCCCGCCCACCACGGCGAAAAAGACCGAGGCCGAGCCGCAGCCGCCCGCTCCGTCGCCCACGACGGTGGCTTCGCGGAAAACCGCGTCGCCACCCGCCGGCGCTGGCAAGGCCCAGGGCCCTCTCGCAACCCCTGAAGCCAAGGACGTACCGCAGGCACCGGCGGTGCGAGAGGAGGCCGCGCGGCCGATGGCCGCTCCGCCCGCGGCGCCGCTTCCGCAGCCGCAGGGCCAGGTCGCGCAGCCGGGACGGCTGCAGTCGGTGCCGCCTCCTCCGGAAGCCCGAGCGAAGACCGAAACGAGGCCGGGAACGGAATCCAGCGTGTCCGTCATGCAGCGGAGCGTGTCCGCGCCGGCCCCCCGGTCCGCGGATGCGCTCTTCTCTTCCGGGGTCACGGAGTTCGCCGCGCATCGCTACGAGCCCGCGATCGACGATCTGCGCGCTTTCCTGGCGCAGCACCCCGACGATGGACGCGTGCCCGACGCGCGATTCCTGCTGGCCGATGCATACCGTGCCCAGGGCCGCTACGCCGAGGCCGGCGCGGAATTCGAGGCGTTCCTCCGACAATACCCGAAGCACCCGAGGGCGCCGACCGCCCTCTACCGTCAGGGCGAGATCCAGCTTCTCCTCGGAGAAAAATCCGGATGCAAGACCCTGCGCGACGCCTTGAACCGGTATCCCGATGTCCGGGAGGCTGCCACCGCCAGGGAGACACTTGCCGCTCGCTGTCCGTGACGCTCGATCCTCCCTCCTGGCGGTTTGAATCCCGACCATCGAACGGTGAACGACTCATACGGAGACTCAACAGGACACTCAAGAACTCTTCGTGGCATGGAGGGAACTTTTTTTGCCGCCGCCGGTCTCACCATGCAGACCGGCAGTCAGGCGAAGTATCACCGTGGAAGGGAGGCCATGGATGCGAAAATCATTGGGCGCGTTTTTCGCGACACTGGCGTGCGTGTCCGCGCTCTGGGCCGGAGACGCCCAGGCCGCGCTTGCCCGCAGCGCAGTCACCCGGACTGATCAGAAGGACATGTCCATCACGATCTACAATGGGAACCTGGGCTTGGTGAAGGACGTCCGGGATCTGCAGCTGCCCGCCGGAATCCACGAAGTGAAGTTCATGGATGTGGCGTCTCAGATCGACCCCACCACGGTGCACCTGAAGTCGCTCACCGACCCCACCGGAGTGCGCATCCTGGAGCAGAACTACGAGTACGACCTCCTCAATCCGCAGAAGCTGCTGGACAAATACGTGGGGAAGAAGGTGAAGCTGATGACGGGGGACGGCACGCTCGTCGAGGCCGTCCTGCTCAGCAACAACAACGGCCCGATCTACCAGATCAACGGCCAGATCCACCTGGGGCACCCCGGCCGGGTGATCCTCCCCGAACTTCCGGAGAACCTGACTCCCACGCCCACTCTGGTGTGGCTCCTGCAAAGCGGCAGCGCGCGCCCGCAGCGCGTGGAGGCGTCGTATCTCACCTCCGGGATCACCTGGAAGGCGGACTACGTCGTGGTCTTGAACGAGACGGACAACGGCGGCGATCTGTCGGGCTGGGTGACGATCGACAACAAGAGCGGCGCGACCTACGCGGATGCGGCGCTGAAGCTGGTCGCGGGAGATGTGCACCGCGCGCAGACCCGGCAGGAGATGCGGGCGGTCCTGGAATCGACGGCGAAGGCGGCCGCGCCTCGGCCGCAGTTCCAGGAGGAGTCCTTCTTCGAGTACCATCTGTACTCTCTGCAGGGGCGGACCACGGTCAAGCAGAACCAGACGAAACAGATCAGCCTGCTGGACGCGCCGGACATCGCCATCAAGAAGGAGCTGCGGTTCTACGGCGCCAGCCATTATTACCGCAGCCAGCTCGGCACGCCCCTCTCTAACCAGAAAGTCGGCGTTTTCCTGGAAATCGAGAACGCCGAGAAGCACAGGCTCGGCATCCCGCTTCCCAAGGGCACGGTCCGGGTCTACAAGGCGGCTGCCGACAAGAGCCTCCAGTTCATCGGCGAGGATGTGATCGATCACACGCCGAAGGACGAGAAGGTCAAGATCAAGATGGGCGAGGCCTTCGACGTGGTGGGGGAGCGCACGCAGCGGGACTGGAAGAAACTCGCCTGGAACCTCTACGAGACCGAGTGGGACGTGGAGCTGCGCAACCACAAGAAGGAGGACGTGGAGGTCACCATCATCGAGCCCGTCCCGGGCGACTGGGAGGTGGTGAAGAGCAGTCACCCCTACAGCAAGATCGAGGCGCACACCCTTCAGTACGTGGTGAAAGTTCCCAGGGACGGCAAGGTGACGGTGAACTACCGAGTGCGGATGCGCTGGTAGGACAGTCGTTTCCGACGCAGGGCGCCACCGGCCCGAGCCGTCCGTTCGGGCCGGTGAGCTTCCCGGCGCGAGCGGGGCCACGAATAACCTGGACAAAGCGGCGTGACGTGGTATAGTGCAGCCCTTCCGCGACGGATGCCGAGCAATTCAGGGCCTGAAGCGGGACACAAGAGCAGGGCAGGTCTCACAACCTGAACGGCGGCCTCTCCGGCGAACCCTCCGTTAATCCCAATAACCAATTCCAGCCGGACACAATTGCGGTCACCCCAGACCCTTGCGCGGTCCTGGTGTGTCTGCGGAAAGTACAGGGAGACGTATGTCGTTTGCAGAACTGGGACTCAATGAAGCACTATTACGCGCCACCCAAAGGATGGGATTTGAGCATCCTACACCCATCCAGCGGATGGCCATTCCACCCCTCATGCAGGATCGGGATGTCCTGGCCACCGCCATGACGGGGAGCGGGAAGACAGCCGCGTTTCTCCTGCCGATCCTCCACAATCTGATGGGGAAGCGCCGGGGGACCACCCGCGCGCTGGTCGTGGCCCCCACTCGGGAACTGGCCGCCCAGATCGCGGAGCACCTCCGCGAGCTTGCCGGACAGACCGGCCTCACGGGCGCGGCGGTGTACGGGGGCGTCGCCATGGGGCCGCAGGAGCAGGCGTTCCGCAAGGGCGTCGACGTCCTCATCGCGACGCCCGGCCGGCTCCTGGACCACCTTCAGTACCCCTACGCGCGGCTCGACGGCGTCGAGTATCTCGTCCTGGATGAGGCGGATCGAATGCTGGACATGGGTTTCCTGCCGGATGTCCGCCGGATCCTCCAGCGCCTGCCCAAAGAGCGGCGGACGCTCCTGTTCTCGGCGACGCTGCCCGCGCCCATCGTAGAGTTAGCGAACGACATGCTGGCGAACCCCGTGGCCCTGAACATCGAGCGGAAGTCGGCGCCGGCGGTCGGGGTGACCCACACGATTTACCCCGTCTCCCACGACCTGAAATCGCACCTGCTGCTCGAGCTTCTGCGGCAGGGCTCGCCCAAGAGCGTCCTGGCCTTCACGCGGACCAAGCACCGGGCCAATCGGCTGGCCGACTTCCTGGAGCGGCGCGGCGTCTCCTGCGCCCGCATCCACGGGAATCGCAGCCAGGCGCAGCGGACGGAGGCGCTCGCTGGCTTCAAGAGGGGACACTTCCGCGTCCTCGTCGCTACGGACATCGCGGCGCGCGGCATTGACGTGGAGGCGCTGGGCCTCGTCGTGAACTTCGACGTCCCGCACTTACCGGAGGACTACATTCACCGCGTGGGGCGTACGGCCCGGGTCGAGGCCACGGGGGATGCGTACACGTTTGTCTCGCCGGACGAGGAGGGGGAGCTTCGCGCGATCGAGCGGCACATCGGAAAGCGCCTGCCGCGCCAGCAGGTCGCCGGTTTCGACTACACGAAGCGACCCGCGGAGCGACTGGAAGTTCCCCTGGCCGAGCGCATCGCGGCGATCCGCGCTCGGAAAAAGGACGAGCGGGTTCGGGCAAAAGCGAACGCCGATCGCCGTGCGGCAAACGCTGCCTCGCCGCGCCCCTTCGGCGGCGGAAGGCCGCAGCGAGAGGGATACGGTGCCCCGCAGACGCGTTCGGCGGGTCCGAGACGCGTCGGGGCGGGTCTCGCCTGGTTGCAGGCGAACGCCGGACGGCCCGAGCCAGGTCGCGTGGCGGGCGGATTCCGACGCGCAGAGGTGGTCCGCACATCGTTCAGTAGGCGGCCCGGCTCATCCCGGTAGATCTGCGATCCAGACGCATCGAGAGAGAGAGTATGAAAAAGCGCCGGTCGGGAGTCCGACCGGCGGTTCGTTTTATTGGGATCGGCGTTAGTGTCCCATCCTACAGATGGTCACGCCCGCGCGTCGCCCTCATGGCTGCCGGGGGTGTCCCGCCAGATACGCGGCCTGAAGGCCGATGATGGTCTTGGCGTCCCGGATGGTGCCGTCGGCGATGCGCCGCATGGCCTGCTCCAGCGGCATCTCCACCACGTCGAGGACCTCATCGTGATCGAGGCTCTGCGTGCCCGGAGTGAGGCCGGTCGCCAGAAAGAGATAGATCACTTCATCGGTGAATCCCGGTGTGGTGTAGAAACTGAGCATGGGGACGAGGGACGCGGCTCGACGGCCGATCTCCTCTTCCACCTCGCGGGCGGCGCAAGCGAGCGGGTCCTCTCCCGGGTCGATTTTCCCGGCGGGGATCTCGTAGACGTAGCCGCCCGCCGCGTGTCGGTACTGGCGGATCAGCAGGACGTTCCCGTCGTCTGTGAGCGGGACAGCGGCCGCAGCCCCCTGGTGGCGGACCACCTCCAACTCGATCGTGGCCCCGTTCGGGAGCGTCACCGTCTCAAGGTTCAAGGTGACCACTCGCCCTCGATAGATTTCCTTGCGTTCGCCCGGGGGCGAGCCCTCTGCCCGGTTCACTGGGCCACCTGGATGCGGCCGTCGACGGCCGGCGCGAGGGGGCCGGACTTGAGGCGCTCGAGAATCAGGTCGGAGTCCATGGGGCCGTACATGGGTGCCACCAGGACCTTGGCTTGTTGCAGCGTGGTGTACCCGTCGCCTCCTCCCATCAAAAACTCGAAGGTCGCCACGCTGTAACGGACGGCAGGGTCCAGCGGTTTGCCACCGACGGTCACGGAGGTCAGGCGAGAGCCGGCCGGCCGCTTCGGATCGAAGGCATACCGGAGGCCGGAGACCTGGGGGAACCGCCCGGCGGTCCGCTCGTGCTGGCTGAGTCCGTTCTCGAGCGCGGCACGCAGAGCATCGCCGGTCACCTCCAGCTTCACGACCTTGTTGGCGAAGGGGAGGATCTTCAGCACGTCGCCTCTCGTCAACGGGCCGGCGGGGGTGACGGCGTTCCCTCGGATGCCGCCGCCGTTGACCAGCGCCACGTCCGCACCCAGCGCCTCGCGCATCACGTCGGCGATGAGATTGCCTATCGGGGACTCCTTGACCCGCACCGTCTCGTTTCGCGTGTCCAGCGGCACCGAGGTGGCGCCCACGACCTGCTTCAGTTCAGCCGTCATCAACCCTTCGTACTGCTTGACCAGCGCCGCCACGGAGGGCTTCTCGGGGATCGCGTCCGTGACGGGGATCAACTCCCACTTGCTCTCTACGCGCCGACCGCCCTGGCCCACGGTCACCGCGACGTCGATGCGGCCCAGGGACACGGCGTCGGAGCCGGTCTTGAGAATGAGCGTCTTTCCCGCCCTGGCGTCCAACGGGTCGTGCTCGTGCCCACCGACGATCACGTCGATTTCCGGGACGGCTGCGGCCAACTTCGTGTCGTCCGCCATGTCCTGGTGTGTGAGGGCCACGATGACGTCGGCTTTCGTGCGGCGGGCGCGGGCTACAACGTCCTTGGCCGCGTCGATAGGGTTCAGGAACTTGAGATTCCGCCCGCCCTTGGAAAGGACGCGGGTCTCGGGCGTGGTGAGACCGATGAAGGCAACTCGGATGCCGCCGACCTCTCGCAGGACGAATGACACGGCGTTCCCGAACGGCAGGCCCGTGGTCGGATCCAGCACGTTGCTGGACACCCACGTGAAGCGCGACTCGCTCATGCGCTGCTGGGTGACCTGCTCGCCGAAGTCGAACTCGTGATTGCCGAACGTGGCCAGGTCGAGGCCGGCGGCGTTCAGCGTGGCCACCATCTGACTGCCCTGAAAGACGCTGGACATCGTAGACGGCGAGAGGAAATCGCCCGCCAGGACCAGCACGACGTCGGGGGATTCCTTGGCGATGCGGTCGCGCAGCGTCGCGATGCGCGCCAGGCCGCCCTTCTTCCCCTTCTCGACCGGCATGATGTCATAGAGGTCGTTCAACTGGAGGATGGTGACGCGCCCGGAACGCTCGACCGGCGCCGCAGCCTGCAGCGACGGAATCCCGGTTAGGAAGAGGAGGCCCGCGACTAGAAGCGATAGGAACGTGCGACGGGTGACGGTGCGCATGGAAGGATTCCTCCGGAAAGTGTGAGGACGGTAGCTAATCCCAATCCAAAAAATCGCACTACCAAGTCACCAGGACACCAGGAATCACCGGACCTGGCCATTCTCGGAGGAGCATCAGCCCCGCCCCTCCGGGCGCTGGCGCGCTGCAGTTCCGATGCCCCTCGACCCGATCACCCCTGGTATCTTGGTGTCTTAGTGGTGAAAACAAGGTCCCATCAGTGTTGGCCGGCCCCAAATCTAGAAGGTCGCGGACGGCGCTGTCAAAGGAATTCCCGCGCCTCAACGGGTTTGCGCCACAGCCCTTTGGTGCTGCCCGCGCAAACGCGAGCCCAATCGTCGGAAAAGTTATCAATTTCCGCCGATTCGCCGAGGCGTCGTTGCAAGGCTCCGGCCGGTCCCACGCGCTACAACTGCCCGGAAGATCGTGTGGTAACAGGCGAAGAGCATGGTCGCATCCTGATAGGCACGATTAATGCTCTAACCGTATTGCGAGCACCTGTCTGGGAGGAGGCCTCTACCCATGGACAGGGTCCCGTTTCTCATCTCTGCGCCTCCGAGGATCACGGCAGTGGTCTGCGGGGGCGTTTGTTTTTCCGGGGCACCACAGGCTTACGCTCCGGCGCGGGCGTTCCGCGGCTCGGTATTGTGGTGAGCGGGTTGCCCCTTGGCAGGAGCGGTTCATTGTAACAATGCAGTGACGGCCGAAGGACGATTGGAATAACGCCGACTCTCGTAGGCCAGTCGAGTAACCCGAAAAGGCGCCCGGAGAGCCGGAGAGTGAGGAGGCGACGTATGTGGCGGGGAATCGTGGTGAGCGCGCTCATCCCATTCGCTCTCGTCTGCCCCACGCTGCCGGCTGGGGCGGCCACGCTCTCATGGCAGAACCCGGGGACCGGTGATTGGTTTGTCCCGGGTAACTGGTCACCAAATCAGGTCCCGACATCCGCTGACAGTGCATACATCTTAAACGGCGGTACGGCGACGGCCACAGGTGTCCCGGTCAGCGCCGGCTCCTTGAACGTCGGCACCGCCAGTGGGCCAACCGCCGCCACCGGCACGGTACAAATTGCGGGCGGCAACCTCACGCTCACCACCAGCAACTCGCTCACCGTGGGCACGACGGCGTACGGGACCACGGGCGGCACCGGCACGGGCACCCTCGAGGTGACCGGGACGATCAGCGGCCCGATTGGGGGCATCTTCGTGGGCTCCAACGATGCCACCGGGGGCACGGCGAGCGGCCGGCTCACCAGCACCGGCCTGACGAGCACCGCCCCCGGCGGGCTCTTCTTCCTCGGCGTGGGGCGCGACTTCGGCGGCGGGGCCGCCACGGGCGTCCTCGAGACCGGGGCCCTGAGCCTGGCCGGCCCCGTGGAGTGGTTCGAGGTCGGGCTCACCGTGCTGGATGGCCGCACCGCGGACGGCACGCTGCGGGCCACCAGCGGCGACCTCACCGTCAAGAACTCCGCCTACGTCGGGAGCCACGCGGGGGCGACGACCATGCCGGGGAGCGCGCAGGGGCTTCTGGAGCTGGGCGGCACCCTGACCAGCACCGGCGGGGGCAGCCTCACCGTGGGGTACCTGTCCAGTAATCACGCGGGTAGCGCGACGGGCAGCGTAGCCGCGCAGGGCGTGGCGGGCTTCAGTTCGATGCTGGTCGGCACGGCGGACAGCACCACCACGGGCACCGCGACGGGGACCCTCACGGTGGGCGCCGGCGGCCTCCAGGGGGGCAGCCTCAACGTGGGCACCACGAGCGGGGCCGCGGCGGCCACCGGGACCGTGACGGTGGCGGGGGGTGGCGCGACGGTGACGGGCGGACTAACCATCGCATCCGCTTCGGGGAGCGGCAACGCCAGCGGCCAGATGACGGTTGCCCAGGGCAATGTGTCCGCTCCCGGTGGCCTCTTTGTCGGGTATCTGTCCGGCACTAGTCCCAAGAGTGCCGATGGGATGTTCAGCCTCACCTCCGGCCAGTTGACGGCCGGTTCCGTCGCCGTGGGGCAAGGGCTGGGAGCAGGCACGGTGACGGGTGACGTGAGGCTATCGAATGTTGCGGGGCAGGTTACAAGCATCCAAATCGGGGAGAGCTTCAACGCGAGTGCAACCGTTTCCGGTGTGATGTCCCTGGTGAATAGCGTGCTCACGGTGGACAAGTTCGTGGCCGTGGGCTCGAGTCTCGGTGGCCCGGGCAACGGAACGCTCTCCCTCGTTGACAGCCGCCTCAATGTTGGCTCGACAGCCAGCACCCCATCGCTTGAAGATGACATGTTTATCGGTATGGGCGCGGGCGGGACTGGACTCCTTTCCCTCACTCGGAGTCTCGTGGATGTGGGCGATTTCCTGAGCCTGGGGACTGGAGCCCTCCTTGAGATTGGAATGGAGGGGACCACCCGCGGCCTCCAGTACGGCGCCGTGGATGTTTATGGCGGGTTGCTTGGTGGCAGCCTCCAGGTTGAATTCGGATTCACCCCAATTTTCGATGAGGGGTTCTTCGATTTGATCGTGTCCGGCACCGCTGACGGGCTGTCTGGCGCTTTCTCCACGATCGATATCATGGGACTGGATCCAGCGTACCGCGCGTGGACCGAATTCGCCCTCGACTCCGTAGGTGGCATGGACGTGGAAATCTTCCGCCTGCATGTAGCCCGCGCGGAGATCCCGGTCCCCGAACCGCCTGCGGTGCTGGTTCTAATCACCACGGGGCTCGCCGGACTCGGTTTCCTCCTCAGGGCCCGGCGCCGAGGCAGAAATAGCGAAAGCCGCTGAAATTTTGATTCAAGGAAGGATGCGAGCCGATTCGCTGGCTCTGAAGACGGTGGGGACGGATTTGAAATGATGCGTTGTCCGTCCCTACATGGAACAATGGGGACGGTCATGAAATAATGCTTTCTTGGTCCCTGCCTTGTGTGGTATCGGCATTCCATGCCGCGTCAAGCACGCCTCGATGCTGCCGGTGCCCTGCACCACGTCATCTGCCGAGGGATCGAGCGGCAGGCGATTGTGCGCGATGACGTCGAGCGAGTAGAGACAGGTAAGATGGATGCTAGTGTGATCCTCACGTTTGTCGTGGTCGGAGCCGCAACCCTGTGTGTCCTCGTCTGGAGCGGTTACTGAAGTACGGACATCGCGTTTTATCTCTGCGCTGCGAGCATGATGCGCGTTCGCACTAGCACGAAACCAGCCACAAAAAGGATAGCACCCGCGCGGACATTGGGGACAATGGGGACGGTCATGAAATAATGCTTTCTTGGTCCCTGCCTTGTGTGGTATCGGCATTCCATGCCGCGCCAAGCACGCCTCGATGCTGCCGGTGCCCTGCACCACGTCATCTGCCGAGGGATCGAGCGGCAGGCGATTGTGCGCGATGACGTCGACCGAGCGGCGTTCGTCGAGCGCCTGGGGGACATCCTCGGGGCGACGGGGACACGGTGTTACGCATGGGCGTTGCTAGCCAACCACATGCACCTTCTGCTCCGTACGGGTGGCGTCCCTCTGGCGACGGTCATGCGACGCGTCTTGACGGGATACGCAGGGGTCTTCAACCGTCGCCATCACCGCCACGGGTATCTCTTCCAGAATCGCTACAAATCTATCCTGTGCCAAGAGGAACCGTACCTGCTCGAGTTGGTGCGCTATCTCCACCTCAATCCGGTGCGGGCCGGGTTGGCGCAGGACCTCCGGGCGTTGGACCGTTACCCATGGAGCGGCCATAGCGCCCTGTTGGGCCACATCGCACGGCCGTGGCAAGCCGTGGGAGAGGTATTGGGGCGATTCGGTGTGCGCGGCGCCGCGGCCCGGCGGGCGTACCGGGATTTTGTCGCGGATGGCGTCGCGCAGGGCCGTCGACCGGAGTTGGCCGGGGGAGGGCTGGTCCGGAGCGCCGGGGGTTGGAAGGCCCTCACGTCGCGGCGTCGGCTGGGCGATCGGCTCCACGGTGATGAGCGGATTCTCGGCGACAGCGATTTCGTGGACACCGCACTCGCGGCCGCGGGAGAGCACCTCGAGCGGCGTCAACATCTTCGCACGCGCGGGCGTGACTTCAATTGGCTCCTACAGCGAACTGCGGCAGCAGCCGGTGTCCCGCCGGGGGACCTGTTAACGCCGAGCAAGATCCCGGCCCGCGTGGAACACCGGAGCATGCTCTGTTATTTGGCAGTGCGGGAGTTGGGGCTGCCGGGGACGGTCGTGGCAGACCGCCTCGGCCTAAGCCAACCGGCCGTCAGTCGCGCCGTCGCCCGCGGGGAACGCCTCGCTCTGGCGAAGGGCGCCGCTTACAGAAAACGCATAATATCATGACCGTCCCCTCATGCGTCTGACCGTCCCCCTTTGACGACTCAAAAGGGTTCTGAGGCTTCCGGTGAAATCGGTCAATCTGCGGCCGAAGACAGTCCGTGTTTTTTGGTTGCGGCCATCAGGCAGCGCTGCGCAATCACTAAATTGCGTTACGCTGACTATTGGCTCGGGGGAGCCGGCTGCGGCACCACCTGCGTCCAACCGCCGGGGCATTCCTTGACGTACGGGTAGTAAGCCCCCGCGTCCTGGCAGTAGTACCAGTAGGTCTCGGTCGAGGGCGCGGGCTCCTGCTGAATGTACGCCGTGGGTGGGGGTTGGACCACCACGGGCGGCGCGACATAGTACGGGTAGGGGGCGCCCCACCAACCAGGTCCCCACCACCCCGGGCGGCCAATGAATACCCGCGTGCCACCGTGCCACCTCCAGCCTCCGCTGTGGAAGCTGCCGTGGTGCCAATGGCTACCTGTGTGCCACCTACTACCCCGCCAGGAACCTCCTGGATGGCGCGCACTGCCCACCCGCGGATGTCGAACGTGCGAGCCACCACCGACCCGAGGGCTTCCCGCTTGCCACCCGCTGCCCCCGCGGTGGGCCCCGCCCCCGGGCCCGTCCGCCGCCTCGGCAAGGACGCTGGAGCCAGCCACGAACATCCCGACCACCATGAGCGCCCAGGCCACCCGTTTCATGTTCATTACCACTCTCCCTATGCGATCCTCAGCGCGCTGCCGGGTTCTCTCCAGCTCCTGCGACCAGTCGATGGCAGCAAGTCCCATGTTTCGGCGCCGCTCGCCCAGCCGGCGCAGGGCAGCGTCCCTTGCGCAGCTTCTCTTGGTTCCTCTCCACGACTATATATACGTCGTTTCGGCCCGGACGGTTTCGGATTTTCTGGTCTCCTACCGCTACCGTCTTTCGTTCTACAGGGTTGCGTCCGAAGGGCGGTCTGCGCGCAGGGTCATGGTCGAGGCCACGGTTGACCGCTATCCGAATAAGCTTGGCCGCAACTGGCTTGACCGCCAGGTACACGGAGATTAGGATCGGATACCGGCTCGCGTCGCTTTCAGGCACCGTCTCGGGGGAATGGAAGATAGGACGGCCGAGTTCGTCCGGCTTTGTCGGACACGAGCCGCCGAGCGACGGGACGGCGGGAAGCGGCGAGACCGGTGTGTGCGCTCACAGAAGGAGGGGGATATGGAAAAAGTATTGCGGTGCGGAGATCTCATGGCGGGATGTCAGCATGTCGTGCGTGGCGCGACTGAGGACGACGTGCTGCGCCAGGCGGCCAAACACGCCGCCGAGGCGCATAATATCAAAGAGGTGACACCCGACCTCGCTGCGAAGGTCAAGAGCAAGATTCGGACAGAGTAGTTGAAGGCGGAGAGCCCACGCCGGCGTCCATCCCCGGTGTGGGCTCTCCATGCTGCACGGCAAGACCTCGCCCTCTCACTCTGGCCTAGCCGGAAACGCCCCGACCTCGACAGGTTATCGAATCCCGCCGGCGAATCGAACCCGCGTTGACATCTGGCTCACAGCGATACGAGAAGAACACCGGTCGGTATGACCAATTGCGATATAGTGAGGGCGTGTGGTATGAAGAACCGCAGGGGCGCAGGGGGGCGAGGGCGACGAGAGTAGCAGGCAGCGGTCGCGTCGATTAGTCGACTGGTCAAGTAGTCGATGAGGAGAGCCGGAAGACAGCAAGCAGCTGGCAGGGGGCAGAAAACAAAGAGAGACGGCAGAGGTGTAGGCGAGCGGGGGCGCGAAGCTGCAGAGGCGAAAAGATATACAGCTGTGGCAGGCTCACGCTCTTCTCGCTGTCGGAGGCCGCAGTCGGTTCTTCCTCAAGAGCGGAGCGAGCCGTGCGTGACATCTGTGTCGTGGGCGGGATCAACATGGATCTGGTGGTCCAGGTTCCTCACATCC
>Ga0316626_10000454_pt1 | contig 15850 bp, 18 predicted proteins | sample OWC_Aug_T1_C1_D5_FD_207656 | JGI IMG/M metagenome (GOLD analysis project Ga0316626, IMG submission 207656) | Wetland soil microbial communities from Old Woman Creek delta, Ohio, United States - OWC_Aug_T1_C1_D5_A | ecosystem: Environmental > Terrestrial > Soil > Wetlands | place: USA: Ohio...
GGAAAAAGAGATGGGCGCTGACTACTACGGGAAGCCGTACGCCGAGGTCCATGCCATGATCCCGGAACAGCACCGGAAGATGGGCGTTGCGTGCATCGACTGCCACGATAACAAGGACATGGCGCTCAGGATCTCCCGCGAGTTCACGCTGGTCAAGGCCCTGAAGGACATGGGCGTCGACCCGCAGAAGCTCTCACGCCAGGAGATGCGGAGCATCGTCTGCGCGCAGTGCCACGTCACGTACAACATCCCCAAGGACAAGGACATGCGCTCCGTCGGCCTCTTCTTCCCGTGGCAGGGAAGCACCCTGGGGAACATCTCCGTGGAGAACGTCATTAAGAAGATCCGGAGCGACCCTTCCTACGGCGAATGGAAACAGTCCGTCACCGGCTTCAAGCTGGCCTTCATCCGGCATCCTGAGTTCGAGCTGTTCTCGAACAACAGCGTCCACTGGAAGGCCGGGGCCGCCTGCGCGGACTGCCATATGCCGTACACCAAGGTCGGATCGTCCAAGGTCTCTGACCACCGGATCACCAGCCCGATGAAGAACGACATGAAGGCCTGCATGCAGTGCCATTCGGAGAGCGTCGACTGGCTGCGGAACCAGGTGATCGCGATCCAGGACAGGACCGCGTCGCTCATGGTGCGCGCCGGCTACGCGACGGCGACGGTGGCAAAACTGTTCGAGAAGGCCAATGCGGCGCAGCAGGCGGGCAGGAAGATCGACACGGCGCTCTATGACAAGGCAAAGGACTACTACGAGGAGGCCTTCTACCGGGCCTCGTACATCGGGGCGGAGAACTCGATGGGTTTCCACAATCCCACGGAAGCGCAGCGGAACCTGGGCGATGCGATCTCCTTCGCGGGAAAGGCCGAAGGGTTCCTGCGCCAGGCCCTGGCCAAGGCAGGCATTGATACGCCGGTCACGGTGAACCTGGAACTGGAGAAATATCTCGACGGCCGCGGCAAGAAGAAGCTGGTGTTCAACAAGAAGGTGGAGCTGAAGGACCCCTACGGCGTGCAGGACAGGCTGTAGCAGGAATGTTCGGAAGTGTTGAAGGATGATGAGAAGGGCGGCGAAAGCCGCCCTTTTTTTTACGAACCGGGGAACAGATGCCGCGGCTGGCGGCTATTCCTTACACCCAGTACTCAGGGTATTTCCGGTTCCGGGAAAGGTTGTTCACGATGAGAGCGACGAGCAGGAGCACCAGCGCCCCCGCACCTGCCGGGATGACGGCATAGAGAAAACCAAGATTATGGACCTTGTCCCCGCCGATCACGGCGATGAGGGCGGTCGCTCCGCCCGGGGGATGGAGCGTCTTGGTGGCCAGCATGGCAACAATGGCCAGGGATACCGCCAGCGCGGCCGCGATCCAGACCGCGCCTCCGAACAACTGCCAGCAGCCCGCGCCGACAAGCCCCGATATCACGTGCCCGCCGATGAGGTTCCTCGGCTGGGCGAGAGGGCTCTTGATGGCCCCGTAGACCAGGACCGCCGACGCACCGAAGGACCCGATCAGGAGCGAGAGGTCGCGCGGTTCGAAATAATGGGCTGAAAGCCAGCCGCAGACGCCGATGCCGATGACCGCGCCAAGCCAGGACCAGAGCAGTTCCCCCACCCCGACGCCCGGCGGGCTTTTGGCTGTTCCCTTCATTTTAGAGAAATACTGTGAAATGCTCATGGCAGATGACGCCGATCACCATCCGGACCTAATGGGCCTGGCTTTTCCCGAGCTGTTGTTTTCTTTTTGATGCATGCATCGACCTGCTCATGCCCCGCACGATGTCCGCCCGGGATATGATTCCGATGAGCCTCCCGAATTCATCGACCACGGGGAGTCGTTTTATCCGGTGGCCTTCCAGGAGATGGGCAGCCTCCCGGATATCCGCTGTCGGCGGGATGGTGATCGGGGGAGTGCTCATCACAGCGCCCACATCGTTTCCTTCTTTTCGGGACGGCACCGGTTCGCCGAGCATCTTGCGAAAGAGGTTCTTGACGGAGCCGCTCTTGCTCCCGCCGGCAACGGAGATGATATCCAGTTCGCCCACGACGCCGATCACGATATCCTTATCATCGACGACCGGCATGCCGCTGATCTTGAGGCCGGTGAGCCGCCGCGCAGCCTCCTCGAGGCTGCTGTCCTTTTTCACCGTGACCACGTCCTTGGTCATGAGATCGCCAACAGTGATCGCATGCTTCAAGCGGTCCTTCGCGTGGACCTGGGCCGAAGTATAGATCTTCATCAGGTCCTCTTCGGTCACGTCCACGTATCCCTTGAGATCGGCAAGCGCCGCCCTCAGGTCGTGTTCGGTGATCTCACACTGCTTCGGAAATTCTTCCATAGGTCGCCCTCCGCTTTGCTGTCCTGATAGTATCATCTTGGCAACGGCAGCCTCTGCATGGCAACAGTATACCAAACTAGTCGTCTTTGCGAAAGCCCGATATCATGTACCGATCGTCATAGAAAAAGCCTCCCGATAAGGAGGCTGATTGTTCGACATAGAACATTCCTGCGGCTGCATCATTTCTGTTTTTCCTCAGCCCGCGTAACGATCCAATATACAAAACCGATGACGAGGATAGCTGCGATGAGATAATAGATCGATTCCGGCTTTTCGTGCTTCAGCGTCGCGATCATGGTCTCCCGGATCATGGTCACGAGGGCGACGCCCACGAAGACGCTGATATGGAACTTTCCGCCCTTCAGGTGGGAGATCTCGGTGTTCATCAGCTCGATCATGAGCCAGAGCAGCAGCATGGAGCCCAGCGCCGAGATGATGCCCCGTTCCACATCGCCCGAGACGAGGTGGAACACATCCTGCACGAACAGCCAGCCCACGCCGATCGTGAGGCCCATGAGGGCGAGCACGAGAAATAGGTTCGTTGCCTGGGAGAACCGCTCGGAAAAGTTGATGAGCGCGCTCTTCACCTTGTAGGCCGGTGAATAGACCCGCATCTCCTCCTCGATATAGGCGTTGGTGATGACGTTCAGGCTGATGTCCACGATCTTCCCGACGGAGACGATGTTGTTCACCATTTCGTCCCGGGCGTCATCGGTCTTGGACAGGACCCCCGTGCAGGAGTTTTTGATGATGTTCGCCATGCGATGGATATAATGCACGTCCACATTCCTGCGCATATGCGCCATACCGATTCTGATCAGCTTGTCATAGTAGGTGTTGTCGTATTTTCCGGAAAAGAGCAGCAGGAACCATTCCTTCTGCGATACGGACACATGCTGCTGCAGGGTCTCCTCGGTGAAGAACTTTGCCGCGCCCTTGGTGCCCTTGAACCAGAGCGAGACCGTGCTCATGATCTCATCAGCATGCTCTTCCATCAGCGGTTTGAGCCGCGCGAGCCGCCGCTCGTCCTCGGGCGTGAACCGGTAGTCCTGCTTTATTTCCTTGATCGATCGCATCCTTTTTCCTCAGGGCATGACTGTAGCACAGGGGTGATGACTTGTCAACGGCGGCCTGCCGCGCTACGCCTTCCCCGTCTTCAGCTTGATATACTCGCCGATGACGAGCGTCGCGGGATAATAGACCTGTTCTTCCATCTGTGCATGGAGCAGCAGTTTTCTCGCGAACCGCGCCAGTTCCGGACGCGCGTCGCCCGTCGCCACATCATAGAGGTCCTCGAGCGCTTTCGCGATGGCCTGGTGCTCCCGGAGCATGTCGGCGAGTTCGTACCTCAACCGGTCGGCCTTGGCGATGATCGCCTGCGGATTTTCCGGGATACGCCCTCCCGCGAGGACCGCCAGCGCGTCAAGGGGCGGCAGGGCGTACTCCTCCTCTTTCTTGAAATGGGGAACAAGGAGCCGCTCCACCTCGCGGGCGGCCTCTCCGCTCTTTCCGGCAGCCTTCGCGGCAATCTCAAGCAATGCCCGCATCTCCCCATGTTCGTGCTTCAGCGAGGGTGGTATCTTCAGCTCCATGTCCTGGCTCCTTGCGGCCGGCCCCGCTTCACTCGCTCCAGCTGATCGCCTGCACCGGGCAGGTGTCGATCGCTTCCTGACAATTGCAGGAAGCGCACTTGCCGGGACCGATCACCTGTGATTTTTCGTCCTGCAGCTCAAAGACCTGCGGACACACCTCAACGCAGTGGCCGCAGCCGATGCAGAGGTCTTCGTTCACGACGGGTTTGCGCATGGTCGGTCCTTTCGCTCATGAGAACTATAGCATATCCGGATGGAATGGAAAACCGTTTTTCCGACTTATTGAAGCCGCTTCCGGAACCGGATGGCGCTCAGCGTGATCACCATGATGCCGATAACAAGCAGCGCCGCCATCTGCGGCCAGAGGATGCCGAAGCCGCTCCCTTTCAGGAACAGGCTGCGTATGATGATCAGGAAGTACCGGAGCGGGTTCAGGTAGGTCAGGTACTGGAAGATGTCCGGCATGTTCTCGAGGGGGAACATGAACCCCGATAGGAGCACTGCCGGCATGTAGAACAGGAACGTGGACATGAGCGCCTGCTGCTGGGTCTTCGCCACGGTCGAGATCATCAGCCCGATGCCCAGGATGGACAGGAGATAGATCGCCGTGGAAAGCGGCAGGAGCACGAGCGAGCCGTGGATGGGGATGTCGAACACCAGGACGCCAAAGACCGTGACCAGGACCATGTCGAAGAACGCGATGATGGCAAAGGGGATGGTCTTCCCGAGGATCAGTTCCATGGGACGGAGGGGGGTGACCATGAGCTGTTCCATGGTCCCGATCTCCCGCTCGCGCACCACGGCCATGGACGTGAGGAGCAGCGAGGTGAGCATGATCACCATGGCGATGACGCCGGGGACATTGTAATTCTTGCTCTTGAGCTCGGGATTGTACCATGCCCGCTGCCGCAGATCGATCCGGACCGGCGACGCCCCGGCCGGAGCAAGGTCCCGCGCGTACTTCAGGATGATGCGGTTCGCATAGTCCAGGGCGACGATCCCGGTGTTCGAGTCCGTGCCGTCCACCAGCACCTGGACGGCCGTGGGGATACGCCGTTTCAGGTCCGCGGAAAATCCACGGTCGATCTGAACGGCAACCGTGACGCGCGAACGGTCCAGGAGGTCCCGGACCTCGTCCGGCGACGCGGGTAGATGCAGGATATCGAAGTAGCCCGATGCCGTGAGCCTCCTCACGAGCTCCCGGCTTTCATAGGTCCGGTCAAGATCGTACACCGCGGTGGGAATGTTGTTCACGTCCATGGTGACCGCATAGCCGAACACCATGGTCTGGAGGAGCGGAATGACAAAAACGATGGCCTTCATCCGTTTATCGCGGAAGATCTGGATGAACTCCTTGATCACCATCTGCTTGATTCGTTCGACGCTGTCGCTCAGCATGTTGTCCCCGTATCCCATCCGTTTTTTAATCCCGTCCCCGCGTCGCCCCGTCTCCGTGTCCGTTTAAATCCCGTCCCCTTGTCCGCTTCCCGCTACCCGATCCTCTTTACGAACTTGCGGTTCGCGACCGTGAAGGTAACGATCGCGAAGATCAGCAGGAAGGTCGCGTCAACGATCAGGAACCTCATCGTGCTGCCTTTGAGAAAAAGCCCCTTCAGGATCGCCACAAAGTACCGCGCAGGGACGATCCGGGTCATGATCTGGAGCGGCCGGGCCATATTGGAGATGGAGAACATGAACCCCGAAAGCAGGAACGCCGGCAGATAGGTGGCCACCACCGAGATCTGGCTCGATACCAGCTGGGACTTGGTCACGATGGATATGATGATGCCGAAACTGAGCCCGCCGAACAGGAACACCGCGGAGATAATGCCCAGAAGGAACAAGCTCCCCTTGAAGGGAACGCCGAACAGCATGGTGGCCATGGTGATGGAAAGCCCCATATCGATGAACCCGATGAGGAAATAGGGCGCCATCTTCCCCAGGATGAGCTCGGGTGTTGTGACCGGCGTTGCGATGAGCTGCTCCATGGTGCCCCGCTCCCATTCCCGTGCTATGCAGAGCGAGGTGAGCAGCGCGGCGATCACCATCATGATGACGGCGATGAGACCGGGCACGATGAAGTTCCTCGATTTGAGCTCGGGGTTGTACCAGACCCGCGGGCGGACCTCGATCAGCGGTACGAGCGGGACACCGCTGATGCGACGGGCGTAGATCTCCGAGAGCGCGGCAATATAACCGAGCGCGATGGTGGCTGTGTTGGAATCGCTCCCGTCGACCACGACCTGGAGCTGCGCGGCCCGTCCGGCGCGGATGTCCCGGGAAAAATCTCCCGGGATCATCAGTCCGAGACGGGCCCTTCCGGCATCAAGATATTCTTCGATCTCCCGCGGGCTCCCGGCGGAACGCACGACCTTGAAATACCGCGACGCGGTAAGGTCGGCGACCAGCTCACGGCTCAAGCTGCTCCGGTCCAGATCGTGGACAATGGTCGTGAGATCGTCTACATCAAGGGAGATGGCATACCCGAAGATGAACAGGAGCAGCACCGGCATCAGGAATCCCATGGCAAGACTGAGCGGGTCCCGGATGATCTGGAGCAGCTCTTTTTTCGCGATGGCTTTGAGGCGGATGAATTTCATAAAAACTTATGGGAAGACAGATCCTGGCTCCTGACTCCTGTCTCCTGACTCCTGAATCACGATGTCTCTATCAGCGTCACGAACACATCCTCCAGCGACGGCTCGATCCTCTCGATGCGGTTGACCGCGATGCCCTCCCCGCCGAGCAGTTCCCTGATGCGAGGGATGGCCTGACCTCCCCCCTCCACCGTCGCATGGAGCAGGCTGCCGAAGATGGCCGATTCGATCCCGTTTCTCTCCAGGACGCCCATGGCGTCTCCAAGCCTGTCGCTCTCGATCTCCAGGACCTCACGCGCCATGTATTTCCGGCGAAGTTCGTTCGGCGTACCCTCCGCGATGATCGCTCCCCGGTAAATGAGGGCGAGCCGGTCGCAGTAGTCCGCCTCGTCCATGTAGTGGGTCGTGACGAAGATCGTGGTCCCCGATTGGGACATCTCGTAGATCAATTTCCAGAAGGCACGCCGGGACAGGGGATCAACACCCGACGTCGGCTCGTCAAGGAACAGGATCGGGGGCTCATGCAGGATGGCGCAGCCGAGCGCAAGCCGCTGTTTGTATCCGCCGGGGAGCGTCCTCGAGACGAGCTCTTGCTTGTTTTCGAGACCCGCCATGGACAGCGCCCAGGCCTTGCGCTCCCGCTTTCGGGACGCGGGCACGTTATAGATGCCGCTGAAGAAATCGATGTTCTCCTCCACGGTGAGATCGTCGTAAAGCGAGAACTTCTGGGACATGTAGCCGATGTTCTTCTTGATCTCCTCGGACATCGTAATGATGTCAAAGCCGCTCACGGTACCCTTTCCGCGGCTGGGCATCAGCAGTCCGCAGAGCATCCGTATGGTCGTGGACTTTCCCGCGCCGTTCGGGCCGAGAAAACCGTAGATCTCGCCCTGCCTGACCGCGAGGTTGATGTGATCGACCGCAACAAAGTCGCCAAAGGTCCGGGTCAGTCCTTCCACATCGACCGCAAGCTTCTCTGCGCTCATTGTTCGGCCACCATGGTGATAAAGACATCTTCCAGGGACGGGAGGATCGAACGGTGGTCCTTGACCGAGATGCCCGCCCGCTCCAGTCCGTCGACCACGGCGCCCGCTGACGCGCCCGCGGCAAGGCCGACATGCAGCCGGTCCCCATACACGCTGATGCTGACCACTCCGGGCAGGTTCCCGGCGATCTCACCGGCAGCCCGCACCTTGTCCGGCCAGACCTCGATCGTGGGGATGTTCAGGGAGCGCCGCACCTTCTGGGGATCGTCCTCGATGATGATGCGGCCCTTGTTCATGAGGCCGATCCTCATGCATCGCTCCGCTTCATCGAGATAGGACGTCGAAACAAGGATCGTGACGCCCTGGCGCAGAAGGTCGTACAGGATCCGCCAGAAGTCCCTTCGCGACACCGGGTCCACGCCGTTCGTGGGCTCGTCGAGCAGCAGGACCTCCGGCGTGTGGACCAGGGCGCAGGCAAGACCCAGTTTCTGCTTCATACCGCCCGAGAGCGCACCCGCAAGCCGCCGCTGGAACGGTTCAAGGTTGCTGAATCCGAGCAGCCGGCTGATCCGGGCCGTCCGTTCGCCTTTCGGCACCTCGTAAAGGTCCGCATAGAACAGGATGTTCTCCAGGACCGTCAGGTCCTCGTAAAGGCCGAAACGCTGGGACATGTAACCGATGCGGGCCTTCACCTCTTCCGGGTGAGTGCGGACCGAGAACCCGGCCACCAGGGCATCGCCCTCCGTCGGCTCCATGATGCCTGCCAGAAGCCGCATGGTAGTGGTCTTGCCCGAGCCGTCAGGCCCTACGAGTCCGTAAAGCTCGCCGCGATGGATGGAAATATCTAGCCTAGAAACTGCGTTGATGGGGCCAAAGGACCGGGAAAGCCCGGTGGAAATGATTGATTGGGATGGCTGCATTGTGTAATTTTATATTTAAGTTATGCAGTTCATATTATTGTTTTCACAGGTCTTTTATCGTACAAATAACCAAAATTATTACCTCATTATTATCTTCACATCAGCCGGCATGCCGGGTTTCAGCTCGTCGTTCACGTTCGTTACGCTCACCTTAACCCCAAAGACCAGTTTGACCCGTTCTTCCTGGGTCTGGACGTTCTTAGGCGTGAATTCCGCCTCTGAGGCGATGTAGGTGATCCGGCCATCATAAGCCTTGCCCGGGAAGGTGTCGACAAAGACCTGTGCCTTCTGGCCGAGCTTTACGAGGCCGAGCTTTGTTTCGTTCACATAGACCTTCACCCAGGGATGTTCGAGGTCCCCGATGGTATAGACAGCCACACCGGCAGCCACGGTCTCCCCTGCCTCGACATTCCGGGACAGGACCGTCCCCGAAACAGGCGCGTCCGCTGTCAGATCGTTCAGTCTGACCTCGGCGGTCCGGAGCGCGGCCCGGGTCTGGTCCAGCTGCGATCTGGCGACATCGTGGGCCTTCGTGGCAGTATCGAGCTGCTGTGTCGACACGGCACCGTCCTGGGACAAGGCAAGGTAGCGGTCATGGTCCTTCCGGGCCTTTTCATACTCTGCCTCGGCATTGCGCACTGCAGCGCGCCCCTGCTCCACGATGCTCCTGAGCTCGGCGCTCTCCAGCAGGGCGAGCCTCTCTCCCCGGGACACCCGCTGCCCTTCCTGCACGCGCAGTTCGGCGATGCGACCCGGCACCTTGAAACCCACGTTCACCTCGGTCACCTCGACCGTGCCCGACAGCGGGAGGGTCCCGTCATTCCGGCTTTTCTTGACGTATTGATAGACCACTACGCCCGCAATGGCAAGTACGGCGATGACCGCGATTACTACCCTCTTCCGCATGCCTGCTCTCCACTCGAAATGTACTTGCTATCCTTTGACGCAGGCCAGCGGCCTCAGGCGGACCACTTTCCGCGCCAGTTTCGCGTGGTGCGCCGCATCCACGACGTCGGTCACGTCCTTATAGGAGCCCGGGGCCTCCTCTGCAATGCCGGAATAGGAATGCCCCCGCACCAGGACGCCCTGTCCCTCGAGCGACCGCACGACGTCCCTGCCGTGCCACTGCTTCTTCGCCTGCGTCCGGGACATGGCCCTGCCCGCCCCGTGGCATGCGGAACCGAACGCCACCCCCATCCCCTCTTCCGTGCCGGCGAGGATATACGAAGCCGTGCCCATGGTCCCGCCGATCAGCACCGGCTGGCCCACGTGACGGTATTCCTGCGGCAGATCGATCTGTCCCGGCCCGAAGGCGCGCGTAGCGCCCTTGCGGTGCACGAAAAGCCGTTTCTTTTTCCCCTGGATGAGGTGCGTCTCCACCTTGCAGGTATTGTGGCTGACATCGTAGAGCATGGTGACACGCCCCTCCGGATATATCCCGGTAAATATCTCCCGCACCAGGTGGGTGATGATCTGCCGGTTCGCCAGCGCGCAATTGATGCCTGCGCTCATGGCGCCGAAATAGGCCCTCCCCTCGGGCGACGTGATGGGCGCCGAGGCGAGTTCGCGGTCCTTGATCAACAGCTTGAACCGCTGGGCTGCGTTGGCGAGGCTCCTCAGGTAATCGGTCCCGATCTGGTGGCCGAGCCCCCGGGACCCGCAGTGCACCGAGATGACCACCCCGTCCTTTCGGAGCCCCATGGCCTGGCAGGCCTGCTCGTCATAGATCTCGTCCACGGCCTGGACCTCGAGATAGTGATTGCCCGAGCCGAGGGTGCCCATTTCGCGTTCCTGCCGCTTCTTGGCAGTGCTCGAAACCTGCGAAGGGTCCGCGCCGTCCACCCGGCCGTGCTCCTCAAGGTACGCCAGGTCTTCCTTGATACCGTAACCCTTCTTCACTGCCCAGGCAGCGCCGCCCTCCAGCATCTCGTCGATCTGTGAAGTGCTCAGCCTGATGAGCCCTTCTGATCCGACGCCCGCGGGAACGCGGTTGTAGAACTGGTCCACCAGCCGTTCGAGCCGTGGCAGTATCTCGTCCTTCATCAGGCCGGTCTTCATGGTCCTGACGCCGCAGGAGATGTCGAACCCAACGCCGCCCATGGAGATGATGCCGCCTTCATCGGGATCGAAGGCTGCCACGCCGCCGATCGGGAAGCCGTAGCCCCAGTGCGCGTCGGGCATTGCCATCGATGCGACCTGGATGCCCGGCAGGCACGCGACATTCTTTACCTGTTCGCGCACCTTCTCATCCATCCCGGAGATCAGCTGCTCGCTGGCAAAGATCCGGCCCGGGACGTTCATGTCACCGGTCTTCGGGATCTCCCAGCAGTAGTCATTGATCTTTGTTAAAGTCCTGGGGTCCATAAGTGATGCAAATCAGCGCAGGCTGAAGCCTGCGGCTACCAGTCAATTACGATGCGAGCGGTACGATTCCGCAATCCGCAATCCGAAATCCGCAATTAGACGTCCACCACGCACTGCGCCGTATATCGGCCGTTCTCCTGCCGGACGCTCAGCATGTGATACGTCGCGCCCTTGACCTCGACATGGGCATGATGCCGATCGCGTTCCAGATGCTCGCCCCAGGCCGTTCCCGCGAGCCGGTTTCCTTCGATGCGGACCTCGAACCTCGAGAAGACCATGCGTTCGATGTCGGACACCGCGAGAAGCGCGTTCAGCCATTCCACCAGGAGCTGCTCCCGGTCGTCAGCCGAAACATTGACGCCGCGGAATTCCTTCTGTTCCACACGGGAGATATCCACCATGACCGAATAGAGCGCCGCGGCAGCGTTCGCGAACGCCTCTTCCACCGTGCTTCCGAAGCCGCGGATGCCGATGTCCGCCTCGTGCTCGAAGGTCTCAAACTGCTTTATCAACAGAACATCCTTTCACCGCAGAGATCGCGGAGAAGTGTGGGAAGATCGGTTGCCCGTATTTATTTACGCTCTTTCCGGTCCTTTCTCTGCGACCTCTGCGTCCTCTGCGGTAAATAATCTCTTTGACTCTGCTTGTTCCGTTTTTCCCCGTGTCACCTTGTCTCCGTGTCTCCGCGTCCGTTTATTATTCCTGTTCCCCTGTCATGCATCTACTCCCACACCCCGTCGATCTTCGCCCCGCAGAAGCCGCACTTCCCCTCCGACACGCTGATCTCCTCGACGGAGAAGCCGAAACGCTTCACCACGGACCGGCGGCAGTTCCAGCAGAGCGTCTCTTCGCCCTCGCCGGGGATGTTCCCCTCGTAAACGTACCGGAGGCCGGCATCGAGGCCGATCTGCCGAGCCCGCGTCAGCGTTTCGAGCGGCGTTGGCGGCTGGTCATTGAGCTTGTAGGTCGGATGGAACCTCGTCACATGCCAGGGCACATCGGTCCCCACGGACCGGATGAAGTCCGCGGCCTGCCTGAGCTCGGTCTCCGAATCATTGTGCCCCGGGATGACGAGCGTCGTGATCTCGATCCAGATGCCGAGCTCCTTGTACAGGCGGATCGAGTCGAGCACCGGCTGCAGCCGGGCGCCGCAGACACTCTTGTAGAATTCGTCCGTATATCCCTTGAGATCGATGTTCGCCGCATCGAGGTAGGGCTGGATCTCCCGCAGCGCCTCGGGGGTGATATAGCCGTTCGTCACGAAGACGTTCCTGATCCCCTTCCCGCGGGCCAGTTTCGCCGTGTCATAGGCCAGTTCGAAAAAGATCGTCGGTTCGGTGTAGGTGTAGGAGATGCTTGCGCAGCGGTGCTGCACGGCGGCGTTCACGATCTCTGACGGCGATATTGCCTCGCCCAGGACCACCCCGCCATGATCATGGGGAAGCTGCGAAATGTCCGCGTTCTGGCAGTGTTTACAGCGAAAATTGCAGCCCGGCGTGGCGATGGAGAAGGAGCGGCTTCCGGGCAGGAAGTGGAAGAGCGGTTTTTTTTCGATAGGATCGATGTTCCGCGCAATGACCTTGTCGTACACCAGGCTGACGAGCATGCCGCCCTGGTTCTCGCGGACCGAACAGATGCCCCTCCGTCCCGGCGCGATCAGGCAGCGGTGGGAACAAAGACCGCACAGGACCTTGTTCCCCTCTTTGGGCTCCTGGAACATCGCCATTTTCATAGTATGCTCTCCGGAAGGTCATTGACCCCCCCTGCAGCACGCTGCAGGGAATGTACCCGCTGCTGGATCCGGCATCCGATGCTCCGGTTCAGCCATGATTGTGCTGCCCCATGGCGCTGCCCCGCTCGACGACCTTTTCATCCTTCCGCTTGTGATCGACCGCCTCAGCCTGGATCTTCGTCTTGCACGATGCACAGATGAGGTCGGGGGACGGCTGGCCGCACACGACGCACCGCGCGTCAAGACCGGCCGCCTTCAGCCCCTCCGCCTTGAAGAGCATCTCCAGGAACGCGCTCTCGCTCACGTGCCCTTCCAGGGACAGCCGCGGGCCAAAGAGCGTGAACGGCAGGATCTTCACCTTGAGCTTCGATAACAGCTCCGGATAGTCATCGGCGACGATGATCTCCGTCGAGACCAGCTTGTTGGTCAGCGCAAGCCCGACGGCCGTCTCCGCCACCGGCTTGCACAACGTGCAGTCATTCTCCAGGAGCACCTGGACGGGAACCGTCTGCGACAGCAGCTTCAGGGTATTGCCGATCTTGTCCGGAAACCACGCTCCTTTCCCCGTGACGCTGGTGACGGCGTCAAGAAGAAGCAGGAGCGAGACTCCCTCGAGCGCGCCGCTGAACTTGACGATCCTTCCGTCCTGCGCCTGCACCACAAAGGTCGGGACCCGTTTGACGCCGTATTCTTGGCTCTTGTCCCGGTCCATGGTGATATCATAGATTTCCAAAGCGATCCTGGACGACGCGGCTTTCATGGCCTGTGCGGTCAGGAGAGCGTCCGGGCAGATATCGCAGCCCGTGTCGCTCGTGAACAGCACCAGCCTGACCGGCTGTTTCAGCTGCCCGAGAGAATCCCGGATGATCTGATGCATGCTTTCTTTGAACATTGCGGCACCTCGCGTGCATGGCGTTTCGATACGAATCAATTATATCAGAAGGCACGACCAACCGTATGATAATAAAAAAGAAGGGCTTGTTTTTCGTGGTCGGTATGCTATAATGCCGGGCATGGGGTCAAAGTCATGAGGGGGAGGATATCTCGATGAAACGAACGATTCTGATCGCGCTTGTTGTTGCGGGTCTTGCATTGCCGTTCCCGGCGATCGCCCAGAGGGTCGGCGGCGGGGACATCAAGTTCACGCCCAAGAACGCAAATCCGGTGACCTTCAGCCATGAGACACACGTCAAGGAGAAAGGCATCAAGTGCACCGGTTGCCATTACCAGATCTTCCAGATGGCCCAGGGTTCCTACAAGATGGACATGAGCAAACTGACCAAGGGGGATTTCTGCGGCAAGTGCCACAACGGCCAGAAGTCATTCGACGTAAAGGGCGCGGATAACTGCACCAAGTGTCATAAGTAGTCCGGGGGGTCCATGCGAAACTCACGTTTGTTGTTCTCCATGCTGTTGCTGCTCGCGGCGGCGGCCTCGGTATCGGCCATCGGCGGCGGGGACATCAACTTCACGCCGGCAGGCATCGATCCTGTCAATTTCAGCCACGACTACCATTCAAAGACGCGGGGTCTCAAGTGCGCGGCCTGCCACTTCCAGAAGTTCTCCAAGGGGCAGGGATATGAGATGAAGAAGGAATCGATCACCAAGCGGGACTTCTGCTCGCATTGTCACAACGGTATGAAGGGCTTCGACGCAGCTTCGGCGAAGAACTGCGCGCGTTGCCATAAGAAATAGATCGAGGAGGCCATCTGTGAAAAACAACCTGTGGATCGGACTGTTCCTGGCAGGAGTAGTGGTTCTTTCGCCGCTTACCGCGCTGCCGAAGGTCGGCGGCGGCGATTTGGAGTTCAAGCCCAAGGGGGCCGGTGCCGTGCTGTTCAAACATGAACAGCATGTCACGAACAAAGGCTTCAAATGCGCGGATTGCCACTATAAGACCTTCCAGCAGGGCGGTACGTCCTACAAGATGGACATGAGCGCCCTGACCAAGGGCGCCTTCTGCGGGAAGTGCCACGAAGGCAAGCTGGCGTTCGATGTGAAGGACGAGAAAAGCTGCAACCGCTGTCATAAGGAATAACGCACCACTCCCTCCCTGAAGTTCAGGCGATGCGCAGCAGGATCTCCGCAACCTCACCGGGCCGTGACACCATCATGTCATGGCCCGCGTCTATTTCCACCGGCGTCACCTCAAGCCGCGCGGCGAAGCTTCGGGTCAATTCGGGCGGCAGGCTCTTGTCCCTGAGCCCCAGGATATAGGTCTTCGGAACGGGGATCTTCGGGAACTGATTGAAGTGTATCTTCTCAAAGAACGGCGCGAGCGGCTGGGGCGTCAGCTGCTTCAGGTAAAATGCCTTCTCCTCACCCTCCAGGTCGGTGAAATACATCGGGCCGAGCTGCTCCAGCGTGCCGAACAATTCCTTCGTCTTCCCCTGCAGCTTCCGGAGGGTCCCCTGCCGTTCCTGCGTGAGCAGATCGATGAGCGCATCGTTGTCCTTCGGCACCACCGCTGCCAGGTAGACCAGGTGTTTTATCCGTTCCGGTATCTCCTCCGCCACCTTGCTGATGACGATGCCCGACATGCTGTGGCCAACGAGCACCAGGTCCCTGAGGTTCTCCTTCCGGATGAAATCGATGACGTCGCTTATGTAGTTGGACATGGTCACCCATGAACTGTCGGCCTTCCGGTAACCGTGGCCCGGCAGGTCGATCGCGATGGGGTTCCCCCCGCCCTTCATCAAGAGCGGCATCAGTTTGTCCCACAGCCACGCGCCGCGCATGGCTCCGTGGATCAGAAGATAGTTTGCCATTATTTACCTCTCAATTGATAATAGTACACCTACGAGGCTGCATATTCCAACGAAAGAAAACGTCATCTAATATTGATTGTATCATACACAACGAAGAGCTAACCCGCATGGAGGGTTGAGCGCCAGGTTATTGAAATGTCGGGTTTCGTGGTGATCTATCTTGCCCGTCGGCCGTTCTCCCTGGCTATCGCGGCCTTCATTTCATCATACGTGCGCGACGTAAGTATGTCCCCGTCCTGCGGCATCATGCCATTTTGAAAATCAAGCTCCTTAAAGGGAAGTGTTACGATCTCCGGTCCAAGAGCAATGCCGCCGCACTGGATATCTGCAACGCAGCCGTCAGAGCGGTCGCGTTTCACGACGAACTCGGTGCACGGAAATTTTCCGGGTCGTTCGATCACGTTAAGAACTTTGTGAGGCCTGAACGCAGCCAGATACCGGCCGCTCAGGTAAAGCACCGAGCCATCCTGCAATTCAATGAAATAATGCGGCCCCTCTTCATTTGATCCTGCGACCTCAAAATATCGACGTGCTCGATACGTCGTGGA